>ERZ1740059.215-NODE-215-length-31919-cov-6.538413_pt1 | contig 31919 bp, 26 predicted proteins | sample MGYA00581744_ERZ1740059 | MGnify/ENA primary metagenome ERZ1740059 (study PRJEB43018, sample SAMN04849738) | marine metagenome | isolation source: floating plastic debris | place: Pacific Ocean | collected 2008-08-28 | study: EMG produced TPA metagenomics assembly... | reverse complement strand
GCTGCGCGGCTTGGCCCTCGTCGCCGCGGCTGCGGCCGCTCCGGGCCCGGCGTTTTCCCAGCCTGCGCCGCCGGATGCACGCCCCGGGGCGTCGACCGATGAGCCGGCGGGGCCTGCGGCGAGCCCGCAGCCGACGGTGGGTGCCGCGGCCGAGGCGGCGCCGGCCGCCGGCCGGACTTGGCTCCCGCCGCCGGCGCTGCTCGCAGAGGCCCCCGCCGAAGCTCCCGAGGGCCTCGTGGTCCCCGACCCCGTGTCGGTGGTGCTCCAGATCACCATCGACACCGGAGGTCGCGTCACGGCCGTTCGGGTCGTCGAGTCCGCCGGCGCACCCTACGACGACCTCGCCGCCCGTGCGCTTCGGCGCTCGCGCTTCCGGCCGGCGACCCGAAGCGGTCGCGCCATCGAGTCCCGAGTGCTCTATCGATGGGTACTTCGGCCGCGGCCCACGCCTCCGCCCGCCGAGGACGCCGTCGAGCCCGAGGCGCCCGGCGACGAGGCGGCCGCTGGCCCGGAAGACGCCCTCGAAGACGAGTTGCCTGCGTCCGACTCGGGGATGAGTGCGTCGGCGCGCGCGGAGCGGGACCGCGAGGGAATCCTCGAGCGGAGCGCCGAGGCCGTGAACGTCGTGGACATCGCGGCACAGCGCGCGCGGGCCCGAGACCTCGGCGACGTGCTCGCCCGGGAGCAGGGCGTGAGCGTGCAGCGCTCCGGCGGCCTCGGGTCCGGATCGCGCTTCTCGCTCGGTGGGCTCACCGACGACCAAGTCCGTTTCTTGCTCGACGGCGTACCCATCGAGCTGGCGGGCTTTCGCAGCCTCGCCAACATCCCCGTCGGCGTCGTCGATACGGTCGAGATCTACCGGGGTGTCGTCCCCATCCGCCTCGGTGCCGACGCGCTCGGCGGCCTCGTGAATCTGCGCACGGGAGACGCGGAGCGCCGCTCCTTCGGCGTCGCGAGCTACCAGGTCGGCTCCTTTCGCACGCATCGCGCCGCCGGTGTCGCGCGCTACTTCGACGAGGACACGGGTCTCACCGTGGGCTTTCGAGGGTTCTTCGACCGTACGGCGAACAACTACCGCATCTTGGTGCCGGTCGTGGACCTCTCGGGTCGCGAAGAGGACGCGAACCTCCGTCGCTTCCACGACGACTACCAGGCCTACAACGGCAACGTCGACATCGGCGTCCTCGACAAGCCCTGGGCCCGGCGACTGCAGCTCAGCCTCTACAGCTCGGGTGCCAATCGCGACCTGCAGCACAACGTCGTGATGACGCAGCCTTACGGTGACGCGCAGCTCCAGCAGCGCTCCCACGGCGGGACCCTTCGCTACGAGGTCGACCACGGTCCCTTCACGCTGGAGTCGGTCTTCGCCCTCGGTTGGTCCCGCGATCTGCTCGATGACCGGGGGTGCTTCGCCCACAACTGGCTCGGCGAGACCATCGGCCGCGAGCGAAGCCCGTGCGGCGAGATCGACGGGATTCCCCTCTACCAGCATCTCGATGACCTCAGCGCGTTCGGCCGGGTCGTGGCCGCCTGGCGCATCTCCGAAGACCACGAGGTGACCATCGCCTTCACGCCACGCTTCTCCACCGTCGACGGCGACAACCGGCTGAGCACGTCGGCAGAAGGCCGAGATCCCCTTCAGTTCCGCCAGGACCTCGGCACGCTCGTCAGCGGGATCAGCTACCGGGCGACGCTCTGGGGCGGGCGCGTCGAAAATAGGGTGTTCGCCAAGCACTACGTGCTTCAGCTCGCCACCGAGCAAGTGCTCTTCGGCGGCGAGTCCCAGGACTTCAGCCGCCGGGACAGCTTCGGCGGAGTCGGCGATGGTCTGCGCATTCGGCTCGCCGGGGACTGGCTCTGGGCGAAGGCGTCCTACGAGTGGGCCGTTCGCCTGCCGGACCCCTTCGAGGTCTTCGGCAATGCCGGACTCATCCTGCGTAACATCGAGCTCGCACCCGAGCGGAGCCACAACGGCAACATCGGTGTCCAAGTAGACCACCGCACCGGGGTGGCCGGCCGCTTCAAAGCTGAGTTGAACCTTTTCATGCGCCTGGCGCAGAACCTGATCGTGCTCTTGCCCAATCAGGACAACTTCCTGCGTTTCGGCAACGTGCTCGACGCACGCATTCTGGGGCTGGAATCCGCGCTGCAGTGGACCTCGCTCGGCGACTGGGTGACGGCCGGCGGTAACTTGACGTACCAGGACGTGCGGAACCTCTCGCCCGACGGGATCTTCGCTACCTTCAACGGCGACCGGATTCCCAATCGACCCTTCCTCTTCGTCAACGCCAACGCGGCCTTCCGCTGGAACGACGCAATGACTGCCCGCGACCGGTTCAGCTTCGGGGGGGACGTACGCTTCGTGGAAGAGTTCTTCCGCGGCTGGGAGTCGCAGGGCGATCCAGACTTCAAACCGCGCGTCGATCGCCAGGTAGTTTACGGCATCTTTCTCTCTTATCGGGTGGAGCGCCCCTTGGGTCTCACGGGAACCTTCGAGGTTCAAAACCTGAACGACGCCCGAGTCTTCGATTTTTTCGGCGTCCAACGCCCCGGTCGCGCGTACTTTTTCAAGCTCACAGGAGAGGTCGACTCGGCGCAGTGAACCAACCCCTGTCATAGGGCCTTCATGAGGCTCGTGCGGTCGCCTCCGAGCGCCTGATGGTCTCATGGCGGGCCCTTGGATACGTACGTCCGTCGCCTTGAGCAGGTGAGTTAATGCATCCAATAATGCGACTAATAATTTGATAAATTAAGCGCAAAGCACCCCACTACAGGGATTGCCTCTTCCGTGCTTCGGGCAGACACATGGGCGCATGAACATCGACAACAACAGCACGAGGGGCCTCGCGCTTCTCGCGATCTCGATGCTCGCCTTGGCTTTCGCCTGCGGCGACGACGACGACGGGACCACGGGTACCGACCCCGACATGATGACCGTGGACCCTGGAGACATGACGACGATGGAGGACGGGCCGGGTCCCATGGAGGACATGACGACGCCGCCCGTCGACCCTTTCTACGTGGTCCACTTCACGCAACAGACGCCCGAGACCTTCAACTCGCTCGTGGGCATCGTTCCCAACCTCGAGGCGGGCACGGAGTTCGATACGAGCACGGCGCTCGAGTTCCCGGGCTTCCTGGGCGTGGTGACGCCGCCGGAACCGAACGGCAGCTTCTTCGTGATGCTCGGCGACGAGACGGTCATCATCCGCTACGACGTCGACGAGGACGGCAACATCGTCGAGTTCGATAACCGCCTCAACTACAGCGCGGCTACCGGCGCGACCAGCGGCAACTTCATGTTGAGCTTCGCGCACTTCATCTCCGACGATCGGGCGTACATGGTGGTGCCCGACGCGCTCGCGGTCATCGTCTGGAACCCGCAGACGATGACCATCGTCGAGACCATCGACCTCTCGGAGGGCCTGACGCCGCCGGAGAACCTGGCGGCCCGAGCCACCGATTCGCGCATCGACTCCTCAGGCCGTCTGCTTCTTCCGATGGGCTACTGCCGCTTCATGAACATGGACTTCACCTGCGCGCCCATCATGCGTCTGGCGATCATCGATCCGGACACCTTCGAGGTGACGTACGACGAGGACACCCGGTGCGGTCGGCCGACGCTCTCGGTTACCGACGACGACGGGGCCATCTACTTCGTGTCGCACCCCGGTCAGTCGTCGCAGTTCGTCGGCGGGGCTGCGGGCGACCCGGCCTTCCCGGGCTGCCTCATTCGCGTCCTCGACGGTGCCGATGGCTTCGACCCGGATTACTACGTGAACCAGCTCGACCTCACGCCGGAGGGCCGGCCCGTCGGAAGCATCATTCCCGGCGTTGGCAACCGGGCCTACGCCACCGTGTGGCCGCCTGACCGGATGGTGAGCGAGTTCAACGCGGAGAACTGGTTCATGCTGCGCTCGGAGCCCGTGTGGGAGGTCTACTCCTTCGCGCCGGGCAACGAGGTCGCCACCTTCACGCTCGAGGACGACGTTCCGACCACGGCGGACCAGATCTTCGGCCGCCTCGTGAACGTGCGTCGCCCCGACGGCAGCGACGAGGTCATTCCTATCGCGCTCACGAACCCCGACGGCTTCGGGTCGTCGACCTTTAACGACGTGAGCGACCCGGCGAACTGGCAATCGGGCATCGTGTTCCCGGGCTTCACCTACTCGGTGGACCGGGTTCGCTGACACCGTCGGGCACTTCCGCGGCCCGATGAACGGACGGTGCGGCCCGGGTCACCATGCCCGGGCCGTTCGTCTTTTTCGGGGCGGTCCTTCGGTGAGGGTTGCGACCTCAGTCGAGGCCGAAGATGCCGGTGAAGAAGCCGGTCATCGTGAAGGCCGAGGTCGCCTGGTTGGTGACGGGGTCGATGGCGAAGACCTCGGTGTTCGTCCCGTCGTCGGTCTCGCCGAGGTAGAGCGTGCCCTCGAAGCGATAGCTGCCGAAGCCCACGCGGCCGAAGGTGAGTCCCTCGACGGGCGCGGCCGTGGGCGTGTCGCCCAGCTCGATGCGCCACATGCGGTGGGCGAGGGCGTCCCAGTACTCGAAGTTGCCGAAGCCGACGCCGTCCGGGACCTCGTCCGGATAGAACATCTTGGCGAAGGCGACGCCCGAGCCCTGCGATGCCGTGTTGAGCTCGGTGATGGACTGGAGGCCGCCGGTGAGTGAGGGGATGGCGACGTAGTAGTCCGGGTCGAAGTCGGCCTCGCCGGGCGCGATGCGGAGGATGCAGTTGTCGAGGGCCGGCTCGCCCGTGACGATCGAAATGGCGTGCGTGAGGTGCGTTCGCCCGTCGCCCATGACGTACGCGGTGCCGTCGTCGTCGAAGACCACCTGGCCCCCGCTCGTGCATCGGTCGTCTTCGGCGACGGCGACGATGGTGCCGGCGGCGGGATCTAGGATGGTTGTCGACACGCCGGGGCGGATTTCGCCACGGATGAGGTCGCCCCAGCGTCCCGGGATGTAGACGAGCCCCTCGTGGGCGACGGTCGTGTAGGACTCGGCCGTGAAGCCGGGCACCGCGAAATGCGGCAGGTCGATTTGCCGCGTGATGGTCATGGTGGTCGGGTTCCAGACCACGGCGACGGCCTGGTCCGGCACCACGGTGACCGCCGTCGTCGCGTCGACGTAGGCGTTGCCGAAGGAGATGCGTCGCGCACCGCTCGGCGCGAGGCTGAGGCGGTTGGTCTCGGCGAGCTGTCCGGTCGCGTCGAGGTCGTAGCGCACCCACACCGGCTCCTCGGAGAGCCCGATGAACACCGCGCCGTCGCCGCCGATGCTGACGGCGTTGCCGCCGTGCTCGATGGCCGTGTCGGTTCCGAAGGGACCCGGGTCGTCGCGGTCGATGGCCTGCACGAAGGTGGTGCGGCCGCCCGTGGGGAGGATGGTGACGGCAACGAGGGCGACGCGCTCGGCGTCGCCGACGGGCATGTCGGTGGAGGGGCCCTGGTCGGGAGTTCCGGGATCGGCGTCGTCGCCGCACGCGAGGGCCGTGGCGAGCGAGAACAGCAGAACGAGGCGAGAGGTCATGGCGGTCAGAAGCGGAGCGGGAAGACGTAGAGGATGGTTTGCCCGGTGCGCACGCCCGGGGTGCGCGTGCCGTCGGGGCGGATGCGCGTCAGCTGGCTGCCGCCCGCGGGGGTGCGGTCGACGGTGAGGCGAAGGTCGCGGACGGTGTAGGTACGGGTGAAGGCGGGCCCGAGCGGCGCGCCTTCGACGAAGCGGAAGCTCACCGGGTCGAGGTTCGCGACGAAGCCCCAGCGCCAGAACGCGCCGTTGGTGAGGTCGAGCGTCGTGAGCGTGGTGTCCGCGGGCAGCGCGTCGGGGTCCAGCGTGCGGACGAAGGCGCGGTCGTCGGCCACGAAGGCGAAGGAGCCGCCCGGGCGTCCGCCAAGGTCGTCGCCCTCGACGAGCACGGGCGTGTCGTCGAGGGTGAGCGTCTCGATATCGAGGCGGAGGACGCAGCTCGGGCCGGCGCGTTCGCCCTCGCTCGCGACGTGGACGGCAGTCGAGAAGATGTCCGTGCCGAGATAGACGTCACGGGTGCTCGTGGCGAAGACGTCGCGGAGGTAGCCGCAGCGCTCGGTGACGAGCAGGGTCTCGAGGGTGTCCGTGGTCGTGTCGAGGACGGCGACGAGGGTGCGCGGGTGGGCGGCGTCGTCGAAGGAGTTGGCGAAGCTGATGGGGTAGATGACGCGCGTACCGACCTGGGCGGTCTGGACGGCCGGGAGCGGCAGGAGGTTCGGGCCCGGGACGTCCTCGGTGGGGACCGGGACGCGGCCCGTGACCACGAGGTCCACGGGGTCCCAGACGATGAGCTCTTCGCCGAAGGGGTCGAAGAGGTAGGCGCGGCGAGCGTCGATGAAGACGAAGTGTGCGGGGCCGACGAAGCGAGGTGGAGTCAGAAAGCGCGGAAAGGCGAGGGTCTCCTCGGCCTCGAAGGCGTCGCCCGGCCCGACGCGATAGCGCGTGATCTGCGGCGAGGCGCCGTCGAAGATGAAGACGCGGTCCGGCGCGAAGGGGGAGCCGACTGCGGTGCTGCTGGGGGAGAGCGTGAGCCCCCTGCTCAGGTCGAGCTCGGCGTTGGCCTCGACGTCGTCGACGAGGAGGAGCAGCCCCGTGTTGTCTCCGCCGGCGGTCGTGAGGTGTACGCCGAAGCGGTCCTGGGGCTCGGGTGGGCCGAGATCGGCGCCGAGGTCCCTGGGCGCGTCGCCGGAAGAGGCGCAAGCGCGGCCCGCGGCCGCGAGGGCGAGGAGCAAACGGCGCATGGCTCAGGAGGCCTGCTGCGCGTCGGCCGCGGCGCCGGTGCCGGCGGCGGCCCACGCCCGCGACGCCCGGACGAGCTGGACGTTGGCGAGGAAGAGCGCGCTCAGGAGGAGGATCTGCGCGTACCCGAGCACGCTCTCCGCTGCGCGCGCGGTACCGAGCACGTGCGCGGCGTTGGGCAGCAGGAAGAGCGCGGCGAGCCCGAGGTTCACCCGCCGCCACGCCCGCCCAGGCCCCGCGCTCGCGACCACCGCGAGCAGGAAGGGCAGCACGTAGAAGAGCCCCTTCACGACGAAGTTCGACCAGGGCACGGTGCCATCGGCCCCCGGAGCCTCGAACGCCAGCCCGTAGCGAATCCCGCTCACGTCGTAGGCGAAGTGCAGCGACATCCCCACCACCAGGGCCAACCAGAGGACAGCGACCTGCAGGCCGCGGTAGCGCGCGTCGTCCACGGCCGGGAGGCTGGCATAGGGATATCGATTTTCAAATTCGTTTGGTGCCCGGCTCCTACCCCCCTGCCCCTCGCCCGCTGGACGGCCCCCCGTCCCCGTGCTTGGGTCCCGGCGGAACGAGGTCCCGATGTCTTCCACCGCCATCGCCAGGGGCGGGGACAGCGCCGTACCGAGCGCCGCGCCGGACTCTCCGGCAAGCTCCGGTGTGCGTCTCCCCGAGCTCGCCGACACCAGCGCCACGCTGGCCGATCCGACGCCCACCGAGGCCGTCGCGCTTCAGGCCGCCGATGGCACCAAGGCCAAGCTCGCCATCAAGGGCGGCGGGCGGCTCCTCTTCGTCGACCTGCTCCGGCTCCTCGCGTCCTTCCAGATGCTCCACGGGCACACGCTCGACGCGCTCATCGCTCAGGAGCTCCGGCAGGGTCCCATCTACGAGGCCTGGACCTGGCAGCGCGGCCTCGTGTCGGTCGGCTTCCTCTTCGCCGCCGGCATCGCCTTCACCCTCTCCACCCTCGCGAACATGGAGAAGTGGAAGGCCAACACCCGCCGCGTCACGAAGCGCTGGCGGCGCATCGGCTGGCTCATCCTCCTGGGCTACTCGATGCACTTCCCCGCCGAGGCCTGGTCGAGCGATCCGGCCCGCGCCGAGGCGTCGATCCACGCCTTCATGATGGCCGACGTGCTCCAGTGCATCGGCGTCTCCATCGCCATCATCACGGGCCTCGTCTTCGTGCTGAAGAACGAGCGACAGGTCGCCTTCGCCGCCGCCGCGCTCAGCGTCCTCTTCATCGGCCTCGCGCCCCTCGCCGACGCCGTCGCCTACGACGGCTGGTGGCGGCCCGTCGCCAACTACCTCACCCACAAGGGCGGCTCGCTCTTCCCGCTCTTCCCCTGGTCCGGCTACGTCATGGCCGGCGTCGCGCTCACCTTCGTCGTCGCGCCCCAGGGCGCCCGCACCGATCCCCGCGTGCCCATCCCCCGCCTCGCCGCGCTCAGCGCCGCGCTCTTCGCCGGGCACTTCCTCATCGCGGCGAGCCCCCTCCAGTACACCACCGAGGCCACCACCCGGCACTCGGTGCCGAGCTTCGTGCTGCTCAAGCTCGCGAGCGTCGTGCTCGTCGTCGTGGTCCTCGCCATCCTCGCGCTGCGCGTGAAGCGCCTCCCGCGCTGGCTCCAGACCCTCGCCGGCGAGAGCCTCATGCTCTACTGGTTCCACCTCATGGTCATCTACGGCGCCGGCGTCGGCCTCGCCGCGACCGTGGGCCGCACGCTTCCCCTCGACCAGGCGCTCCTCGCGGCCGGCGGCATGGTCGTCGTCAGCGCTCTCGTCGGCCTCGGCTGGAACCGCTTCAAGAAGTGGCGCGACCGGCAAATGAAGGCCTTCCGCGAGCGCCGCGCGCCCGCCGCGGCCTGAGCCTAACGCTCCCAGAGCGCGGCCAGCTCGAGCGGCACCGCCGCGAAGGGCTCGAGCGTCGCTTCGTCGTCGCCGCTCGCGCCGCCGACGAAGCGGTAGGTCTCGCCGTCGAGGCGGTAGACCTCGATGAGCTGCTTTTCGGCGTCGACGAGCCACGCATGACTCACGCCCTCCCGCGCGTAGATCGGGAGCTTCTCGAGCCGGTCTCGGCGGGCCGTCGCCTTTGAGAGCACCTCGCCGATCCAATCCGGCGCCAGGTCGAAGTACGCCGCGTCGGGCATCTCGGGCATGCGCTCCCGGCGCCAGCCGGCCAGGTCGGGCACCAGAATGTCGGGCCGCGCGCCGAGGTGAAGCTCCGGCTCCCCAAGGATCAACCAGCCTCCGGGGCCGCCTCGGCCACGGTCGAAGGGCCCGTCCAGCGCCGCGCCGAGCCGCGTCGCGGCCCGCGCATGTGTGCTCCGTGGCCGGGGCTGCGTGTGCAACACGCCGCCGATGACCTCCGCGACCAGATGCTCGGGAGCCTCCAGCACGTCCTGGTAGCCGGCCTCGCGCTTCTTGCCCATCGACTCCCGCATCCTAACGGACATAGCGTCGGCCTGTGACGGCTCCGGTACCAGGTCCCCTCGCCGGGCTCCGCATCCTCGACCTCTCGCGCATCCTCGCCGGCCCCACCTGCACGCAGCTCCTCGGAGACCTCGGCGCCGACGTGCTCAAGGTCGAGCGACCGGGCCAGGGCGACGACACGCGCGCGTGGGGGCCGCCCTACGTGAAGGACGCGGCCGGCGCCGACACGAGCGAGAGTGCCTACTACCTCTGCGCCAACCGGAACAAACGTTCGGTTGCCATCGACTTTCGCACGTCCGAGGGCGCGTCGCTCCTCCGCCGGCTCGCCGGTCGATGCGACGTGCTCGTCGAGAACCTCAAGGTAGGCACCCTTGCCAAGTATGGCCTCGGCTACGCCGACCTTCACGCCCTGCACCCGCGCCTGGTCTACTGCTCCATCACGGGCTTCGGTCAGACCGGCCCCCGCAAGGACCAGCCTGGCTACGACTTCCTGGTCCAGGCCATGGGCGGCATCATGAGCCTCACCGGCGAGCCCGAGGGCCAGCCCATGAAGACGGGCGTCGGCATCGCCGACGTCATGACGGGCATGTACGCCACCGTCGGCATCCTCGCGGCGCTCCGGCACCGCGACGCGACCGGCGAGGGCCAGCACCTCGACCTGGCGCTCTTCGACGCGCAGGTCAGCTGGCTCATCAACGGCGCACTCAACTACCTCACGAGCGGAGCGCTCCCCGTGCGCCGAGGCAACGGCCATCCGAACATCGTGCCCTACCAGGTCTTCCCGAGCGCCGATGGGCACGTCGTGCTCGCCGCGGGGAACGACGCGCAGTTCGAGCGCTTCTGCGCGGTCGCCGGCTGCCCCGAGCTGGCCGCGGATCCGCACTTCGCGACCAACGCCGCACGAGTCCGACACCGCGACGCGCTGGTCCCGCTCCTCGCAGCGCGCACCCGAACGAAGTCCACGGCCGACTGGATCGCTGCGCTGGAGACCGCGAAGGTCCCCTGCGGCGCCGTGAACACGCTCGACGGCGTCTTCGCGGACCCGCAGACCCAGCACCGGAACATGCAGATCACCATGCCCCACTCCCTCGCCGGCACCGGCGAGGTCGCGCTTCTCGGCAATCCGCTCAAGCTCTCGGCGACGCCCGTCAGCTATCGGCGTCCGCCTCCCGTGCGCGCGGCGCACACCCGCGAGGTGCTCCGCGAGGTCCTCGGCCTCGACGCGGCCGAGCTTGCCGCGCTCGAGGGCGCCGGCGCCATCGAGTCCGCCGCGTCCGATGCCGCGACGCCCGAAGCCGCCGCGTCCGAAGGTGGCGCATGACGCGAACCGTGGCCGACGCCCTCGCCGAGCGCCTCTACGCCGCCGGCATCCGCCACGCCTTCGGCGTCCCCGGAGGCGAGGTGCTCACCCTCATGGGCGCGCTCGAGCGCGCCGGCATCCGCTTCGTGCTCGTGCGCCACGAGACGGCCGGCGGCTTCATGGCCGAGGGCGTCTGGCACGCGACGGGTGCGCCCGGGCTCCTCGTCGCGACCGTGGGCCCCGGCGTCGCCAACACCGTCAACGTGGTCGCCAACGCCGAGCAGGACCGGGTGCCTCTCGTCGTGCTCACGGGCTGCGTCGATCGCGCGCTCACGGCTGGCTACACGCACCAGATCTTCGATCACCGCGCCGTGCTGGGGCCCATCACCAAGCTGAGCCTCGAGGTCGACCCCGCCGCGGCGCCGAAGCAGATCGACAAGGCGCTTCGCGTCGCCCAGGAAGGGCGCCCGGGCCCCGTGCATCTCGATTTGCCCGTCGAGGTCGCGCTCGCGCCCTGCGATGCGCCGCTCCGCGTCACACCCACGACGGCGCCCGCCTCACCGGTGGGCAGCGACGTCTTCGACGACGCGCGCGCGAAGCTGGCCTGCGCGAAGCGCCCGCTCCTCCTCGTGGGCCTCGAGCTCGCCCACGCGGAAGGCGCCGCGGCCGTCCATCGGGCCACCGAGCGCCTCGACGGCATGCCGGTGCTCACCACCTACAAGGCCAAGGGCGTGCTCCCGGAAGACCACGCGCTCGCCCTCGGCGCGGCGGGTCTCTCTCCCAAAGCCGACGCCTTGCTTCTGCCCTTCGTGGCCCGCGCCGACGTCGTCGTCCTGGCCGGCTACGACCCCATCGAGATGCGGCGAAGCTGGTGCGACCCCTTCGACTCGAGCGCGACCCTCATCGAGCTCGCGCGGATGCCGAACGACCACGACGTACACCAGGCCACCCACGCCTTCGCCTGCGACCCCACCGTCGGTCTCGACGCACTGACGCGGGACCTCGCCCTCGCGGCCTCTCCGTGGCCGACGGGGGAGCCGGCGCGCCTCCGCGCAGCGCTTCACGCGGCCTTCGAGCCTCCCTCCGAGGAGACGGCGGGCCGGCTCAGCCCTGGTCGCGCCCTCGACGCCGTCGCCCGCGCGACCCCGGAGCACGCCCGCGTCACCGTCGACACCGGAGCGCATCGCATCCTGCTCAGCCAGCAGTGGCGCTTTCAGCACGCGCACCGGCTCCTGCAGTCGAGCGGGCTCTGCACCATGGCCTGCGCGCTCCCCTTGGCCATCGGCGCGAAGCTCGCCGAGCCGGAGACGCCCGTGGTCTGCGTGCTCGGCGATGGCGGGCTCGAGATGGCCCTCGGCGACCTGGCCACCTTGCGCGACCTGGGCCTCGGGCTCGTCATCGTCGTGCTCGACGACCAGAGCCTCGCGCTCATCGAAAAGAAGCAGCGTGCGCGTGGTCTCCCCAGCGTCGGCGTGGACTTCGGTGGCCCGGGTCCCGCCCCGGTGCTCACGCAGTACGCGCGCATCGCGCATGCCTTCGGCGGCGAGGGCGTGCTCACGAGCCACGTCGAGGGCCTCCGCGAAGCCGTCGAAGAGGGCCTCTCCCAGCCGGATCGCTTCACGCTGATCCACGTGCCGGTGCCGCGTCGGGCCTACGACGCCACGATTTGAAGCACGCGGCGCGTCTCTCGCTTTCTCGTGACCCGGCGCCGCGTGCCCAGACGCCGGGCCCAGGTCGTCACTGCCGGCTCTTCAGACGCTGCTCGGCGCGATGGGTGTCGCGGAGCGCCACGAGGAGCACGGCGAGAAAGCCGAAGAAGGTGAGGGTCATGAGAGGGGGGAAAGGGAGGTTGAACACGATGGACGTCCTGAGTGCATCGCGTGCCCACCTCCCGCTCTTCAAGTCCCGTGCCGGCGCTTCCGGCCCTTTGCCGACCTCGAAATCACGGCTCTTTCGTCGGGTGATGCCCCTCTCCGTGGCAAGAAGCCGCGGCGCGACGGGTGATCTCGCGATCTCGCCGCATCCTCGGTTGCGGACCTTCCCATTCGAGGATGTCTTGCGCCGCGCGACGCGGTACCCGCCCCCGTGCGAGGCTCCGCGGAGACCTCGTTCTTGGAGACCTTCATGCAGCTCGGCGCCTTTTCCGTGTCCCTCGCCGTCGAAGACCTCGCCGCCTCGAAGGCGTTCTACGAGAAGCTCGGCTTCACTTCGCTCGGTGACATGCCCGGCGGCAACTGGGCCATCCTCCGCAACGGAGCGACCACCCTCGGCCTCTTTCAGAAGATGTTCGAGAAGAACATCCTCACCTTCAATCCGGGCTGGGACGGCGAGGCGCAGCCGCTCGAGAGCTTCACCGACGTGCGCGAGCTCCACGCCGAGCTGAAGGCGGCCGGGGTGGAGACGATCCAGGAGTCGGGCCTCGAGGGCGAGGGCGTCGCGAGCGTCGTGGTCGTCGACCCCGACGGGAATCCCATCCTCATCGACCAGCACGTGCCAAAGCCCGGCTGAGCCCGACGCGCGCGTGCTGGCGCTCCTCCCGCGCGCGGTCCTACCCTCCGGCCATGGTTCGCGTCCTCGCTGGGCTCCTCGCGGTCGCCGGCCTCGCGCCGGGCGTCGCGGTCGCTCAGCCGGCGGGCGACTCGGCCGCCGCGCTCGACGTGGCCGTGCTCGGCCTTCGCTCCGTCGAGGGCGACGACGAACGCGCCCGGGCGCTCACGGAAGCGTTGCGCCGCGAGGCCACCGCCGTTCCCGGCTGGCGCGTCCTCCCCGCCGACGTGTCGCTCTCGCAGATGAGCCTCGTGCACGGCTGCGCGGAGCCCGACGCCGCATGCCTCGCCTCCATCGCCTCGGATCTGGCGGCCGCCCGCGTCGTCTACGGCACGCTCCGCCGCATCGGCGACGACGACCTCGCCCTGTCTCTCTACCTCTTCGACGCCGAGCAGGGACGGATCGCGGAGTCGATCCGCGACACCTTCCCGGCGACCGACCCGGCCGACGACATGCGCAGCCGACGCTACCTCGCCGAGCTCGCGGGTCGCTCGCGCTTCGGATCGCTGCGCCTCGTCACGGAGGCGGGTGCGACGGTCCGCCTCGACGGTGCGCCGGCCGGCGAGGTCGGGGAGGGTGGCGTGTTTCTCGCCGAAGACCTGGCGGAGGGCCCGCACGAGGTCGAGGTCGAGGCGCCCGGACGGTCGCCCTTCGCCGGCGAGGTGAACGTCGTCGCCGACGAGGTGGTGGAGCTTCGACCTCGGCTCTCCCCCGTCGAGGAGCGACGCCTCGGGTGGGTGCCGGGCGCCGTGCTCCTCGCCTCGAGCACGTTCTTCTTCGGCCTCGGCGTACGCTCCTGGCGCCAGAACCGCGGCTACGACGACGAGCGCGCCGAGGTGGCGGGCCTCCCGCAGAGCGAGGTGCTCCGGCTTCGCGATGCCCTCCTCGAAGGCAACGCGCTCGACTCCGCGACGGGCATGCCCGCGGGCCCGGTGGACCCCGCGGCCGCCAACCTCACGCCTTTCCAGGCCATGCTCGTGCTCGCGGATCAGACCCAGCGCGTCTGCGCGGACGGTACGTTCATGGTCGAGGGGGGCGGGAGCGTCTGCGACACGCAGGACCGGCAACGCGTGCTCCAATACGTCTTCCACGGCCTCGGCCTCGCGACGGCCGGCGTCGGCGCCTACTTGCTCGTGCGCGGTCTACGCCGGGACCGGGAAGCGACGGAGGAGGCGCGCTTCGAGCTCCGACCGGCCTTCGGCGCCGGACCGAGGGGCGCGCGAGGCGGCCTCCGCGCCCGGCTGAGATTCTAGATGCCTCGCATCGTCGGCGGTAGCCTCGGGGGCCGGCGCTTCGCCGCCCCGCCGGGCAAGGGCACGCGACCCACGAGCGAGCGCGTCCGGGAGGCGCTCGCCTCGGCGCTCACCGCGCGCGACGCTTTCCGGGGGCGCGTCCTCGACCTCTACGCCGGAAGCGGAGCCCTCGCCTTCGAGGCGCTCCGCCGCGGCGCCGCCCACGCCCTGCTCGTCGAGCGCGACCGCCGCGTCGTCCGGCAGCTTCGCACGACGGTCCAGGAGCTCGGCCTCGGCGCACGGGCGCAGGTGCTCGGCCTCGACCTCGGCTCCCGGGGCGCCGTCGCGCGCGTCGCGTCGCTCGGGCCCTTCGACCTGGTCTTCGCCGATCCGCCCTATGCGCTCGCCGGCGACCTGCCGGAGCTCTTCCGCGCCCTCGTGCCGGCTCTCGCGCCGGGTACCATCCTCGTCGTCGAGCACGGCCCCGAGGTCACGCCGGGGCCATGGCCGGCTTTCCTCGCTCTCGAGGGGGCCTACCGGTATGGTTCCACGTCCCTCGCGATGCTCCGCGTGGGCGAGGAACCGCCATGAGCGTCGCCGTCTACCCGGGCTCCTTCGACCCGATCACTCGCGGGCATACGAGCATCATCTCGAGCGGCCTCGAGGCCTTCGACAAAATCGTCGTCGCGGTGCTTCACAACCCGCGGAAGTCGCCGCTCTTCAGCGTCGAGGAGCGCCTCGAGCTCATCCGCGAGAGCGTACGAGAGATGGGCGCGAGCCCCGAGCGCGTCGAGGTGGATACCTTCGAAGGACTCCTCGTCGACTACTGCAAGCGCAAGGGTGCGGGGGTCATTCTCCGCGGCCTGCGGGCCGTCGCCGACTTCGAGTACGAGCTCCAGATGGCGAACATGAACCGCCACCTCGAACCGGGAGTCGTGACCATGTTCATCATGGCCGACGACGCCTACTTCTACGTCTCCTCGAACCTGATCAAGGAGGCGGCGAAGCTCGGTGGGGACGTCGACCGGCTCGTCCCGAGCTGTGTCGCTGCGCGGCTCCGGGCCAAGCTCGGCCGGTAGACCCCCTCCCGGATGTGCCCCTCCTCGCGGAGGCGCCGTAGCGTCGGCACGTCGTCCAGGCCCACCTTGCCGAGGCGCATTTCGTCGACGGTCGCGTCCCCCTCGTGTACCGCGCGGCGCACGCGAAGCCAGCCGTAGAGGTAGGCAGCGTCCCGGGCCACGCCGCCACCGCGGTAGGCCCGCTCGCCCAGCGCGAGCGCATCCTCGGCCTTGAAGCCGTGGTCCCGGTGCAGGAGCCGCGTGGTCTCGTCGAAGCTCGCGCCGCGGTGCATGGCGTCGGTCGCCACGACGCGCCCTGCCAGCGTGCGCACGCGGTGCCCGTCGAGGAAGCCGTGGAGCTCTTCGAGGGTCAGGCAGAGCCCCTCCTGATCCGCAAAGGCCCCCGCCGTGCCTACGGAGAGCAGCGCCAGCGGCTGGCTCCGGCCGTTCGCCGCGGCGACGAGATGCCCGAGCACCTCGTGCACGGCGAGCCGTCGCGCCTCCCGCTCCCCGAAGCGAGCGTCGCGCACGTACACCGTGCGGTCGCCTGCGGCGGCGTTGGCGACGAGCCGCGGCTCCACCTTCACGTCGACGCGAAGACCGGCCAGCTGTGCCAGGGTTCGCATCCATCCGCCGAGCGAAGGGCCCTCGGGCGCGTCCGCGGGCAGCTGGGGCGGCTCTTCGCTACCGCGCACCTCCTCGAGCAGGACGTCCGCCACCTCGGCGATGGAGCAGCGCCGCGTGCCGAGGGTGACCTCGCGTGCGCCGGTCCCGAAGCGTCGGGCCGCCATGGGGCGCACGCGCCGCGCGTCGCCGAGCGACTCCATGAGCACGAGCTCGAGCTCGAGCTCGTCGAGGCGCGCGAGATAGAGCTCCCCCGCGAGGCATTGCGGCGCCAGCGCGCGGGCCTCCGCGAGGGCGCGCCAGGCGCGGCGCTCGACCTTGCCCCGCTGCACGCTCCACTCGGGGACCAACGGCTGATCCCGCCCGAAGGCGCGGAGCAGACGCGCCCGTTCCTCCGGCGCATTGCGCGCCGTGAGGGCCGGCAGAAGCCGGGCGACCTCGGACACGAGGCGGAGCCGGTGGTCGAGCTCGAGCTGAAGGCGACGGTCCACGTTTGGGTACAGTGCCACTTTCTCGGCCCATGTGGAGGGCGCGGCACCCAGGAAATCCCGGGGGTTCGCGTCCACCTCCCGCGCCGGTGCCGAGCGGCGTGCACCGAGCGCCTTCACGGAGCGCTCTGGCCCGCTCACCCGAGCGGTGCGGCCCGCGTGGGTAGCGGCGCCTCCGCCAGCTCGAGCTCGGCGTCTTCACTCACGTTTTCCGCGACGCGAGCCCGAAGCGGGACGGGCGGCGGAGGACGCGGTGGGCCCCCCTCCGACGTCACGACGCGGGCGTCCGCGATGCGCTCCACGGCGGCCAGGGTCTCGGCGTCGGGCTCGTCCAGCACGAGCACGGGTCGCGCGCGGCCATCGAGGAGCGTCAGCGTGCGGACGCGTCCCCACGGGTCGAGCTGCGCCTCGAGCGCTCCCGTGCCGGCGGGGACCTCGAGGGCGTGGCGCGTCCCCTCCGCCACGAGCACGGTGCCCGCGGCGGTGCGCCGGAGCCGTAGCGGTCGTGGCACCCGCGTGCCCCACGTGGCGAAGAGCCAGGCGGCGCCGCCCGCGACGGCGTAGAGCGAGAAGGGGTGGCTTCCGAGCGCCCCGGTCAGGCGCAAGAGCGCGCTCAGCCCGAAGGCTCCGCCCACGGCGAGCGCCACGGTGGCGCGCGTGCTCAAGCGGCCGCCGTAGAGGCGCCGAAGCGCGGTCCTCGCGCCGAGGACACGGGCGTCCCCCGCGAGGCCCGCGTCGCCGCCCGAGCGCGCGAGGCGCCGAAGCCAGGCGCGCGGATCGGCCTGCGCTTCGGCCTGCGCATGCGGAGCGGCCCGGAGCAGGGCGCTCAGCTGGGCGGTGCTGAGCTCCCGGAGCGGGATCCGGCCTCGCAGAGCGGGACCGCGTCCCGCGGCCTCGGCGAGGCAGAAGCTCACGGCGCCGCTGCCTTCCCCGACCGCCGGCTCGTCGTAGGCGAGCATCAGGGTTCCCCGCTGCCATCGGCCGTTGCGGCGTCGCGCGCGCACCTGCCCGTCGCTGCGCACCTGCAGCTGCACCACGCGGGTTTGCCAAAGCTCGCGGAGCATCCACGCGCCTGCGGCGGCCGTGGCGAGGACGAAGGGGATGCGCGTGGGAGGTGGGCTCAGGAGCCCGAGCAGCGCGAGCAACGCCGTGGTGGCGGCCGGCACGAGCGCGCGAAGCGGCGCGCGCGCTCGCCGCAGGTCGAGGTCGAGCGCCAGCGGCGCGTCCGCCTCACGGTAGCCGACCGGAGTGCCGCGTCGCTCCTCCGCCCTCCGCCGTCGTCCGCGCACTGCGTGAGCCTAAGGTCGGTCCGTCCTCACCGGGAGTCCCGCCCGGGGTGGGGCCACGGGCGCGGCCCCACCCCGGCGCCTCACATGTCCGGGCCCGAGGCCATGTCGCCCTCGCCCATGTCCGTCTCGGGTCCCATGTCGTCGCCCCCGCTCATGTCGTCCGGCGCGTCCATGTCGGCCGCGTCCATGTCGCCTTCGTCCATGTCGGCCTCGTCCATGTCGACGGTGATCATGTCCATCGCCATGTCGGTGTCTCCGGTCGTGCCATCGTCGTCGCCGCATCCTGCGAGCGCCGCGAGCACGACCATCACGAGAATCGAGTTCTTCAGGTCCATCGCTTCCTCCCGCAGCTCCACGAGCTGCAGTCTCGCTCGCTAGCAATGGGGCGGAATCATGTCAATTGTGACGCGAAGTATGCTGTTTCGCGCACATTTCCGGCCGATTTCGCGCGCTTTGGAGCCGCTTAGAGCAGCTGCGTCGCGCGCTCGGCGAGCTCGCTCCGCTCGCCCTTCACCAGGGTCACGTGCGCGCCCACGGCCTCGCCCCGGAAGCGCTCCGCCACGATGGTCAGCCCGTTGCTCGCCGCGTCGACGTAGGGGTTGTCGATCTGGTCCGGGTCGCCGGTCAGCACGATCTTCGTGTTCACGCCGGCGCGCGTGATCACGGTCTTCACCTCGTGCGGCGTCAGGTTCTGCGCCTCGTCCACGATGAGGAACTGGTTCGGGAGCGAGCGGCCGCGGATGTAGGTCAGCGGCTCGACCTGGAGCGTCCCGTTCCGCACGAGCTCCGCGTAGTCACGCACGTCGGCGCGGCGTCGCGAGCCCGCGAAGATGTACTCGAGGTTGTCGAAGATGGGCTGCATCCACGGGTTCAGCTTCTCTTCGAGCGTGCCCGGCAGGTAGCCGACGTCCCGCCCGAGCGGGAAGATGGGCCGGCTCACGACCAGGCGCTGGAAGGCGCCGTCGTCGAGCACGGTCTGGAGACCCGCCGCCACGGCGAGCAGGGTCTTGCCGGTGCCCGCCTTCCCGACGAGCGAGACGAGGTGAACGTCCGGGTCGAGCAGCATGTCGAGCGCCAGGTACTGCTCGAGGTTCCGCGGCCGCACGCCCCAGGCGCCATCCCGCCCGACGCGAAGCGGGACGACCCTGTCTTCGCTCGCGTCGTAGCGGCCGAGCGCCGTATGCCGTGGATGGTCCCGGTCCTTCAGCACGATGCCCGCGTTGGGGTGCACCCCCGGACCGAGGTCGAGCTCTCGCGCGTCGAGCACCTCACGCTTGCCCAGCGCGTCGACGGCGTCCTTCGGCACGTTCAGCGCGACGATGCCCGTGAAGAGGTCCCGGGCGCGAAGGCGGCCGCCTTCATAGTTCTCCGCTCGGAGCCCCATCGCGTCGGCGCGGATGCGGAGGTTCGAGTCCATCGTGACGAAGACCACCGGGCGGTCCGGGTTCGCGTCCCGAAGCTCGAGCGCCGTACCCATGATGGCGTTGTCCATCTGCTTGTTGTCCCGGCGCTTCCAGAGCTCGTCCGCGTGCGTTGGGACCGCCACCACCAGGCGCCCCTCGTCGCCGTTCTCGAGAAGCACGCCCTCCTGCAGCGTGTGGCCGTTGCGCGCGCGCAGCTCGTCGAGGAAACGCGCCGTCTGCCGCGCGTTGCGCCCCCGCTCGCTGAGCTCCTTCTTGAAGCTGTCGATCTCCTCGATGACGTAGATCGGGATGACGACGGTGTTCTCTTCGAACTTGAAGATGGCCCGGGGGTCGTGCAGCAGGACGTTGGTGTCCAGCACGAAGATCTTGGGTGGCACGCGTCGACGGTAGGCAGCGCCGTCCGCCCTTGGCAACGGACGCCGCGGGCGCCGGCCGAAGTCGCCCGGGGCCATTGCGTTTTCCCGTCCTGCGGCTGCGCGCGAGGCGATCGCGGGGCCGCCTTCGTGCCCCCTCGGGTGCCGGCGCTGATCCCTCACGGAGGATCGCAGGCGCTACCCTGCCTTGACGGCGCTCGCGGCTCGCGAGGACGCTCGGGGAATGTCCCTCGTCGCCACCCTCCGGGAGCGAGGCCTCGTCGCGGTGCTCGACGTGGAAGTCGGCGACGCGCTTCGTAGCTGGGGCCTGGCCGTGAAGGAGGGGGGCATCGAGGTGCTCGCGGTCCCGGTGAGCCACCCGTCCGTGACGGAGACCGTGGCGGAGCTCAGCGACGAGGCCGACCTCGTCGTGGGCATCACGGGCGTGGTCGCCGCGGAGCAGGTGAGCGTGGCCGTCGCGGCGGGGGTCGAGCTGGTGGTGTCGCCCATCGCCGATCGCGACATCATCGAGGCCGCCAAGCAGCGCGGGCTGACCATCGTGGCCGGGGCCACGACGCCCACGGAGGTCGCCTGGGCCGCCAGCGCCGGCGCCGACCTGGTGAGCCTTCATCCCATCGGCTTCGCGACGCGGGCGGAGGACTACCTCGCGTCCATGCTGCGCACCTTCCCCGAGCTGCCCCTCGCCGTCAGCGGGGGCGTGGGCGTGGACAACGCGCCAACGTTCCTCGCCGCCGGAGCGTCGGCGGTCTTCGTCGATCACGGGCTCTTTCCCGAGGTCGGCGACCCGAGCGCCCAGGAGATCCTCACGACCCGCGCGCTGGCTCTCGTGGAGGTCGCGGCCGACGTCCTCGGCCGGCCGGCCCGTTCGTCGCTCGCCGCGCACCGCGCCCAGAAGAAGCCCGCGCGCGGGCAGCGCCCCTCGCGCCCGCCCCGGCGGAGCTCCTACCCACCGGGCGCCATCGACATCGAGATCGAGACCATCACCGATGAAGAGCCGCTCGGCTGAGCTCGGCTCAGCCGTCGAGCGTCAGCCAGTAGGTCGCGAAGGTGCCGAGCCAGTGGGTGCCCGCGTAGGGAGCGCCTTCGACGGCCGCGAGTCCCACGGCCGCGTGCGCCTCGGCCATCGCCTCGAGGGAAGGGCGTCGACGGTCTCCGGTCGGAAGGGCGCGGGCGATGCGCCGCGCCATCCACGCGCGACTCAGGTTGAGCCCGTCGAGGTGCGCGAGGCGCCCGTCCTCGCGATCGGCGGGGGTGACCGGCGTGAGCGTGCCTTCTCGGCCGAGGGTCGGACACGCGCCATCGAGCCAGCGCGCGAAACGCACGGGCTCCAGCACCCGGGCCAGGAGGTCCGCCTCGGTGAGGGTGGGCGAGAGAAAGTCCTCCCCGCCCGGCTCGAGGTGGATGGGGAGCGCGCGATCGGCGCCGAAGAAGGCGAGCGCACGGTCCCGCGCGAGCTCCCGGAGCCGGCCGGCCTCGAGCACGAGACCCAGCGCGAAGGCGGTGTTGGCGTGGGTCCCCGCGCGCGTCGGCGCGTGCAGCTTGGGGAGCCAGCGGGCGAGGTTGGCTTCGGCGACGTCGGCGAGGGGCGTGAGCCGCGCCGTCCACGTGGCGGCTTCCGCGTCGCCCTGGGCCCAGGTCGCGAGCTCGGCGTGGAGCCGCAGCAGCCAGGCCAGCCCGTAGGGGCGCTCGAAGCTCGGGCGCGCGCGCAGGTAGCGGATCTCGGCATCGACGTCCTCGGCGAAGCTCCGGCGGAGCGCCTCCTTGGCCGCTTCGGCCAGCGGGTCGCCGAGCCGCGCGGCGCGGACCAGAAGCCAGTGGGCGTGCACCGCCGAGTGCCAGTCGAAGCAGCCGTAGAAGACCGGCAGCCGCGCGCGCGGCGTGGCCGGCAGCTCGCCTTCCTCCCAGCGATGGGCCAGCTGCACCGGCCACTCCCGATGCACGCCGGCGAGCGCCAGCTCCACGAAGGGCGACAGGCCGCTCACGCCCGGGCGGCGTTCTTCTTGGGACCGATGAGCGTGCGGAGCTGGGCGGCGGCGACCTCTTCGCCCACCGCGTCGCGAAGCGACACCGGCACGAGGAGCTCTCGGCGCTCGCTACCGAGCACGGTGGGGCAGCTGCCGACGGCCGTGATGGTGCCTCGCGCCTTCTTGGCGAAGTCGATGGACAGGCCGGCCACGATGAAGCGCGCGTCGTCCGGCAGCGTGTATGCGACCGCGAGGTTCCCGGCGAGCTCGGCGAGGTTCGTCAGTGCGACGGCGTGGACCGAGCGGAAGGGGTTTCGCAGGCCGGGTCGGTCGCGCATGGAGCACCGCGCGTGGCCCAGCCCGACGTCCTCGACGCGTGGGCCGATGGTGCCCGTGTAGGGGGCGATGCGGCCGACGAAGAGGCTGAAGGCGCGCCTGCCGCCGGGGAGCCCCTGGAGCCGATCCCAGGTGGCGCGCACCATGTTGCGGTCGCCGGCCTCGACGCTCGGAAGAAGCCTCTGTAGCGGTGCCGGAGTGGCCATGGGTCTTTCATCGCATGGGAAGGCGGGACTTTCATCCCGCGCCCCGCCGCGGTAGCTCTCGCCGTGCCCTTCCGTCGCGTGCTCTCGGCGCCCGTAGGTCCCGAAGCGTTGCTGCGCATGGCCGCTTCGCTGCGCCGCGCGGGCGGCCTCGCGTGGCTCGACGCGGACGGCACCGAGGGCGCGGGGCGCCGGGCGTTCCTCGGTGCGGCGCCCGTCGACGTGGTGAGCGTCCCCTTCGGACATCCCGCGCCCTTTCGGGCGCTCGAGGCGCTCGCCGGCGAAGCGGGCGCCGGCGCCGTACCGCGCTGGCTCGGGTACGTGAGCTACGATGCCTTCTTCAGCGGCAACGATGGCTCGAGCGCGGCGTCGCCGCCGCCCCGTCACGCCCGCGGGTCGCTCCCGGTGTTGCGCTTCGCGCGCTACGACGCGCTGGTCGAGGTCGACGTCCTCTGCGGGCGCGCCGTGCTCCATGCGGACGACGAGCCTGCGCTCGCGCGCCTCGAGGCCTTCCTCGCCCGCGAAGGGGAGCTGCCGCGGGTGAGCCTCGGTGCGCCGCGGGTGCCCGCGCGCGAGCATCACGTCGCCGCGGTGCGACGTGCGCTCCACCACATCCGCGAGGGGGACATCTATCAGGTGAACCTCGCCCGGGCCTGGGACGCGTCCCTCGAGGGCGACCCCTTCGCGCTCTTCCTCGCCATGCGCCGGGCGAGCCCGGTTCCCTTTGGGGCTTACCTCGACGCCGGGGATCATCAGGTGCTCGCGCGAACCATGGAGCGCTTCGTCGGCTGGTTCCCGGACGCGTCCGGGCGGGGCACGCTCGTCAGCCGGCCGATCAAGGGGACCATCGCGCGGCCCTCGGATCGTCCCGAGGACGACGCGGCCGGCGCCGCATCGCTCCGCTCCGACCCGAAGGAGCACGCCGAGCACGCGATGATCGTCGACCTGGTGCGCAACGACCTCGCCCGCCTTGCGGAGGTGGGGAGCGTGAGCGTCGAAGATGCGCTCGCCGTGGAGCCCTACGCCAAGCTGCAGCACCTCGTGAGCACGGTGCGTGTCTCGACGCGAAAGGGCACGACCCTGAGTGACGTGCTCTCCGCCACCTTCCCGCCGGGAAGCGTGACGGGGACGCCCAAGCTTCGAGCCCTAGAGCTCATCGAGGCCCTCGAGCCGGTCCCCCGCGGGCCCTATTGCGGCGCCATCGGGCACGTCAGCCGGGGCGGTGAGCTGCACCTCGCCGTGGCGATTCGGACCGCCGTCGTCGAGGGAGGAGCGGTCCGCTACCACGCAGGTGGTGGCCTCGTGGCCGCGAGTGATCCCGAGCGAGAGGTGGCGGAGACCGAGCTCAAGGCGCGTGTCTTTCTCGACGCGGTCGCCGAGATCCGCGGAGAGTGATCTTGTTCGAATCGTGAACGAGCACTGAAGGCAGCAGTCCACGAAAACTATCGTGAGAGAAGAGTCTCGCTTTTCTCGATTTTGTTCTTGACGCCTTCGTCGGCCATGGCTACAACGCCCCCATGTTCACGCGGTCCCATACCCGTCGGCCCGCGGCCCTCGCGCCGCACCGACCCGCTCAGGAGGCGACGTTCGACGTCCGTCTCGTGCGCGGCGCGGTGCCCGTGAACGCGGCGCCTTCGGTGCTCGTGGGCCTTCGTTGGCCTGGCGAGCGCGCGACGGCCGGCACCGCCAGGAAGCTGGAATCACTGGCTCTTCGCGCTGCCGAGGGGAAGCGAAGCCCCATGAATGACGATATTTGCCCTGGCTTTTTGGGTCTTGGCACGCAGCCGGGGCCCGAGGGCAACGGCGGCTACGATAGCGCCTCCCTGGTGGAGGTGAACCCCTGAGGGTGGTCTTCTGATGCGCTGAGCGCGCACTCCTCGAAGCGAGGAGCGAAGCCGCCCGCGGGACACCGCCGGCGGCTTTTTCGTGTTCGGCGTTCATCCGCACCCCTGCCGAGCGCGGGCGGGCACGCCTGAAGATCTCATCTGGAGACCTTCAGGCGAGACGGAGAGGTGCGATCTCAAACTGAGTAGATTCGATTCGTGAAGCAACTTTGCTTCCCAAGATTTCCGAGTCATGTGCTCTCTCATGAGCATGTTTCGGGGTGGACGCCGAGAGTTCGGCAAGCGGCCTGTAAAGCCGCCGGCTCAGCCACACGAGGTGCGACTCCTCGCCACCCCACCGCGCCGATGTCTGGTCGGCGAGCTCCTTGACAACTCGTGGTCGCGGGACGGTGTAGCGCCCGTCCCGCTCTCATTCTGCTGCAGCTCGATGGTCGAGCGCCCGGGTGAACTCCGGGAGGTGGGGGTTCGATTCCCTCCGGCAGAACCAGGTGCGATCTGCCGCAGCTCGAGGGTCGAGCGCCCGGCCGTTAACCGGGAGGAGGGGGTTCGATTCCCTCCGGCAGAGCCGCGGGCTCGCGCCCGCCTTCTTCTGCCGTGGCTCGAGGGTCGGGCTCCCGTTTCGTACTCGGGAGGTGGGGGTTCGATTCCCCCCGGCAGATCCGCCGCCGCCGGCGCTCGATGGTCGAGCACCCGTCTTACACACGGGAGGTAAGGGGTTCGATTCCTCTCGGCGGTACCAGGCGGGGACGTCGTGTCCCCTCGCTCTGCTGCAGCTCGATGGCGAGCACCCGGCTCTTAACCGGGAGGTGGGGGTTCGATTCCCTCCGGCAGAACCGCCGCCGCGAGGCGGCTCATGGTGTATGAGCGGAGGTCCGTTCGCCCGGCCGTGACCCGGGTCGACGTGGGGTTCGAATCCCCCCGTACACCCCACCTCCGGCGGGCCTGCCCCGCCGCAATGCACGGGGGATGGTGGCCCAGCGCTCTCTGATACGGAGCGCCTCGTCGGTTCGATTCCGACCCGCGCAACCAAGATTTGCACCGTACGTTCGGTGCATTGGGACCGTAGCTCAACGGGAGAGTGCTCGTCTTGCAAACGAGGGATGCGGGTTCGACTCCCGCCGGCTCCACCCACCTCTCGCGAGGTGCGTTGTCATCGCGTCGGCCGTGCCTGGCGGCCGCCGCTCCTGCTCCCGTAGTGTAGGGGAATCACGCGGGCATCCGAAGCCCGAGTCCCGAGCTCGACTCTCGGCGGGAGCGCCATCTCCTCCATGGTGAAAGGGAATCACGCGAGCGCGCGAAGCTCGTAGTCCGAGTTCGAGTCTCGGTGGAGGAGCCAGAACATCCGTGTGTGGCCAAGTCTGGGATGGCACCCCGTTCGGATCGGGGAGGTCGGGGGTTCGAATCCCTCCGCACGGACCGGGAGCCTCGCTCCCGTCACGGCGCCGTCGTCTAGCGGCAGGATCCTGGACCCTCAATCCAGGGGCGCGGGTTCGACTCCCGCCGGCGTCACCGCGTCCCCCACGGGACGCACTTTCTCGCGGTGTGCATCTGGGATGCAGCCCGGCTGTCGACCGGGTGAGGCGGGTTCGATTCCCGTCCGCGGGGCCGCGCAGCGATGGCTGCGCTCACGCCGAGGTGGCGAAACGGAAAACGCAGCGCGTTCAGACCGCGTGGCCTTCGAGCATGAGGGTTCGACTCCCTCCCTCGGTACCCACTCTTCGCCCTTTCCCTTCAACCCCGAGCGCGTGCATCGCACGCGAAAGGAAACGCCATGCGCACGCTCGTTCTGGATCAGGGCTACGAGCCCCACCAAATCGTCCCCTGGCAGAAGGCCATCGGCCTGCTCTACGTCGGCAAGGCCGACGTCCTCGAGGAGTACGACGCCGTCGTCCGTTCCGTGAGCCTCGCCATGCCCATGCCGGCCGTCGTACGCCTCAAGGCGCGCGCGCCGCGCAAGGCGCACCGGATCCGCTTCTCCCGGCGGAACGTGCTGCTTCGCGACGGCTACCGCTGCCAATACTGCGGCGCGCAGAAGCCCGCCAAGGAGCTGACCTACGACCACGTCGTACCGCGCTCGAAGGGCGGCAGCACGACCTGGACGAACATCGTGGCGGCTTGCCGGCCCTGCAACGCGCGGAAGGGCAACCGGACGCCGAAGCAAGCGGGCATGCCGCTCCGGTCGACGCCGGTGAAGCCCACGTGGCTTCCGGGTGGACCGGCCCGGACGGGCCTGCCGGAGGTGATCCCGGAGCGCTGGGAGACGTGGGTCGCTTGGGCCCTCCCCAAGCGCCGCGCCTGAGGGCCTTGGCCCGAACTCGTCCCCGGCATCGCGGGGGCCCCCTTTCCACTGCCGCGGTGGGGGTCCCCGCGCTGCCACCTATCTTCTCGGAGGCGGAACCGGTGTGGCACCGGGCTTCGTTGCTAGCGACTGCGCACCCCGCGAGGGGTGTGGGGTTCGACTCCTCGCGCCTCCTCACCCTACGTCGGAGCTCTGGTCGAGCGGGGTGCGCTCCAAACGCGCCCGTCCGTGGGTTCGACTCCTACCCGGCGTGCCGATCAACCGCGCCGAAGGCGCTGCACCACCGAGCCGACGGCACCCTCGCCCGCGCTCCTTCGATGGGCGGCATCGGAGTTCGCGCGCGGGCCGGGAGGCTCCACCTCCCACCCGGCCGCCGTCCCGGACCCCTCGTCCGGGGCGGCCGGCCACCCTCTTCGCGGCGTCCGTGAGCGCCGACGTCAGCCGATGAGCTCGCGGACGAAGCGCGCCATCAGCGTCTTCGTCCCGCTCTCGAAGCGAATCTCGAGCTTGGCGCCGCCCTCGAGCTCCCGCAGCACCTCGCCAACGCCGAACTTCGCGTGCTTCACGTGCCGCCGCTCGCCGCGCGTGGGCCGCATCAGCGCCGGCGCGAAGGCCTCGACGTCGGCGTCCGTCACGGTCTTGTAGACCCGCGCCTTCTCGTCGCTCTCGTCGTCGCGGAGCTTCTCGATCTCCTCTGCGATGAGCTCGTCGAGCCACGCCTCCACCGGCAGGTGCCGCGTCTCCCCCTCCGGGTCCGTGGCCATCACGATGACCTGCGTTCCGAGCGGCGTCGCGCCCACGATGGCCTCGCTCCCGGGCTCTCGTCCCAGCGCCACGAAGCCGAAGGGCAGCCCCGCGACGTGCGCCTCCTTCGTGAAGCCGGGCAGGCGCTGGAGGTCCAGGTCGTAGCCCTCGAGGGCCTTGTCGTGGTTCGCGAGGAGCGCGAGGAAGGCGTCGCCGAGCGGCCGCCCGAGGACCTGCTGCGCGAGCAACACGTCCGCCTCCTTCAGCTCCGGCGCCTGCTCCACCCCGGTCAGGTGCCTCAGATGCACGAGCCGTCGCTTCAGCGACGCCGAGAGCTCGAGCGTGCGCGCCGTCTCCATGGCCGAGACCATAGGTCAGCCGACCCGCCCCCCGCCATGCCTTTGCGGGCATCCCGCGACCACGAGCCACCGACTGCGTCGGTCGTCCAACCGGCAGGATCCCGGAGCGCCACTCCGGAGACGTGGGTTCGAAGCCCGCCCGACGCACCGCCCCCTCTCCCCTTTGTATGCAGCGGTCCGGAACGCCGTCCTCCATCGAACGGATCTGGAATTCACGTTTTCGGGAGACCGTCCTGCGCGTCGGCAAACGCGTCGGGGAGGGGGCACCTCTTCACCTCTTCGTTTCGAAGGAGGTTCATCATGAACGACATCACGCTTCACACGGCGCGCGCTCGGCGCGTGCACCACATCCCGGCGGGCTACGTCGGCCTCTATCACCGCGACGGCGCCTTCGTGCGCGAGCTCGCGCCCGGCCGTCACGAGCTCGGCGCTCGCTTCTTCGACAAGGCGCTCCACACCGTGGAGGTCATCGACGTGCGTCAGCGCTCGATCGTCATCAAGAACCAGGAGATCCTCACGAAGGACAAGGTCGCCATCCGCGTCTCGCTGCTGGTCACCTTCCGCGTCGTCGACGCCCGCGCGGCCCACGAGGCCGTGGCGGACTACGTCGCTCGCATCTACGAGGACGTGCAGCTGGCCGCGCGTCGCTTCCTGGCCACCAAGGACCTCGAGGCCATCCTGGCCCTCCGCAACGAGATCTCGGACGCCGTCCGCGAGACCGTCGAGGAGGACGCCAAGGGCTACGGCGTCGAGATCCTGCGCGCCGACGTCAAGGACCTGATCTTCCCGGGCAACCTGCGGGAGATCATGAACCGCGTCCTCGAGACCGAGCGCCGCGCCGAGGCGCAGCTCATCCAGGCCCGCAAGGATCTGGAGGCCAAGCGCCTTCACGCCGAGGCCGAGCTCGAGGCGGAGACGCAGCGTCGCGCCGCCGAGCTCGAGCGGCTGCACCTCGACCTCGAGACCAAGGCGCAGGCGGCCAAGGCGGCCCAGGTCCGTGAGGCCGAGGCGCTCGAGGCGGCGCTGCAGGCGCATCGTCGGCGCCTCGAGGCGGCCAGCGCCGAGGCGAAGGCGCGCGAGGCCCACCCGCAGCTGCTCAAGCTCAAGGAGCTCGAGGCGCTGCAGGTCATGGCCAAGAACGGCGCCCGCTTCGTGCTGGCGGATGGCGCCGGCGTCCCGCGGCTGCTGGCCGCGGACCGCGACTGAGGGGCGCGCCGCTCGGCTTCGGCCGGGCGGCGGCCTCGGGGGCGTGGTATGTCCCCCCGCTCCGGAGTCGTCTAACGGTAGGACAGCGGACTTTGGATCCGCGAATCGTGGTTCGAATCCACGCTCCGGAACCAAGCCTCCCTCGCGGGGGACGGTTCAGCGCGCGCCGGGAACCTCGAAACGCGTCTCGCCGATGCGATAGGCCACGGCGCCCTCCAGCGTCGGCACGAAGTAGACGTGGCTCGTCTCATCGCTCAGCTCGACGTCGCGCGCCGCCAGGAAGCCGAGGCTCCGCCCGAGGCCGTCGAGGGCTTCGACGAGCCGCCGCTCCGGGCTCGAGGCGCCCACGGGCCGTTCGTCCACCGTGCCTGCGTAGTGCCGGCCGTCGACGTCGTCCCGGAAGACGTGATGCGTGACGGGCGCGCCCCAGCTCAGCGGCGTGGGTCCCGTCACCGCCACGAGCCGGTCATGGATCCGGTCGTAGTTCCAGTCGCTGATCCACTGGTCGTCACAGTAGGCCATGAAGTCCGTAGAGGTCGGCGGGAGCAGCGTCGTGCTTCGCCCGTCGATGGCCCAGACCCCAATGGTGCCCCCGTCGTGCGGGAAGGGCTCCGCCGCCGCGCCGGAGGCGCCGCCGCAGGGCGCGTGGGGGCGACCGAGCGTGTGCCCTACCTCGTGCAGCAGCGTGAGCTGGCTGCCTTCGCCGGGGTACCACACGCCCACGCTCACCCGCGTCGACTGTGAGCGCTCCGCGGACACGAAGCCGAGCCCCGTCACGCAGGCCCGCTGGCAGAACGCCCCGAAGCTATCCGCCGGGGAGACCGCGCCGTAGTAGTAGGTCTCGGGCGGCACCGCGTCGTCGGTGCGCAGCCGGCGCACCTCGTCGAGGAGGGTGCCGAAGCCGGTCCCGTCCCGGCGTACCTCGGTGTCCGTCGCGTAGACCGCGCGCACGCTCAGTCTCAGCTGTCCCGGTGCGAGCGGGAACATCGCGAGGAAGTGATCCTGGATGGCCTCGACCTCGGCCATGCCGAGCGTGGGCTCGCGATCCGAGTCGTCCGCCTCGTAGCGCACGGGCACGATCACCAGCTCGAGGCCGCCGTTGCCGACGGCGCCGAGCGGGAGGCTGCCGCCGCCGCGCGGGAAGCGTGCGTCGCTGGGCGCGGGGTCGCTCTCGGGCGTGCCCTCGAGGTCGTCGGTGAGCACGACCCGCAGCTCGGCGGTCTCGGTCACCCGATCCGCTTCGACCACGAAGGAGTAGAGCGTATCGGCGTTCTGCTCTCGGCTCTCCCGGGTGATGGTCCGGAGCGCTTCCCGGGAGTAGACGACGGCGCCCTCCTCGAGCACGTCGAGACGCCCGCGGATCTCCCGCTCCACGTAGTCTTCCCCGGGCGCGACGTAGACGCGCACGAGCATCTCGCGGCCCGCGATGACGGGCGCGTTGCGGTCGACGACGGTCACGCCCTCCTCGACCAGCGCGACCTTCACGCTCTGGAAGATGGCGATGCCGGTGACGTCGAGGTCCGAGGGCATCCCGGGAATGGGCCCCAGGTCCGGGGGACCGAGGTCGGGGGGACCGAGGTCGGGCGGTCCCATGTCGAGGGGTCCGAGATCCGATGCTCCGGCGTCGGTCTCCCCCGCGTCGTCCGGGAGGCCCAGGTCGCCGGGACCGAGGTCGATGCGGCCCGAATCCGGCGTGCCGGCATCACGCCCTTCGCCCGGCGAGATGGACGCGGCCGTTCCCGTGCAAGCCACGAGGGCCAGCGACAACCACGTCCAACGCATGCGAAGCACCATACGGCAGGCCGGACGGAAGATCGCGTTTCGGCAATGTCTTCGCGGGCTCACGCTGCCGCCGCGGGTTGGGGCGCCCGCGGCCACATGCCCTCCCCTGCGAAATCGCCCGAGGCACGCCAAGCCGGTCCGAGGGCCGAGGAAGAAGACCGCCGCGGGTTGGGGCGCCCGCGGCCACATGCCCTCCCCTGCGAAATCGCCCGAGGCACGCCAAGCCGGTCCGAGGGCCGAGGAAGAAGACCGCCGCGGGTTGGGGCGCCCGACCGGCAGTCAAAGCACCGCTACTCGTCCATGGTCGCCGCGAGCTCTTCGATGAGCGTGCGGGCCCGTGGCGAGAGCTTCTTGGGCACGTCGACCTGCACGACGCACACGAGATCGCCGCGCCCGCGGCCGTCCAGGCGCGGGATGCCGGCACCGCGGACCACGAGCGTGTCGTTGGGCTGCACGCCGGCCGGAACCTCGATGCTCGTCGGCTCCTCGTCCTCCGCCAGGCTCGGCACCTCGCGCATGGTCCCGAGCGCCGCCTGCGGGAAGCTGATCTGCAGACCGTGCACGAGGTCGTAGCCATCGCGCTCGAAGCGCCCGTCGGGCGTCACGCGCACGGAGACGTAGAGGTGGCCGGAGGGGCCACCGTTGCGCCCGGCCTGGCCCTGGCCGGCCAAACGCAGTGTCTGTCCTTCGTCGATGCCTGCCGGCACGTTGATCTTCACGCGCCGTTCCGTGTGCTGCTCGCCGGTTCCCCCGCACACGCTGCAGGGCTTCTCGGGGAGGCGCCCGGCGCCGCCACAGGTCGGGCAGGTCGTCTGGAGAACGAAGGCCCCCCGGCGCGTGCCGACCTGGCCGCTGCCGCGGCAGGTGCCGCAGGTCACGAAGCGGCCGCCCTCGGCGCCGGATCCGTCGCACGCCTCACAGGGCGTCGGATGCGCCAGGTCGATCTCTTTCTCCGTCCCGAAGACCACCTCGGCGAGCGAGAGCTCGACCACCGTACGCACGTCGGCGCCTCGTTGGGGGGCGTCGGGACGCGCCCGGCGACCGCCGAAACCGAAGCCTCCGCCCCCGCCGAAGAAGTCGCCGAAGATGTCCTGGAAATGGGTGAAAACGTCGCCCATGTCCTGGAAGCCCGCGCCGGCGCCGCCCTCGAGGCCGGCGTGGCCGAAGCGGTCGTAGACCTCCCGCTTCTGGGTGTCGCTCAGCACCTGGTAGGCCTCCGCCGCCTCCTTGAAGGCGTCCTCGGCCTGGGGGTCGTCGGGGTTCCGGTCGGGGTGGAGCTCCATCGCCCGCTTCCGGTATGCCTTCTTCAGCGTGCGCTCGTCGGCGGTCTTCTCGACCCCGAGAACCTCGTAGTAGTCGCGCTTGGCCATGGATTCCGCGGTGTTCCCGCTTGGCGCGGAATGTGTGACGGGCGGGCGCGCAGTCAACCCGGAGCTTCGGCGTCTATGCTCCGCGGGTGCGTGTCGTCTCTCTGGCCCTCGTGCCCCTCGCCCTCCCGCTCGCGGCCGCCTGCGCGTCGCCGCCCCGAGGCGGCCTGGGCACGTCTGCGGAGCCGGGCGAGGCGGCGAGCGGTGACGAGACGGCTGCCGCCGCGCCGGCGAGGCCGGACGGTGCCCCGGCACGCCCGAGCGCACTCCCGGCGGATCCT
>ERZ1740059.214-NODE-214-length-31930-cov-9.480220_pt1 | contig 31930 bp, 29 predicted proteins | sample MGYA00581744_ERZ1740059 | MGnify/ENA primary metagenome ERZ1740059 (study PRJEB43018, sample SAMN04849738) | marine metagenome | isolation source: floating plastic debris | place: Pacific Ocean | collected 2008-08-28 | study: EMG produced TPA metagenomics assembly... | reverse complement strand
ATCAACTATCAACCATCAACTATCAACCATCAACCATCAACTATCAACTATCAACTAACTATAAAAAAACATGAAATCAAGAGAATATCGCGCTCATATCCTTGCTAGTTATGGTGCTAGTGCTGGGGAAATTGAAGAATTATTGGCTTACAACGAAAATGTCTTTGACTGTTCGAGTTTGGATATTTCTAGCAAGTTTCCTCTAGCTCCAGAATCTCATGTTGCTACTTGGGAAGAATATCTAACTCAAGCAGAGGAAATAGGGGTATTCTCAACTTTACAAAATAAACTTGTACAGTTACGTTTTCCCATTCAGGAAGGAATTAGCCAAACAGAGATTTATAGAGAAGCTACTCGCAAAGGAAAGTTAACAAATGAAATAGAGCAAGCAACTGGTTTGCAATTAAAAGAACCTGAAAAACTAGAATTAATTATCCATCAATGTTTGGCTGGGGCTATACCTGTAATTATTGCAGGTAATAGAGCAGATTTTGTATCCTTAGTGCAAGCTATAACCATGCGTAATGAACCCAAAGAAGTTCCCGCTTCTATGGGAGCCTGTATGGTAGGTGGCTATAATAATTGGGATAGAATTCGTCAATATCGCCAACAATGGCAAAATAATCATCCTGACTCTACAGAAATTGATTGGAATGCTGAATTTAAACGTTTGATTCCCCGCAAGGAACTGTATCAAGATAGATTTATCATTCTCAGTCAAGGTTTCTATAGTAATGTTTCAGCCGCTGATGTGGGATTGACTGAGGCTGAATGGCTGGAAATATCATTAAAAGTCCGCTTAGAACACGAATGCACCCATTATTTTACCAAGCGCCAATTTGGTTCTATGCGTAATAATTTGTTAGACGAGTTTATTGCCGATTACCAAGGAATTGTCGCCGCGACAGGATGTTATCGCGATGATTGGTTTTTGCGATTTATGGGTTTAGAATCTTTTCCTAATTATCGTCGTGGAGGTAGGTTGGAAAATTACCGAGATAATCTTTCTGAAAACAGCTTTAAAATATTGCAATCTTTAGTTGTTGCTGCTGCTCGAAATATGAAAGAAATGGAAAGTAAGCAGACAAATAATAATCCTGCGGTGTCGCTTGCAGCACTTTGTAATATGACTTTGGAAGAATTGGCTGCTATTGATAGAGTGCAATAATAGTCAAAATATTACCCGATTTCTCTTGGAAGTTCGGGCATCAGTATTTTTCTATTAAATTAAAGCGGGTTTTCTTGAGCGGTAAATAGGATTGGAATTAAGTTACCAGCAACTGGCACATTTTTGATAATTAGTGCAGTCATACTCAAATAGATGCCCGAATTCTGGTTAATTTAGGGCATCTATATCAAGTTCCGCTAAGCGGTAAATACGATCTGAATTAATTTACCAACCCTTTCCTGCTTTTTTAAAGAAATTGCCGGTATCTTTTGCAGCTCCATCAAGCCACGCACCGCCATCTTTCCCGGCTTTTTCTGCGCTGCCTTTTCCACCAGCGACAGCCTCTAATTGTTCATCGCTTAATTCCTCAGAAGAAGTCGCTACCCTGATTTGCTCCAACAATTCTTCTTTAGAAAACTCAAAGCCATTTTTAGCCGCAATTTCGCTTATAGTCGCTGGATAATCTTTATTTGCTGTTTGTAACTGCTCTGGAGTCATATCCAATAATGCTTGCAAAGAAATACCAGCATTTGTTTCAATTTCTTCTCTCAATGCTGCATCTTGAGCAACTTTATTGGCAAAAGAATTAATTGCTTCAACTGTCATTTTTATTTTCCTTTTACTAGTAATAGCGATTGATGCCTTGCAAGATATTGGATAACCCAATCGATTTCCTTGCAAACCCTATACCAGTAAAAAAGGTTTTCTAGATAATAGCATCCCTATAATTACTGAATTGTGAAAATTGGATTAGGGTAATAAATCAGTAAATAGCCATATAAAATACAAATTTTACTAAGTAATTTAACGTAATTAATGCACTGGATCTAAAATAATCGGGATTAATTAGCTATTTACATACGTAAATATATTTATTTTTTAAACAAAAGAATACTTACGAACACAAGTAAAGTTATATTAAATACATCAAGAACATACAATGTTATAAACGGAAAGCAGTAATATTTATGATCAAAAAAGGTGCTTGTAGGAAATAATCAACATGTATGTCTTAACTTGTCTGAATAATCCCTTTAGTGCATTGGCTTACCAAGGATTTACCTATCCACTATTTCGTCCGAAGCTAAAAGCCTTGCAACCAAATGGTTCCATTGTGGCGATCGCTGCTTCTGTTTCGGGAAAACCAGCAGGTTTAGCTCTTGCAGAGATTGAAGATGATGGTAAATCGGCAAAATTACTTTCTTTATTTGTGACAGCTAGCAACCGTCGTCAAGGAATTGCTAGTGCTTTACTGAATCGTTTAGAACAGGAACTATCAACAGGAGAGTGTATTAAATATGAAGTAGTTTATATTACAGGAGAACCAACAACTGTTGCTTGGGAACATCTATTACACTCATCTGGTTGGAAAGAATTCCAATCGAGAATGTTGGTTTGTAAAACGACCATAGATAGAATAGTTGATGCACCTTGGATGCAAAAAGCTAGCTTACCAGCTAGTTATACAATTTTTCCTTGGATGGAAATTACTTCACAAGAGCGTCAAATCATTAAAGAAACACAACAAGCAAATCCTTGGATCCCCGAAGATTTAATACCTTTCAAGCATGAAGAAAACTTAGAACCTCTCAACAGTCTGGGGTTGCGCTATCAAGGACAAGTTGTAGGTTGGGTTATTACCCACCGTCTAGCACCTGATACCATCCGCTATACTTGCAGTTTTGTCCGTCGAGATTTGCAAAAGATGGGACGAATCATTCCCATGTATGTAAATTCTATAAATAAGCAAATAGATGCCAAAATCATCAAGGGAATTTGGACAGTACCATATATTCACGATGGTATGGTTAACTTTGTAAATAAACGCATGAAACCTTATATGAATTCGGTTGAAGAAAGTCGCAGTGCTTCTAAATCGTTGTGGGAAACTTCAGTAGTAGCTCTATAGAATCGAGTCAGACTTTGATAAATTCTGGTTATATGAAAATCAAACTATAGGAAATAAATCAGGACTTACACAATTGTCAGAATACCTAGTAGTATGCCAAACCAAAATTGCCCTTTGGGAGAGCAGGGGAAGCGGGGGAAGTAGGGAGAGAAAAAATTTGTTTTCTTACAATTAACCCCTCAAAGTTGACTTGGTAGAATACTAGTGGTCTGTCCCCGGCCGTTTTAACAGGTATTTATCTAGTCGTCTTTAGACGACTTTGCTTATTAGCCTGGGGTTTCAACCCTAGGCGTGTGTGCGAACAAACCCATCAAGATTAACGGGACAGACTACTAGTACTCTGACAAGCCCTTCATTGCGGGGTGAAGGGTGGTGAGTAGTGAATAGTTTTGATAGTACCACTTCTAGTTCACTTGGTAGAATACTAGGTGGTACGTAACACTACAATCCTTATTATTGCATTCAAAATTTAATTAAGTATCACGTGCCTTTACAATAAAATATGTCAGTTGCGGCCATTCCTATAAATATAAGAACAATAATAAATTCGTACCTATATTCATATTTTGCACCATTCTCAACAACCGCCTTAGAATAAATTCTCAGGCTAATATACAAAGTCTGATAAATCAGACTGGACAAGGGTTTTAGTGCGTTTTAACGTACTTTGTATATGCAGCCAAGATTGATTTCAAGGCGGGTATTAGGGCTTAACGACAATGGTGCAAGATGTCAGTATAGGAATCCTATTTGAAAATTGAGAGAGATGATTACGAGTTCACTAAAGAAGAACTTCTCGAACAAATCACTGTATTAATGAATCCTCAAGGAGAGGGAGAATTAAATGATGAGGCTTTAGAAGCTGTTGCTGGTGGAAAATCTATTCAACTACCAGGTCTACCAGGTCCTATCGATGCAATTCCCCAACCAGGATTTCCTCCAACTGTCCAACCACATCCCCCTACTATTCCCCGACATAGCGGCTGGTAATTACTCCCCTCCGGCTCTAAAATGATTACCGAAAAATTGTAGATTTAATCGGTTTTAAATTCAAAAAAGATGCGTTCCATCATAAGGACGCATCTATTATTTTTTTTGAAATAAATAATTAGTCTAGGAAAAAATTCAGCAAATTGCGTAATTATACTAATTATTTAGGTTGGTAAAACTAATTATTTCAGTAAATTCCACAGATGCTAGTCTTTTCTTGCGATTGTTATATTCGTATATGCAGTGGTGAGAATACTGAACTAAATACCATAAGTAGCTTTTGATTATACCAATTCTGTATGAGGCAATCCTTAATCCTCCCAAGGCTGCTGAAACAAAGCCATTAATCAGCTTAATTCGGCGCATCTTTATAAATATTTGGTATTACAGTAGAGATTTAGTTTTACTTAGATAGGAATGACCGAAATATTTTAGATTTTAGATTTTAGATTTTGGATTGAATATTGATTGGTTGAGGGGCCCCTAGTTTTAACTATGGAAAAATCTAAAATCGTTAATCCAAAATCCGAGGGGCCCCTAAATTTATTTATGGGGACAATCCTGCGGATGTCAAGCACGGACACGCTACGAAGACCGCAAATCCAAAATCTAAAATTGATTGACCACAACTGGCACATCTTCCCTTGTAGGGTGCGTGAGGCGAACCCATTAAAAATTTCTAATGGGAAGTGACACTTTGTGAGATTATAAACGCAATGCCGGAGGTTTATGAACTCACGGGCACCCACAAGAATTTTTTTCTTCTAAAAAAAAATCTTGTGGGAACCCTTCACGCACCAACGGGAGTATTGTGACACGCACCTGAGTCCTGTTAGATTTACAGATTCTTCTATATAGTAAAATTCACTCAATTATAAAAATGTTAAATACCTCTGAATTGACGAATTTACCATCTACTACACTCAAAAATTTCCAGGATGTTTTAGGCTCAGAAAATTTACTCACAGACAGAACTTCACTTGGTGGTTATCAAACTGCAACATTTACCACTACTCAACAAGTGATTGCGGTATTACGTCCGCAAAATGTTTCTGAGGTACGAGAATGTTTAAAAGTCGCCAATGAATCCAAAATTCCACTTTATCCCATCAGTCGCGGTAAAAATTGGGGGCTAGGCTCGCGGGTTCCAGTTCAAGATAACAACGTCATTCTGGACTTGAGCCGGATGAATCGGATTCTCGATTACAATGAAAAACTAGCATACATCACTGTTGAACCTGGCGTGACATTCCGTCAGGTTTATGAGTTTCTGCAAGAGCAAAATTCCCAGTTATTTATCTCAGTTATCGGTGGTTCTCCAGAAGCGAGTGTCATTGGTAACACCTTAGAAAGAGGTGATGGTTCTGGCCCTTATGGCGAACGAGCGGCTCATGTATGTGGCTATGAGGTTATCTTACCTACTGGAGAATGCATTCATACAGGATTTGGTCGCTTTGCTAATGCCAGCACTAAAGCTGTTCATCGTTGGGGTGTTGGGCCTGCACTTGATGGTTTATTTACCCAATCTAATCTAGGTATTGTCACGAAAATGACTGTATGGCTGTCACCTGTACCTAAATATTTTCAAGTTTTTCAATGTATAATTCAGGATGTATCTTATCTGTCTAATGTTCTAGATAGAGTGCAACCTCTGATATTGCAAGACATCATTAAAGGTAGTTGTCTTGGACTTTGGAATAGTTATAAATATTTGGCAAAAGAAGGGCGATATCCCTGGAAAATAATGGATGGGAAAACCCCTTTATCTTTAAAAGAATTGAAAGGATTTGAGCGCTGGAGTATTAATGGTGCTTTATATTCTGGTAGTAGAGAAGAAGGTTTGGCAGTACGGAAGACAATTAAGGAAGCTTTAACCGACGGGATTGAAAGGATAATTTTTGCGGATGTTGAAAATTATGGTGACTCAATTAGAGACAGTGCCTTTTTAGGAGTTCCCAGCGACGAGAATATTAGAAGCACCTATTGGCGTAAGAAGACTTCCATTCCACAGCAAATGAACCCCGATAGGGATGGTTGCGGTGTTCTCTGGCTTTGTCCAGTTTTACCCTTTGATGGACAAGTTATTTCAGAAGCGTTACAGCTAGTTGAAGCAACGGTGAAAAAGTATGATTTTGAGCCAAATATTGCGATGAACTGCAATTGTGGCAGAAGAGTAGATATATTTGTTGCCATTATGTACGATCGCGATACTCCTGGAGAAGACACTCGGGCAATGTCTTGTCATGACGATGTTTTACAATTGTTAACCAATGCCGGACATATTCCTTATCGTTTGGGTATTCAATCGATGAATAGTCTTCCAGCAGCCCAAGATGATTATGGATTTTTAATGCGTAAGCTGAAGCAAACTTTAGATCCAAATGATATTTTGGCTCCCGCACGCTATGACTTTAGAAATGATTGGAGTTAAATAATACAGGACTTACGCAATTGTCACAATATCCTGATGGTGCGTGACGCTACAAGCTTGATTACTTCCTTCAGAATCAGTTAGTGTACAAGCACCCTACAAAAAAATATGCCAGTTGCGTAAGTACTGTAAATAATAAAGGAGCAGTTATAGAAAACATGGTAAAGGAACAACAAAATTCCCATCAAATTAATAATATTGTAATTCTGGGTGGGGGAACCGCTGGTTGGTTATCTGCTAATTATCTCAATAAAGCTTTAAATAACAGTCAACCAGGTTCTTGTCAAATTACCCTGATAGAATCCTCTGATATTGGTACGGTTGGCGTTGGGGAAGCCACTATTCCCACTATCTTGGATACTTTTAAATTTTTGGGTATTTCCGAAGCTGACTGGATGACTAAATGCAATGCCACCTTTAAACTAGCAATTAAATTTGTTAATTGGAGTGGAATTCCCGGAAAAGAAATATTTTGGCATCCTTTCGGGCAGTGGTACATGACAAACAAGACAAATGTTCCTATCTCCCAACATTGGTTAAAACGCAAGTCACAGGGCAATTCTGAACCCTTTGACTACAGTTGTTTTGAAGCCGTTCACTTGTGTGATGCCAAAAAAGCGCCTAAATTTAATCAAGATCCTGAATATGCTTGGCGAGTTGAATATGCCTATCATTTAGATGCAGGATTATTGGCTACCTATTTAAAGGAAAAAGGTAAGTCAGAAGGAGTCAAGCACGTCGTTGATAATGTTCTAGATGTGTCACTCGATGAGAAAGGATTTATCAGCCATTTAATTACCGAAAAACATGGGTTACTTGCTGGTGACTTTTTTATTGATTGTTCTGGATTTAGCGGCAGACTCATCAATCAAGCTTTGGAAGAACCTTTTATTTCCTTCACTGATTCTCTTTGGTGCGATAGTGCGATCGCTCTACCAATTGAATATGACTCAGAAGACCCATACAATGAAAATCATGGTGGCATAAATCCCTACACCAGTGCTACTGCTCTTAGCTCTGGTTGGACGTGGAATACACCTTTAATTGGTAGAACTGGAAATGGCTATGTTTACTCCAGTAACTTTATTTCCCCAGCAGAAGCAGAAGCAGAATTTAAACAACACTTAGGCGAAAAATCCCAACACCTCCAACCCAGACATATAAAAATGCGTGTAGGTAGAACTCGCAATGCATGGGTTAAAAATTGCGTCAGTATCGGTTTAGCCAGCGGATTTATCGAGCCTTTAGAATCAACTGGTATTTATTTAATTGAAGCAAGTTTAGAACATTTAATTCATAACTTCCCCAATCGTCTGTTCCACCAAAGTGTAATTGATAATTACAACTTGATAATGCAAGAGCAGTATGAAGAAATTCGTGACTTTATTGTCATGCACTATTGCTTGAGCAAACGAGAAGATACTCCATTTTGGCGAGCTAATAAATCTGAACCAGTAATTCCAGATTCCTTAAAAGCAAAATTGGAACTTTGGCAAAACATGCTACCTAACAATCCCCAGAAAATCAGTTGGTTATTCCCGGATTACTCTTATATTTGTATTTTGGCGGGTTTAGATGCCCTACCTCAAACAAGTTTACCAATATTAGATTATCAAGATAAATATGCAACCGAACAGGCTTTCTTAAATATTAAAAACAAAGCAGCACAGTTAAAAAATAATCTACCCAGCCATATTGATTATTTAAAGACGTTGGCCGAATCTAATTCTGAAAATGCAAATCAAAATTTATTAGTTGAGGCTTAAAATGCATGACGTAATAGTGAATATATTTGATTCGGTAAGTACAATTGACTTACTTACAGAAGAAGAATGTTTAAAAATTCGTTCAGTTGTAGATAATTTACAAGAATATTGGGTGCAACGTGCGCCAGATTTACCTTTCTATAGTTTGGGTGCAGCAAGTTACCTTGATGCAGTAGAAGATAATGCTATTTACTATCAAAAAGTTAAACTTTACAATCCGATTTTATCGGATAATTTTGACTGGCTATACCAAAAGTTAGCACAGAAATTATCAAGTATTTTAGACGATCCAGTTATTTTTCAAGAAACTTTAGCACTTCCAGGATTTCATATTTTCAAAGCACACAAAGCTTTTGAACAGCCTATGGCTTCAACTCACAGAGACTTGCAGTACAAACTTTTGAACTGGGAAGAACCAGAAAAAATAGATTTCAATAATACTCTATCCTTAACTTTGGCGATCGCTTTACCGCATGATGGTGGAGGATTGCTCACTTGGGATTTGCATCACGACAATATGCAAACAATAACGAATGAGCAAATCAACAGCATTATTGCTCAAGGTGCAAAACATTATCATCCATATGAAATAGGAAAATTTGTCCTTCATTCCGGGCATGAAGTGCATCAGATAGCTCCAGGGCAAAATCTTCAGCCTCTTGATGAGCGTATTACCCTACAAGGGCATTGTCTCCGCACTCAGGATAGCTGGTGGTTTTACTGGTAGAGAAAAATGACGTTTATATTTCATTACAAGATGAAAAACTCTTAGTAAATATCAATCTAAAATTAAATTTCTATCATATATTTTTAACTCTTATCAAACAATTAATTATATGTTTTTTGATAACAAAAATTTTAAATTTACAGAAGCAATAGAGTCAAATTGGTTAATTATCAAAGAAGAATTAATCGGATTGCAGAAACATTATTTTGTCCCTTGGCATGAAAAATTTCTCTATAACCAAGGATGGGATGTTTTTGGTTTATATGCTTTTGGTAATAAATTATAAGAAAACTGTTGCTTGTGTCCCCAAACAACAAAATTAATAGAATCGATTTCTGGAATGACTACAGCAGGTTTTTCTTGCTTAGCAGCTGGGACTCACATTGTCCTTCATGTAGGATATACAAATACCGTACTTCGCTGTCACTTGGGTTTAATTGTACCAGATGATTGTGCTCTTAGAGTTGGGAATCAAACCAACAACTGGGTAGAAGGCAAATGTTTTGTTTTTGATGATACGGTTGAGCATGAAGCTTGGAATCATGGAGATAAAGCCAGAATAATTCTACTTATTGATTTCAAAAAAGCATAGTTTAACTTACTACAGGATAAACATTGCAATCGAATCAAATGCCTAGTGCTCTGTCCCATTAAAATATGATGAGTTTTCTATCACACCGGCCTGGGACTATAGAACCCCGAAAGGTATCTTTTCTTGAAATACAAAGGCTTCAGAAAAGCTACTTTAAGCGCCGACTGGTAACTATAAGGGTTGAGGATACCGAAAAATCATGAGAAATAACTGCCAGAATCATGAAACCCAGATAAGGCAATTACGGCGACTGCACATAAATTAGCACGCATCTTTTATCGCCTTTGGAAATCTGGTAACATATTTAATGACCCTGGTGTTGATGCTTACGAGCAAAAGTATAAAGAGCGGATACTCAAGAATCTTCAGAAAAAAGCTCAAGCTTTTGAATTAGAACTTACTCCGACTTCAAACAAAACCGAATGTGTTTCTTAAGAGTTTACCAGAATAACTGCCATTTCCCTTCATGAAACAGACCATGTCCTTGGAGAGTAATTCTTGAATCATTTGGAAGCATATTAGGCATAGGAGCAATTTGATGATAATTTTGACCAGAATGTAATATAAAATTTCCTGGTTTATAAGAGTAAAGTGTCTTATCTCTAGAATTAAGTAACTTTAACAATTCACCACTTTTAATACCAATTGTTTTATCGCGTTGTAAATCCCATACATACAACCCTCCACCAGATTTAGGTAAAACAATTGCTAGGGTAAAAGACATTACTTTACTGAAGTCTATATCTTTTTCTTTTGTTCCCCAATTAACTAGCATATGAGATGTGTCACAATGGATAGCATTACCTACTACTTTTGGTTGATTATATCGATATGTATACCATTGCTGGTGAGTTAAATCTTTTGGGTCTTCCAGTGCTGGATGTGACATAAAAATATGAAATCCAGGTAATCCTAAATTTTCCCGATAATTTACTGGAGCTTTCAGATGCTGCACTAATTTATTTGCTAAGCGCTCATATAGCCAACCTAAATGTAATTGCAAAATCGAATTATACTTTTTTGCTAGTTCATAGTAGTAATTTGGTGATTCAGGATTATCGGGAATATCAAAGTAGTGTGCTGCTCCTAGGGTATAGAAAGGAATTACAGGATGTCGTAAAACCCAGATATTTTCCAAGTCTTGGATTATAGAGTGAACGCGATCGCATTCCTCTTTTGTTAGCAAATCAAGACTATCTATACTAAAATTATTTAATTCAAGCATGGTTTATTTTGCATTAAGTATGTGAGCAGGAAAATTTACAAGTGTGTAAACTTATTACAAGTTTGTAATCAGAAATTAATAACCAATATTAGAAGTAAATTCTATAGAACCCTTCCGGGGTTCTATTTAACCAGTTGCTAGTCTTTTAAGCATCAGTCGGACAAAACAAAGATTGACCTTGGCGGTAGAATGATTAAGAGTTCTTTCAAAATTTTTGACCAAGCCTTTACATCTTTCCATCCAAGCATTCGCTCTTTCTATTACCCACCTTGCTTTGACTGGAACAAAACCCGTTTTACCTTCTTTATCTTTTTGAACTTTAGATGGTTTTGGTGATAACTTAAATCTAATCTTGGTCAATAAAATCATCCAAAGTATATTTTTGGCGATACTCAGGAAGAATACTATATGTAGGCCCGTTAATATCAATTTCCCCAAATGAGAAGTAGAATACTGGACGAATGCTGTTTGATGTAGTGTTGCCGCTTCCTCCATGAACAAGCCGACTATCCATCAATACGCTAGAGCCAGAGGGTAATATCATTTTTTGTGAAGCATGAGATGTACCCTGACTTCCATTTTCTTCTACTTGTGTGTTCCTACCCTTGTGGCTGTGGGGAAGAACCAATAAAGATCCGCACTGCTCCCCTACATCAAATAAATTGACAAAAATGGTTATGAGTTTTCGATCCTGATTATTTTGATCGGGATGAAGTTTTTGGGGTTTAGCTCCGGGAAATACGCATATAGAACTAAATTCAGCTAAGTAGCGCATCTTTTCTTCAGGGAGAAAAGCATTTAGAACGGGTAAATATTCCTTCAAGATTTGTTTCATCACCCAAGTAGTTGTCTCGGATAGCTCAAGGGGAGCATGAATTCTCATCTTGGGGCTGTGTATGTAGTCTAGTTTTGGATGCTTCCAACTTTGTAGAATTTGCTCAAAAACTGTTTGACATACATCTGGTGAAATAACTTTTTCTTTGGCTAAAAACCCATCTGTATCAAATCGTTCGGAATCTGTGGGTAACGAGTTCGATATATTTTCTTGAGTAGCGATCGCCTCTTTTTGACTAATAAAGTATTTTGCTGGTTCTGTGGAAGCCTCTTGAGTTTTCCGAAACTCTCTCCAAAGTGAAGGGTGAACTATCATATTTTCGCTACGCCCCGCACCGAGTAAATGATGTCCAGTAATGGAGATATCATAAGAGACACTCCATCGACTGATTTCACCCCGATACTTTTCCACATGATGAAAAAGTCTAGAGGGGAATAGCACAAGCATTTTGGGTATCGGTTTTAATCCATATAAATAGCTTGAAGCTCTCCTAGGTGTTTGGTCATCGATATTACCTACTATTAGTGGACTAGAAGGATTGTGGAAAATGAGTTCTCCTCCCGAGCGAGGCTCCGTTTGCAGGTAGAAAACTGCACTGAGGGTTGCATTGGGGTGGCTGTGGTTTCTGACAAATCCTCCAGTTTTTGTAATCACCGGCCAGGATTTTTGGTGAAACAGTGAAAATTTATCGTAGTTAATCTTGCTTGCCTTGAGGTACTCAAACACGAAAGTTTCAATTTCAGAGGTGAGCCACTCGAATTCTTTTGTCTGATGTACGCTTGCCATGCCAAACGTATCGCCAGTCAGTAATTTCTTGTCTTCTTCCGAGGGGTTCTGTTTATCTTTCAGAGCAGCCGGAGCGCATTCTTCTGCCATCCGCATATAATCCAGCATCGCTGTCATTTGACTGTCGCTTGGATCTAATGTTTTTCTGGCAATTCCAACCGAGAATGCTTCTCGAAATTTAATTTCGTGGCTTTCTTCAAGACTTAATATCATGATTTATTCGCAATATATTCAGTACACAAGTATACTCTTATTCAAAATATCCCAAGGAATGAGAAACGTCCATAAAAGTAGATATAGCTAGCAATAAGCCCAATTATTATCAAAAAAATTTTGTGATTATTTACAAAACTATAAGATTTGATGAGAGAATAATTAAAGCACAAGATAAAAAAATAACAGAGTCTTGACTAAATGCCAAACTCTGCAAATAATGAATCAAATTTTCTTCCCACTCATTGGTATTTCTCGATCCTCAACCAAAGTAAGATTACAAAGCCATTCTAAGCAGCAACAGCTTGTCCTTCAGAACGAATCAAACGAGCATAATAACCATCCATTTCCCACAATTCCTCATGGGTGCCACGTTGCACGATCTTACCTTTCTCCATGACAATAATTTCATCGCAATCTCTAATAGTACTCAAACGGTGAGCAACAATAATACAAGTACATCCCCGACGGCGAATATTTTGATCAATTATTTTCTCTGATTCAGAATCTAAAGCGCTAGTGGCTTCATCCATGATTAAAATTGAAGGATTATTCACTAATGCACGGGCAATTTCTAACCTTTGTCTTTGCCCTCCACTTAAATTTGCTGCACCTTCCATCAATTCACCATTATATCCACCAGGTAATGCCACAACAACATCATGAATAGCAGCATCCATACAAGCTTTTACGAACTGCCCATCTGGTATTGTTCCATCCCACAAAGTTAAATTTTCTCTTACTGTTCCCGCAAAAAGTAAAATCTCTTGTTCAATATATGCAAGTGAATTAGTAATAGCTGAACGAGGAATTTCTGAGCGGGGTTTCCCATCAAAGAGAATTTCTCCTTCCCAATATTGATAAAGCCCTGCAATCATTTTGGCAACAGTAGATTTACCAGAACCGCTACTACCAACTAAAGCAACCCTTTGTCCTGGCTGGAGTGTAAAATTAAAGTTTTCAATTAAAGGAGCTTCCACATGACTGTAGCCAAAGCTGATATTTCTTAATTCTACTTGACCTCTGAGACGATATGTAGAAACTGGCGATGCTAATTGTTTTGCTTCTGTAAAATCATTATTGTCTAATTGCGGATCGATAGGATTTTTTAAAACATCATCTAAACGGTTGAGATCTCCTTCTAATTCCTGAATTGTACTGGCAAAACTAATTAAAGTGTTCACAGGATTTTGAAAACTACCCATCAAACTTTTAAATGCTACTAACATCCCAATACTCATATAACCGTTCATAACTCGCAATCCGCCAACTACTAAAATCAATAAAGAAGTTAAAGATGTTAGTAATGAAGGCAAAATTCCTAAAGTTTGGTTAGCAACAGATAATTCTTGTAGGGAGTTAATTCCCTTTGCATAATAACCAGCCCAACGAGCAAAGAAATCTGATTCTAAAGAGCCAGCTTTAATTGTTTCTATACTTTGCAGTCCGGCAATACCAGCACCTGCAACCTTACCCATATCTTGAGCTAATTTAATATTGGCATCTACACGCTGACGGGATACCATCTGCAAAGTAATCACATTTACAACCGCAAAAAATATCCCAATTGTGGTGAGAATCCAATCATAAGTAAACATTACAATAGCATAGAAAACTAGCATCACTACATCAATAGCTGTACTTGCTAATTGTCCAGAAAGTATTTGCGCTACTTTGTCATTGATGCTGACACGTTCGCTAATTTCACCAGCAAATCTTTGAGCATAAAAGCTTGATGGTAAGCGTAGAATATGCCAGAAAAAGCGGCTAGTCATTCCTACTGCTAATTTGATTTGCAGTTTTCGTAAATAGCGCTTTTGTATCAATTCTAAGGCTACTTGCAACAGAATTGTGATTGCCATTGCTATAAGTAAAGGACGCAGCCAGTCAGACCTTTGTTCAATAATTATATTATCAATAAATACTTGACTAAATACGGGTACTGCTAAGCCAGGAATTACTAACAAAAATCCAGCAACAACACAGTATATAATAGCTGAGAAAGAAGACTTTAGTCTATTAATTAAGGCTAGAATTAAACTAGGCTTGCTTCCACCTTTTTTGAATTCTTTGCTCGGTTCTAAAGCTAAAACAACGCCAGTATAAGCATCATCAAATTCTTGTAAAGATACTGTACGCGGTCCCGTGGCTGGATCGTTCAAATAAACTTTATCTTTAACAAAACCCTCAACCACAAGGAAATGATTAAAATTCCAAAAAACAATATAAGGGAGTTTGATTTCCTGTAAACTCTCAAGTTGTTTTTTATAACCTTTAGCCTTCATTCCATAACGTCTGGCAGCTTTGAGAACGTTAGAAGCTTTACTACCGTCGCGGGAAACACCACATTCTTGACGCAATTCTGCTAATGGTACTATGCGATCGTAGTAACTCAGAATAATTCCCAAAGCAGCAGCACCACATTCTACAGCTTCCATTTGCAAAAGTGTAGGGGTTTTGGCTCGCTTAGAGATTTTATACTTTGTCTGTGTCTTGGTCATTCGATTGTAGATTTTAGATTTTGGATTTACAACTATGTAATTTGTCTCTTCTTAAAAGTAGTTGATAGGCAAGAATTATGAGCTAACACCCGTCCATTCTCTAAGAATTGGTAGCACAAACGTTATCGGCGCTCTTTGTTCAATTTGTACGTGAGTTGTGGTAGTAGTACCAGTTGAAATTTGTAATTTTGGTCCCCTCGAAGATGACCAACGATAACCACTAAAAGTAGATTCATCCATTTCTAATTCCGCTGTAATTGCAATTTTTGGTTCGCCAGCAGTTAACTTATTTACTAACTCTGTATTTCCTAATTCTAAGGCTGCTCCTTGGGGAGTAATGGGAAAAGGAGAAACTGAAACAACTTTGCCCATAATACCGCCAAATCTCTCTCTTTTTACTGTGTCGGGAGTAATTTGAATTGGCATTCCTGGTTTAATTTTCTTCCCATCTTTGACTGGAAAATAAGTAATAGCTACCATTTTTCCACCCGTACTCTGAGTGTCTATGCTGGCAATGGGAGTACCAGGATTCACAATTTGTCCGTTACTCGCGGTAATTTCTAAAATACATCCAGCCTGGGTACTGACAATTTTGCTATTATCAGCTACTTTTTTTTCTAATTGAGCAATATTACGCTCAACCTCTTTTATTTGATTGCTTCTGCTATTGTTTGTTTCTAAGTTTTCTTGCTCGATACGTTTATCTCTAGTATTAATAGTTTGTAATTGGGCTTGTATTTGAGAAATTTGATTGAGATTATCTAAGTATCTTTGTTCTGTCTGGGTTTCCTTCACCTTCAATTCTTTCAGTTGTACTTGAATGTCACTAATGCTGTTGAGATTAGTTAAATATTGCTGTTGCGCTTCTGTATCGTTAACATCTAGTTGTGTTAATTCCGCTTGTAATGCAGCAACTTGTTGCTGTGCTTGACGATATTCTTGTTCCACTTGCAATAATGTATCTTTGGCAATTGCTCCTGCTTGTAGTAATTTTCGCCGCTTTTCTAATCTTTCTTTTTGAATGGGAACTAAAGCTTGTGCGTCTCTTAAACGTTGCCGGGTACTGACTCGTTGCTTAGCGATGGCATTGGATGCTTTCTCTATAAGAACAGGGGTTAAGGCTTGTATAGTACGCAATCTCTGTAAAAGAGTTTGACGTTGTTGGGTAATGGCTCTTAAGTCTTGATTTTTAATGATGGGAGAAAGTTCTTGCGCAGTGAGCAACCGTTGTTTTAAACTAGCTCCCTCAGAAAGTAGCGCCTCTTTTTCTAATTTGCTGCGCTGACGTTGTAATGTCCCACTATCGGATGCTTGTGCTAATAATTCTCTACGTTTAGCACGTTGCTGTTGCAAGTTTTGCTTTAATTCCGAAGGATCGATAGTTGCAAGTACACGGTCTTTTTCGAGACACTCTCCCCCCTTGACATTCACTGACTTTAACTGTCCAGAAATTGGCGACTGAAACTGTACTACCCGTTTTGGTCGGATTAACACCCCTGGTGCATTCTCTGTCATTGGGATGCGTCCAAAAATACTCCAAACCAATGCCATAACAACAAAAACACCTAAACTAGTCAATGGCAACCAATCTCTGGGATTGACTACCTGCATCAGTTGATCTAAACGTTCTGGGGAAGATAGTCTTTCTAAAGATTCTTTCCTAAATAGTTTTTCGTGGTCCATAAAATGCCGCACCTACGTAATAATACTTATCGAATAAGTCATTAATTAACTTTTATTAGTGTTCCCATTCCCACAATTAAAATTACAATGAAGACTAAAAGTTAAAACGACTTGATCTCTAATTTTTAATACACTCTTCCCAATTCGGCAGCAAACATAATTTTTCCAATTTACGCAGCAAAAACTGAGAGTTTCTGGTTGACTGTGGGAATACTAAGAGTAACAGGTAGCGCCTTGCGCTACCTGCATCTCCTTAATAAAACATGAATTTGAATGGGCAAATAATATGAATTTAGAAGAGGTTTGCCAATGACTTGGATTAAAAAAAATTTATATATTGCAGCTATTCCCGTATCTCTTGTGCTGTCTATTGTTTCGACAATTTCAGTACGAGCTAATTCCCGCTCAGTCTTTGAAGATATGCAAAAAACCCGGACAGATTTAATTAGTCAGAGTTTTCAAACACCAGATAGGGGAACACTAGAAAGAAGTGCTGGAGGAGCAACTCGTGGTGGTTGTGCGGAAAAAGAAGGGCGTTTAGTTGCTTTAATGCCTGAAAAAAAATTCGGATTAACCTTTAAAGAGCGCCCAACATTTTTCTGGAAAGTCGCTAAATCTAAAGCACAAACAGCCGAATTCATATTACTCGATGATGATGATGATTTAGTTTATGAAACTAATATTACCCTTCCCAAACAGCAAGGAATTTTTGCCTTTACCCTTCCTCCTGAGTCTCCAGCTTTAGAGGTTGGCAAGCAATATCATTGGTACCTCTCTATAGATTGTGGTTCCTCCGAAACATTTGATACTATAACTGTTGAAGGCTGGGTAGAACGAATCAAACCTAATCTAGCTATGCGGATGAAGTTAAATAAGTCAGAACCCAAGTACCGTTCAAAAATTTATGCCGAAGCTGGTATTTGGCACGAAGCGATGGCTGATGTCGCTCAACAACGCTGTACCTTTCCTTCTGACTCCAATGTCATGCTTAATTGGAATCAATTATTAACTTCAGTTGGTTTAAGCGAAGTAGTTTCAGAACCTCTGAATAATAGTTGTAAAATCGAAAATTAATATTAGCACTGCCCACTTAACCCTATTTTTTTTGGGGCATTGGGGTGTACATCACTTGATATTAAAGGAACTCCCTTATCTACCCGAACCGCATAATTAAGTAAAAACTCCTAGCAAGAAAGCTAGGAGTTTCTTAATTTGATGTTAATTAAGTCCGATTTAGGCGCTGTTGTTGAAAATTCAAGGGTTCCCCTAGATAATTTTTTAGAATAAAAAAATTATCTAGGGTGCCCGTCACGCAGTTTCGAGCGATGCGGCAGAAAAATGGGGTTTTAATACCTCAAGCCAACCTGCGATACGCTCATCAGTTTTCTCACTTTCATTCACTTCATCAATAGGTAGCCCCACAAATTTACCATCGCGCACAGCAAAGGAATATTCGTAGGTATAGCCGTCGGTGGGAAACTCACCAACAAAAGTTGCACCTAATTTTTTGAAGTGATCGTACAAAGTTCCTAATGCGCTGACAAACTGTTCCCCGTGACTCTCACAATCTCCCGCACCGAATAAGGCAATGGTTTTACCTGTAAAATCTGGTTTGTCCATTTCCATTTCAAACAAAGGATCGCGCCAATCATTTTGGACTTCGCCGGAGCCCCAGGTAGAACAACCAAAGAGTAAATAATCGTACTCAAGCATTTCATCAACGCTGGTGAAATCTTCTTCCATGCTGTAAAGATCGCACAGTTCTTCACCAAATTTTTCGTGTATTTTCGTAGCGATTTCTTCAGTTATACCGGAAGTACTACCATAAAAAATAGCTATTTTTGCCATAATTAAAACTCCTCTGAATTTGAGCGATACACTTTTTTATCCGCCGATTGCTGAGGATTTTTACTTGCAGAGTTTCCCATACCCGTGAGAGTAATTCTCAAGATTTAATAGCCCATAATTTGCCATAAATTATCTACACTTAGGATTTCAGACCGTAAAACTTCTTGGCATAGCAATGTTTTTGTGTAACTGATTAATCCAGGTTCATCAGACTCATTAAATCAAGACATTATTACAAATTAAACTTAGATTTTTGACTGTGTTGTAACAGGCATGACTAAATATGTCAAAAATCTTCTACATTTGACGGGCACCCATAAGAATTTTTTGCATATTACTTTATTTACCGTAAAATAGTATTTTTTTTAGTTAAGTATTTACAACATCTTTTTCTATTTCGTGTAATGGATGTAAATCCCAAAAATTAGATATCTGTTCGCTAACTATTTGCGGATAAAAATAGTGGAAGAAATGACCTCCTTGATGACATTTCCAAAGAATATCATCTGGTTTTAACAATTTTTTCCATTCATGTAAATCTGGATAACCTAAAATCATGTCTATTTGTCCGCCACACACCATCAATGGTACAGAAACTCCATCCACTGGTAAATTCTCTATTTTCAATAACGAATGCGTCAACGGTAAATTATCTAAGTCTCGATAAAAATTATCTATTAAATTTTGTAAACAACAAGGGAATTTATCTCTAAATACATTATGAAGAGTATTCAATAAAGCTTCGGCTTTACTGAGAGTGTATATTTGACGTTGTTGATAATAGTTGACATGCCAAGTTTTCGCAGGTTGCGCTGCAACTGAAAGTAAGGTTAGAGACTTTACAAATTGAGGATATTTACGAGCAAACATTAATGCAATAGTTCCACCAATACCATGACCAATTAAATGTAATGGTCCTTTTTTGGTTATCAGATAACTATGTAGTAATGCAACTGCTGTATCAATACAGGCAGGTTCATCTATTGATTGAATATATTCCCATCCTGAAATATTTGTGTATTTAATTAATTTATTTATTAAAGGTGTACTTAAACTTCTCAAAGAAGGGCTACCACTAACCCAAATGGCATCGCAAGATATAGACATTCCAACTACCTCAAAGCGAGATTACATCAATCACTAATAACTCTTTTCAATATACGCATTGCCCCAAAACTACAATCATTCCCACAGCGAACACATCATAAAGTCTTGCTGCTTAATGAGGATTAATTGCAATAAATGCTAATTGAATAGTATTAGATACAAAATAAAAAAAAGTTTAAATATTACAAATATTATTTAAAATAATGAATTATTGGTAACAGTATTTTGATTCATAAAGAACTCCTGTAACTACTACTCCACCTGGGTAAACTAAGTCCTTGGTTAATTTTTTACACTCACTACTTACTAATCACTGGTGAAGGTAATAGTGGTAGTGGTTATTCTGTTCAGGTTGGTGCCAGCAGTGAGGATGCTCTATTTGAGAATATCAATCTGTTTAACGAAGGTGTAATTTAGGGAAGAGGTGATGCTAATGTTCCAGAGAGGTTTTTTAGTGCTAGAAGGAAGAATTGGCTCATTAATTTCGATGGCTTTAGTTAGATCCGCTATTGTTCCTTGATAATCTTTTAAATTACTAAGCAGAACTATGTCATTTTTTATGGATTAATTTTAATTTTATTGTCTAATATTTGCTGCTTTGTATCGAGTACCTTTTTTTTTATATTTTCCGGTACCATATCACCAAATTTACCTAAATTAAGAATATCAGGTTTTTCTAAACCAATTGTATAAATATCGCCTTTTATTTGTTTATTTTTAGCCAACTCTGCGATATCAGCTATTGCTAAATCTATCCGTTTAACAACACTAGTTAATACAGCCTTTGGTGCTATTTCTAACTGGTCTTTTGTATTGCCAAAAGCATAAATACCCTTTTCTGCCGCAGTTTGTAATACCGCAGGTGAAGCATTATCTAAGCATTGAAAAATCACGTCAGTACCAGTAGAAATTAAAGCTAGAGTTGCTTCTTTTGCCTTAGCAACATCATTCCAATCCCCTGTAAAAGTAGAAGTAACTTGAATTTTAGAATTAACTGACTTTGCTCCTAATTCTAAACCGCGTAATTCTTCCCGAGTTGCGGCAAATTCTTGTCCGGCAATATAAGCTATTTTATTCGATTTCGTCATGGAAGCAGCAATGATTCCACACAAATAACTAGCTTGGGGATGTTTGATACCTAAAGCAGCAATATTATCTCCCTTAACTGCACCATTAACAGCAATAAAAAACGTATCGGGGAACTTGGGTGCTACTTGTTGAATTGCTGCATCAAATTGACCGCCGTGAGAAAATATGACATTATACTTTTGACGAGCAAAATCTGTTAAAACTTCCGTTTGCTCAGCTTGGGGAACTTGTTCTAGAAAAGCAATTTTCGCACCAAATTTTTGCGTTGCTAATTGTATCCCTTCATAGCCAGACTGATTCCAGGCTCCATCGGTAATCGATCCCGGAAGTGCGATCGCAATTTTGAAAGCTTCTTCACTATTTGTGGATGTGGAGCTTTCGTTCTTGCCGCAAGCTTTTAGTAGTAAACTAGTACTAAAAACTGTAGAACTATACCAAATAAATTTACGGCGACTGAAATTAAATGACATAAATATGGGGTTAGGAGTTAGGAGTTAGGGGTTGTAGAGACTTCTTCTGTGCTACGTCTGTTATTGAGTTAGGGGTTAGGAGTTAGGAGTTAGGAGTTAGGAGTTGTGCATTGTTAATGCACAATACTCTTGTCAAAAGTCTAGTATTCAAAAGTTAACAAAGTTTGAGGCCTCACTATTGAATAGAATAATATACAAATTAGATGCGTAACAGCTTATTACTTGTATCGTCCAAGTCAACTAATATAGAACACAGAAGGTAAAAAATACAACACATCATTAATCTTCTGTAAAAAATTTATTTTATGGTTTTCTAATCCCCTTGGGGGGAATTGGCGCTCAAGAATATCCTATTTCTTTTACAAACCGACTTCTCTCAATGGGGATGAAAGTCGCCGTCACCCTGGGAAAATGTCAGATTTGAGTTCTTAAAGGCTTTGTAAGTGTAGCTCCAGGCTTTAACCTCAGAGCGATTGAAGAAAATACAAGATTTTAGCCCTCTAAGGGCTTTGCAAATGTAGCTGCAGGCTTTACCCTGAGAGCGATTAAGGTTTGAAAAACAACTTTAACCACTCCTCAATGAGCACAATGAATAAAAACCCCATAAATTGGAACAACCAACTTCCAATATGAATTAACCTAGAGTTATAAGACTAGATTTAAGGGTGGAAAAGAAAAAACTTTATGGTTTTATCGCTCTTTGATTGAGGTATATCAACAAACTGGTTCCGATTGGATGACAGATGAATTTACCCGGGTTGTTTCTCAATTGCTAGAAAGTTCTTAACGCAGAGGAGAAGGAGGTAGGCGCAGAGGTACGCGGAGTTTTGTCAGTGCGCTTCTATCTCCTCAACAGGAAAGCTAAACAAGATAATTGAATTTTCTCGGTTAGCTTTATTTATCGCTAGTTATTAGTATTTATTAATACGCAAATCAATTAAATTAAGTACAATTATTGATTATTTTTCGGGTTTATATTCAGAGGTAAAGCTTTAATTGATACTTTTGTAATGACCAGGACTTACGTAAGCGTCACAAAACTCGGGTGGTGCCGTACACTCACCGTCTTATTACCTTAAAAATCAGTCAGTGTACAAGCAACGGCAATAAAGTGGGAAGAAAATCTACACCACTTTTTGCCTCCCCTACAACAGAAATGTGCCAGTTGCGTAAGTATAATGAGGTAAAGCAGTTTTCATTTCTCTACTTTTCTTTGTGATAATGCGGCGTTAGAAACCTGTCTCCCTCCCAAACGTTTCTGTTGTGCAGCAGGTAATACATTCACCGAAATTGTCCCATGGGAACCCAATTTTTGCCCGATTATCATAAATCGAATAAAGTCTCCCAACCCTTCCAACAAACGCGCATTCCGCAAATCACCACAATCAAGCGGGTTAAATCCAATATCTTCTGCAAGCGTCATCACCGTATTCCTTGCTTCCTCATCATCCCCCGCGACAAAGCAAGAAACGTTGTAATCTTTTAATGGTGTTGGTGCGAGTTCAAATACTTCCTGCGCCATTGTGTTAAATGCTTTGACTACCCGAGCTTTTGGAACCTCTGATGCTAATTTTTCTGGCTTTTGATAGTTCAATGGGTGGATAAGCAAAACCTTCTGGTATTTCAAAGTTATTGCAATCAATCAAAACCTTCCCCGATAACACTTCTATATCAGAAAGAACTTCCATCGGATTTACACCAGAAATGGTATAAAGTAGTACTTATACAAAGGTTGCTGCCTCCTGGTTTGTACTGCCTTGAGTACTATTTCGGGCTATATCTGCAAAGGCTTTACCCTTTTCTGCGGTTCTCCCACCAAAGTATATCTGATGCCCAAGTTCTGCCCAAAGAATACCGAGGGAACGCCCCATATTTCCACTACCGATAATACCTATTTTCATGGCTTTACACTCCTAATATTTAGATTCAAAATCAATCTATCGCCTCTAAAAATATCTCATAAAAATACTTAACGCGGCATACTAATCTTATAAATAACTGGTACAAAATTTGACCGCTCAAAGGGTGCGAAAAATCACTCCTACAAGGAAAATAAACACATTTTTATTATTCCCTCTTAATTCTTACTTCTTATGTGTGTTCCTTGAGAACAAACCAGATATTTATACTCATGTATCATTTATCCGTTCCCTAAATTACCGTAAGATTTTACGTAATCAACAGTAACAGAATTGTAGTTAGTAAAAATGCAAGATTAAAGAATCCCTAATTTACTAACCCTAATTTCATTTATGAAAAAATTTCAGGAATTGATTCATAAAGAAAGTCTCCAGAGAAAAAACGTTCGCGATATGCCGAAGGCATCTAGCTTCGCTAATCGCAATTTTCAACCTAAAAGCTCGCGGGGGTTTTGGGGGAAGATGGGTAAAATTGCCTTTGTTTCGGCTGTTGCGGGAGCGTTGTTTGGAGTTTTATTGAATAGTAAGCCGTTTACGCAAGCTAATCTCAGCCCGGAAGAAGGGGATTTTTTTGAAACCAATGCTGTTTCTCAAGGACAATTTTTACAGCTAAACCGCCCTGTAAATATTTTGGTAATGGGGATGAGTGTACTCCCCCCAGATACGCGAAATGCACCGGCAAAAGCTAAGGAGTTGGGGTATTTACCGCAAGTAAATTCCTTTGACGGACTTTCTGATGTGATGTTATTGATTAGGTTCGATCCGAAAAATAACAAGTTAAATATGCTTTCTATTCCCAGAGATACGCGCACGGAAATAGAAGGGTATGGTTTAAGAAAAATTAATGCTGCTAATCCTTTGGGTGGTGCTTATTTAAGCGCTAAAAGTGTTAGTAATCTTTTAGGAAATGTGGAAATCAACGGTTACGCTCGTATCAATGTTTTGGGAGTAGGTAAACTGATCGATGCTTTAGGAGGAGTCACGGTTAACGTTCCCAAAGATTTAAAATATCAAGATGATTCGCAACATTTATATATTAATCTTAAAGCAGGAGAGCAACATCTTAATGGCGAGCAAGCTTTGCAACTATTGCGCTTCCGTAACGATAGTAGAGGCGATATTGGACGTATTCAACGCCAGCAAATGGTAATGCAAGCTTTGATCGAACAAGCTTTAAATCCTGCAACATTAATGCGATCGCCAATTATTCTCAGTACAGTTAAAGAAAATATTGATACCAACCTCAGCCTTGATAGTTTATTAACTTTAGTTAATTTTGGAGTCGGAATTAATCGCTCAAATATCCAAATGTTAACTTTGCCCGGTAGAGTCAGTACTAGACAAGAGTTTAATGCTAGCTACTGGTTACCAGATGAAGAAGAAATAAAGATGATTATGGCTCGTGATTTTGCAGTGAACAGTTAAGAAGTTACTTCCCCGTTTTTATCCATCTGGGACTTACATTCCCAGTCTAGTTACCTGCATTGTAATTTTCGATCCCTTCCTTCACAAGTGCTGCCATTGCTGGAATTGCAGAAGACGGAAGACTGCCCAACCACAAGCAAGAAATGAGACTGACGGGCACCGATGATGATCAAAACAAAATGGAGCATACAGTGTAATTTAATATATATACATTTTTTATCTTCTATTTGTTCAAGAATCTCTATCCCCCATGAATTAAGTACTATCTTAATAACTTAGAGTCTTCCTCCTGATAAAATAGTCAAGATTTAATCAAATAGCAAGACGATTTTGACTATTAAAGTCATAGCTAATATCTATCACTTATCTATCAATGGATTTGTCTCAAATTCGGTATTTTCTGGCTATTATTGAAACGAAAGGTTTTACCAAGGCAGCAGAAAGCTTGTTTGTCTCACAACCTTCTTTATCAGCAGGTATTAAAAAGTTAGAACAGGAATTGGGTGTAGTACTATTTGAACGAGGTGGGAGGCAAGCAGTTTTGACACCAGCTGGCAAGTTATTTTTGGAAAAAGCTCGTAACATTGTTAATGAGTATCAATCTGCACTTTCGACGCTGAAAGATTTTCAGGAACATCCGACATTAAGATTGGGCGTTATTTGTACTTTACGCATTTCAGTTATTTCTAGTTTGGTTAGTGCTTTTCGAGTCATCCATCCCCATATAAGTATCGAATTGAAGGATAGCTATGCAAGCAACCTCAACAACTGGTTGGAGGAAGGAGAAGTTGATTTAATTTTGACGGTTTTAGGTAGTGAAGAGAATCCAAACACTTCTGTAAAACTATTTCAACAGGATTTGTTGCTGGCTGTACCTACAATTCATCCCTTTGCAGAAAGAGAAGAAATTGGTGTATTGGAGTTAAATGGGCAGCCATATATAGAACGAGTAAATTGTGAATTTTGGCGTGAAAACCCACTAGTTTATAAGTCTGCTGGAGTCAAAACTCGACCAGTTTATTTAGCTAACCAAGAAGAATGGGTAATTCACTTAATTCAAACAGGTTTAGGCATGAGTTTTATGCCAGTTTGGAGTCATCTATCTGGCATCAAATACATCAGTATTTCTGAATTTAATCTCTCTCGTCAGGTTGGTATAAAATGGAAGAGCGAACAGAATTCTGAGCTTGTAAATTTATTTAGTACTTTTGCTGCCGCTCAAGATTATACAGTTTAATTGAATTCAAAAACTTTAGAAATAGTAAAAGTAAGATCCCTCTGCTTTTACTTTTCGCATCACTTCCAATGTATAATCATCTCTTCCCTATGAATTAAACATTTCTTTAATTTATTATTCTGTGATTACTGATAAAATAATTACGAATTAGTCATATAGCAAGACAAATTAGAGAATTGAAGTCATAGCCAATAGCTATCAATGAGTTTGTCTCAAATTCTATATTAGCTATGATTGAAACAATCGGGTTTACTAAGACTTTAGAAGGTTGCAATTCATCCTATAGTATACCTAAATAAGAATAAACTTATCTCTTAAGTTGGGAGCATCCCAAATGTGTAAATTTATTTTTTCGGTAGTGCGAGCATCTTGCTCGCTCACTGGCACTAGGGAGCGAGACGCTCCCACTACAAATTTTATTTTTGCCTGCATTGGGATGCTCCCTTGCGAGGGGAATTAAATTTAGGCTAACACAAGATTTCGGCATTTACGTTTTGTTACAAAACAGGGTTTATTTGTGCCTATCTATTCACACAGAAAAAGCCGACTGTAATTAGTTATTAGTATAAATTAACATTCAAATCAGGACTTAGGTATAGCTCTTTTTGGAAAGGAGGTTTAAGATTACAATTCCCTTTAAAAAATCACCAGACTTTAAAACAAATGAACTCCTGAGAAAAGCAGAATAAGGCTCTATCTTGCGAGGATTGAAACCAGAAGAAATACTAGTTTTGAAATTATTACTAGGTAAGTTATAAAAATACATTATTAATTTGTGTTTTTCTAATTAGAACGCGGGGTAATGCATCTGTATTATATTTTTAAACCAAGATTAAATTAAATAGATGAGTAGTAATTTAATTAATGCCGATCCCAAGGATGTTAACCTTATAGAACAAGTTAAGCAAAGTTTTGTCCCAAAATCTTTAACCACAGCAATCTATCAACATCAAGAACTAAATAATTATCTGGATAAAATAGCTTGTAAAATTAGCCTCTTAATTAAATGCGAGAGAGTAATTGTTACAGTTCGTCAAGGAAATGTCGAGCAAATAATAGCCAGCAATGTAGCTATAGATAAAGGCGATCGACATCAAAATATTAAGCAGCATCGAGAATATAATAAAGCATTTAATAATTTGTTATATTATATTCCGTTACGAACAACAACAGGCGAAATCATCGGAGGAATTTGTGCTTCAAATAAACAATCGTACCCTTATTCCAAAGATAAAATATCAACTTTAGAGCTTTTTGCCGAACTAGCTGCTACCAAAATTGAGAACTATTACCTAAAGGAGCAGCAGCAAAAAATTAGTCGCACCCTTCAAACTAAAATTGATAAATATAGTAAAGAGTTAAATCTAATTAGAGCTACACTAAATAAAAATAATCATCTTGCTCATATTGGTGAGTTTACCGCAACAATTATTCATGAAGTTCGCAATGCGTTAACGACAGTCAAAATGGGATTAGATTATTTTAGTAAAGTAGATAATTTACCCCAACCAGCAAAAGAACGTTTATCGCTATCAATAAGTGAAGAAAAAAGATTAGAGCGTTTATTACAAGAAATATTACTTTATTCCAAACCCGATAATTTACAACTCTCCGAATTGGAGGTAAATAACCTAATTGATAGATCGCTAATTATTATCGAACAATTGCCGCAAGCAAAAGGGCGAATCATCGAATTTATACCCTTTCCACAACCGATAAATATTTTAGGCGATGCAGATAAACTTCAACAGATATTCATTAATATTCTTCGCAATGCTTGTGAAGCAGTTGGAAATGGTGAAATAATTCAATGGCGAATTAGTTACCCACATCCAGATTACCTGCGTATTAGTATTAATAACGGCGGCGATCCCATTCCTTCTTTTCTGCTACCGAAAATAACTCAACCTTTTTATTCAACCAAATCTGACGGAACTGGATTGGGATTAACAATTGTAGAAAGAATTGTCCAAGCTCATGGCGGTAAATTATCAATTCAATCAAATTCCATAACAGGTACAACAGTAAAAGTTGAACTACCCGTAGCTAAATTATATTCATAAAAAAAAAAGAATAAAAAGTAAAATTGACAATTGTAAAATTAATAGTTACAACAGTAAACATTAAATTAACCGTAGCTAAATTATATTCATAAAAGGAAAAATATAAGGGTAAAAGCATCTATGGAAGAAACAGCACTTACCAAAATGCAGCTAATTCAAGAGTTAGAAATTATTCGCCAGATTGAATTAGAAATACTCGAAAAAATTTCAGAATTAGAAGCCCAAGATATGTATAAAGAACCGTCATTTATATCTGATAAATCTGAAGATAAAACTTTTAATATAAAGTCCGATATCAAAAATAATGAAATAGAAAAATTTCAGTTCCCCGAGCATTCTCAATTAAGAGCGATATTTGCTTTTATTGAAGCTCATTATCATCAACCTATTACCCTTAACGATGTTGCGAAAGCTTTTAGTTACACGCCTTCATATCTTACTAGTTTAGTACGTCGTCTGACTGGTAAAACCTTATATCAATGGATTGTCCAACGTCGGATGTTTCAAGCTCGTCGTCTGTTATTGTCAACCGAATTACCTGTGTCTCAAATTGCTCAAGCGGTAGGCTATCTCGATACAGGACACTTTGTTAAGCACTTTCGTCAAATTCACAAAAAGCCTCCTAAATCCTGGAAACATTTTCCTAATTAATAAAATTTTTGAAAATTTAAATAATCTTAATCTATAAAATTACCAACTCTATCTACAAAATTACCATTGCAGTAACAGTGTAAAAAAAGGTAGATTATTTGAGTTAAGCGCTCTCAATCGATAAAATTAGGGCTATAAAAATAAGGTTCGCTCTCCCGGTGATCCGTCATTAGGGAGAAACGGTATAAAAATAAGATATTGGCTGGGGAATCAAATTGAAAGCAACCTTTTTTACTCCTAACTTTTTTGTTGAAAGTTATTAGAATCAGTCAATTATTCAAAAATGAACCAACAAACAAATTCTCTTGATGTACCAATAGTTCTTGCAGGAAGATATAAAATTAAGCCCAATAAACGGGAAAGATTTTTAGAGCTAGCTAATTTAGGTTTAGAACCTAGCAGAGCAGAATCAGGAAATATTAGCTACAGTTTCTATGAAGAAGCCGGTACTTCAAATTCCTTTATCTATTTTGAGGAATGGAAAAGTAGAGAAGCTTTAGCAGAACATCTTAAACAACCTTATATAACTCCTCTATTAGAAGAATTTTCTGAATTAGTTGATGGAGAGGCTGATGTCAGAGTTTATGACATCAAGAGTTTAACTTATGGACTGTAAATGTAATCAATTATCAATTATCTTTCCATGAGGTTTAATAGCAAAATTTCTGACTTACACAACACAAATAAAAAACTAGCATTCGGGGCGTTTATATCCCTTAAATCTTCTTGAGAAGTTGCCTATTATGGAGGATATAAAAATACAAAACCTGTCTCCAAAATTTCTCATATGCGCGCACACATAGGTTGTTGTTCGACTATAAGTGGGAATACTTTGAATACATCCATATCCCTTAACAGCCTCGGTAATTTCTCTGAATTATGGGGAAATATAGGTTGTGGGTGTTTCGTTTAACTTCCTCTTTTACAAGCGAATAGTTAAGGGTTAGTAAGACTATTAGTAATATTAATTAGATAATGTTAATCAATAATAATCATCGGATAAATTTTGAAGAGTTATTAATAGTGAAAGCAACGAAAGATACTTCTTTTAAAAAAGAATTGATTGAAAATCCTAAAATAGCCATTTCCAAAGAATTTGGTACTCAATTACCAGCAGAAATAGAAATTAGAATCCTAGAAGAAACGGAGAAAATACTTTATATTGTATTGCCATGTACCAGATGATAGAGAAAAAAAATACTTTAATGCATAATTGTTTAGTAGATTATTTAAGTATCATTACACCTTATCTTTCTCCTGAATTAGTTCATCCCCATGTCATATCAAGGATGAAAAAAATTTCTCGAACTTTAAAGCCGACATGGGGAGCTTTTGTCGAATGCCCTTTAGGGCAAGATAATCCTACAGTTCATTTTTCTATTCATACATTAGATAATGCGATTAACTTACCACTGAAAATGCGATCGGAATCTGTATGGCAGCGTATTCAACAATTATGTATGGATTGTAATTGTTCTAAATCGCGTTTGAGTCAAGAAGTTAGTAGCATTTTGTTAGATTTTAAATTAAGTCAAGAAAACGCGGAAATTCCAATTCCCTCTATTTTTTTAACTTTGCAAGAAGGTAATTTACAGTGTTTAAATGGAGATATTAAAACTTTTTGTACTTGGTTAATCAAAAAAGTTGTAGAACCACTGAATAATCGTACTATTTCTTCCTGTCTGCAAAGAAATCTGGAATTATCTTTATCGGCATTGCCTATGGGAGCGCAAGTTTTAGAATTAGGAATAATGCAGGCTTCTCCACTAGATTCTATAAAATTAAGTATTAGTGGTATTTCTCCTGGGGAAATTTCCGAATATTTAATCAGAATTGGCTGGATGGGATCGTTTGTTGAATTAGAAAAATTAGTTTTATTTTTGAATGAGATTGTAGATGCAATTGTATTGAAAGTAGAACTAGGAGTTATCGTTGCACCAAAGGTTAGTTTTGACTGTTTTATATATCAAGATTTATATCAAGATTATTCTTGGCAACCTTTATTTGATTTTCTGATTGAAAATAAATTATGTACTACCAAAAAATATGCAGCACTTTTAAATTGGTCGGGATTATCTCACGAACAATATTCTCCCATACCTTGGCCTAAGAATCTGAAAATGATTTCTGATTTTTTAGGAAATAGAGCATCAAGTATTTTAGTCAGAGAGGTAAATCACATTGAGATCGCATATACAGACAATAAATTAGATGCAAAAGCACATCTTTGGTTCAGTCCCGATTGGGATTAAAATCGGAAAAAATTTGGTCCTATTGATTGAAAATTAAAACACAATTTAAAATTCACAAAATTAAAATAATAAATATAGCGAATTTCAGTTGAATGAAATACAAATTATAAGTCATTACTTCCTAATCGCTTCAAATTATAAGTTAGAAAAACATCATTAAATAGTTATAAAATTAACCCCACTCAGTAACGTGAAAAATCTAAAAGGAATCAGAAAATTATCACTTTTAGCCTTTATTCTTTTACTCGCTATTACAGCTGTAGTAATTGTTTTCGGCTCGCAATGGAGCAATCTTACTAATAATAAGACTGTATCGCAACCCGGAACCATGCCTGATGGTGTCTCTTATGAAATGACCCCTATGCCAAAGGCTTCTCTTCCTGCTCCAGTCTATCCCCAGGGTAAATCAGATGCGAACCTCAAAGTACGTAAGAGTATTGTGGACTTAACATCTCAAGAGAAAGCTGCATTTGTCAACGCTCTAAAAAAAGTTAAAAATACCATTCCCGAAGGTAGTAAACTTAGTCTTTTTGACAAACTAGTTCTACAACACGTTATGGTTGCTGGATTTGAGAAACCTTTTAAATCTTCAGGACCAGCAGCAGGTTACAATCCCGCTCATCCAGGGCATCCAGCATTTTTACCTTGGCATCGACAGCTACTAGATGACTTGGAAAATGCTTTGCAGAAAATAGATCCAAGTATAACAATTCCCTACTGGGATTGGACAGATCCCAAAGCCCTCGATGTTATGCTCAGCAATGACTTTATGGGGGGAAATGGTGAAGGAGTTAAAGTTGATATTCCGGGAGTAGGAACCTTTAAAGGAGGACCTGTAAAATCGGGGCCTTTCGCTGACGATTGGACGGTGAATGAAGATATCCACATAGAACCGATTAACTTTACATCATTAGGTCCAAAAATTATTCGCTTTCTAAGAATCCCTCCCTTTAATGAATATCCCATGCCCAAAGAAGTCATCGATAGAATGATGAATCTCGATGACTACGAAATTTTCTCTCTGGTGCTAGAGGGAGGTGGTA
>ERZ1740059.213-NODE-213-length-32014-cov-6.674927_pt1 | contig 32014 bp, 42 predicted proteins | sample MGYA00581744_ERZ1740059 | MGnify/ENA primary metagenome ERZ1740059 (study PRJEB43018, sample SAMN04849738) | marine metagenome | isolation source: floating plastic debris | place: Pacific Ocean | collected 2008-08-28 | study: EMG produced TPA metagenomics assembly... | reverse complement strand
CCGGTTCGGATTCACTTAGTGTAACTCTTCTCCCTCCCGAGCCGTCGCAATAGCTTCCTCCGCCCCCCTCATTGTATTTACCAAGCACCCGTACTGATTTTTGAGGCTTAGGAATACCACCAAGTGATACAAAGTTGAATTGTACCGTTTGCAAGCCAGCCTGGTCCCAGCGGATGTTTGCGATATATTGGGTGCCTTGAACGCTGGTAGATATGATGGTACCCCCGGTGACTGTCCAGGAGGTGTTAAAGAGGGCATTCCCCTGATCATACGTATACTGAATAGTACTATTTTTAAAAGTGACGTCAGACCCCAGGATATCCGTCCCAAAAAGATCGGAACACAGGCTTAAACAAATCAAAAAGAAATAAAGTTGCTTCATGGGTATCACCGGTAAGAAATGTTATCGACCGCAAGAACGTATTCATCTTGCCCGACCGCGATTTTTAGCTGGACACTGCTCCTGGCGCCTTTTAAAACTGCCGTGCCCTCCTGGCCCTGGACACTCAGCGCATAGGTCCTTTTGCCCCTGTTGTCCACGTTGCTCCAGTTTCCGCCCACGTTGGTTATATCGAATTCAAGCCGGTAGCCCTCTCCTGAAGTTTGATCCCACACGAGTATGGTATCCGAAATTATAATTTCAGAAGTAATGTCTATAGATTGATCGTTCAGTGTGAGCCTCTCGCTTGTAAGATGCACAGCATTCTGTGAGTAGCTTTCGGTCATTACTACCAGAAAAAGGCTTATCAAGAAGTATTTCATAGTCATCATTTTAAAACTGTCTGCAATAGTTATGAGCCTCATCCGGACAAGTCGGATCCGATTTATAGACCGATATAAGTATGGGGGCTGATTCTGCCACTCGAGACGCGTCATTGCCCTCTATTTCACATTTCACATAAAATGATTCGCGCCCGCACAGGGCTACCATATCATTCGTGCCGGCTGTACCCCAGAAGTTTTCGGAAAGTTTTCGCGTTTTCCAGGCATACGTGATCTCTTCTCCCGCCAATGTGTTTGATACCTGTGATATGGAAAAGATCGTCATGTTGGGTTGGGAGGTTACTCCACAACTGCTGACCTGATCATTATTGGGGTTACACAGATCGACGGTAATGGGTCCATTAGCGCATATCTCAACGGCCAGCTGCTGAAAGTCCGCAGTTACCGTCTGGTACGAGCTGGCCTGCCCCTGTCCTGCCACATCTACCACCAGGCTCACTTTATACTCGCCAACCGAAGGAAAAGTATGTTCTAACAAGGCGCTATGATCAGGGAAATCCAGCTGAGTACCCGGTATAGGTTCAGCGTCGTTATCCAACTCCACTATAGACCAGGAATAGCTGTAGTTAAGGCCGCCACAGTCAACCGCCTCGAACTTGGAAATGGTATTGATTTCCACATTTATTGGTGCGTCAAAACCAGCGTTAATGTCTATGGGCAAATTTTCAAAACCTACTTCAAAAAACTCGCGGATGTTGCCTGCATCATCTTTTTTCATCAGCAACCTGTCTAACGCGTCATACTCATAGTAAATGGCGTTGCCATTATCATCGGTATTTGAGGTAGGGCTTAAGTGCGTGCTGGAATATGAGGTGGTGTTTACCACAGCAGTTTCGGGCTTAAAAATAATATCGTCGAATACCAGGCCTGCGGTTCCCGGCAAAATTTCAACTGTAAGTGAACTGCCGGTAAAAGAGCCGGTGGGAAGCGTTTTCTCAAGGTACTGCCACTCGTCATTCGTATTTGGATACGTCAGGCTTGACTGGCTGTAAATCGTGGTATTAGGATACAACAGTTTTATGGTCATGTTTCCGGCAGCGGAAGACTTTAACCAAAAGGAGAGCCTGTAATTCTCCCGATCATAAAAATCTACTGTGGCCGAAATACCACCGGACGTATAGGCAAGACAAACCTGCCCGCTTCTTGAATCCCAGCGCATAAATCCGGTGAAGTCAAAATCGTTATTACCGCCGGCTTCGAAATCCTCAAAAGCTACTTCACCGGGCCTGCCATTAAGAACCGACGCCACGGCAGCATTGTCATTATATCCTAAAAGCGTGCCCTGGTATTGCCTTTTCCGGTGATCGTAAACCGCCAGCGGGGTCGCCTTTCCCTGATAAGAATGCACAGTAGCAAGTGGTACGTACCGGCTATCGTATTGAAAGTCCCCTCCTGAAATAGCGGAGGTGGTAAAGTTGGTAACGGCGCCATTTAGGGCTAAGCTCAAAGAGCTTTCCGGCAAGGTAACGGCGCTTTGGTCGATGGTATATGCTTTATACGTCTGTAAGGTGGCTCCCAGGGTTTGTGTATTTGCCCCTTCCTCTTTATGCTGAATAATTTCAACCGGCCCCGCTACACGGTGCTCGTCTACCAATTTTTCAATGGCCTGAGCATGGGTATCTGAAACCTGACTCAGATTGTAGTTGGTAGGGTACACGTATTCGGTAACATAATCAACACCATTCCCATCCTGCCGCACTTCTTTGTGCAGTTTAAGGTCGCTATAGTAGTGTAAGGATAAGGTATCGGTCATTGTCCTGCCGGAGTTCCATTCATCATAATCAGTAGTAATAACTGAATTAGGTAAATAGCCAAAATTTGTGGCTATGTCATAGGAGATATGGCTAAAGACATACCCAGTGAGATTTGTACCATCGAATCCGCTAAACGCCTCCAGTTTAAGGGCTTTAACCATATCCGGGTTGGTATTAATTGACAGCAAAGCGTAGTTATTTTTTACTTTACGCTTTAAGAAGCCCGACTCCGTATAGTAAAGCACTTCATCCGGTGAACCATGGGCATAGTCATTTATAATGGGCGTGGCATACGGGAATTCATATGAGCCGGTACCCAGCTTACCGTATTCAGGGCAACCTGAATCCCGGGCGATTAGGGTCTCCGGCGCACTCCATCCACCTACATTTTCATCTCCATAAACCACAGGGTAATTAAAAGTATGCTCTGTGTAACCTTTACCCGGTCTGATGACTTTGATTTTTTTATAATATACCTGCCCGGAATTATCTGCAAGATCCTGACTCGAACGTGCCGTTAAGTATTGCCAAACATCGTCGTCATTGTTAGGATCAATCTGATCTACCTGGGCCAGCGTTCTTAGGTCCAATACATCGCTAGGGTCCTGATAATAAGGCAGGGGAATAATGAAGTTGGGCATCTCCTTAATATACCCGGTAGATTGCAGGTTGTTCTCATAGTCATACTGGGTTACGATGGGTTCAGAGCTATCGCCTTCATCGCTAGTGGTAGTTTCCGCTACTCTTAAACCTTTACCATCTAAGGTAGTATTGGCATAATCATCAAAATACTGATTTTGCTCGTAGCTGATTCTAGTAGAGCCGCCTCCGGGCAATATTACTTTTCTCAGCATTCCAATGTTACTGGTAGAGGGTGAACGATCCGCTCCGGGAATAAGCTGATAGTTAGAATTACCGGGTATGGGCGCCAACCTGTACCGCTGCGCTGCCGGCAGGTTTTTATAAACATATACCTGAGGCGGCTGTTCGGAAGATGTATTGCCGACAGCGGAATTCAGATTACCCCAGAAATCATAATTGCCAACATCCAGGCAAGGAAACGGTATTTGCTGTCCCCCCTGCGTTGATATACCTCCATATTCGAAGCTATAAGGCGGATCTTTAAGGCAGTTGTACGTTCTTGTTATGCTTTTCAGCATAAGAAACTCGTTATTTTGATTATCAGAACAACGTGGCTCGATGTAATTAAAGAGGTGGGACTGCACTAATTCGAAACCTCTAAATACATTAATAACTCTTAACTCGTACCTTTCATCTGGTTTTGGGTTAGCTTCAAAAGCTAATCGGACTCCTGACGAGCTGGTGATGGACTTAATTACTTTGGACCAACTATACAAATTAGTAGTATGAACGGTAGAAGTGACATACGACTCGTCTTCATCAGAATAAATAGTAACCTTGCGTTCTGCTGAAGTCTCATTCTCTTTGCTAGAGATGTAGCTAAAGTTAATAAAGGCACCAGTGAATGAGGTAATCTTACTCAGATACCAATCTGTTACATACGTCAGGGTATCGCTATATACTCTGTGCTCGCGTTGAAAAAGTAATGGCGACCCCAAATCCTTACTCGTAGATTTTCTAAGTTGCTGTCGGTCTGAGAATTCATAGATAATTCCGTTAGGTGTGGTGACCTCAAAGCTCGAAATACTGGAACCGGAAAACACCGGGGTAATTTTAAGGTCCATATAAGGTATGGTCTTGATCGATTTATTGTTATCAAATACAAACTGACCGCTGTATCCGGCGAAGTTGAAATAATAAACATCAGGCTCTAAATCTTTCATCACTCCACCATTATCATAGAAGCCCAAAAGGTTTTGGTAGTCATTGAGTTCATCGCTGCACTGAGCCAGGTTAGTATCAGCGGTAGGGGTAAATGCTGCTACATCTGAAGCCACAGTTCCACTAAGCCATCCTTTATGCGTACTCAAATCAATATCATCAGGAATATCTTTTACTTCCCTTCCTATGAATCCCCCGGGATTTAAGGACCAACCCATTCCTACCCAGCTCTCACTATTGTCATTTCGAACTGCACCGGGGTTGTACCCCAAGACAACAGGCAGCTGCAGGTCGTTGGACCTTAAATTGTAAATGGGAATAGAAACACGCGGGGCGCCCGTGAGCAGGTCTACGGAAACCTGGGAAACGCAAATATGATTAGCAACAAAGAAAAGAAATAGAGGTAAGTAGCAGCGCTTTCGCATCATTTATAATATTAATAAACGAATGTAATAATTACTTTAAATACATCAAAAAAACTATTTTATCATATTTAAAAGATATATATCAGTACGTATGTAAGTCTGACAAACATTCTTAAAGTTGTAGTATACTTGCAAAAAGTATCTGCAATGAGGAGAATCACCATAATTGACTGTGGAACCAATACTTTTCACCTTTTAATTGTGAAGCTGCACGGTACGGATCCTATTGTACTGCACCAGGAAAAGAGGGTAGTTAAAATTGGCGAGGGAGGAATTAATAACAAAAAGATAACAGGCGAAGCTGCACAAAGAGCAATTGGCGCTTTGCAGCATTTCAAAATTAAGATAGATGAGCTCCACGTTCATGAGGTATATGCTTTCGCAACGAGTGCATTTAGAAATGCATCAAACGGCTTACAGCTAAAGCGGCAAATCCTTAAGGAAACAAACATTGATCTAAGCATAATTGATGGAGGCAAGGAGGCCGAACTTATTTACCGAGGTGTTTTCAGCGCGATTGACGTTGGAACGGAGCCCGTTCTCACCATAGATATCGGCGGGGGCAGCGTCGAGTTTATCATAGCCACAGGGACCGATATTTTATGGAAAGGAAGTTTCGAAATAGGCGCTCAGCGTTTAATGGATCTGTTTCATAAGCACGATCCTATTTTAGAAACCGAGGTCGGCGCCCTTGAGGATTATCTCGGAGATATGTTAAATACGCTATTTAATGCTTCGGAACGGTTCAAGCCAACCACACTGATCGGCTCTTCAGGAACGTTTGATACCTTAAGCGCCATTTACTGCCAGTTAACGGGCTTAGTAATTACTGAAGAACAAACGGAGACTCCATTGACCATATCCGCCTACCGCAGCATCCATGAACAACTCCTTACTAAAGATCGTGCAGGAAGGCTAGCCATGCCCGGCATGATTGAAATGCGTGTCGATATGATCGTAGTGGCTTCTTGCCTCGTTGATCTTTTATTGAAGCGAATTCCATTTCAACACATCAGAGTGTCTAAGTACGCTTTGAAAGAGGGGGCGCTGGCGCAAATTGTAGATGGCGCAGGACTTGACTAATTTCGCAAGCGCATGAAAACGACATTTAAAGATTCTGAGCTAAGGGAGTTTACCAGAAACACTTTTCTGGCGATGGGCTGCAGTCCATCACATGCCGATCTCGCTACTGATGTTTTGATAAGCGCCGATCTGAGGGGTATCGATTCCCACGGTGTTGCACGCCTTAGCGGGTATGTAAGGTTATGGGAGGCGGGAAGAATTAACCCGGCACCTGATATTAAAATTGTGCATGAAACTCTCAGTACGGCAGTGGTTGACGGTGACGCAGGCCTTGGCTTAGTGGTAGCCCCAAGGGCCATGGAAATAGCGATAGAAAAAGCAAAAAAAGTAGGCTCCGGTTGGGTAAGTGTAAAAAATTCAAATCATTTTGGGATAGCGGGATACCATACACTTATGGCTGTAGAGCAAGAGATGGTAGGTATAGCTATGACCAACGCCAGCCCACTGGTAGCGCCTACATTCGCTACAGAACGTATGCTGGGCACCAATCCCATAGCCGTAGCCATTCCTACCCACGACCAGCCTCCATTTGTAGCCGATTTAGCTACAACCACCGCGGCAAATGGTAAGTTGGAAATATTACAGAGAACTGGGGCAGAAGCTCCGGAAGGCTGGGTTCAGACTCAGGAAGGAAATAAATCCGTTGACCCTAACGAGTTAAAAAAAGGTGGGGCCTTATTGCCACTTGGTGGCGACAGAACACATGGCAGTCATAAAGGCTATGCGTTGGGTTCAATCGTAGATATCTTTTCTGCGGTATTTTCAGGAGCTAATTATGGGCCATGGGCTCCGCCCTTCGTCAGCTTTCTTCCACTGCCGGAAGATCCAGTCGGCGAAGGATTAGGGCATTTTTTAGGGGCTATGAGGATAGATGCTTTCAGGCCTGCCGACGAATTCAAAAATCATATGGACAATTGGATAGCACGTTTTCGAAGTACCGCCCCTATAGATGAGCAGCAAAGGGTACTTATCCCCGGAGACCCTGAACGAGAAATGGAAGCAGTACGTAGAAAAAGTGGAATACCACTAAACACAAACGTGGTTAGCGACTTGATGGAAATTGAGAAGAAACTAGGAGTGAAATTGGGTTAGAACCCAGCGTTTATACCTACTCTTACCACTAATGGATTATCGTACGGTCTGGGCGCTTCGTTGTCGTCATAACTTAAGTTATAAAGTACAGTTATTGTGAAAAACGCCCGCTTCCCTAACGGTTGAGCCATGCCACCACCAACAAATACACTTGAAAAGCTATCACGTTCTGTATCTAGCTGGCTATCAAAGAATTCAAAATTCAGGTATTCGTACTCGGCCTGCAAGAAAAACGGAGCGGGTAGATTGTACCGCGCAAAAAGGTTTGCCCCATAATCCGTAGCGTCAAGATCCGGAGTAAAGCGTTTGTCATTTCTATAGCGATATTGTACCTGAAGCCCCCCGGAAAGTTTGTCGGTGATTCTGTAGCCTACCAGCGGTGCAACTTCAATAAATGTGATGTCGCCAAAAGAAAAGCCAAGGTTACCCCCAAAGAATATTCTATCTCTTACGGAAGATCTTTCATCAATAACATTGTTATTCTGCGCAATGGAAGCTGATCCTATAAGACAGCAAAGCGATATGATAAATACCTTATTCATTTTCTTTTACAACGATAAATAAATCCTCACCAGGTTTTTTCATTAGGTACTTCTCACGTGCAAACTTCTCCAGCAACTTGTCATTACTCAGCAGTTCCTCACGCTCATTTCGCACCTCAGCTATTTTATCTTGATAATAGGCTTTTTCATCCTCTAAGTTCTTACGTTGTTGATTGAGCTTATATTGTGTGACAAAGTCGTTTGCATCAACGAACAACATCCAAATGAGGAATAAAGCTGTAAAAATGAAGTAGAAATTTTTGGTATACTTAGGCAGCCTCATAAGCGCAGTTTAAAAAATCTTAAGGGAAGATACGAAAAAATGGGTAATCAGTTACCAGCATTATTAACCGACATCGCGATTAGTGGAGAAAAGTAGTAGAGGAAGTAGCATCCTCTACTACTTTTTATTTTACATGTTACGTCCTGGGAAATAGGCGGTTTCGCCTAACTCCTCTTCTATTCTTATCAGCTGATTGTACTTCGCCATCCTGTCCGAACGTGAGGCTGAACCTGTCTTTATTTGACCGGTATTCAGCGCCACGGCCAAATCGGCAATGGTGTTATCCTCTGTCTCTCCGGATCTATGGGACATCACGCTCTTATACGAGTTTCGTGTAGCCAGGTTAACGGCATCGATAGTTTCCGTGAGCGAGCCTATCTGATTCACTTTTATCAAAATGGAATTGGCCACTCCCTGTGCTATTCCATCGCCAAGCCTTTTCACGTTAGTTACAAAAAGGTCATCCCCTACAAGTTGGGTTTTACTTCCGATCCGCTCCGTTAAAGATTTCCATCCGGCCCAATCGTCTTCTTCCATGCCATCTTCTATGGAAATGATTGGATACTTATCTACCCAGGTAGCCCAGTAATCCACCATCTCGTCAGAAGATATCTTCTTACCTGTAGAAGAAAAATGATAAAGCTTTTCTTTAGCATCATAAAACTCTGAAGAGGCGGCATCCATTGCAATAAAAATATCATCGCCTGGTTTATATCCGGCTTTTTCTATGGCCTGAAGGACGATTTCAATCGCTTCTTCATTAGATTGAATATTAGGGGCAAACCCTCCTTCATCTCCCACGTTAGTTGAGAAACCTTTTTCACTAAGCACTTTTTTAAGATGGTGGAATACTTCCGTACCCATCCTAAGCGATTCACTGAAGGTATCTGCACCCACTGGCATAACCATAAACTCCTGAAAATCTATAGCATTATCTGCATGGCTGCCACCATTGAGAATATTCATCATTGGTACGGGAAGTGTGTTGGCATTAACACCTCCGATGTATCTGAAAAGCGACTGACCTGATTCCTGAGCTGCAGCCTTTGCTATTGCTAAAGAGGCGCCTAAAATGGCATTGGCGCCAAGTTTTCCTTTATTTTCGGTACCATCTACTTCCAACATGATCTTGTCAAGAAGGTTTTGGTCGTATACTGAAAACCCTACCAGCTCTTCAGCGATGATGGAGTTTACATTCTCTACCGCCAGCAGTACTCCCTTGCCCATGAACCGGTTCTTATCACCGTCTCTTAACTCTACGGCCTCATGTTTACCCGTTGACGCGCCGGAAGGAACAGCTGCCCTTCCCAGAACACCATTCTCAGTAACAATATCTACTTCAACCGTGGGGTTACCTCTTGAATCAAGGATTTGCCGTGCATAAACACTTTCTATTAAACTCATATTATTTATTGTCTTTTATTAGTTGAATAAATTGATCAAATAGGTATCGTGAATCGTGCGGGCCTGGTGAAGATTCGGGGTGGTACTGTACCGCAAAAGCTTTCTTATTTTTTATTTTCAGACCAGCTATAGTATTATCATTTAGGTGAAGGTGGGTAACTTCTACTTCATCAGATTTGTTAGCCTCTTCTTCGGAAACTACAAACCCGTGATTTTGAGAGGTAATTTCGCTAAGGCCTGTTTCTAAATTTTTAACAGGATGATTGAGTCCCCTATGCCCTTGGTGCATCTTATACGTTGAGACGCCACATGCCCTAGCTATGATCTGATGCCCGAGGCATATCCCAAATAAGGGTAAGTCGGCTTCCAGTATTTGTTTAACTGTTTCAACTGCGTAATCCATAACTGCAGGGTCGCCCGGGCCGTTAGATATGAAATATCCATCAGGCGACCAGGATTGCATTTCTGAAAAACTCGTTTTTGCAGGGAATACCTTGCAATAGGCTCCTCTTGAACTGAGGTTCTTTAAAATGCTGGATTTGATTCCCAGATCTAAAACTGCCACTTTAACATCACTACTCTCTTCTCCTATGAAATACGGAGTAGTAGCGCAGACTTTAGAGGATAGTTCAAGACCTTCCATAGAAGGAACTTTATCAAGCTCCGACTTTAAATCATCCTGTGTAAGTTCAGAAGATATTATAGCGTTCATAGCCCCCTTGCTTCTTATGTGCCTCACCAGCATTCTTGTATCCAGGTCGGCAATACCTACCACATTATGTTTTTCTAGATAGTCCTGCAGGCTGGCATCCGCGGTTTCACGACTGTGCAGCTGAGCATACTCATTTACAACTATTCCGCTAATAGTAGGGCGTTCAGATTCCTGTTCTAGGCCCAGCGTGCCGTAATTTCCTATATGGGAGGTGGTGTTTACAATGATTTGACCGGTGTAGGAGGGATCGGTATAGATCTCCTGATAGCCTGTCATGCCCGTATTAAAGCATATTTCACCACCGCTAGTACCTTTTTTGCCTATCGCCGTGCCTTCTAAAAGTGTTCCATCTTCTAACAGTAAGTAAGCAGGCTCCCTGGCTAGTAATTTCATATGTGGTGGTTTGGAATTTAGAATGCAGCAAAAATAAAAAAAGGGATCAGATAAAAATCTAATCCCTTCAATTTTATAGGAAACCTTCGTTTTTATTTCTCAGCATCCTTATCATCTTCTTCTGTATCTTTTTCCTCTTTAGAATCCGCTTCAGCCTTTGCTTCAACATCTTCCGCGGGAGCTTCCTCTGGTATAGCTACTTCTTCTTCAGCCACTACATCCTCTGATGATGCCACAACCTCTGCCTCAGCTTCTGCTAAAGTTTCATCAGAAACAACCTCCGGCGTTACTTCCTCTTCGACCGCTACCTCTTCACTCACTTCAGCTACATCTTCCACAGGACCTTCCTCTACCACAGGAGCGGCTTTTGCTTCTTCTGACTTAGACGATCCACCTTTACCTCTTCTACTTCTTCTCGTCTTAGACTTCTTAGGAGCATCACCTAATAGAAGTTCATTGTAATCGACCAATTCGATTATGCACATATCCGCATTATCTCCCAGCCTATTGCCTGTTTTAAGAATTCTGGTATAACCTCCGGGGCGATCAGCAATTTTACCGGCTACCTCATCAAATAATGTCTTTACAGAATCTTTGTCATTTAAGTAAGAGAACACTACACGTCTGGCGTGAGTAGTATCGTCTTTAGCTTTTGTTAATATAGGCTCAACGTATTTCCTTAAGGCTTTGGCCTTAGCTACAGTAGTTGTAATCCTCTTATTTATAATCAGGGAAGTAGCCATATTAGAAAGCATTGACTTTCTGTGGGGGGCCGTTCTTCCCAGGTGATTGAATTTCTTACCGTGTCTCATCTTGCTTATTCCTCATCAAGTTTGTACTTCGATAAGTCCATACCGAAAGTCAAACTTTTGTCTTGTACTAATTGCTCTAATTCCGCTAAAGACTTCTTTCCAAAGTTTCTGAACTTCATCATATCAGAAATTTCAAGTCTCACTAAATCTCCCAATGTTTTAACATCGGCAGCTTTCAAGCAGTTATATGCTCTAACTGAAAGATCGAGGTCGTTCAAAGAAGTTTTTAACAGCTTACGCATATGCAGCATTTCTTCATCTACTTGCTCGATCTCTCCACCTTTGTCGGTCTCTAACTCTATCGATTTATCAGAGAACAACATGAAGTGTTGAATCAAAATATGAGCGGCGCCTTCTAGAGCTTTCTCTGGGTGAATAGACCCGTCAGTTTCAATATCAATAATTAATTGTTCGTAATCTGTTTTTTGCTCAACCCTTGTATTCTCAATACTGTATTTTACATTCTTGATTGGCGTAAAAATCGCATCAATAGGGATAAATCCGAAAACCTGCTCTGCAGGCTTATTTTCCTCCGCAGGCAAATAACCACGTCCTTTTTCGACGCTTAATTCAATCTCCATCTCGACAGATTCATCGAGATTGCAGATAACCAAATCAGGATTCAATATTTCGAAAGCTGAAGTAGCTCCGATAATATCACCAGCCTTGAACTCTTTTTGATTTTTGATTGAAACAGTAATCTTATTATCAAAAGATTCGCCTATCTTTTTGAACCTTACCATTTTTAGGTTCAATATGATTTCAGATACATCTTCAACCACACCTTCGATGGTAGAAAATTCATGGAGTACACCAGGCACCTTTATCCCTGTGATAGCATAACCTTCTAATGAAGAAAGTAAAATTCTTCTTAAGGCATTTCCTATAGTTACACCATATCCTTTTTCAAGGGGTTTAAACGTAAAAAGGCCACGGAAATCATCCGCTTTTTCCATTGCGACCTTGTCTGGCATTTGAAATGCTAAAATCGACATAGTAGTTTCAGCTTTTAAAGTTTGAGCCTTAAATTATGTTCAAGGCTTTGATTATTATTTAGATCTATTTAGAGTAAAGTTCGACAATCAACTGTTCGTTGATATTTTCAGGAATTTCATCCCGCTGTGGTATCGCTACAACTTTACCGCTCAATTCTGAACCATCCCACTCCAACCATGGAAATCGGTTCTGAATATTTGATGCTAAGCTATCTGTGACCACTTCAAGCGACTTGGATCTCTCTCTTACAGCAATTATATCACCTACCCTTACACTAAAGGATGGAATATTGACAATGTCGCCATTCACCGTAATGTGCTTATGAAGAACCAACTGCCTTGCCGCTCTTCTTGTTGGAGCTATTCCTAATCTAAAAATGATGTTGTCCAATCTTGACTCGAGCAACTGTAAGAGTATCTCACCAGTGATACCTGATTTGCGTGATGCCTTGTCAAATAAGTTAGCAAACTGCTTTTCAAGAACGCCATAGGTGTACTTAGCCTTTTGTTTTTCTCCTAGTTGAATAGCATATTCAGATTGCTTTCTTCTCCTGTTTCTACCATGTTGCCCAGGAGGGTAGCTTTTCTTTTGAAGCGCTTTACTAGCGCCGAAGATAGGTTCGTTAAACCTTCTAGCGATCTTGGTCTTAGGACCTCTATATCTTGCCATTATTTAATGCTTTTCTCTTAGTGATTATACTCTTCTACGTTTTGGAGGACGACAGCCATTGTGAGGTAGAGGTGTAACGTCTTTGATCGTCGTTACCTCGATTCCTGTATTCTGGATTGTCCTGATAGCAGATTCTCTACCGGCGCCAGGCCCTTTCACAAACACTTCTACCTTTCTCAATCCAAGATCATAAGCTTTTTGAGCACAATCTTGTGCTGCCATTTGCGCCGCATATGGTGTATTCTTTTTAGAGCCTTTAAAACCCATTTTACCAGCAGACGCCCAAGAAATAACCTGACCTGTGGTGTTTGTCATCGAAATGATGATATTATTAAACGAAGCCTTTATGTGAACCTGGCCAATAGCCTCGACATTAACGACTCTTTTCTTTGCCTTATCTTTTCTCTTTTGTGCCATTTCTAACCTTACTAAACGACTAAATTATTTAGTAGCTTTCTTCTTGTTAGCTACTGTCTTTCTCTTACCCTTACGAGTTCTTGAGTTATTCTTTGTACGCTGACCTCTTACAGGCAAGCTTTTTCTGTGACGAAGGCCACGATAACAACCGATATCTAACAAGCGTTTGATACTTAACTGAACTTCAGACTTAAGTACACCCTCTACTTTGAAGTTTTCACTAATGATACTTCTGATGGTGTTAGACTCATCGTCCGTCCAGTCTTTGACTTTTTTACTCCAATCGATTTCAGCTTCTGTCAAAATCTTTTGGGCAGCGCTTCTACCTATACCAAAGATATAAGTTAAGGCTATCTCGCCTCTTTTATTATCGGGGATATCTACTCCTGCTATACGTGCCATATCAGCCTTGTCTTTGTTTAAATCGTGGATTTTTCTTATTGATAACGTAGACCTTCCCTTTTCTTCTGATTATTTTACAATCAGCGCTACGTTTCTTAACTGACGCTCTAACTTTCATTATCTTTTATTTATAGCGATAAACAATTCGTCCTTTTGTCAAATCATATGGCGACATTTCAAGTTTTACTTTATCGCCAGGCAAAATTTTAATATAATGCATCCGCATTTTGCCTGAGATATGGGCAATTACTTCATGTCCGTTTTCTAACTCTACTCTGAACATAGCGTTAGAAAGCGCTTCGGTTATTGTTCCATCTTGCTCTATTGACTGCTGCTTAGCCATATTAAAACTTAATATTTTCTTCTATAAACTTATGGGTCGTTAAGACCTCTGTTCCTTCTTTAAATACTGCCACCGTATGCTCAAAATGCGCCGATGGTTGTCTATCCGCTGTTCTTATTGTCCAACCGTCTGCCTCTTGAACCACTTTTCTTGTTCCCATATTTATCATGGGTTCAATAGCGATAACCAGCCCTTCCTTCATTACCGGACCCTTGCCACGCTTACCATAATTTGGCACTTCCGGGCTTTCATGTAGATCTCTACCCAGTCCATGGCCTACTAGCTCTCTAACTATTCCGAAGCCAAATGATTCTACATGGTTTTGGATGGCATAGGCCACATCGCCTATTCGATTTCCAAAAACAGCTTTTTCAATTCCTTTGTGAAGCGACTCTTTTGTCACTTGTAGTAGCTGCTTGACTTCGGCCGTTACTTTCCCAACGGGATACGTATAAGCCGAATCACTATGGAAGCTCTTATAAAAAACTCCACAGTCCACAGAAATAATGTCTCCTTCTCTTAACTCGTAGTCGCTTGGAAAACCATGGACTACGTTTTCATTAAGAGAGATACAAAGCGATGAAGGAAATCCATTGAAGTTCTTGAACGAAGGCGAGCCTCCGTGATCTTTAATGAACTCTTCAGCTACTCTATCTAATTCTAGGGTTGTTACCCCAGGCTTAATAAGTTTAGCCACTTCTCCATGCGCCTTTCCTAAAATCTGCGCACTCTCTTTAATTATTTCAACCTCTTCCCTGGTCTTGTATTTAACCATTAGGCTTTAGGCCGCCGCAATTTGAGAACGTCCTTTAACCTTTCCGGACTTCATCATTCCTTCGTAGTGTCTCATCAGCAAATAGCTTTCTATTTGCTGAAGTGTGTCCAGAATAACACCCACCATAATCAATAATGAAGTACCTCCATAAAACTGAGCAAAGTTGGCGCTAACACCTGCTTGCACTGCAAAGGCAGGAATAATGGCAATCAACGCAAGAAATATGGATCCCGGTAAAGTAATTTTTGTTAATATCTGATCTATGAACTCGGAAGTCTGCTTGCCTGGTTTAATACCAGGAATAAATCCTCCATTTCTCTTCAAGTTATCGGCTATGTCATTAGGGTTAACAGTTATAGCCGTATAAAAGAAAGTAAAGATTAAAATAAGCAGCCCAAATAATAAATTATATTGCCAAGAGTAAGGATCGCTAAATGTAGATCCTATGTAAGCCCCTATTTCACTGTCTCTCCAAAGACCCGCTATCATCGAAGGAATAAACATCAACGCTTGTGCAAAAATGATGGGCATCACACCTGATGCATTCACCTTCAATGGGATGTAATCTCTCTTTCCACCGTATAGTTTGTTACCTATTACCTGTTTAGCGTATTGTATTGGAATTCTTCTGGTAGCTTGGACAAGCGCTACTGTGGCTACTACGACGAAAAACAGCGCCACAATCTCTAACACTGACATCAACGCACCGTTCAGTCCTTTGTCCTCGACAAACTCATACCATATCGATGCAGGAAACCTTGAAATGATACCAATCATGATCAGCATGGATATACCGTTTCCAATGCCCTTATCAGTAATCCGCTCACCTAACCACATGCAGAACATAGTACCTGTGATCAAAATGATAACTGAAAATATATTGAAAAACGCCGATGGATACATGATAGCCTCTGCCGGCACAGTAGTAGCTAAATAGCTACCTCCCTGGGCAGCCGTGATAGCAATGGTTAAAATCCTAGTTATTTGGGTTAATCTCTTCCGACCTGATTCTCCTTCTTTTTGCAGCTTTTGAAAGTAAGGTACAGCCACAGTTAAAAGCTGAATTACAATAGAAGCAGAAATATAAGGCATTATACCTAATGCAAAGATTGAAGCTCTACTAAACGAGCCTCCTAAGAAGGTATTTAATAGATCGAAAATACCACCTTGAGCTGCATTTCCCAGCGCTTCAGCATCAATACCTGGAATAACAATAAAAGACCCTAGCCTAAACACGATAAGGAATCCTATAGTATTTAATATCCTAACCCTGAGATCTTCTATTGAAAAAATGTTCTTTATGGTGGTTATAAACTTCTTCATTCCTAAAGTTGGGTAACTTTTCCTCCGGTGGCCTCTATCGCTTTAGCCGCTGAAGCAGAAAAAGCATGTGCAGTAACGTCAACCTTTGATTTTAGCTCTCCGTTTCCAAGGATCTTAATTCTGTCGTTTTTACCAGCGAGCCCATTAGATACGATAAGTTCAATGTCGATGGCCTTGGCTTTAGCCTTAGCAACCAGACCTTCTAGAGCGGCCAGATTAATTGCCTTATACTCTACTCTATTAGGATTTCTGAAACCAAACTTGGGCACTCGTCTTTGTAGTGGCATCTGACCACCTTCAAAACCTAATTTTTGCGAATAACCAGATCTTGATTTTGCACCTTTGTGACCTCTTGTTGAAGTGCCACCTCGGCCAGAACCTTGACCTCTTCCTATTCGCTTGCCAGCTTTTACAGAACCCTTAGCGGGTTTTAGTGTATTTAGTTTCATCTTATAATTCTGTTACGGCAACTAAATGACTTACCTTGTTTATCATACCTGCGATCTGAGGAGTCAATTCCACTTCTACGCTTCGGTTTATACGACCTAAACCAAGAGCTTTGATTGTCCTCTTTTGTCTTTCAGGTCGTTTAATAGTACTTCTTACTTGTGAAATTCTAACTTTTGCCATGTGCTCTATCCGTTAAAAACTTGAGAAAGAGATATACCCCTGGTTTGCGCAATGGTATTAGCATCTCGCATATTTGTTAACGCTTCGAACGTAGCTTTAACAACATTGTGAGGATTGGATGAACCTTTAGACTTGGCCAGTACATTATGTACACCTGCACTCTCCAAAACTGCACGCATCGCACCTCCTGCTATTACACCGGTACCCGGAGACGCAGGCTTGAGAAGAACAAAACCTCCACCATATTTACCTACCGCCTCGTGAGGCACGGTACCTTTAATAACGGGGACTTGTACTAGATTTTTTTTAGCGTCATCAATACCTTTTGCTATAGCGTCAGTAACTTCATTTGCCTTACCTAGTCCGTAGCCAACAACGCCACTGCCATCACCTACAACCACGATTGCAGAAAAGCTGAACCTTCTACCTCCTTTGACCACTTTAGCAACACGCTTTATGGCAACAACCTTTTCCTTAAGGTCGATTTCGCTGGCTTTTACTGATCTTATGTTACTTTGAGACATGTCTTAAAATTTTAAACCTCCCTCTCTGGCGCCTTCCGCCAAAGCCTTTATTTTTCCGTGGTATATATTCCCGTTTCTGTCAAAGACAATTCTTTCAACTCCACCCGCTACTGCCTTCTCAGCGAGCTTTTTTCCTACTTCTTTAGATACCTCAACGGTAACACCACCTTCGCCACCAAGTTCTGAAGATGAAGCAGCCATTACCGTATGGCCTTTAGAATCATCGATGATCTGAGCATAGATCGCTTTGTTGCTTTTGAATACCGATAAGCGCGGCTTATCCGTAGTGCCCTCGATCTTGTTGCGTATGCCCTTTTTTAATCGGAGTCTTCTTGCGTATTTATTAAATGCCATGTCTTACTTATTTAGCAGCTTGCTTACCAGCTTTACGTCTAATTTGCTCACCTACAAAACGAATACCTTTTCCTTTGTAAGGCTCAACTTTTCTCAATGAGCGGATTTTTGCAGTAACCTGACCCAAAAGTTGCTTGTCCGAACCTTCAAGTGTCACTGTAGGATTCTTTCCCTTCTCAGTTTGGGCTGAAACCTTTAGCTCAGAAGGTATGGATAACCAAATATTATGTGAGTATCCTAAACTCAATTCCAAAACATTATTTTGAGCGGTAGCTTTATATCCTACACCTACCAGTTCCAATTCTTTTTTGAAGCCTTCGGTCACACCTGTAATCATATTATTGATCAATGAACGGTACAACCCGTGGAGCGCTTTATGCCTCTTCTGTTCGGTAGGTCGTTCAAGAGTCAATTCGCCTTCGTTTTCAACCAATTTGAAAGCAGGGTCTAGCTGTTGTTTTAACTCACCTTTTGGCCCCTTAACTGTAACTTGGCCAGTATTCTGATCAAAGTTATAGCTAATACCGTCGACAAGTTTGATTGGTTTTTTCCCTATTCGTGACATTATAATTAATTAATAAACGTAGCACAAAACTTCACCCCCTACATTCATATCTCTTGCTTCTTTATCAGTTATCACACCTTTTGAAGTAGATAGAATAGCAACCCCCATTCCATTTAGAACACGAGGAAGAGAGTCTGCGGGAGAATATTTTCTTAAACCCGGCTTACTTACTCTTTCTAAGTGGTAAATAGCAGGTTTTTTGGTCTCAGGATCATACTTGAGTGCAATTTTGATGTTACCTTGATGATTCTTAGTATCCTCAAATTTGTAGTTCAAAATATAACCCTTCTCATGCAATACTTTAGTTATCTCCTTTTTCACGTTAGAAGCAGGTATATCAAGTACGCGATGTTTAGCTTTCATCGCGTTTCTTAACCTCGTAAGATAATCAGCAATTGGATCAGTCATTTGTTTTATTCTCTAAAGTAAAATTGCCCGCCGTCAAAACGGCCTGCAAAGATACATAACTATTTATTCGATCAAAATTAAAATTGAACTTTTACCAGCTCGCCTTCGTAACACCCGGGATCTTACCGTCAGAAGCCATTTCTCTGAAGGTTACCCTGGAGATGCCAAACTTCCTCATATAACCTTTCGGCCTTCCCGTAAGCTTACATCTGTTGTGCAACCTTACAGGCGAAGAATTTCTTGGTAATTTATCGAGACCCTCGTAGTCGCCAGCTTCTTTTAAAGCCCGCCTTTTGGCAGCATAACGAGCCACTAATTTCTCTCTTTTTCGTTCTCTTGCTATAACAGCTTTTCTTGCCATAATATGTATTAATTTTTGCTAGTAAATGGCATTCCAAATGCCTTTAGCAATTCATAACTCTCTTCGTCAGTCTTTGCAGATGTCACAAATGTAATATCCATACCATTGATTCGGTTTACTTTATCAATGCTGATCTCAGGAAAAATGATCTGCTCCTTAACACCAAGTGTGTAGTTTCCACGACCGTCAAAACCTTTATCACTGATACCTCTAAAGTCTCGTACTCTCGGAAGAGCAACGGTCATTAGTCTATCCATGAATTCATACATCTTTTCACCTCTAAGCGTAACTTTTGCGCCAATAGGCATGCCATCACGCAATTTGAAGTTGGAGATGGACTTCTTTGATAAAGTAGGAACAGCTTTCTGACCAGTAATCATGGTCAACTCTTCCACTCCTGTATCTACTAATTTCTTATCCGCCACAGCGGCGCCGATACCCTTGTTAAGGCATATCTTTTCGATTTTTGGTACTTGCATTACAGAAGAGTACTGGAACTTGTCTTTCAAAGCCGGTACTATCTCCTTCGTATACTTATCTTTTAATCTTGGTGATGCCATCTTAAATGAATTCTCCAGTTTTCTTAGAATACCTTTGCAACTTGTTCTTGTCGTTCAACTTACGACCAATTCGTGTAGCTTCACCATTCGAAGGATCGACTACCATAAGGTTACTGATATGAACGGAAGCTTCCGTCTTTTCAATTCCCCCCTCAGGTTTTTCAGCAGAGGGTTTCACGTGTTTTGTAACGACATTCACACCTTCTATAATAGCTCTGTCTTTAGCGGTTATCACCTCAAGAACTTTACCTGTTTTACCTTTACTGTTACCAGCAATCACTTTTACTGTGTCACCTTTTTTAAGGTGTAATTTCTTATTTGCCATAATTATATTACCTCAGGCGCTAGTGATACAATTTTCATAAATTGCTTCTCACGCAACTCACGAGCTACAGGCCCGAAAATTCTTGTTCCTCTTGGCTCATCATTTGCGGTAAGCAAAACCGCAGCATTATCCTCGAATCTAATGTAAGAGCCATCCTTACGCCTAACTTCTTTTTTAGTTCGAACTACAACTGCTCTCGAAACGGTACCTTTCTTAAGACTACTTGAAGACATAGCTGTTTTTACAGATACTATGATCTTATCTCCCACGGAAGCGTACTTTTTACCAGTACCACCCAGAACACGGATGCAAAGAACCTCTTTTGCCCCGCTGTTATCGGCTACTCCCAATCTTGACTCCTGTTGTACCATTTATTTCGCTTTTTCTACGATTTCCACTAACCTCCAGCGTTTTTGCTTACTCAAAGGTCTTGTCTCCATTATCCTAACCGTATCACCAATTCCACATTCGTTTTTCTCATCGTGAGCCGTAAATTTTGTGGTCTTGTTTACGAATTTTCCATAGATCGGATGCTTCTCCTTACGCTGTACTGCAACTGTAATGGATTTCTCCATTTTGTTACTAGTCACCTGGCCGATTCTTTCTTTTCTTAATTTTCTCGCTTCCATGATATACTATTTAGCAAGTTGTTTAGCTCGCAATTCCGTATTTAAGCGCGCAATGAGTTTACGCATTTCCTTAATTTTCATTGGGTTCTCTACCGGAGAAATAGCGTGAGCGAAAGTAAGCTTTTGGTAAGCCTCTTTTTCACCAGCGAGCTTCTGCTGTAGTTCTTCTAAACTCAATGCTCTGATTTCTGAATTCTTCATTTGTCTACTCTTCAACGTAATCTCTACGTACTACAAATTTCGTTTTGATAGGAAGTTTTTGTTGTGCAAGACGAAGGGCTTCTTTAGCCAACTCCATTTTAACACCACCCGCTTCAAATAAAATAGTACCAGGTTTTACAACAGCCACCCAATATTCGGGTGCTCCTTTACCTTTACCCATTCTGACTTCTGCAGGCTTCTTAGTTACCGGCTTGTCAGGAAATATGCGGATCCAAACCTGACCTTCCCGTTTCATGGCTCTCGTCATAGCGATCCTTGCCGCCTCGATCTGACGTGAAGTAATCCAACCCGGCTCAAGGGCTTTTATACCGAAAGCGCCAAAGGAAATAGTATGGCCTCTCTGAGCAATACCTTTTATACGTCCTTTTTGCTTTTTTCTAAACTTTACTCTTTTTGGCTGTAACATTATTCAAATGCTTTATTACCCTTAATTAATTTGATCTTCGTCTTTTGGCTCCGCCTGCATCAGGACGCTTTCTTCCGCCTCTTGGTCCACCACCGCCAGGAGATTTACTTCCCTGACCGATGTTAGGAGAAAGATCACGCTTACCGTAAACCTCGCCTTTGAAGATCCAAACCTTGATACCTATTTTACCATAAACAGTATTAGCTTCACTAATCGCATAGTCGATATCTGCTCTCAACGTATGCAAAGGGATTCTACCGTCCTTATACTGTTCTGTTCTTGCCATTTCTGCTCCACCTAGGCGGCCACCTACCTTAATTTTTATACCTTCCGCTCCTACTCGCATTGCAGAGGCTATAGCTTGCTTCATAGCTCTTCGGTAAGAAATTCTCGCCTGAAGTTGCTGAGCCACTGACTCCCCTACAAGTTTAGCATCCAATTCCGGACGTTTGATCTCAAAAATGTTAATCTGAACATCCTTTCCGGTAAGCTTTTTTAACTCTTCCTTGATCTTATCTACTTCGGCACCACCTTTTCCTATAACTACACCCGGACGAGCTGTATGGACAGTTAGTGTTATCCTTTTTAAGGTGCGTTCGATTACCACCTTAGAAATACCACCTTTTGGTATACGAGCCTGAACGTATTTCCTGATTTTATGATCTTCAACCAATTTATCAGAGAAATTATTCCCACCATACCAAGCGGAATCCCATCCTCTTACGATACCAAGTCTAAATGCTATTGGGTTTACTTTCTGTCCCATTATTTGTCTTCTTTATTATCTTCAGTTTCTACTACCTCTTCAAATGGCGCACCGCTGTCAAGAACTAGCGTAACATGATTTGATCTTTTTCTTATTCTGTGTGCACGTCCCTGTGGAGCGGGTCTCAATCTTTTTAGAATACGACCACCGTCAACTCTGATCTCCTTAACGAAAAGGTCAGCGTCCTCCAGATCTACGTCTTCGTTTTTTTGCTGCCAATTAGAGATAGCAGATAGTAAAAGCTTCTCCAGACGAGCGGCGCCTTCTTTAGGCTCAAACTTTAAAATATTCAAAGCCCTATTGACTTTCTCGCCTCTGATCAAGTCAGCAACCATCCTCATCTTTCTTGGTGAGGTAGGTACATTGTTAAGTTTAGCTACTGCTTCCATGATTATCGTCTGCCTTTATCTTTTTTACCTACGTGTCCACGGAAGTTTCTGGTAGGAGAAAATTCTCCTAGCTTATGTCCCACCATGTTTTCTGTCACATAGACAGGTATAAACTTATTCCCGTTGTGTACTGCGAATGTATGTCCAACAAAATCAGGGGAAATCATTGATCTTCTCGACCAGGTTTTGATTACGGACTTTTTCCCTGATTCATTCATGGCATCGACCTTTTTTTCAAGCCTGAAATCAATATAAGGTCCTTTTTTTAGTGATCTAGCCATTATTTCTTACCTCTACTTATGATTAGATTATTAGAATATTTCTTAGGAGCTCTGGTCTTCTTTCCTTTAGCCAAAAGACCAGTACGTGATCTCGGGTGTCCTCCGGAAGATTTTCCTTCACCACCACCCATCGGGTGATCAACAGGGTTCATAGCGACACCTCTTGTTCTAGGTCGTCTTCCCAACCATCTCTTTCTGCCGGCTTTCCCTAAGCTCACGTTCATGTGATCGGAGTTAGAAACAGAGCCGATCGTTGCTAAACAAGTTACCAACACCCTTCTGGTTTCTCCGGAAGGCAATTTCACTGTAGCGTACTTACCTTCACGAGCAGTAAGCTGAACATATGAACCTGCACTTCTTGCAATTGCTCCTCCCTTACCGGGCTTTAGCTCCACATTATGGATGATTGTACCCAAAGGAATTTTACTAATTGGAAGTGTATTACCTACCTCAGGAGCAACACTGTCGCCTGAAATAACCTTCTGTCCCACTGATAGTCCTTCAGGAGCAATGATATACGCCTTGGCTCCATCTGCATAAAATAAAAGAGCTATTCTAGCTGATCTTGTAGGATCGTACTCAACTGTCTTAACCGTAGCAGGAACATCAAATTTATTTCTTTTAAAATCGATGGTTCTAACCTTCTGCTTATGACCGCCGCCCATATAGCGCATGGTCATTTTACCGGTGTTATTTCTACCGCCACTTTTCTTCTTGGTCACGGTTAGCGACTTTTCAGGAGTGGCTGTAGTGATCTCAGTGAACGCTGGCGCTACTCTGTATCTTTGACCCGGTGTTACCGGTCTCATTTTCTTAATTGCCATTTCTCCCTAATTATATTTCTCCGTAGAAATCAATAACATCACCATCTGCCACAGTCACTACCGCTTTCTTAAATGATGCCGTTCTACCAGTGATAATTTTAGACTTAGTATACCTCGATTTTTTCTTACCGAGATAATTCATTGTATTTACATCCTCAACCGTAACACTGTACATTTTCTCTACAGCTTTCTTAATCTCTACCTTGTTAGCTTTACGGTCAACGATGAATCCGTATTTCCCTTTCTCATTCAGGGCAGATACCTTTTCCGTTACAAGCGGCCTTACTAATACTCCCATGATCAATTATTCAGTAAGTTGTTAATTTTTTCAACTGAGCTTTCACTTAAAATAAGCGTATCGGCATTCAGCACATGGTAAGTATTGATACTTTCAGCTGTTACGATATTAGCATTCTTGATATTTCTACCACTTAATACCACATTCTTATCCAGCTCTCCAAGCACTAAAAGTGTTTTCTTATCAGCCACCGAAAGCGCGTTTAGCATATTGATGTACTCCTTAGTCTTTGGAGCTTCAAAAGAGAAATCTTCAACAATACTGATGCTCTTTTCTTTCGCTTTGTAGGTTAATGCTGACTTTCGCGCCAAAGTTTTTAGCTTCTTGTTAAGCTTAAATGAATAGTCTCTCGGCTGTGGTCCGAATACACGCCCCCCTCCTTTGAATATAGGAGACTTTATACTGCCGGCACGAGCTGTACCCGTACCTTTTTGCTTCTTAATCTTTTTAGTAGATCCTACTATTTCTGCTCTTTCCTTTGACTTATGCGTTCCCTGACGTTGGTTGGCCAAGTATTGCTTTACGTCTAAATAAATAGCATGATCGTTCGGCTCGATACTATAAACCTCTTTCGCAAGAGAAATTTTCCTTCCTGTATCTTCACCGCTGTGTTTTACTACTGCTACGTCCATTATTTCTCGAGTATTACAGTTGAATTATTTGCTCCAGGCACTGATCCGCTAACAAGAATGATGTTTTTCTCTGGGATGATCTTTACAACTTTAAGGTTAAGCACCTTAACACGATCGCCTCCGGTTCTGCCGGCCATTCTCATTCCTTTGAAAACCCTTGCCGGATATGACGCCCCGCCAATTGATCCAGGAGCACGTTCTCTATTGTGCTGGCCGTGCGTTCTCTGACCAACACCGCCAAAACCATGACGCTTTACAACACCCTGGAATCCTTTTCCTTTAGAAGTACCAATTGCATCCACGAAATCACCCTCCTCAAAAACATCGGAAATACTAATTTCTTGACCCAACTGAACTCCACCTTCGAATTCTACTCGGAAATCTCTGAACTCCACTATCTCACTTTTGGGAGTAGTTTGAGCTTTTGCGAAATGTCCTAACAAAGCTTTGGGAGTATTTTTTTCTTTACGCTCCCCATAGCCTAACTGAACAGCTGTGTAGCCGTCAGTCTCTTCGTCCTTCACTTGCGTTACTACGCAAGGACCAGCTTCTATCACCGTGCATGGAATGTTGTGTCCATTGGCACCGTAGACGCTAGTCATACCGATTTTCTTTCCTATTATACCAGACATTCTGTTATTAATTTGAGCAAATAATTGCTGCTCCTCTCGCGATTTTTCAGCAAAAGGACTGCAAAGATAGAAATACTAAGCGAGGAATCAAACAGTGGTATAAAAATTTTCTAATGAAGTAGCTATGCTAAGACCTCTTTCAAAACATCAACAGATCTTACTTCGCCAAGACCGGCTATATGTGTTTTGTAAAACTCTATTATAAAAGCAAGCCCCTGCTTTCGTTGACTTCCGGAAAGCCGGTTCACTTTGTTGTAAGGGGCCTGTAATATTTGAAGTATATAATCATCCAAAATAGATGAAGACTCTGCCATACCAAAACCTAAGTAGTTTGAAAGGTTATACAAAAACTGCAGATGGAAGTCTTCAAATCCTTCTTCAAAAGTGTCTAAACTAAATATAGAATCGTGTATGAAATTAAAAACAGGTAGGCACTCCTCTTGTTCTTTGATGGATTTGTAAAGTACCTCTGCCAGAAAAACTGCAATTGCGGACTTCTTAATATCATAGGGTATGCTACGAAAAGGTTCTGAACATCTGATTTCTGAAATGCGATGCATTTCAGCATTGGGTTTGGAATAAACTACCAGATCGAGAAAAGTTAAAGGTTGATAAAGCGCGATTTTAGTGTTTGCCTTTTTACTTCTTACCCCGTTCACAATGTAGGTTTGCACTCCCAGTTGTTCCGTTAGGATCTTAACGATAATTGAGGTGTCTTTATACTTAAAGTATTTAAAGACCAGTCCCCGCGTTTTTACCAGCATGATATACTAGTTTACAACAACTATTTTCCCGATAAATGTCTCCTCGCCATCATCGTCTGAACTGAAGATAAAGTAGACGCCGGAAGCGGCCCTATTCCCATTGTAGTCCTGGGCATTCCAGGTGGCAGTACCACCGGCTGCTCTGGTTCGCCAGATTAACTTGCCACTTGCATCAGTGATCCTGATTTGCGCATCTTCCACTAACCCTGATATACCTACCGTTCCGGTAAAGTCGGCCGTTACCGGATTAGGAAATACCTTCACATTTTGATGAACCGCAGTTGCTTCTGTAGCGCCCTCACGATAAGAAATAATACCTGCCGGTGTAGCAAAAAAAACTTCGCCTGACTTTGGATTGATAGCAATATCTAAAACCTCATTACTTGACAAGGGGCTGTTCTCAACAGTAAAGTTAAGAAGCTGCCGGTCTGCTCCGGCATCAAAAAGCCAGATACCTGAATTCGTTCCTATCCATTTTCTGTCTCCACCGTCCACAGCAATTGCAGTGATACTTTCATCTCTTAATAAAGGCCTATTCTCAAATATAGGCTCCACAGCATCTACATTACCTTCCAAGCTAGAAAATGGATTAGTGAGAACCGATATTCCCCGATCTGTCCCTATCCAAACCAATCCCTCTCGGTCCACAGCTATTGCACCAACTTCATCGCTTGCTAAACCGCCCTGGCCAGGATCGTCAGTCAGCAATCTATTGTTACCGGAACTCTTATCAAAAACAACTACACCATTTGGGTTTGGTATATACAATTGCCTGCTATCGCCTACAATTTCGAACGGCTGATTGCTAACAAGGGAATAAGCGGTCCAAGTGTTATCCGGTGACCAGAGGTGCAGAGGTGTTGGAGAATTATAATTCAACACCCATATGCCTTCCACGTCGGCATGTACGGCAGGCACTATAATACCTTTCTCACCTTGTGTTGTATTAAAAAGTGTAGAACCTGGTGTTTGGTCGTCAATAATCTCTCCTGAGCCGTCATCATTGACCACCAAAAGTCCTTGACCGGCTAAAGCTACTATCGTTCTACCCCCTGAAGATTGATAGGCTCCATCCACGGCATCCTCAAAGGCAGGTAGTTCTCCGTTCTCTTGAAAGTTAGTCCACAAACCATTGTCAAAAATATAGAACGCCCCCTCAGCTCCCAGGGGATTGACATTATCATCATACCCGCCGGCACAACCATAAATACCATTTGACTGTACAGAAAGGTCGAAAGCCGAAGAAATTGGACCTGAAGGTAAAACTGACTCTGAACCCGAAGGACTTATGAATACCAGGCCGTTTTTCTGATCTGCGAGATAAATATCTCCTTGAAAAAGTAAAGCATCCTGTGCCGTGGTGAGAAGCTCATCTTCAATTAGCAACTCGTTAAGATTGGTATCTAGCTGAAATACACCCTGATCGGTCGTCACCAACACCGTATTATTATTGGCTCTTGCACCAATAAAACTGACATCTGTTAGTACGCTCTCCATTGACCACGCTCCGTTGTAACTGTAAATGCCTCTACCTGAAGAACCTGCTAAAAGGCGATCACCTGAGTTAATGATAAATTCAAACGGTTCATTAAATAGATTATCCGCTTCTCCAAATAGTTTCCAACCTAAAGGATCTGCAAGATTAATGTTATTGACTATATCCGTAGCCAAGATACCGTCGTCAGTAGCTATAAAGAGTGAGTCTTCTAAAATGGCGCCTTGATATACCTTTATTCCGTCATTATCAAGACCAATTTCCCTGACGGTCTCCGTGATGGCATATGTTTCAGGGTCCATTCTCAAAAGTCCAAAGTCTGTAAAGAGATAAATCCCATCATTACTGCTTAGAATGTTATTTATCGATTTTGAGCCAGAAACCTGCGAGTCTGTGGTTAAGTCGATATTCAAAATTTCATTGCTCTGCAGTACATCAAGATTACCACTTTGATGTCCTATCAATAGTGTAGCTGATTCGCTAAAATGAAGCGCTGATATATTTTCTTCCTGTAAGCCGTTCAACCTTGTGACCGTAGTGATGCTATTATCATTTAGCGAGTAGATAAACATTCCCGAACTGGCGGCTGCAAACACCTGATTCTCTCCGGCCTCTAGACGCCGTATTTCGTTGTATGAAAAATGCGTACGCCAAGTACCTAAGGGAATTTCCTGAGCGCTCAAATTGCCAATTACGATTAAGGAAAAACAGAAAGCCAGCCTCACTTTTTCAACCTGTTTTTCATCCCCTTAAAAAAACTCTCTCTGCTTCTAGCCTCATATTCTTGTTTTTCACCGAGTAATACCGTGCTATCTTCTTCGGCGAGTCTGTACGAAAAAGATGCCAACTCGCCCGTTTTGGCACAAATGGCGTGCACCTTGGTTACAAATTCCGCCGTAGCAAGCAAGTTCGGCATCGGCCCAAAAGGTTTCCCTTCAAAATCCATATCCAGCCCGGCGACTACCACTCTTTTTCCGCTATTCGCTAGTTTATTACATGCCTCAACGATACTATTATCAAAGAATTGTGCTTCGTCTATTCCTACTACATCGCATTCTCCGGCCAACAATAAAATATCATTGGGGAAATCAACCGGCGTAGAACGAATTGACGTCTCGTTATGCGATACCACATTAGTTTTGTGATAACGAGTATCTACAATTGGTTTGAAAATTTCCACCTTTTGATTGGCGATGATAGCTCGATTTAAGCGCCGGATAAGTTCCTCTGTCTTACCTGAAAACATACAGCCGCAAACGACTTCCACCCAACCTGTCCTTTTTGACTTTCCAAAATTTGGCTCTATGAACATTTCTCAAATTTAGAAATTAAGCATTACACTCAATAGCTATAATTAACATGTGGTAACTTGTACTCTTCAGGGACTTCAATGAGTACCTGACCTTCCTTTAGCTGCGCCTGGCACGTTAACCGCTCATCTTCAGTCAATTGGTTTGTTTTTAAAAACCGTTCCTCATCCAAGGATCGAATAGAAAGATCATTCATACCTTCGAGCACTTTGCATTTGCATGTAGTGCACCTCCCTTTACCGCCACAGGCATGCATCCAATCGACGTAATTCTCATGAAGCGCATTTAATAATGAAATTCCATTTTGCGCGGTACGAACTCTCAGGTCATTCATATTTTTCACAACGATCTCTCCCATAATTCATAACTTTAATCTGTCTTTAAACCAGATTAAAAAACTATCCGTTATCTATTGAATGGAAAATAAACTTAACCGCGAAGGTATCAAAAATTACAGTGTCCGCTTTGCTAATAAAACGCTGGAAGACTTCTTCAACAAGAATGAAAATATCAACGGGCAACAAATTCTTACCGTTCAGCCAATAAAGCAAATTAATTTATTCGTTGTAAAAAATCTTTTCCGAGAATGGCAGAAAGAAACATCACGATTAAAAAGTCAGTACTTTGACTATGAAAATGATCGCGTTAAAGAAGCCCTGACTGATTTCATGAATGTTCTCAGCAGAAATATTTCCATAACAAAAGATCCTTTTTATGAGCTTTTTATTCAGGCCACTGAGGAAACTATTCTACTTATTTTTTCACCCTATGACTTCTACATCCACATCGTAGAACGTAATGATGAAACCATTAGCAGACAGGATCTGGATAGAATAGCAAAGTATGTTAAGGTTAATAAGAACATCATTAACCTGTTAACAGAAAAGATGGCTACAGGTAACATAAGTGAATTGAATGGAAATAATTTACCTGATCTCATGGATGATGTTTTCGCCAGCATTGAACAAGGCCCTGAAGATATTGAGATTTACCTTAAAGAATTTACCGAAGTAATTCCTTTGCAGGTGAATGACTTGTACCTCGATGATGATAATGAAGTAGAAAATAAGGTGGATGTGAGCGAGGTTCAGAGCAACAAGGAAGATACTATTGACAAACCGACTTTTGAATGGAGCGTGGAAACACAAAAAACCCTGCATGAAGAACTAAGCGACACCTCAAAAACGACCCTGGCGGAGATTCATGAACAACAAAAAGTGGAAAGTATTAGGAGCAGCCTTTCAATAAATCAGCGTTTCATGTTTATAAACATGCTTTTTGATGGTAGTGAACAAAATTTTTTTAAAACGTTAGAAGATTTGGAAAAGTTTAACGGGTTTTATGACGCCACCAATTACTTAAAGGAGAATTACCCTGATTGGGATTATGACTCAGAGGAGGTTTTAGAATTTATAGAAATACTTGAAAAAAGATATTGACGCTATCGCACCAAGACCTGCATTCTATGGGCGTCTAATTTTAAAAGTATAAAAAGCAGCAATGTAAACCCGAAAAAGGAAGATCCTCCATAACTAAATAATGGAAGCGGGATGCCAATAACGGGAAACAAGCCAATGGTCATGCCAATGTTAACGGCAAAGTGAAAAAAGAAAATACAGGCCACTACATATCCATATACACGGGCAAAACGCCATTTCTGTCGTTCAGCTAAATAAATAACCCTTAATATTAGCGTTACAAAAAGCCCAACAGTTACCAGGCTACCCAACCAGCCATGTTCTTCACCAATAGTGCAGAAAATAAAATCTGTACTATGCGCAGGTACAAAGTCAAATTTTGTCTGAGTGCCTTTTAAAAATCCTTTGCCAATGGGCCCTCCGCTGCCAATGGCAATTTTAGACTGAGTAACATTCCAACCAACGCCAAGTGGATCGGAATCAGGATTAATGAAGGCCTTTATCCGGTTTTGTTGGTGTGGCTTAAGCACATCACTTATTACATAATCTACACTTCTGATTACACCTGCGACAACGATAGCCCCTAAAACAATAAGCACAATCCGCTTAATACGTTTTCTATTGAGAAAAATGGTAACCGTAGCAATGCTCAGAATACTTAGGTATAGATAAAGGTGCTCTTCAACCAACAGCGTGAGTATAAAAATGACTGCAGAAAATGTACCGATAATTAACAAATTGGGAGACATTCCTTCTCTAAAAAGAACAAGTATCAGCGCCGAATAAACTATGGCTGTACCCGCATCACCCTGTAGTATGATCAAACCGGCAGGAAGAAAAATTATGGCAAAAGCCATAATTTGACCGCTGAAGCGATCCATTCGAAAACCACTTGAACTGATATATCTAGCAATAGCTAAACCAGTCGCAAATTTGGCCAATTCGGAAGGCTGTAAACGAAAGGGTCCGATCTCAAACCATGAACGCGAACCGGCTACTTCCCTACCAAACAAAAGAACCACTATCAAAAGAATTATGATCGCTCCGTAAATGACGTAGGCGAAGGTATCGTAAAACCTGAAGTCCATTACCATAATGGTAGTTATCAATAAGATTGAGACACCAATAAAGATCAGTTGCCGACCACTATTTAAGGAAAGATCAAAAATATTTTGGTAAACAGTTTCATCATATACTGCAGCGAATATATTTAACCAGCCTAAAAGTGCTATAAGAAAGAATAGTAACACTGATAGCCAATCCAGATTGCCCGATATATTATCTACTCTCGTCAATATATAAAGTCGCCACGTTTTACAAAAGCCTCAATTTGAGGTCTTTCTGTATGTCCAATTAAATATTTCTCAATTATTAAGCTCGCTATAGAGGCTGCGGCTCTTGCCCCCTGTCCGGCATCTTCCACATATACTGAAACTGCTATTTTGGGGTCATTTTTGGGTGCAAAGGCGATAAAAACAGAATGATCGGGCAAAGGGTCATTTTGCACAGTACCTGTTTTACCACAAACCTGTATATCTTTTAGCTTTGCTCTGTACTGACCTGTGCCCGAATTAACTACTTCAGCCATTGCTTCTACAGCAAGATCAAAGTGTTTTGGGTCCACATCGGTGTAGTGTTTTTCCTGGTATTTAGGCAACGGTAGACCATTATCACCAATTGACTTTACCAGATGTGGAATTATATAATACCCTCTGTTAGCCACAGTTGCTGCAAAGTTTGCCATTTGAATTGGTACTACCAGATTTTCTCCTTCACCGATTGCAATCGAATAAATGTTCGAGTATTTCCAGGGTCGATTGTTGTAGGCTCGATCATAATACTGAACACTGGGTACAAGCCCGCCTTTTTCATTGGGCAGATCAATGCCAAGCGAAGAGCCTAATCCAAATGACTCAATGTATTGGCGCCATTTTATCATACCCTGGCGAGTATCTTCATAAGGGTCATTTGACACGCCACGGTTTACCACTCGCTTCATTACATTATAGAAATAGGGGTTACAAGAATTCGTAATTGCTCCTACCAAAGTTTCTCCGGGACCATGATAATGGCATTTCATAGGTACCATAATACAAGGAATATAAGTATTAGTATTAATCACACCTTCGTTTAGGGCTACCATCGACTGTATAATCTTATAGATAGATCCCGGACGATATTGAGCCATTAATGGGCGGTTGAAAAGTGGA
>ERZ1740059.212-NODE-212-length-32056-cov-5.875254_pt1 | contig 32056 bp, 28 predicted proteins | sample MGYA00581744_ERZ1740059 | MGnify/ENA primary metagenome ERZ1740059 (study PRJEB43018, sample SAMN04849738) | marine metagenome | isolation source: floating plastic debris | place: Pacific Ocean | collected 2008-08-28 | study: EMG produced TPA metagenomics assembly... | reverse complement strand
CGAAAACGTTTCTTTGACCGGCGATGCGCTGACTAATGAATCGAGCTTCTACGTGGCGTCAAACACGGCTTTCGCATTCGATGGTGTCGCTACTCAGACGGCGCAAAGCGGTAATTTCACCATGGCCAGCATCGGTTACGATATGGATGTCACGGTGTCCGGAAATGATGGCATCGCGTTTGGCGCCAATGCCCAGAACCCGCTGGGTGGATTCACAAGCTTCTCAAACCTGGGTCAGGTTGATGGCACAAACCCTGTTTTTGTCGGCGGCCAGCGGACCGCGGCATCGGTCGGTACGATTGCCAGCCAGTCCGTTCGTTTCGACGCGACCTATACGCTGGGCGCCGGTGGCGTTTACGACCTGTCGCAAGGCGCCGGTGAAATCCAGGCTGACGTCGTTTACACAGTCTACGTGCCGTAAGCGACCCAATACTCAAAGTCTTTGAGATATGGTGCACCCGGTTCGCAGGAACCGGGTGCACTTGCATTCGGGCACTTTCCGGCCATCGCAATCATCGCTACACACCGACGCTATGAAAGCGATCCTGCGCAGCGCTATTGTCACGTCCATCCTGGGATGGATCATCTGGGCCTATATGGCGCTCTGCAACCGGACCATTCGATGGTCCGTCGAAGGCGATGAAGATGCCCTGAAGGTCTGGCTCGGCTACCCCAACATTATCGTCGCGGCCTGGCATTCGACCATCTTGCTCCTGCCATCTGGCTGGAACCGGATCATCCAAAAATGGCCCCAGCAGAAGACGCGGTCGGCCATGCTCATCTCGCTGTCCAAGGATGGCGAACCGGTCGCCAAGGCGATCAAACATCTCGGCCTGGAAGCGGTGCGGGGCTCCTCGACCCATAAACGCAAGAAGCGTGACAAGGGCGGCATGAAAGCCCTGGCGGAAGCCTTGCGCATTCTGAAGACAGGGGGCGGCATCTGTATTACGCCGGATGGCCCTCGTGGGCCGGCGGAGATTGCGCAAAATGGACCCATTATCATGGCGCAACGCTCAAACGCGCCTATTCTACCTTATGCCATTGTGTCCGCGCCGCGACGGCGCCTGAAGACCTGGGATGGATTTCGCATCCCCTACCCGTTCAGCCGCGGGGCTTTGGTATTTGGCGAAGCGGTCATCCCGTCCAAGGAAGATGATCGCGAAACCTTGCGTCAGAAACTGGAAGACAATCTGAATACCGCGATGCAGCGGGCCGAGGATTTGGCACAAAAAAAAGGCCACTCGTGAAAGTGGCCTTAGTCAAGCAAGAAGGACGTCGTCAGGCGTTTCGTCAAAGAGGCGAAGTCCCTGTCGACATGACCTTTATACGCCAGCCAAGATGAACGTGATTGCACCACCGTCTCATATTCTATTCATCTTCATGTCCTGGAAATACGGGTTTCTGAACGGCTATTCAGATGCCCTTGTAAAAATGGCTTCGAGCGAGCGAAGATTCATCCCATTTTTGACATAATTGGCCGGCGTCAGGTTGACCGCCTTGATCATGGCGCGTTCGATTCTCGTATCGCCCGACTCATCCGGCACCAGATCGAAATCGAGAATGTTGATACAACCGGTATCCTGCTCAAAGGCGGCACTGGATCCAAGCGGGGCGCCAATCGCCCAGGCCAGGATCATCCGGTTCACCACTTCATGCGCAACCAGCAAGGCTGACGCCCAACCGGGCCGGGATAAGAGACCTTTCAATCCATCCTCGATCCGCAACATCGCGTCGGAGAATTTCTCACCACCTTCCAGGAACGTCGCACCGGGCTCCCCGGCGCGTTCGAACTGAAAGGTCATCGTCGCAGCAAGGTGTTCTGGCGATTTGAAATCAATGTATTGCCCTGATCGCAACTCCTTGAACCGCGGCTCAAACTCGAGCTGGGGTGGGGTCAGATCATGCTGCGCCAGCACAATCGTTGCCGTCTCTTCGGTGCGGCGCAGTCCAGTATGAAAGGCCACGTCCAGATGCACGTCCGACAAGGCAATGCCGGCGGCTTTGGCTTCCTCGCGGCCCTGATCCGTCAGATAGGCAATCGACGGATCCTGCGCTGCGCGCACTTCCGGTGATGTATAGTCAACATAGCCATGACGCATCAGGTACAAGCGTCGTCGACCCGTTGTTCCCGGTAAAGCACCCATGCAAGCCTCCGCTCATTCGCGTTCCCAAAAGAGGCCTCTTAAGCGATTCCCCAGTCCTTGAGCACCTCTTCCTGATGTTCGCCAATTCCTGCCGGTTTCCCCTGGATGGCACCTGGTGTGTTTGAAAAGCGTGGTGCCGGGCCGGGTTGGACGACCCCATCCACAGTTTCGAATGTTCCACGATCAGTATTGTGCTTGTATTCGGGGGCTTCGGCCATGGACAGGACGGGCGCAAAACAGATGTCTGTACCTTCCATAATCTCGCACCATTCATCGCGGGTTTTGGTTTTGATGACCGCCATCAGCTTCGCTTTCAGGTCCGGCCATTTTGCGCGATCCATCTGGGCCTGGAAATCCGGATCCGTCAGACCCGCCTTTTCGACCAGCAGCGCGTAGAATTGCGGCTCGATCGATCCAATCGAAATCCACTTCCCGTCCGAGCATGCGTACGTGTCATAGAAATGCGCGCCCCCGTCCAGCAGATTGGCTTCGCGATCATCCGTCCACATTCCCATGGCGCGCATGCCATAGAACATGGTCGCCAGAGAGGCCGCGCCGTCAGACATGGCGCAATCAATCACCTGTCCCTCACCACCATTCTTCACATTGATGATCGCGGCCAGCACGCCCATGGCCAGATAGAGTGCCCCGCCGCCATAATCGCCGATTAGGTTCAAGGGTGGACGTGGTCGTCCGTCGCCATCTCCCATCGCGTGCAGCGCACCCGTTATGGCAATATAATTGAGATCGTGTCCGGCTGAGTGGCTGAGCGCGCCATGCTGGCCCCAACCGGTCATGCGGCCATATACAAGCTTTGAATTGCGCGCGAGCACCTCATCAGGTCCCAGGCCATTGCGTTCCATCACACCGGGGCGAAACCCTTCAATCAGGCCATCGGCCTGTTCCAGCAGTTTCAGGGCGATTTCACGATCAGCTTCGTCCTTGAGGTTGAGCGCGATGGAGCGCCGCCCGCGGCTCATCACATCGGCCGGATTGCCAGGGCGCGGCTTGCCCGCGCGATCGATTCGGACGACGTCGGCGCCCATATCACTGAGCAGCATGCCGCAAAACGGACAGGGCCCAATGCCAGCGAATTCCACGATTTTGACACCTGCCAGGGGGCCCTGCGCCATACTACTCTCCCTTATGTCGAAGACTAAAAAACTCCAAGATCAACCAGACCTTAAGACTCCGGAGCGCAAAGAAAAAGCCTAACCCGACGTCGACTAAAGGGACTTGGAAGATGTTTAGCGAGCAGAGCTTTGATGCCCCGGTCATCCATGTGGTGTCGGAAAGTCCGCGCCTGGAGATGCTTCAGGCCCGCTTGCGACAGGCCGGAATTCGGCCCGTCCCGGTTCGCGGCTCCTATTTGCCGCCAGATTCGGCACCGGCTTTCATTGACCTTCTCACGCGCGAATTCGAGTTTGATCCTGCCGATGGCCGCCTGATTGTCACGATCGGCAAACAGGAACAGGCCCCAAACCGAAGCGAAATCCACCTCACGGACATCGCACAGATTGCTACGCTCCCCGCGCGCCTGGCGATTCGACAACGCGAGCACCAGCGCAAACGCGAAATTCAATTGCGCGCACGGACGTCTGAAAAGTTCGGTTCAGCGTCGCCCACAACGCCCGCGCGTCAGAAATCCCGGGTCCTGTGGCTCGGACATGATGCGCCATTTCTGAATGCCATCAAAGCTGGACTGGCGAACCGTGAGATCAGTCTAGTCGCCGCGATCTCGCGCCTGACGGCGGAAGACTATCTGGTCAGCGGAGCCTTCCAGACCATCATACTCTGTCCGGCAGAGCCGGATGATGAAGCTGCGAAATTGCTGAACACGCTGTCGCAATTACAATTGGCCCAGCCCCCGCAAGTCATCTTGTTGCTGCGTCCGGACCTCTCAAACAAACTGAATGACGGCATCGCGCAGGCCGATCAGATTGTTGATCTCTCGCCTGATCTCGATTTCGTGGCGTCGCGACTGCAGGCGATTTGCGCCGAGGCTGAGCTCGCGACCGAACCTTCTTACGGCTTATCCTCAAGCGCCCAGGATCCGGCGACCGGGCTGGTGTCGCGTGAATATCTGGAGTCGCACGTTGAAGCGCAAATGGCGCAGGCCGATCGACTGGCAACGTCCCTGTCCCTCATCGCGATCGAGACGCCCGAAGCAACCGACCTGAGACACACGGCCCGAACCGTCAAATCCTTGTTGCGCGATACCGACCTGGCCGCGCGCCTGGACAATGGCCATATTTGCGTCACCCTGCCCAACACCCAGTATCGCGGCGCCGTTGTGCTGGCGCGCCGGATTGAAGCGGCATTGGAACGCCCCACGGAATGGCGAGTGATTGAACGTCGTCAATTTCACACTCTGAAAACGCTTTTGGGTGGGCTGACCGCCAAGACATCTCTGTCAAAACGACGGACCGCCTAAGCCAATTCTGATGCGGTCGCCTGCAATTCAGCGAGCAGCCCCTTTACTGCACGCATGCGCGGCGTTGAGTCAGTAGGCACCCCCATAACGACCAGCTTGCTATCCGGACGCAGCTTCATTTTACCCGGCCGCGACCGGACCAGCATCATGAGTTGCGCAGGGTCGACGCTGGTATCATCCCGGAACGTGACGACGACGCCTTTCGGCCCGGCATCCAGCTTGGAAATGCCAAGCGCCTTGCACGTGACCTTTACCGCGGTCACTTCGAGCAATTGCTTGGTCTCGTCTGGTAGAGGTCCGAACCGGTCAATCAGTTCGGCCGCGAAGGCTTCACGTTCTTGCTCCGTCATCAGATCGGCAAGTCGGCGATAGAGGCCAAGCCGCACACCAAGGTCCTCGACATAACCGTCTGGGATCAGGACAGACATGCCGAGATTGATTTGCGGAGACCATTCATCTGCGACTTCTTCATCCGTATTCGATCCGGATTGCAGCGCCTTGACCGCATCTTCCAGCATTTGCTGGTAAAGCTCGACCCCGACTTCTTTGACATGTCCGGATTGCTGGTCACCAAGAAGGTTGCCGCCACCCCGCATATCGAGGTCATGGCTGGCCAACTGGAACCCTGCACCCAGACTGTCGAGCGACTGCAAGACCCGCAAACGACGTTCGGCGGACTGAGAGATGACGCGATCCGCTGGTGTCGTGAGATAGGCATAGGCGCGCAGCTTGGACCGCCCAACCCGTCCGCGCAGCTGGTAAAGCTGGGCCAGGCCGAAGCGATCCGATTTGTGAATCACCAGTGTATTGGCGCGGGGGATGTCGAGGCCGCTTTCCACGATCGTGGTCGAAAGCAGAACATCATATTCGCCCTCATAGAAGGCGGTCATCAGATCTTCGAGTTCGCCTGCCGGCATCTGACCATGGGCGACGCAGAATTTCATTTCCGGCACATTCGCTTTCAGAAAATTCTCGAGATAGTCGAGATCGGAAATTCGCGGGGCCACATAATAGCTTTGCCCCCCGCGATACTTTTCCCGGAGCAAAGCTTCGCGGACGGTGACCGCGTCGAACTCCGTGACATAGGTCCGGACGGCCAGACGATCTACGGGCGGCGTCGCAATAATGGAAAGATCACGAATGCCCGTCAGCGCCATTTGCAGCGTCCGCGGGATCGGCGTCGCTGACAGTGTCAGCACGTGGACATCGGCTTTCAGCTCTTTCAGCCGTTCCTTATGCTTGACCCCAAACCGTTGCTCTTCGTCTACCACCAGCAGACCCAGGCGTTTGAACTCGACATTCTTGGCCAGAAGCGCATGCGTCCCGATCACCACATCCACAGTGCCTGCGGCCATGCCGGCTTTGGTTTCACTCGCCTCTTTGGCGGAGACAAAACGCGACAGGGGTTTAACCTGCAATGGCCAACCCGCGAACCGCGCGGCGAATGTATTGTAATGCTGGCGCGCCAATAGAGTTGTCGGTGCGATGACGGCCACTTGCTGCCCCGCCATGGCAGCGACGAAGGCGGCGCGCAAAGCGACTTCCGTCTTGCCAAATCCCACATCGCCGCAAACCAGGCGATCCATCGGCTTGCCAGATGAGAGGTCGCCGAGCACGTCTTCAATTGCGTTCAGCTGATCGTCAGTCTCTTCATAAGGGAAGCGTGCGGCGAATTCCTCATACAAACCGTCACCGGAGACGACTGCGTCGGCCTTCTTCATCTCACGCGCGGCAGCAATCGCCATTAGCTCGGCCGCCATTTCGAGGATTTTCTTCTTGGCGCGGGCCTTACGCGTTTGCCAGCCGATCCCGCCCAGGGCGTCAATGGCGCTTTCGGCATCCTCGCTGCCATAGCGGCTGATCAGATCGATATTCTCAACCGGCAGGAAGACCTTATCGCCTTTGGCATAGCCGAGCTCGAGACAGTCATGCGCTGCGCCCGCCAGATCGAGCGTCTTCAAGCCTTCATAACGCCCGACCCCGTGATCGACATGGACCACCAGATCGCCCGGGTTGAGACTGCCGGCTTCGGCAATGAAATTTGCCGCCTTGCGTTTACGACGGGGCGCGGCCAGGCGATCCCCGAGAATATCAGGTTCGCCAATAATGATCAGATCTTCGGTCTCGAAGCCATGCTCCAGAGGCAATTCACAGATCGCGATTTCGGCTCGTCTTGCCGCGTCGAGCGAGTAGACACGCGTCGCATCCGGCAGGCCATGATCTTCGAGCACGCCTTCAAGCCGACTGGCGGAACCATCGGTCCAGGCGGCGAAGACGACAGCCTTGCCCGACTCCTTCACAGCCTTGGCGTGGGCGGCAGCGACTTCGAAAATATTGATCTCTGGCTGCGCGCGTTCCGGCGCAAAATCACGGCCTTGCAGACCTTGCATGTTCAGTCCGCCATCCCCTTGCCCGGCATGGAACCTGGCAACGCCGCGCGATTGCAGCGCGCCCGACAGATCCTCATCGGTCAGATACAAGTGGTTTGGTGGCAGGACGCGGGCCTGACGCTCCTCACCCGCCGCTTCCAGTCGCGCGGCATAATAGTCGCGCGCCTGGGTCAAACGTTCGCTCGCCGCTTCGGCTGACAAAGCCCCCAACCCGATCAAAGCCCCCGGACCGATATAGTCGAACACGGTATCGAGTTCGGCGTGGAAGAGCGGTAGCCAGCCTTCTATCCCGCCGCGGCGGATTTCAGCCCGCGCGGCTTCATACATCGGATCGCCGATCGGCGATCCGAGCTCTGCGAGATAGCGCTCGCGAAACAGGCTCAAGGTCTGTTCACTGAACAGGATCTCTGAAACGGGCGCGAGCGAGACGCGCTTGAGGGTTCGGGTCGAAATCTGGGTTTCTGGATCAAACGCCTTGATGGTTTCGACTTCATCGCCGAACAAGTCGAGACGGACCGGCTCATCCCCGGTCGGTGGGAAGATGTCGATCTTGCCGCCGCGAATGGAATATTCGCCCTTCTCCGAAACGGATGCGACCCGGACATAGCCGTTGATGGACAAATAGGATGACAGATCATCTTGCTGAATGCGACCGCCCGTGAAGACCGACAAGGAACTTGCCCTCATCGTTGCCCGCGGCGGCACTCTCTGAACCAGTGAACTGGCCGTGGTGATGACGAGACAGGGTTCGGCATTGGCTGCGCGCTGAGACAGCTGCGCAAGCGCGGCACACCGCGCCGCCGCAACTGCAGGGGACGGACTGACCCGGTCATAGGGCAGAACGTCCCAACCCGGCAGACGGATCATCTCGAGCGCGGGTCGATAGAATTGCGCGAGTTTCATCGCCGTCGCGGCTTGCTTGTCATCGCGCGCCACATAAAGCGCAGCGCTGCCCCGTGCTTCCAGCGCCTCGATCAGGCGCAGCAGATCAAGTCCGAACGGGGCCCCATATACGGCGGCTGGACTGGATAGACTGGAAAGCATCGAGGCCTGGCTCATCGAAGACGGGTTCCGCTTGATTGGGGGTTGTGCGCGCGAAGGGCGCTACATAACGCATCGCATCAGAATGGCTAGCTCTTCATACTGCAGACCGGAGCGGTTATGCAGAGCAGATCAAAATCGCTATCATAAAACCAGAGACTCAAAGAGATAACGTTTGGACATTTTGCGAATAGCCCCTCTGTTGGCGCTATGGTGCGCCACGGCATGCACCGCCCCCACACCGGATATCCGGGACGGTGGCAAGACCTATCATGTCTACTTTTTGGGCGGACAGTCCAATATGGAAGGGTATGGGTCCGTCGCAGATCTTCCCGACGACCTGCAAGAGAGTCGACCCGACTTTCCCATATTTATGGGTAACATGCCCTATGATCATGACCGCACGGGTGGGCTTGGCCTTTGGGCACCCTTGTCCCCGGGGTTCGGAAAAGACTTTGGCTCGAATGGCGAACGAAACCAATTGAGCGCCTATTTCGGGCCCGAGCTCACGTTTGCACGCGAAATGAAGCGCTTGAACCCAGACCAAAATATCGCCCTGATTAAATATGCCCGCAGCGGTTCGAGCATCGCGGTTGGCGCGTCGCATGGCGGCAATTGGCAGCCCGATTATCGCGGAAAGGATGGCCTCAATCAGTACGATTTCGCCATTCGGACGATCACGACGGCCCTGGCCAGGGAGGACATTGATGGTGACGGTTTGCGCGATCGACTAATCCCCGCGGGGCTGCTTTGGATGCAAGGCGAAGGCGATGCCATCGCTGCCGCGCCGGCGGATGCCTATTATCTGAACCTCGACAATCTCATACACCATTTGCGGCAGACCTTTCGCGCACCGACGCTCCCTTTGGTGATCGGCAAGATTACCGATTCAAACATGAATGAGGGCGGCCCGATGATGCCTCACATAGAGCGGGTTCTCGCGGCACAAGTCAGGCTTGTTTCACGGGACCCTTGCGCGGTTTATCTTACTGAAACCGAGGATTACGCACACGCTGACGATGGCTGGCATTACACGGCGGAGGGATATATCCGCCTGGGCCGGGCATTTGCAATGCATCTGAATGCGGTGCCGCCAGGGTGCAGAGATGCTGAATGAAAATACGAATCAATCCTTGTGGACAAATCTGCGATTAAGCGGGGGTTTCATGCCATGAAGGACTGCCCAAAATTAGCGAACTTGATTAAGAGGCCTCGATGAGCAATGCCATCGCCCCCCTGCACTCGCCTGAAGAGTCCGGACCGGATCTGCCGCATAACCTATCGGCCGAAGCGGCCGTGATCGGCTCCATCCTGTACGACAATAACGCGTTCCAGCGTGTGTCAGACATTTTGCGCCCGATCGATTTCTACGCGCCCGCACATCAGGAAATTTTCGAAGCCTGTCAGATGCTGATCCAAAATGGGCGTGTCGCCGATGGTGTGACATTGCGTGAGCAGTTCGAAAAAGATGAACGTCTGACCCAGATTGGCGGCGCACAATATCTTGCGGACCTGCTCGACAGCGCAGCGTTCGGCCCGGAAGTTCAGGACTATGCGCGCATTATTCGCGATCTCGCGATGCGGCGGGAATTGATCAATATCGGAGCGGGCGTGCAATCCCGCGCGCAGCACCATGATCGAGATGTGGATGGCACCCAGCAAATCGAGCTGGCCGAGCGGGAATTATTTGCACTGGCGGAACGCGGATCGACGGGCCGCGGGTTCTCGACCTTTTCCGAGGCGCTGACCGAGTCGCTGCAAATGGCCGAGGCGGCGTTTAAACGCGAAGGTAAGATTGCGGGGATTGCGTCGCGCCTGGATGATCTCGATCACAAAATGGGCGGCCTGCATAAATCCGACCTGATCATACTGGCGGGGCGCCCTTCCATGGGCAAAACCTCTCTGGTGACCAATATCGCGTATAATGTCGCCGCCGATTATCGCGGCGAGAAACTGGAAGACGGATCAACCAAGACGGTTGAAGGCGGCAAAGTTGCGTTCTTCTCTCTGGAAATGTCATCCGAACAGTTGGCGACGCGGATCCTGGCTGAACGCACCAGCATCAATGCGCACAAAATCCGTCAGGGCGATCTCGACAAGCATGATTTCGAAACCTTGCGCGAAGCGACGGAAGAGTTGCAGAACCTGCCGCTCTACATCGATGATCAGGGCGGTATATCGGTGAGCCAGTTGGCTGCGCGGGCCCGTCGCCTGCATCGCGCCCAGGGCGTGGACCTGATCATTATCGACTATCTGCAATTGCTGACCGGGACATCAGGCAAGGCTGATGTCAATCGCGTGCAGGAAATCACTCAAATCACCACAACGCTGAAAGCGCTGGCGAAAGAGCTGAATGTTCCGGTGATCGCCCTGTCACAGCTTTCGCGCCAGGTCGAACAACGCGATGACAAACGCCCCCAATTGTCCGACCTGCGGGAATCCGGCTCCATCGAACAGGATGCGGATGTCGTGATGTTTGTCTATCGCGAAAGTTATTATCTCGAACGGACCGAACCTCAGGCCGATGGCGGTGATCCGGCAGCCGCCGACAAATGGGCGTCCTGGCGGCAACGCATGGACGAGGTTTATGGCACCGCAGAAGTCATTCTGGGCAAACAGCGCCATGGTCCGATCGGAAAAGTCGTTCTGTCATTTGACGCCAATGTCACACGCTTTGGCAACCTTGCCCGGGCGCCTGCAGATGGATTTGATGAATAGGCCTTACATCTGCCGCAAAGCGCTGTAATCCGGCCTGCATGAGCCTTCGACCGCGCGCCCATATCCATCTGGCCAATATTGCCGACAATTGGCGTACGCTGCAGGCGGCGCAGGTAAGCGGTGTGACCGCGGCGGTGATCAAGGCGGATGCCTATGGCCATGGGATCACACAGGTCGCCGAGACGCTGCATGATGCTGGCTGTGACCATTTCTTTGTCGCTCATGGGCATGAAGCCGAAGTCACGCGAGCGACCTTGGGCAGCCATCCCAATATCTATGTGTTGAACGGCCCCTCGCCGGACGAGGAAGCGCTGTATCGGGAAAATGCGCTCATTCCGGTGATCAATTCGAGTTTTCAGTTCCGCACCATGGCCGATTGGTTGGTCGACGGCGTGAAAATGCCGCGCGGATTTGCGCTGCATTTCGACACTGGCATGAACCGTCTCGGTCTCCCCGTGAGCGATGCCAATGAGATTGCCGCGGCCAGTGAAGCACAGGCTCCAATCCTGATCCTGTCCCACCTGGCCTGTGCTGAAGATTCTGGCGCGACCATGAATGTCCATCAGGCCCGTTTGCTGGAAACGGTCGCGGATGCCTTTCCCGGCGTTCCCATCAGCTTTTCGAATTCTGGTGGGGTCTGGTTGGGCGAGGACTATCATCATGCCCTCACCCGCCCTGGAATTGCGCTTTATGGCGGGGGCCAGCCTCCTGAGAATGCTGATCTGAAACCCGGCATGACCTTGTCCGCCCCTATTTTGCAGGTTCGTCAGATCGAAACGGGTGAAACGGTTGGCTATGGCGCCACCTGGCGGGCCGGCAAGCCGACTCTGGTGGCGACTCTCGCGCTCGGATATGGCGATGGATTCCCACGATCGGCCTCCAACAAAGGGTTTGCAACGCTCGGAGAATTTCGCTGCCCTATTCTCGGCCGGATTTCCATGGATTTGATAACAATTGACGTGACAGAAGCCGCAGAGCTTGCACGTCCGGGTGTTTATGCCCAATTGATCGGGCCAGAAGCGCCTTTAGAAGAACAAGCCGCCCTTGCGGGCACCATTGGATACGAACTTACCACAGGACTAACGCCCCGTGTCAAACGCATCTACGAAACCTAAATCGCGCTTCCCGAATCCGCTGCAATGGTTAGGCAGCGCCACGCTCGGCATGCTGGGCGAAGTCGGTCGCCTGTCCATTTTTACCGGCAAGACGATCGGTGCGAGCTTCAGCCCGCGCTGGTATGTGTCGCAAATCTTCCGGCAGATGATCGCGATCGGGTTTTACAGCCTGCCTGTGGTCGGTCTGTCGGCCATCTTTATCGGCGCGGCGCTGGCGCTAAATATCTATTCCGGTGGCAGCCGGTTCGGGGCGGAGCAATTCGTGCCGAATATTGTGGTGCTGGGCATTACGCGGGAACTCGGTGTGACGATTACCGGCCTTATGCTGGCCGGGCGTGTCTCTGCCGGGATTGCGGCGGAGATTGGCGCGATGCGGGTCACCGAACAGATTGATGCGTTGAAAACCTTGAGCGCGAATCCGTTCCGCTATCTGTATGCGCCGCGTTTTCTTGCGGGTATTCTGACCTTGCCCTTGCTGGTCCTGATCGCGGATGTTATCGGCGTCATGGGCGGTTGGGCCGTCAGCACGCTGGGTCTGGGTTTCGATTCAACGACCTATTTGCGCAACACGATGGACTTTCTGACCTGGCAGGATGTCACTGTCGGCCTGATCAAAGCGGTCGTGTTTGGCGGCGTAATTGCCATACTCGGCTGTTATCATGGTGATAAATCGAGCGCCGGCGCCACCGGCGTGGGACGCGCCGCGACCTTTGCCATGGTCGGCGCCGCGGTTTTGATCCTTGCTTTCAACTATCTGATTTCAACCCTGCTTGTGGACTTTGGATCATGACAGACGGACCGCTTCTCGAACTCAAGGACGTGCATAAGTCTTTTGGACCGAAACAGGTGCTGACGGGCGTCAATATTGATGTCTCGCCCGGCAAATCCCTGGTCGTTCTGGGTGGCTCGGGATCAGGCAAATCGGTCATGCTGAAAAATGCCCTGGGTCTGATGACGCCGGATGCAGGCCAGATCATTTTTGACGGCGAAGATGTCACGCATGATCAGGGCAAGACCCGCGAAGCGATGCGGGCGCGGATTGGCATGCTGTTCCAGTCAGCGGCCTTGTTCGACAGCCTGACCGTGTGGGAAAATATCGCCTTCCGCCTGCTCAATGCAGACGGGATGAAACGTAAGGACGCCAAGGAACGCGCAGTCGAGACCCTGAAACAGGTCCGCCTCGGATCCGATGTGGCAGACCTCACGCCGGCCGAAATCTCGGGCGGCATGCAGAAGCGTGTCGGTCTGGCGCGCGCTATTGTGTCCAAACCGGATCTGATCTTCTTTGACGAACCGACCACAGGTCTGGACCCGATCACGGCGGACGCGATCAATGACCTGATCGTGGAACAGACGAAGGCGCTCGGTGCCGCCGCCGTCTCGATCACGCATGATATGGCCAGCGCGCGCAAGATCGCAGACGAAATCGCCATGTTGTTCGAAGGCAAGATCATCTGGCGCGGCCCCGCCAGTCAGATTGACGAAAGCGGCAATGCACATGTCGACCAGTTCGTTCATGGCCGCGCCGATGGCCCGATCCAGCCTGCGCTTTAGACGCCTTACCCTTGTGAATGGAGTGGGCTAGACTGCCGCCTTCGAAAGCGAGGGACGGCGCATGCTCGAATTCATCAAATATGCCTCAGTGGCATTTACCGCGGCCACGGCAACGGTGACTGGCTGGATGCAATACGAAAAATTCCGGCTTGATGGCGAATGGCAGATCGATACCTGCACGGAAACGGCGGATTTCAACAATTATGTCGGACTGCACCTCGCTTGGCGGGTATTTCTGTCCGACGATCCGCTGTCCGCGCCGGTCGTTGGCAATGGCGAGAAGATTGAAGAAGCATTCGAACTGATCGCACCGCGCGGGCGGTTTCCGGTTAGTTTTGTCGGCACCAAGGAGATTAATCGCGTCTCTCTGACCGGACGATTTGAAGGGGCCCGCCGCGCCTCGACTGGGCGGTTTGAACTGGCCCCGACTTTAGCCCGGCGCAGCTGGACGGGATATCTGCCCTTCTATCAGCGCAATGTGAATGTGCTGGAGGGAACGTTTGCCCTAACGGCGGGCAATGCCCGAGGATATGCACGCGCGGTACGTCTGATTGATGGCGAACCGGTGAGCGCGGATCCCTTTGTCTGTGAAGGCGGCGACCCGGTCCCTCCCGTCGAGACTTCTGAGGAAGATCCAGTCACGGCTCCGATCAGCGCGGAAGAAACCCCTTAGGCGCCCGCGGCGGCGAGGCGCGCGCGGGCAATCTCATCCGCCACTTCATTGGTCGGTCGGCCTGTTTGCTGCGCATCATCCAGCACATCACCCAGCGTGTCGATCAGGGTGTCGAGCTTATCGTCTACCCAATCTCGGGAATAAGACCCGGAGATTTCCGCCGCAACATTGATGATGCCACCGCCATTGATGACATAATCAGGTGCATAAAGAATGCCGGCCTGGCGGACTGACTCGCCCATTGCGGGAGTTTTCAACTGATTATTCGCGCCACCGGCGATCACTTTCACCTTTAGGCGTTTCAGTGTGTCATCATTGATGATCGCGCCGAGGGCATTGGGTGAGAAGATATCGGCATCGACATCATAAATCTCATCCGGCGCGACAATTTTCGCACCCGTTCGGCCCGCAATGTCCGACAAAGCCTCCTGGTCGATATCCGTGATGACCAGATTGGCTCCGGCTTCGGCAAGGTGCAGCGCGGTATAGCCGCCAACCGACCCGACGCCCTGGACGGAAACCGTCTTCCCGTTCAGATCATCGGTTCCAAAGGAACGTTTCGCGGTTTGCTGAATCCCTTTGAACACACCCAGTGCCGTGATCGGAGATGGATCGCCACTCGCCGCAGCGCCGGTGGTCAGGCCGGCGGCGTAAGGGGTTTGCGTTGCGGCGATTTCAATATCAGCCGTGTCGATGCCGACATCCTCGGCGGTCCAGTATTTGCCTTGCAGACTATCCACCGCGCGCCCAAACGCCTGAAACAGCGCCTCGGACTTGTCGGTTTTGGAATTGCCCCAGATGACGGCCTTGCCACCCCCATGCGGAATCGACGCCATGGCATTTTTGTAGCTCATGCCCTGACTGAGACGCAGCACATCCGTGAGCATCGCATCGCCGTCCGGATAATCCCACATCCGGGTGCCGCCAGAGGACGGTCCGAGCGCCGTGGAATGGATCGCGATCACAGCGCGGAGACCGCTTTCCCTGTCGCTGAAGAAGTGAATGCCTTCATGATCATCAAAGGATGCGTTGTCGAACATGGCGCGGCCCCAGGCTATGGTTGCAAGTGAAACAAAGCGGCGGTGTAACGCTTCGTGTCGTAGGGTCAACAATTAGCCCCGCGTTCGCCCTGGAACTTCGCCAACTTTGCTCGGTAATGGCGCATCAGGATCACGCAGAAAGGTCAAAACATCATCAAAAACAAGCTCCGACTGCAAGTCCCGCAGGAGCATGTGATATCCATTCGGGTAATACGCCGTGCGGACATGATTCGGCAGCTGGCTGGCGGTGCGCCTGACACCCTTTTCGGGGATGACGATGTCTTTCGCGCCATAGGTCAGGAACATGGGCACATCTTTCGGCAGATTCGGGGCAGCGCGATGCGCGCTTTCCATGACGCTGACCACGCCATGCACCTGTTCAATCTTATTGGTCTTGATCCCCAGCGGATCGGCCCAGAGCCGGCGCAGCATTTCAATATTGTCGCTGGGCTCAATTTTGACAAAACGCGGCGGACGCACGACCCAGCCGGGGCGAACGCGGACGCTTGTCCACAATGCGACGCGCTGAATAACTGGGATGGATCCCCATCCGCGCAGTCCAGGCCCACTGAAAACGACGCGATCGACATCTGCTGGCGGGCGGTCTGACCCGAAGGCCGACATCACAACCGCCCCGCCCATGGAAATCCCGACAACCGCCAGCGTGGTGTCCGGATGTTCCGCCCGAACCAAATGTGTGACTGTGCGCAAATCCTCACGCATCAATTCTTCTTCCGGCCACTCGCCGCGCCCAAAGGAGCGGCCAAACCCGCGTTGGTCATAGGCATAAGTCTTGACCCCCCGCTTCGCCCAGTACGGCGCCGCCATATGGAACGCATTGGCATAGTCATTCATGCCGTGAACCCCAACGATCACGATTTCTGGCACGTCTTCCGTATCCCAGACGGTCAGTCCCAGCTCGGCGCCATCAAAGCTGATCAGACGGTTGTTTTCAGGATCCATTGTGGGCATGGCAGGGCTTTCCAGGTCCAGAGCTTTCAGGGTTGCGGGCGTGACGCAGGCGGCCAGAAAGCCGAACAGAACCGCGATCAGGACAGCAAGACCTGCACCCGTTTTCGCAATTCGGGCAAGAGTTCGGTTTCGAACCAGGGATTGCGCTTGAGCCATGCATTATTTCTCCAACTCGGATGTGGCGTAACGATGACGCCTTGTTCCAGAAAGCTTCGCCATTTTTGCACCGTAGCCGTCAATGTCTTTTCCATCTGATCGCCAATATGCCAGCGCTGGGCATAGCCTCCGATCAGCACTTTCAATTCGATTTGCGGCAATCGCTCGAACAGGGGCACGTGCCAGGTGTCCGCACACCGGGTCATCGGAGGGATATCGCCGCCATACTTGTCATAGCCCGGGAAGCAGAAGCCCATGGGGACAATCGCAACCTTTGCCGGATCGTAAAACACCGCTTCATCAATCTGTAGCCAGTCGCGCAAGCGAACGCCCGAAGGATCCGTGAAGGGGCGACCAGATTCCATGGCCAGATTGCCGGGTGCCTGCCCCGCAATCAGGAGTTTCGCAGTTTGAGATTCTTGCAGGATCGGGCGTGGCGCCCGCGCCATGTCTTCCGTGCATAATTGACATGCACGGATTTCATCTACGAATTCATGGAGATCGGTGCTCATAAAGCTATGTCACTTCCAATTCGTCATTCGGCAAGGAGTTCAGGCATGACTGCGTTGATCGAGCAAATCATAAAACCGCGAGAAAAAGATCTTGGCGACGGCTTTGTTGTGCGTCGCATCCTGCCCTTTCACAGTCGCAAAATGGTCGGGCCGTTCATTTTCTTCGATCATTTCGGGCCGGTCGAATACGCGCCCGGAAAGGGGTTTGATGTCCGGCCGCACCCGCATATTGGCCTGGCCACGGTGACGTTCCTATATGAGGGGGCTATTCGCCATAAGGATACGCTGGGCAATGACCTGGTGATCCGTCCGGGGGCGGTAAACTGGATGACGGCAGGCCGCGGCATCTGCCATTCTGAGCGCACCCCGGATGAAGAGCGGGCGCGCGGACAATCCATGCATGGCATTCAAACCTGGGTTGCGCTGCCCAAGGAATACGCAGAAATCGCCCCGGACTTCGTTCACCATCCCGCGGATACCCTGCCGGAATTCGACCTTGGCGGGGCGCACGCCCGCGTTCTCGCAGGCACGGCATTTGGTCATACGGCGCCAGTCGAGTTTCCCTGGGGAATCTGGTATGTCGGCGCAGATGCGGATGCGGCCGCCAGCTTTGTCATTGATGGCGACGAAGCCGAAGAACGGGCCCTCTATGTCGCGTTCGGCGAGGCTGTAATTGACGGCGAAATCATCGAAGCCGGCCGGATGGCCATCCTCCGCGAAGGCGAGTCGATTCCAGTCTCTGTCGGCGCTGGAACGCGATTCATGCTGGCAGGGGGACAGAAAATGGATGGGCCGCGCCTGATCGATTGGAATTTCGTCGCGACAGACAAGGATCGCCTGGCTCAGGCCAAAGCCGATTGGACCGCTTCCGCAGCGGGCGGATGGCAAGGCACGCCCTTCACACTGCCCGATGGTGAGGACGATTACATCCCGCTGCCAGACGCCTGAACAGACACAGGCGCTCGCTTGTCCCCTCTAGCCGCTTGTGCCAAACCGTGGCGCAAACGGACCTAAAATGAGGGACAGACAGAATGATCCGTCTTACTCTGCCCGCGTCACTCCTGGCGCTTGTAACGGCTTGCGCCCCGGCGACCGAAGACATCGCGCCAATCACGCCCGAACCAACCGCCGAATCCGCCCAACCCACAGAACCGGCGACCGGCTTGGTTCTGCCGCTCCCCAGCGACACGATTGCAGAAATTCGTGCAGATGATTTGCGGCAGCGAATTGCGACACTGTCGGATGATGCGTTTGAGGGGCGCGGTCCCGGGGCGCCCGTCGGAGAAAGAACGGCAGACTGGATTGCCGCCGAAATGGCACGCGTCGGGCTGCACCCCGCGGGTGCGAATGGGGCCTGGTTCCAGACCGTCGGCATGGTCGGACAAACGCTCGACGAGAATGCGTCAGGGCTGACTTTCTCCGGCGGCGCCTCGGGTGAGGACTTTCCGATGACGCTTCGGGAAGACGCCGTCATGTGGACCAAGAAGCAGGATCGCGACGAAGCATCCTGGCAAGATTCCGACCTTGTTTTCGTTGGCTATGGGGTCGTCGCGCCGGAATATGGCTGGGATGATTATGACGGCCTGGATGTCGAGGGAAAAACCGTCGTCATGCTTGTCAATGATCCCGGCTATGCCCGCCAGGACGAGCTCTTCAAGGGCAATGCGATGACCTATTATGGCCGCTGGACCTATAAGTTTGAGGAAGCGGGCCGTCAGGGGGCTACCGGCGCCATCGTGGTGCATGAAACGGCACCAGCCTCTTATGGCTGGGACGTGGTTGCAAATTCCTGGTCTGGCGCGCAGGCTGATCTGGTGCGCAGCGATGGCGGGGCGAACCGCACTATATTCGAGTCCTGGATTTCGGAAGAAACAGCGCGCGCGCTTTTCGCTGAAGCCGGGCTCGATTTTTCGGAGATGAAGATCCGCGCCAAGACCGAGGGGTTTCGGTCCATCGACATGGGCGACCTCACCGTCAGCGGGTCGTTCAGCCAGTCTGTATCGACGACCGAGTCGAGAAATGTCGTCGGCCTGCTGCCCGGGCAGACAGCACCGGATGAGTACACGCTATTCACGGCGCACTGGGATCATCTCGGCAAGAAATCGGAAGAGCGCGATGGCGAACCGACCCAGGATTTTTATCGCGACCATATTTTCAATGGTGCCGTCGACAATGCGACCGGCGTTGCCGCCCTGATCGAAATTGCAGAAGCCATGGCGGAAGACGAGCTTGATCGTTCTGCTTTGTTTCTCGCCGTCACGCTGGAAGAATCCGGCCTGTTGGGATCTGCTTTCTATGCTGAAAACCCAACCGTGCCGATGAACAAGATTGTCGCCGGACTCAATATGGATGCGATGCTGCCCACGGGACGCACCCGGGACATGATTGTCGTCGGCTATGGCGCATCCGAGCTTGAAGATTTGCTGAGGGACTATCTGGAAGCGAATGATCGCGTCATTGTGCCCGACCCCAGTCCGCAAGCCGGTTATTTCTATCGTTCGGATCACGTCTCATTCGCCAAGAAAGGCGTACCGATGCTTTACGCAGATGGCGGGACAGACGCACGAGACGGCGGCGTGGCGCGAGGCCGGGCTGTGGCAGACGCCTATCGCACACAGCGCTATCACAAGCCGATGGATGAATATTCCGATGACTGGGACTTGTCCGGGATCGAAGAGGATGTCACCGCGTTATACGCGGTTGGGCTCAAAGTATTGCAGTCGGACGAATGGCCAACCTGGTACTCTGGCAATGAATTTGAGGCGATCCGCAAGGCATCGCTGGCGGAACGAGGATCCTAAACTGTGCTTTCCTATCAGCACGGATTTCATGCTGGCAATCGCGCGGACGTACTGAAACATGCGATCCTGCATGCGGTGCTAGCCAGCGAGGCAGAAGCCAATCGGCCCTTGCTATATATTGAGACGCACGCTGCGCGGGGATTCTATGATCTTGGCGGCGCGCAATCCCAGAAGACCGGGGAAGCTGTGCGCGGCGTTCTGGCCATGCCTCAGGCGAACAAGGCCGCTGGCGCCCTGCAGCCCTGGCTGAAACATGTCCAAAGCAAAGGGCCTTCCTCCTATCCTGGCTCGCCGGCCCTCGCGACACAGATTTTGCCGGAACAGGCCCGGATTGTTCTGTTCGAATTACATCCTGCAGAGCACAAGGCCTTGTCCCAGGCCCTGCACAAGGATCGGCGCGTCCAGATCCGCAAGGAGGATGGCTATCGCGGGGCGCTTCGCCTGCAGCCGCGACGCGGCGAGAATATGCTCGTCATGCTCGACCCGAGCTATGAGACCGACGCCGATATGGATGCGCTCGCCAATTGGGTGCCGCGCGCCATGCGGAAATGGCCGAAGGCGCAATTTCTGATCTGGTTGCCGCTATTTGCGGATGGCCGCGAGGAAGAGTTTGGCGCCTTTCTGTCCGAGTTGGACGAAGGGTTTGTGGCCGGCAGTCGGTGGGCGCGAAAAAGCGATGATCCCTCTTCCTTGGAAGGGTCCGCCATGATCGGATTGCGGATTGGCGGCGGCGCCGCGCGAAAGTCATTTGCAATCGCGGCGGAATTGGACAAATTATGGCGCTAGTCTCCAATAATCGCTGCAGCGGGAGAGGTACGCGATGAATCTGTTCTTTCGACGACTCTGGGTGCTGTTGCTGGCGTCGCTGTCCAGCAAGACGGCGCCTCTGGATCGATCCATCTCGCTGACTTATCGCGTCTGGTTCACGGATCAGGACATGTTCATGCACATGACCAATAGCCGCTACCTGTCATTTTCTGATCTGGCGCGACTTAATCTGCTGATCCGGACCGGGATTATGAAAGCCTTGCGAGCCAATCGTTGGCAACTGGAAATCTGCGGTCAAACGAGAACCATCACGCGGATGCTGAAAGCCCCTCAGGCGTTCCAGATGATGTGCGAAATCCAGGGTTGGTCAGACACGCACATTGCGTTCAATCACGCCTTTAAGCGCCGGGGTAACACACACGCCACGATCAATACGCTAATGCGTGTGTCCGATGCTGACGGAAATCTGGTGCCCCCTCAAATCCTGATGGATGCCGTGCGATGGACGAGCGCCTCCCCTGCCCTTTCCGATGCCTTTATCGGCCTCGCCAATGAAATTGACGGCGCAGCATCCTGATTGAAATATAAATCAGTCAATCCGGAAATGTATTTAAGTATATGCACTTTTTGATTGAGCCTATACTTGATTTCCATTATCCCGAATGCGAAACAAGAATCGGGCATCATGATGAAAACCAAAGATCCGCATTGGACATTTTACGCAGCAATCCTCTCACGCTCGCTCAAGGACCTGGAGACCGCTTCTTCGGCGCCCCCCGGCAGCGCGGATGACAAGTTCTACCGCGCGGAATCGCCTAACATTATAGAAGAGGCACGGGAGGCGCTTACCGCCCTGGAAGGGTTTCTGCGCGCGTATGATCAGACGACGGCACCTCCGAACCTTTCATCGACCCGGCATTAGCGCGCCCGACGTCAAGCTTGATTCCTGATCGAGGTCCGCTCAGAGTGACCGAAAAGGAGTAGGCCATGGTCAAGCAGCATCTCATCAGCAAATCCAATCTTCGTGAATCCCAGTGGGAAGACGCTGACAAGGCAGATCTGGCCGATGGCGATGTCCGCCTGACGATTGATGCCTTCGCTCTGACCGCCAACAATGTCACGTATGCCGCCTTTGGCGGCGCGCCGATGCATTATTGGAACTTCTTCCCGACACAATCAGACGATTTGGGACGCGTTCCGGTCTGGGGGTTCGCGACCGTGGCAGAATCGAATGCAGAGGGCGTCACTCGCGGACAAAGGCTGTATGGCTATTACCCGATTTCTGAAGAGCTGATCGTCACGCCAATGAAGACATCGCCTCGCGGGTTTTTCGATGCCGCCGCGCATCGGCAAGGCCTGGCACCGATCTACAATTTTTACAGCTTCATCGATACAGATCCGGCCTATGTTGAGGGCACAGAGGATCAACAAATGCTGTTCCGTCCGCTTTATCTGACCGGCTGGATGATTTGCGACAGCCTGATGGCGGGTGACCCGCAGCCAGACGTTGCGGTGATTTCCAGCGCCTCATCAAAAACGGCAATCGCAGCTGCACACAGCTTGCAGCGCCGCGGGGTCAGGCCGGTCGGCGTGACCTCACCGCGTAATGTTCAATTCGTCTAAGATACCGGCCTGTATGACGAGGTGCTGGAATATGACGCGATTGGTGATTTCTCCACCACGGGCAAAAGCGCTTATGTCGATTTTGTCGGCCGGCCAGAATTCACCAAAGCGGTCCATACAGCCTGTGGCGACTCTATGATCCGCAGCCTCGTCATCGGCGCCACGGATTGGGAAGACAAACGCGTGCCGGTGACCGATCTGCCTGGACCAGAGCCGGAGTTTTTCTTCGTACCGGACTATGCCGCCAATCGGGCCAAGGAATTACCCGCCGGTGAACTCGACAAGCGGACCGGGGCCGACCTGGTCGCGTTCTATCCCGTTTCAAAAGCGTTCGTCACGCCAACCCAGGTGTCCGGCGCCACCGCCATTGCAAAAGCCTGGCGCGATACCGTCGAGGCGACCGTGCCGGCGGACAAAGGTCTTGTGTGCACATTCTAGCTGTCGCGGGCACTCACAACAAAAGCCGTGTTCGGGAAAATGAGATTGGCATCGACACCCGGCTGAATTGGACCGATGTTTCCATACCCGCGCGCCGTCAACGCATCGGGTGAAACGCCATAGGCCATAAGATAATCGCGCACGGATGAAGCGCGCCTTTGCGATAGGTCCAGAGCATCTACGTTGAACTCTGCCGGCCCGGTATGGCCTGCAATTTCAATCGCATGCGCATCGCAGATCAGCGCGACCCCCGTGACCGCATCCAGCAGGCGGGAACTCGCTTTCCGAACGACGGATTCGCGCGGCTCGAACTCGACTTCGCGCCCATCCATGACCTGATTGAACGCCGACTGACAGTCCGACACGCTCGCATCTTTTGACAGATCAAGCAGAGCCTGGCCGATCGGATCGCCATTGTCCGCGACGCGAATGGCGTCGACGACGATGTTTGCGATCAGACTGGCATCGAGATCCGACAGAACGGTAGAACGGCCAATCCCGTAGCCAAGCTCTTTTTCCTGCGCCGTTCGGGCGGTGCCTTCCAAAGTGGCGACCTTGCCGTCTATCTTCACGCGCAACCAGGTCAGGCCGTCTTCCTCAACCAGTTCCTCTGTGAGCCGAATGGCGATGGCGTCTTCCGTCTCGCGAATGTCCATATTGTTGATCACACGCTGCACCAACGGGCCCGCCACCGGATCGGCTTCGAATGCGGACTTGGTCGCGATGAAAGCATCAGACCGCGAATTTTCATCAAGGGCCATTCCAGACACGGTCACCGTCTGGCCATCCCATTCCAGACTCACCCAGGGATAGCCCATCCCGGCCAGAGTCGCTCCAATCCGGCGGGCAGTTTCTGGCGGTCGCTCCTGCTCGCTGATCTGAACACTGGACGTCGTGACCAGACGGCCATCGACAAACTGAAAATACTGGCCATTCGGTACTTCAACGCAAACGCTTCCCGCACGCTCCTGCGGATCCGCGGCAGGACCGCAGCTCGCCAAAAGACATGCCAGCATGACAAGGACCAGATTATCCGGTCTCAATCGCATTGAACGCCCCCGTTTAATGCAAGAAAATTAGCACCTTACACCGGTCTTACTGAGGTCATGCATTAAAGTCGATATCAAGGGCGAAATTCTTCTCCGTTCTTGATCACCAGACGCACCGATTTGAGCGCACTGATGCTATCGAGTGGATCATTTCTCAACACAACCATGTCGGCAAACTTTCCAACTTCGAGCGTCCCGATCAGATCCTCCATTTCGAGATGCTCGGCCGCGACAATGGTGGCGGAGTGGATTGCGGCCTCGGGCGTGAAACCGGCCTGAACCATCAGCTCGAACTCCATGGCGTTCTCACCATGTTTGGAGACGCCGGTATCTGTGCCAAATGCGATATTGACCCCGCCTTCTCGCGCGCGGCTCAACATGTCCAGCATCAGCGGCCCAACGATGGCGGCCTTTTCGCGGGACGGTTCCGGCAACCAGGGCTGGTCCGTCCATCCCGTCACCGTGACACCCGCCAGGACCGTCGGCACCAGCGTCCCGCCGGTCTGTTTGAACAGGTCGATCGTCTCTTCGTCCAGATAGGTGCCATGCTCGATGGAGTGCACGCCATTGCGCAAGGCCGCCTCAATCCCGCCCTTACCGTGGGCGTGCGCCGTCACTTTCCGCCCCATCATGGCCGCCGTGTCGACAATGGCCGCAATTTCATCATCAAAGAATTGCTGCTCCAGACCGGCTTTGGTGTTGGAGAGCACACCGCCGGTGGCCGTAATCTTGATGACATCGGCCCCAGAGCGAATGGTCTCCCGCACCGCACGACGACAATCGTCAGCCCCGTTGCATGCATTCGGTCCGGTGAAGATCCGCGTCAATGCGGGCGAGAATCCATTCGCATCGCCATGCCCGCCGCTCGGTGTGATCGCCTGGCCCGACGCCCTGATCCGGGGGCCAGGCACTTTGCCGGCGCGGATCGCATCGCGCAGCGAGAAGATGGCCTCGTTCGCACCGCCAACATCCTGCACGGTGGTGAAGCCGGCCAGCAGCGTCTTGCGCGCATGCGACGCCCCGTCCAGCGCCGCATCGACTTCGGAATCGCTGAGCACTTTCAGCCGTGATGTCGGCGAGAATTCATTTGTCAGATGGACATGGCTATCAATCAGGCCCGGCAAGACATAAGCATCGCGCAAGTCGATGACCCGCACATCATCTGGCTGAGATCTAAAGCCACGATCGATTTTGACGATCTTGCCGTCTTCTATCGTGATGCTTCGATTTCTGAGATAGCCATCCCCCGGCACCGCGAGGAGATGGCCCGCCTCAATCACGGTTTTACTGTCCTGAGCGTGCACACTTGCCAACCCGGCCACTGAAACAGCCGCCGCAGCGGCCCACTTGAATATATTTTTCACTTTAGTCTCCCAATACCGGCAGTTTGGACAGGACATACGGTGAGAGCAAGCGCCGGAATGAAATAGCCTTTGATTTGCCAAGATTTTCGACCATCTTGAGCGGGAAGATAAGGAGATCATATGCGGTTCTGGATTTTGCTTTGTTGGCTCGGCCTGGTGGTATCGCCTGTGGCGCGCGCACAGGAGACACCGGCTTTCGATCGCCCTGACCCCGAAACAGACCGACTGGTGGCGCAATGTCTGGAGGCTGACGGCGTCTCGATGCTCGAAGGCACGGACGTGATTTGCTACAATGCGGCCATCTTTCCGGAACAGTTTCTGAAACTGAATGCGCTGCCTGCCGCCAGCCGGATCATAATCACCAGCCCGGGCGGCAATGTCGCCACTGCACGGGGCATGAGCACCATTCTCGACAATCGCGGCGAGCCAGCCGTGATTGCGGGACAATGCATGTCTGCGTGCGCCATGGTCATTCTACCTGGTTTGGATGAAGTACACATCCATAACTCAGCGCATATTTCCGTTCACGGCATCACGATGATGGATTTTCGCACCTGGTGGGGATGGCTGAAAGAAGATGCCACGCCGCCGCCCATGGCCCTGATGGCCGCGCAGCTGGGCTATGATTTCGGCTTCGTCATGCATCGCAGCGGCGCCCAGCATATGGAAGACCACCTCCTCGGTCAGGAGGTTGAGCTGGGTTATATTCAAGAGATTAGCGATCAAATGCTGGATGCCGCGATGGCGCATGGGTGCCGCGTCGATCCGAAAGACTATTGGGGCATGATTGATGCCGGTCACGTCCGCGATTTCCTGGGCGATCGGATCGTCCGCATGGAGGCCTTCGCGCAATCCTGGGATGACCCGAACAATCGCGTCTACAAAACCGTCACCGAACCCATTTCGGATCAGACCTATATTTTTAAACGGTCGCTTGAAGACGCAGACTGCTAAGCCAGCAATTCCTCAGGATAATCCGCATAGGAGTGTTTCAGCACCCCGTGATTGAGTAGGGATTCCGCGACTTGCGTCTCGCCGCTTTCGTCAAATATCCGCGTGCGCGTCCAGTAATTCTCGGTTCGCCGACCCTGTGCCAACGCGACAATTTCGCGGCGGATCAGGTATGGTTCACCAACCATGAGCGGGCCGTTCAAATACCGGATCTCAAGGTCGGCGAACAAGCCAATGACAGGTCCCTTGGTTGGAAACCCAGCTTTTCGACTGGAATACTCTGCCAGCACACTGACCATCTCAGTTGGAATGATCGCACGGCCCCACGGGGATGCGCTATCATCATCGTACCAGCTGGATCGTTCAGTGATCTTTGTGAGCTTCTCCGTCAGAGAGAACGGGTAAAGCGCGCCCATATTCTGATCTGGCGCCATGATGACGGGCTCATCTTCCTTTCCGGTCATGCCGACACTCAAGTCAGACAGAATGACCAAGTCCCCGGCCGGCCGAAGCCGCGCCATGCGCGCTTCGAGCAGCGTCTCGCCATGATCCGGACCCAGCGTTGCCGACGCCTCAAGGACAGGCGTCCCATCTGATTTCACCGCCCAGCATTCGGCCCGCCCATCGGAAACGGGCTTAACGAAGGCCTGCACCTGTTCGCCTTCGACCACCATATTCTTGTAGTGACAGGAGATGCAGCCCTGTTCGAACCAATCCTGACCCCATAGCTTTACCAGCAAAGGGTCGAACTGACTAAAATGCGTCGGACCTTCAATCGGGCCCGCCTTGAACCCCAAACGCTCAGCTTCAGCGTCATCATGAATGGATTTATGCCCGCCATATTCCTGCTCAATCAGCATATTGGCCGGGGTCCGAAACGGACCACTTAACACACCCTCCTGGTCAGTGATTGGCGTATCGAAGCTCATCCTTCCATGCCCGCCTTGCGGGCGCAGTCCGCTGCGAAATGCGCCAGAGGGGCGACGCGGGCTTCCATCGTTGTCGCGGCCGCGTTCGACGCGGTGCCATCCCGCACACGCCCGACAATGCCCTGACAGATCGCGGCCAGACGGAAGGCATTATAAGCGAAATAATAGTCAACTTCCGGCAAGCCATCCCGGCCGGTATGCTGGCAATAGAGCGCGGTATATTCTTCCATGGTTGGAATGCCATACGCTTTCATGTCCTCAATATCGACCAGCGCCCCGCGCGACGGATCAGAGCTCGGCATGACCCAATTCATCAGGTGATAGGTAAAGTCCGCCAGCGGATCCCCCAGGGTGCACAATTCCCAGTCCAGGACCGCGATGACCTTCGGCTCTGTCGGGTGCAGGATCATATTGTCCAGGCGATAGTCACCATGCACGATCGTGGTCATGTCGCCGTCCGGAATATTTTTTGGCAGCCACTCGATCAGGGCATCCATTTCCGGAATCTTCTTGGTTTCGGAGGCCACATATTGCTTGGTCCAGCGGTGCGTCTGGCGGGCAATATAGTCCGACTCCTTGCCGAACCCTTCGAGACCCGCTGCGCGCCAGTCGACATTGTGCAGGTCGGCGAACGTCTTGATTTTCGCTTCATAAATGGCACGCCGTTCAGCGGGTGCCAGATCGGGCAAGGTGCCGTCCCAGAGGATACGGCCTTCCACGCAATCCATAATATAGAATATGGTGCCCACCACACTCTCATCCATGCACAGACCATATGGACGTGCGACCGGAAAGCCGAGCGGATAGAGCGCATCGATGACTCGAAATTCGCGCTCCACCGCATGCGCTGACGGCAACAATTTGCCGGGCGGTTTGCGGCGCATGACATAGGTTTTGCCGCCGGCAAACAATTTGTAGGTGGGATTGGATTGCCCCCCCTTGAACTGCTTAACCGTCAGCGGGCCTTTAAACCCTTCGACATTTTCGGCCATCCAGGCTTCAAGATTGGCTTCATCGAATTTATGCGTATCGGCGACATCTTTTGTGCCGGTGAACATTTCCTGCGCGTTGCCACTATGGACCATGACGCACCTCCCGCGGGTGAATGATTGTGACTGTCTGTTTAGCGGAGCCACGAGCGGCGACAAGATGTACGCAGGGTTAGGCCTGGTCTCTCAGGGCTTCGATCGCCGCTTTCGCATCATCCGCCCGGGCCCAGGGTACAAAAATATGATCGTGATGATAGGCGGCGACGGCATTACAAGGAATGCCCGCCTCGGACAATGCACGGGCCACTTCGGCGAGAAATCCGACCGCTTGTAGATCGGAAAAGACGCTAAGCTCCAGCCATGCCCAACGATTATCATCAGGCGTGTCATCGGCTGCCGCCGTGATGACGGTCAGGCCTTCGGTTTCCTGAAACAGCATGGCGATGGTGCGCACCTCGCGCAAATTGACGAGATCGGCCCATGAGGCCTGATCCGCCGGGATCGTTTCAAACCGCCAAATGCCATCATGTTGATGCACGGCCAGACTGGCCAGCAGCTTAGCGAGATCTTGCTCAGCCACTATTTCAGCGCCCGCCAGCCAATATCCTTGCGATGAAAGCCCTGTGGCCAGTCTATCTTTGCGATGCCGGCATAAGCCTGATCGACCGCCGCTTTCAGATCCGCGCCCGTGGCTGTCACGCCCAGGACACGTCCGCCGACGGCAATCAGTTTCTTATCACTATCCCGGTCGGTTCCGGCCTGGAACACGGTGACCTGGTCCAGCGCATTGGCATCAGCAACGCCTTCGATCACAGAGCCTTTTGGATAGGACTCTGGATACCCCTCCGTGGCCATGACCACGCAAGCGCTGGTCTGGAAGGCATTCACGCCCATCAGTTCAGCAATCTCACGATGCCCATGCACAAGTCCACCCGTCGCGCAGGTTAACAATGCGGGCACGATATCGCCCGGCAATCCGGCCATCAGTACCTGACACTCAGGATCACCGAACCGGGCATTAAATTCGACCACTTTCGGACCCGAGGGCGTCACCATGATCCCGACATATAGAACGCCCTGATACGGCATATCCTCGTCGGCCATGCCGGACAGAAGCGGTTCAACGATCAGGGTCTGGACCAGCTCCATGATGCGCGGGGTCACGACAGGTGCCGGGGCATAGGACCCCATGCCCCCGGTGTTCAGCCCGGTATCCCCATCACCGACGCGCTTGTGGTCCTGTGCCGGGGGCAAATAGATCGCGCCTTCGCCATCGGTCAGGACGAAGATGGAAGCTTCTTCGCCCTCCAGGAATTCCTCGATGACAATCTCCGCCGAGGCGTCGCCGAACTTCCCGGTCATCATCGCCTCGACTTCATTCTCGGCCTCTTCCAGCGTGTCGCAAATAACGACCCCCTTGCCGGCGGCGAGGCCATCCGCCTTGATGACATAAGGCGAATCCATGGTTTCGAGGAAATCGAGCGCTTGCGTGAGATCGGTAAAACGACCAAAGGCAGCGGTCGGGATATCCAGCTTTTTCATCATATCCTTGGAAAAGCCCTTCGAGCTCTCGAGCTGCGCGGCCTTTTCACTGGGACCGAAGACATCAAACCCGCGTGCCCGCAAGGCGTCTGCCAGGCCGACCGCCAGCGGGGCTTCCGGGCCGATCACGATCAGATCGGGAGAAACCTGCAGCACCAGTTCCTGCATCTTGTGCAAGTCGGTTGGATCGACTTCGAAGCATGGACCAATCTCGTCCATGCCGGGATTGCCAGGGGCGCAGAACACCTCATCGACAATTTCAGACTGTGCGATTTTCCAAGCCAGGGCGTGTTCGCGGCCGCCCGAACCAACAACAAGTATTTTCATGGCGCCAGCCCATGCACCCTTGGACGCCCCGGATCAAGCCCTCCGAACCCTTTTGCATCTTTTTGTCTATCTGCGAACGCCCTTTCAAGCGCTTGGCTTTTTCAGCATTTCCCACTATTTATGGTTACATAGAGGGATCCATGGGGATGAGCGCACTGTCTAAGTCCATTGTAGGGTTTGCACTATTTTTCATATCCGCTTGCGGCGGTGGCGGAGGTGGCGGCTCCACGCCGACCACGACACCAACGACCGCATCGCCTCCCCCGCCTCCGTCACCGGCTGCGTCGGCGTCCGCGACACCGACCCGCTTTGAAGACCAGGCTGTGTTGCGTGGTGTCGTGTTCGCCTCCGGATACTCAAATGATTTGAACCCGATGGTCCGGCTGTTTGCCGGCGGCGGCGCGGTTGGCGATATTGATGCCGATGGAGATCTGGATGTGTTCATCGTCCCCGGCAATTCAGGACCGAACTTGCTCTATCTCAATCAGGGGGGCGCAGGATTTGTCGAAGACGCCGCGTCGGCGGGGCTCGCCTTCACGAAGAATGCGACCGAGACCTATCGGCAAAGCGGTCCGGTCTTTGCGGATATGGACGGAGATGGTGATATTGATCTCTTCATCGGCGGTCTGGAAGGCGATCCCTCGCAGGTTTTCAGCAATGATGGCAGCGGCCGCTTTACCAATGTGACCGCGGGATCCGGATTCGATTTCATGTCGTCTCCTTATACCATCTCCGCGGCTCTGGGCGATTATGACGGCGATGGCGAGATGGACATGGCCATGGCGCATTGGGGTACCCCGCGCGATCAGAACAATCCCGGGGAAACGGAAACGCTCTGGCGCAATGACAGCACGTCGATGAAAATCGAATTCACTGCGGTCAGCGCACCGGCTGGGATTTCAACTGAGATCGGACTCGATCGCAGCGGCGGAGTCCTGGGAGAGGACCACGATTATACATTTGCACCCGGCTTTGCCGATATTGATGGCGACGGCGATCAGGACCTGCTCAGCGTCGCAGACTTCGGCTCTTCGCGCGTTTTTCTGAACGATGGAGATGGCACGTTCACGAATATCACGGATCCAACCCGCATTACCGACACGAACGGGATGGTCGCGGAGATAGGCGCTTATGACGGGTACGGCGATATGGCCTGGTTCGTCTCCTCGATTAGCTGCAATCGTCTGTATCAGAATACCGGTGGAGATTTCATTTTTCCGACCGAAGCCGCGGACGTCGCCCCGGGCGGTTGGGGCTGGGGCTCCTGCTTTGCCGATTTCAATGCAGATGGGCGACTGGATATCTACCAGACCAATGGCTGGGATGTTGGTGCAGATCCAGAAAATTCGCCTTATGTCGATGATGCCACGCGCCTCTGGATGGCGAACCCGGACGGTTCATTCGCGGATATGGCGACCATATCGAATATGCGCGACACTGAGCAGGGGCGCGGCGTGATCTGCGATGATTTCGATTCAGATGGCGATGTCGATGTGCTCCTACTGACCCTCGATGATCAACAGGCGGCCATGCTGTGGAACAATCAATTGAGTGATAGCAATGTGCTATCCGTTCTGCTCCAAGGACGCGCGCCCAATACGTTTGCGGTCGGCGCGCTGATTTCGGCGACGGTGGGAAACGATACGCAAACACGTCTGGTCGGGATCAACTCGAACTTCATTTCGCATAATTCCACCCGGCAATATTTCGGCTTTGATGAGGCCACCACAATCGACACGCTGCGCGTGACCTGGCCTGATGGTGAGGTCACGGAAATGAACACTGTCGACACCAATCAGGCGCTGACAATCCGGCATCCAGATCTCTAAACCACCGCAGCGATATTTCCGCGATTTGCGCAATTGCGACGTGACGGCACGCCGGGCCAGGGCTAAAGACGTGTGATGGCTGATTCACCTGTCTCCAACCTGCCGGAACTGACCGTGTCGGAACTCTCAGCCGCCGTGAAGCGGACCGTTGAGACGGCTTATGATCACGTTCGGGTCCGGGGCGAGCTGGGACGCGTCACGATTGCCAGATCAGGCCATATGTATGCCGACCTGAAAGATGATAAGGCGGTTCTGAACACGATCATGTGGAAGGGTCAGGTGTCGCGGCTGCCCTTCAGGCCGGAAGAAGGCCTGGAAGTGATTGCGACCGGACGGATGTCGACCTATCCCGGGCGCTCAAACTATCAATTGATCGCGGACACTTTGCGACCGGCCGGCGTCGGGGCGCTGATGGCGCTGCTGGAGGAACGCAAGAAGAAACTGACGGCTGAAGGCTTGTTCGATCCGGACCACAAGAACCCCCTGCCCTTTCTGCCTCGGACCGTCGGCGTGGTGCCCTCACCGACCGGCGCCGTCAAACGCGATATTCTGCATCGTATCCGTGACCGTTTTCCGGTGCGCGTGATCCTCTGGCCGGCGCTCGTCCAGGGGGATACCGCGGCCCCTCAAATCGTCGCGGCTATTCGCGGATTCAATGCGATGCCGGACAATGTACGTCCGGATGTGCTGATTGTCG
>ERZ1740059.210-NODE-210-length-32065-cov-6.763949_pt1 | contig 32065 bp, 28 predicted proteins | sample MGYA00581744_ERZ1740059 | MGnify/ENA primary metagenome ERZ1740059 (study PRJEB43018, sample SAMN04849738) | marine metagenome | isolation source: floating plastic debris | place: Pacific Ocean | collected 2008-08-28 | study: EMG produced TPA metagenomics assembly... | reverse complement strand
CGCTCGCCGCCTAACGTCTCCCCACACCAAATCACTCTCTTTCAGTTTTCTTCTCTTATACGGCATGCGATATCCGATGGCGGTCGGCAGGTCTATGTGACGACGGCCGAGCTCATGATCACGCTGATCCGCAGAAAAGCGATGGCCGGCGACGTGCGCGCCGACAAGCTACTCGACCGCCTGCGGGAGCGGTTTGCGCCCGACGCCGAGGAGGGCGGTTACCTCCTTGTTCCTGAGACGCTGAGCGCCGAGGAGTGGGTCAGACAGGCCGAGATCAGAAACGCGCACCTTCGTCCACCTCCTGAGTATCCGGAACTGGATTAACGCGCGCAACGTCGCCGCGCGCCGCGCCCTCAAACCGGGCTCCGAAACGACTGGACTTGTCCGTCTCAAAGAGCGGTACTGGCGTCGTCCCCGGTGCGCCGGGCGACGCGGCCGGGCGCGGAATCGCCGGGCCTGAGGGCGATGCGGGCGCCTGACGCTAGGGATCAGGCGCTCACGTCAAGGAGCGCCGACTATGTCCGACATCACTCTCACTTCCAACCAGAAGCGTTTGATCTTAGCCGCCGCTCAGCGGCCGAAATGCGATCTGCTGCCACCGCCGGCGCAGGTGCGCGCCCGCGGCGCGACGCTCGAAGCCTCGCTGAACCGATTGATCGATGCGGGCCTCGCGCGGAAAACCGGTCGAAAGGGCCACGAGCGCGTCGTGCTTACTGCGGCCGGCCGAGCCAGGGCGGCCCCTGGCGACCCCCGCCCGACCGGGAAGCTCGGCCGACTGCTGCATGAGATCGAGGCTGGCGGTGCGGCGATCAGCGAGCTCGAACACGCACTCGGCTGGCGACCGCACACCATCCGGGCGGCCATCACGCGGCTGCGTCAGCGCGGATATCGCATCATGCTCGAAGGGGAGCTCGGCGCGCGGCGGTATTGTCTGGCGATGCAATGACCGACGACGACCTCGAAGCTCTTCGAGAGCTTCCACGCGAAGAACTGCTCGCCCTTTGGCGCAAACAGCTCGACTGTGCGCCACCAAAAGGCGCGAGCCGGGTCATGCTGGCCCGCATCATCGCCTATGAGCAGCAGGTCTGTATCGAAGGCGGTCTCAAACTGCGCATGAAGAAACGTCTGCTCCGGATTGCTTCGGGCGAGGCGCCCGCACGCAGGTCGCCTCAGCTCAAACCTGGCGGTCGGCTCGTGCGCGAGTGGAACGGCGTCAGCCATGTTGTTGAGATCGTCGAGGATGGGGTTCTCTATCGCGGCGCGCGCTACCCGTCGTTGACGGCGGTCGCGCGGGAGATCACCGGCGTGAAATGGTCTGGCCCACGCTTCTTCGGTCTAAGATCGAGGACCAGTTCGCGATGAAAGACGACACGGTCGTATCCCAGCGTCGCGCGATCCGAGCAGCAATTTACACGCGTAAATCTTCGGATGAAGGGCTCGATCAGGCTTTCAATTCGCTCGACGCGCAACGCGAAGCGTGCGCCGCCTACATCGCCAGCCAGAGGCACGAAGGCTGGCGCGAGCTGCCGGCGCGCTTTGACGACGGCGGCGTCTCTGGCGGCACGCTCGACCGCCCCGCGATACAGCGTCTGCTCAGCGAAATCGACGCTGGCCGGGTTGAGATGGTGGTCGTCTACAAGATCGACCGATTGACCCGATCGCTCGCCGACTTCGCGCAGCTCGTCGATCGCTTCGATCGCGCCGGATGCTCCTTCGTCTCGGTGACCCAAGCCTTCAACACCGCCACATCCATGGGGCGCCTGACCCTCAACATTCTGCTTTCCTTCGCACAGTTCGAGCGGGAGGTTACGGGCGAGCGGATCCGCGACAAGATCGCCGCCTCGAAGAAGAGAGGACTCTGGATGGGCGGCCTGCCGCCGCTGGGCTACGATGTGAAGCGCGATGGTGTTGAGCGCGCTTTGGTCGTCAATCCAATCGAGGCGGAGGCGGTCAAGCTGCTGTTCCAACTCTACGACAGCCATGAGACGCTGCGGGAGGTTCGCGATGCGGCGGCGCGCAAAGGGCTCCGATCCAAACTGCGCCGGTTCGAGAGCGGTCGGATCGTCGGCGGATCGGTGATGACCGCCGGCCAGATCCACTATCTGCTCTGCAATCCGATCTATGTCGGTCGCATTCGCCACAAGGACCAGGATTACCCCGGTCAGCATCAGCCGATCCTGGAAGAGGCGCTGTTCGCGCGGGTCCAGGAGAAGCTTCAGGCGCGCAGCCGACGCCGGCGGGTCAGAGACAAGAGCACCGGCGCGCTGCGTGAGCCCCGAACCCGCTCGCCGCTGGCGGGACGCGTCTTCGACGCGAGTGGCGATCGGCTTACGCCGACCCACTCGCACCGCCTGATCAGTCTTAAGGGATCCGAGAGCGCGCGCGGAGGATGGCGACTGCCTGCAGAGGCGCTTGAGCGCGCCGTCGCCTCGGCGATCGCCAAGCATCTTCAGAGCCTCCAAGATCGCCTGTTCGTCACACCGACGCCTGACCTTGCCGCACGTCTTGAGAGCGACTTAGCAGCTCTCGTGACCACTCTCGTACGAACTAGAGGTACGCCGCTCCAAAAGCTGGCGGCGAAGATCGAGATCGCGCCCGGAGCAATGACCGTCAGGCTCGACCCCGAAGCCGTTGCGGAGGCGCTCGAGGTCGCCTTCGACGAGATCGCACCTGAACATCTCGAGTTTGAAACGGCGTTCCAGACCCGCCGCCGGGGCGTGGAGCAAAAGATCATCCTCGGCCGGTTCCAGCGCGCGCCGGACGAAAACCTGATCAGGACCATCGCCGCAGCCCACCATTGGCTCGACGCACTCCGCGCTGGCGTTTCTATGGCCCAGACGGCTCGGCGCTTTGGGCGGACCGCAGCGGTGCTTCGTCAACGCGCGCCGCTCGCGCTGCTCTCGCCCGAGATCACCCAAGCGATCCTCGAAGGGCGCCAACCGCCCGAACTCACAGTCAAGAAACTCCTGCAGACAGATATCCCGCTCTGCTGGCGCGCCCAGGCGAAATTGCTCGGCTTCGAGCGCTAACATCGGACGACGAACGTAAAACCGCGCAAAAAACACCTAACAGGGAATTTAATTTCCCTGTTATCCCTGCGCGCCAGCTAGGCCTAACGAACTGTTTTTACGAAAATAAACAGGCTGACCCAGGGTAAAATACGGCGAAATTCGCCGAAACGCCCACTAAATTCCCTGCAAACAGGGAAATCCGACAAAACGCACACCTGAAAACCCCTCCTAGAGACCCTCGGCTCAAATCCGTGCGCTCGGGTCATGGAGACGCGCGGCACGGGCGGATAGCTCACGTAACTCTTGGAAAACGCGGAGGAATTTGGGCGAAGATAGCAGGACGTAAAAACCCCGAGCGTGGGTGGCGGAGGGGGTGGGATTCGAACCCACGGATGCTCTCACATCAACGGTTTTCAAGACCGCCGCAATCGACCACTCTGCCACCCCTCCAAATGCGCGGCTTTGCTAACGGCTCTCGCGACCGACGTCCAGCCTCCGCATCTCGAACCGCCGGCAAATAGAACGTCGTTAACCGCGATTCAACCAAGATTCCGTACTGTGATGCTGTAAGCGGGCTAAGACGCTCGCGTTAGCAGAGCTCCTTTCGAGCCCGTTCCGAGAGCGATCCTATGTCCGAGCGCGCGCGCCAACTGGCTGACAAACATACATTCTTCAAATTGGCGACCGGCTGTTTCGTCGCGGCGTCATTGAGCGCTTGCGCCGAAGTTGGACTGGTCGCCCACCTGGCGAAAGCGGTCTATCACGCCGATCAAAACGGCCAGATCACCTACAGCGACGCTTTGCACGAGAAAGGCGAGGCCGAGACGCAGGATGAGGAAGAAACCGAGGATTGGGCCGTCAATCCTTACGAGACAACCTACGAGACGGCTTACGCCGACGGATCTCAATACAATGGCGCAGAGCCGGCGCAGGCGGATTGGCGGTCCGATCGCACAACGCGATACGACGACAGCGCAGCCGACCCCTATCGCCAGTATGAGCAGCGCGGAGCGACGCGATCCCACGAAGCGCAACCCGCTTATCAACGACAGGAAAGCTGGTCTCGCAACCAACCTCGCGACGCTTACCAGACCCGTCAGCCGGCGACTTACCAGAACGCGCCATACCCCTATGAGACGTTCGAACAGTATGACGCGCGTCGCGCTCAGGCCAACGAGCCGGCTCGGCATCCAAACCTCGGTCAGCAGCAAGCGGGCCTAAACGGCGGCGCGGATGGCTGGCGCTACGGGGACGCGCAGCCCGCCGACCCTGTGGTCGGCCAGCGCAATGACAGCGACGACTACGATACGCTCTACGCGGCTCCGGACCTTCCCACGGCGGAAACCGCCGGCGCCCCCTGGACGCAGGGATCGCCGAACTACGGTTACGAAGACTCCGCTTTGACAGAGCCTCTCACCGGTTACGAAACGGCAGCGGCGCCGCTTTTGGACGGACATTTCGTGCAGATCGGCGCGTTCTTGGATCCGATGCACGCCGAAGAGCTGCGGCTGCTCGCCGACACATGGAGCGGCGGACGGGTCACCGTCTCGCAGTACCAATCCATCAACGGCGTCTTCCAACGCGTGCGTCTGGGCCCCTTCGCGACAGAAGCCGAAGCCGTGGACGCCTTGCGCCTGGCCCAAACGCTCGGCCATATAGACGCGATGATGGTTCGCCCATAGTCGCAGGCTCTTAGCGGCGCATGGGCGGCTCACAAGAGGATCGCCCATGTTGAGACGAGCTTTGTCGCCAGAAGCACGGCAGCCAGGAATTGAGCTACAGGGTATTCCACCTGAGGGAAATCCGTGTTCAAGAGCCTTGCGCCCGAAAACAGACGCACGACCATTCGCCAGAACCATCGCTGCCGTCCTTGCGCTCACCGCGGCTGCGTTCTCGGTCGCGCCAAACGTTTCAGCCGTGGCCCAAGAGATCGACACCCGCGCCAAGAATGCGATTGTCGTTGACTACACGACCGGCGCCGTCTTGTTCGAGAAAGGCTCGGACGAGGCGATCCACCCAGCCTCCATGTCCAAACTCATGACCGTCGAGATGGCGTTTCATGCGCTGTCGCAAGGGCGGCTCCAGTTGGATGAGACCTTCCCGGTGAGCGAAGCGGCCTACCAGAAGGAAGGGTCGACGATGTTTCTCGACCTCCGGGACCGTCCGACCGTTGAAGACCTTTTGCGCGGGATCATCGTTGTTTCCGGAAATGACGCTTGCATCGTCTTGGCCGAAGCGTTGGCGGGCACCGAAGAAGCCTTCTCCCGCCGGATGACCGAACGCGGCGCCGACATTGGGCTCACCGACTCGGTGTTCCTCAACTCGACGGGGCTACCGGCTGAGGGTCATCGTATGACCGTTCGTGATCTTGCGACGCTGGGCGCGCATCTCATCCGCGAATACCCCGAGCACTACTTCTACTTCGCCGAGCCGGACTTCAAATGGGGTGCGCCGGCCGCTCAGAAGAACCGCAACCAGCTTCTGTTTCGGTCGGGTTCCGGCGTGGACGGGTTGAAAACCGGACATACCGAGGACGCCGGATACGGGATCGTCACCTCTGCGGAGCGCGAGGGCCGTCGCATCATCGCCGTCGTCGCGGGTCTGGACACGGCGCGCGAGCGCACGCAAGAAATGGAGCGCCTGCTCTCCTGGGCGTTCCGGGAATTCCGGCTGCAGACGCTGGCGAAGGAGGGCGACATCGTCGGCGAGGCCGAGGTCTGGATCGGCGCGGCGTCGACCGTGCCGCTGGCCATTACACAAGACCTGACAGTGGCGATGCCCTGGGTCGGCGAAGAGGACACGAAAGCCGTGCTGATCTATGACGGGCCGATCTCGGCGCCGGTCCGAAAGGGCGATCCCATCGGCGTGCTGCGGATCTCAATTCCTGGCGTTGGTCCGGTCGAGACCGACGTCGTCGCCGCCGAAGACGTCGCCGAAGGCGGCTATATGAGCCGACTTGGGGCCGGCGCCCAGTTCCTGCTCAATAAGCTCATGGCGGAGATCTCCAGCTGACATGGCCGATCAAAGCCCAAAGCCTCCTGGCCTGTTCGTTACCTTCGAGGGCGTCGACGGCGCCGGCAAGTCGACCCAACTCCGACTGGCGGCAGAGTTCCTCCGCGAGCAAGCCGGACGTACGGTGACGACGACGCGAGAACCTGGCGGCTCCCCCGGCGCCGAGGAGATCCGCTCGTTGCTTGTGTCGGGCGCGCCCCAGCGCTGGTCCGCCATGACCGAGCTTCTGCTGTTCAACGCCGCGCGCCGGGATCATCTTGAACGCACGATCGAGCCGGCTCTGGTCCGCGGCGAAATCGTCTTGTGCGACCGCTTTGTCGACTCGACGCGCGCCTATCAAGCGGCGGGACGCGGCGCCGACGCGGAGCTGGTTGAGCGGATCCATGCGTTGACCATCGACCGGGAGGCCGACCTGACCTTGATTTTCGACCTCGACCCCAAAACCGCCGGCGTCCGGGGCGGCGCCGGAGAGGAAGATCGCTATGAGCAGCTAGGAGAGGGCTTCCAGGCGACGCTGCGGCGCGCGTTCCTGGACATCGCCGCCGCCAATCCGGAGCGGTGCCGCGTCATTGACGCGGGTCGTCAGATCGAAGATGTCGCAGCAGATGCGATCGCCGCCATTCGCAGAGTTCTTGACGAGGCCAGTCCTTAAGGAGTCCGAGTGGCGCAGGAAAACGACGTTCGACTTGACGCCGATCGTATTGAAGGGGTCGCGCATCCGCGAGAAACCGGGTGCCTGCTGGGACATTCGGCGCCCGAGGCCCGCTTTCTGGACGCGTGGCGAAGCGGTCGTCCACATCACGCCTGGCTGCTGCGAGGGCCTCGTGGCGTCGGCAAGGCGAGCTTCGCCTACCGCGTCGCGCGATTTCTTCTCACCCAACCGAATGCCGACGGCGGCGGGCTGTTTGCTGAATCATCGCCTGCGCCCGCCGCCGCGACACTGGATCCGGACCCAGGTCATTTTGCCGATCCCACGGCGGTTCTGGCGCGCATCGCCGCCGGGGGACATCCTGGTTTGCTGGAGGTGCGACGCCCCTGGGATGAACGGGCGAAGCGGTTCAAGAAAGAAATCAGCGTCGACCAGGTGCGCCGCCTGATCGAGTTTTTCCAGCTGTCCTCGGCCGATGGCGGGTGGCGCGTCGCGATCGTCGACCCAGCCGACGAGCTCAACACCGCTGCTGCAAACGCCTTGCTCAAGGTCCTCGAAGAACCGCCTGAGAAGGCGATGTTTCTCCTCGTCGCACATGCTGCGGGAAAGCTGCCCGCGACAATCCGCTCGCGTTGCCGTCGCCTTGATTTTCGCCCCTTGGAGATTTCGGACTGCGTGTCGGCGCTCACCACGGCCTGTCCCGAGCTGTCCGACGCCGAAGCCCGCGTTCTCTGCGTCCTTTCGGACGGCGCGCCAGGGGATGCGGCGACGCTTTGGTCGATGGGCGGCGCGGACCTCTACCTAGAGGTGTTGGACTTATTCAGTGATCTGCCTAACATTGATCGACGCCGCCTTCAGAAGTTTTCGCAAGTCGTGTCGAGCCGCGACAGCGCGGATCGGTTTCCAGCTGCAGGTCGCCTGATGCGCCTGGCGGCGGAACGACTGGCGCGAGCGGGGGTGGAAGGTCCTCCTGCAGATCTCGCGACGCCCAAAGAAAGCGAGATCCTGACCCGCCTTTCGCCCGACGCGCGCTCGGCGCAAAGATGGGCGGAGATTTCGAGTGAGATCGCGGACCGGTTCGGCGCCGCGGTCGGGCTGAACCTCGACCCCCATAGAACGCTGCTGGATCTCGCGCGCTATCTCGAAAGCGCGGCGCGTCGATAGCCCGCGAAACGTCAGTCGCCGAACAGGCGGCGGGTCCGCGACAATGGGCTTTCTTCGACTTCCGCAGGCGGCGCCACAACCGTGTCGGCGTCTTGCTCTGGTTGCACGGCGGGAGCCGTTGCCGTTTCGGCGTCGACGACGGGCGCCGCCGGCGCATCTTGCGAGCCGCCGTCCTCGACCGCCGCATCGCCCTCGACGACCGGCGCGAACGTGACGGGCGGCGCGGTCGTCACAAAACCAGGGCAGGTTTCCTCAAATAGCTCGTCACACAGCGCGCGCGTCGCTTCTTCACGATAGACAAAGCGCGGCCCGAACGCGTCGACAACGGCATGTCCGACCTTCCAGCCTTCAATCAATCGCGTCTCGAGCCGGTCCCGGGCGCCGACGGTCGCGGGAATGTAGTCCGCCGCGTCTTGCATCGCCCGCTCGGTCTTGGCGCGGCGCTCGGCTTTCGCCTGCGCGTCATACCCTTCCGCCTTGATCCGGTTTGTCTCCAGCAGCTCCACCCGCTCCCGCGCGGGCCGGGCTTCAGGGTGTTTCCGACACTCTTCCGCGAAGACCAGCAAACTCATCGTATCTTCGCTGCGAAGAAGGCTCTGCCAACGTCGCGACGCGTCGGGCGCCGAACATATCTGACCAGCGCCGGTCTTGGGGTTCGACCCGCATTCGCTTACAACAAGCTCGACGCAGTTGCGATAGCGCTGGTACTGCCGTCCGCATTTCGATCGCTGGAACCGGTCGAAGTTTGTTTCAACCGACGCGCGCCGCGCCAGGCAGCTGTCCGTGACCATCACCCGACATTGGGGGTTCTGGCAATCAACCGCGTAGGCGGGGACCTCGGACGCGACAACCGCCGCAAACGCGCCTGTGACAGCCACAAACACCGGGAAAATCGGCTTAAAACGAGACAGGTTCACCCACATTTCACCCTCCCAGTTCCCGCAGAGACAATGCCCGTCAATTCCGTATCCGTCCAGACGCAACATCGCAGGGGGCGCCACAACAGCGTTAAACCTCGGCGCAACTGGTTGACGCCCCTCGGCCGATCTTCGATACGCCCTATATCAACTTCTCGGCGGTTCTCTTGTCCGAGAGCTGCGCCTCAAAAGAGACAGGTCGATGCTGGTCGATAGCCATTGTCATTTGGACTTCCCGGACTTCGCCGACGACCTCGGTGAAGTTGTCGAGCGCGCAGACGCGGCGGGCGTGCGCCGAATGGTGTCGATCTGCACCCGGCCGCGCCAGTTCGACCAGGTGCGCGCCATCGCGGAAGCGCACGAGCCGATCTACTTCGCCGCGGGGCTGCACCCTCTCAACGCGCACGAAGAGCCCCATCCGACAGTCGCCGACCTGCTTTCGATGGCCGAGCATCCGAAAATGGTCGGGATCGGCGAGGCGGGCCTCGACTACCATTACCAGCGCGAGACCGAGCCGCAGCAGAAGGCCTCGTTTGAACCTCAGATCGAAGCCGCGCGGCGCACCGGTCTGCCCTTGATCATCCATGCGCGAGACGCGGACGTGGATATGATCGACATCTTGCGCCGCGAGCATGCTGCGGGCGCCTTCACATGCGTGATGCACTGCTTCAGCTCCGGCCCGGAGCTGGCGGAGGCGGCCCTGGACCTTGGGTTTTATCTGTCGATGTCGGGCGTCGCCACGTTCAAGAAAGCCGATGAGCTGCGCGACATCTTCCGGCGCGCGCCGCTTGATCGGATCCTGGTGGAGACCGATGCGCCATATCTCGCGCCGCCGCCGTTTCGCGGAAAGCGCAACGAACCGGCTTATGTCGCAAAGACCGCTCAGGTCGGGGCTGAGCTGTTCGACCTGCCGCTCGAGGCGTTCGCCCAAGCGACGACGGACAATTTCCATCGGCTCTTCACCAAGGTGCCGCGCGCCGACGTGGCGGAGGCCGCGTGACAGAGGACGGCATGCCCCTATCGCCCAACGGACCAAAGCTCCGCTACACGTTGCTTGGCAGCGGCGCGTCCGGCGGCGTTCCACGTCTCGGCGGGCTCGATGGGTCGGGGAACTGGGGCAACTGCGACCCAGCGAACCCGAAAAACCACAGAAAGCGCTGCGCGTTGCTCGTTGAACGGATCGGCGCAAACGGCGTGACGCGGATCTTGGTCGATGCCGGTCCGGACATCCGCCAGCAACTTTTGGACGCCAGGGTCACCCATCTCGATGCGGTGCTTTTCACCCATGATCACGCCGACCACACGCACGGGCTCGATGATCTTCGTCTGGTGTTCTTCCTGATGCGCCGGAAGTTGGAGAGCTGGGCCGATGCGCGGACCCGCGACATTCTCTTCGACCGCTTCGGCTATGCTTTTGAAACACCGCCCGGCTCAAACTACCCGGCGATCTTGAATTTCAATCTTATCGCGCAGGCGACGCAGCACTGTCCGCACCGCTTTTCGCCGATCCGGATCGCGGGCGCCGGAGGCGAAATCGAAGCGCTGCCGTTTGCAACCGCCCATGGCTCTATGGATGCTCTGGGATTCCGTTTCAGGAACCATGGCGGAGACGTCGCCTACCTGCCCGATGTGAGCGACATGTCCGATGCCGCGTGGGAGGCCGTCGAGGACCTGGAGTACTGGCTGCTCGACGCTTTGCGATACGATCCGCATCCCAGTCACGCGAACCTTGAGACGGCGCTGCGATGGATCGAAAAGGCGCGCCCCAAGAAGGCGGTGCTGACCAACATGAACATCGAACTCGATTACGACCGGGTGGCGGCGGAAACGCCGGCGCACGTCGTCCCGGCCTATGACGGCATGGTGATCGAGACCTAGCGCCTAGACCGTGAGAGAACCGTCTGGGCCGCTCAAGGTCGCGAGGAGCTTCGGCGAGCCTTGTTCGATCGCCACCTCCACCGCCAGATCCAACGCATCGACAGACGCGAGCGCGTCACGGATCATGGACGGCTGCGGATGGCGCAAGATCAGCCGCTCGAGAGACAGGCCGATCCGCGACATTCGATCGACTGGCGGACCTGCGGGCCATTCGATCAGCGTCGGCAGCACCCGTTCGGGCGCGCTGCCGTCTTTTGGAACAGTCAGACGCCACGACAAGTCGCCTCGCGTGACGCTCAGCGCTTCGCCTGGATCCCACGACGCCGCCGCCATCGCCGCGTGGAGATCGCTGCCTTCAACGACCCATGCGACAGGGTGCGGCGCGACTTTCAGCGAGGCCCGGATCTCGGGAGCGTCGAGCCCGTACCAACGCGGGCGCGCCGGAGAGGGGGCGCCAGGGTCGACTGCGATGATCTCGAAATAGCCGGCGGACAATCGCGCCAACAGGTTGTGGGTCGACATCAAGGGATGCGAGCCGCCGGTTGGAACATCGACCCCGAAGCTCTCGCGCGCCCAGGCCGCTCCTTGCGTCAGATCGGCCGCGCCCACCGCCAAATGATCAAACACCGCCATCCGCTGGTCCCTTTTTTCATTGGCGTTCCCAAGCCTTATCGCCTTTAACGCCGAAATGCTGACAATCCTGTCCGTCGTCCTGCCCGTCTTTCTGCTCATCGGCGCTGGTTACGTAGCCGCGCGCACGCGGGCGTTCCCAGACGCAGGCATAGACGGGCTGATCGCCTTCGTCACACGGATCGCGACGCCGAGCCTGCTGTTCATCGCCATGTACCGACTTGATGTGGGCGCAGTCTTCGAATGGCGCATGCTCATCTCGTTCTACCTGGGGGCCTTCGCCTGTTTCTTTGTCGCCGCCGGGCTCGCCCGGTGGTTCGGCCGCCGCCCGGGCGAGGCGGTGGTGATCGGCTTCAGCGCATTCTTCTCCAACACCATCCTGGTCGGTTTGCCCATCGCCACGCGCGCCTACGGCGACGAGGTCACCCAGAACATGTTTGGCGTCATCGCGTTTCACGCGTCGGTGCTTTTGTCTTTTGGAATGGTCGCGATGGAGATGACGCGCCGCGATGGTCTGGGACCGCTCGCAGGAGCCCGGCGCGCCGCCCGCAGCATTCTCTCGAACGCGCTCATGTTGGGCATCCTCTCTGGTCTCGCGCTGAACCTGCTCGCCGTTCCGCTGCCGGCGCCGATGGCCGATGCGTTCGACATGCTGGCCTCCGCGACATTGCCGACCGCGCTGTTCGCTCTCGGCGCCGTTCTGACGCGCTACCGCTTGCAAGATGAAATCGGCGTGGCTGTCGTGACGTCCGCTTGCGCCTTGGTTCTTCATCCGGCGATCGTCTGGGCGATGACGACGCAGCTCTTCGCCCTGCCCGACGCATTCGTGCGCGCGGCTGTTCTTACGGCCGCGATGCCGTCCGGGATCAACGCCTACGTTTTCGCCGCAATGTACCGACGCGCCGAAGGGATCGCGGCGAGCGCAGTATTGCTGTCGACGGCGCTGGGCGTCGTCACCATTTCGGTATGGCTTGCGATCCTGGGCGGCGCCGGTTAGCCGCGGCGCAGCTTCACTCCGCTGCGAGCTTGACGGCCGGTCCAGCCTCAGTCGTCAAACCGCCGCGGAACCGGGCCATAACCCCCGCCCGCCGGATCGCCGCTTCGGCTGCGTTGGCCTCCTTCACATGGCCAAACCCGCGGATCTCCATCGGGATCTCGGCCAACTGGACCGCAAGATCGTGATTGCCCGGTCGCAACTCTCGCGCGACCTCTTCAAGATCCCGCTCGAACCGATCGATCAGCGCCCGCTCCATCCGTCGTTCCGCCGTCCAGCCGAACGGGTCCAGGGGCGTGCCGCGTAAAACCTTCGCGCGCCGCAGCATTTTGAACCCGCCCATCATCCAGGGACCAAACGCGATCTTTCTCGGCTTTCCGTCCGAGCCCTTCCGGGCGATCAGCGGCGGCGCAAGGTGGAACTCGATCTTGCGAACCCCCTCGAAGCGGTCGGCCACAGCTTTCTCCAACGTCTCCGAGTGGAGACGAGCGACCTCGTACTCGTCCTTGTAGGACATGAGTTTGAAAAGGCTTTTCGCAGCTGCGATAGAGAGGCGCTCCTCGTCCGGCGCGACGGCCTTCTCCGCCCGACGCACGAGCCCGACGGCTTCGCGGTAGCGATCCGCCCAAGCCGCGTCTTGGTAGTCGGTCAGGTAAGCCGCGCGCTTTTCAACCAGCGCGTCCAGCGTCAGAACTTCGGGTTGAGGCTCGACGATCTGCGCGAGCGCCACGGCCGGGTCGGCGATCGCCCAGCGCCCGATCTCGAACGCTGCGAGATTGCCGGTTACGCCGGCGCCGTTCAGCTCGATGGCGCGCACCAGCGCCGCTTTACTCAGCGGCACCAGACCCGCCTGCCAGGCCGCGCCGAGCATCAGCACGTTGGAGTAAATCGCATCGCCAAGCAGCTTCTCGGCGAGTTTTGTCGCGTTGAAGAACTGCGTGCGCTCTGCGCCGACCTTGGTTGCAATCGCGTGCTTCAGACCGCGCATCGGCAGGCTAAAGTCGATGTCGCGGGTGAAGTCGCCCGTGATGATTTCAAAATCGTTGGCCACAACGCCGGTGCGGCCTCTACGCATGACGTCGAGCGCCTTTCCAGCGGCTGCGACAACCAGATCGCCGCCGATGACGGCGTCCGCCTCTCCTGGCTGGACCCGGATCGAGGCGACGTCGCCAGGGGTTTCGCCGATCCGGCAGTGAATCATCACCGCGCCGCCCTTTTGGGCGAGGCCGGCCATCTCCATGACGCCGGAGCCTTTGCCTTCCAGATGCGCAGCCATTCCCAGCAACGCTCCGACGGTGACGACGCCGGTGCCGCCGACGCCGGTGACAAGCAGATTGTATGTGCCGTCGATCGAGGGAATGTCAGGATCCGGAAGATCAGGCACGCGGAAGTCCGCGCGCGCCTGCTTTTTCACCTCGGCGCCGTGCAGCGTCACAAAGCTGGGGCAAAAGCCGTCGATGCAGCTGAGATCCTTGTTGCAGCTTGATTGATCGATCTGCCGCTTGCGCCCGAACTCTGTCTCTCTCGGCAGGATCGACACGCAGTTCGACTTGCGGCCGCAATCGCCGCAGCCCTCGCAGACGAGCTCGTTGATAAAGACCTTTTGGTCGAGCACCGGAAACGTTCCACGCTTGCGGCGACGGCGTTTTTCCGCGGCGCAGGTCTGAATGTAGAGGATCGCGGTGCAGCCCGGGATCTCGCGCAGCTCGCGCTGAACGGCGTCCAACTCGTCGCGTTTGCGGATCGACGCAGCCGCCGGGAACTGAGAGACCTCGAGGTCTTCTTTGGGATCGACGACCACAACCAGTTTGCGAACGCGCGCCGCCAGCAACTCGTCGGCGACTTGATAGGGCGTGAGGCCGCCGTCGTTCATTTGACCGCCGGTCATGGCGACCGCGTCGTTGTACAGCACCTTGTATGTGATGTTGACGCCGCTGTCGGACGCCGCCCGGATCGACATCAAGCCCGAGTGATTGTAGGTGCCGTCGCCAATGTTCTGGAAGATGTGGTCTTCCTTGGAGAACTTCGCCTCGCCGATCCAGTTGGCGCCTTCCCCACCCATATGGGTAAAGCCGGTGGTCTCGCGGTCCATCCACTGGACCATGTAATGGCAGCCGATGCCGGCCGAGGCGCGCGACCCTTCCGGCACGCGCGTCGAGGTGTTGTGCGGGCAGCCTGAGCAGAAATACGGCAGCCGCTCCGCCAATGCTGGCGCGCCGGCCTCCTTGGCCATCGCCTCCAGCTCGTGCATGGCGGCCTGGATCCGAGGCTCGTTCGGCGATCGCGAAAGCAGCTCGCGCCCCAGCGACAAGGCGATTTCAAGCGGATTGAGGTCCAGCGTCTGACGGAACAGCGTCTGGCCCTGCTCATCCTTCTTGCCGACGACCGTCGGGCGATTGGGCAGCGAATAGAGCGCTTCTTTCACCTGTGTTTCAATGAAAGCGCGCTTCTCTTCGACCACAGCGATCGTCTCTAGCCCGTGGGCGAACTCGCGCACGCCCTCCTGCTCGAGCGGGTAGGCCATCCCGATCTTGTAGGCGGTGACGCCAAGGCGCTGCGCCTCAGCCTCGTCGATGCCGAGATAGGCGAACGCCTGCAACACATCCAGCCAGCTCTTGCCTGAAGAGATGACGCCGATCCGCGCGCCTGGCGCGCCGATCATGCGACGGTCGAGCTTGTTGGCGCGGGCGAAGGCGGTCACGGCCGGCAACCGCCAGTTGACCAGTCGGTCTTCCTGCTGATGCGGGGTTTCGCCCAGAATGATGTTGAGCCCCTGCGGCGGCGCCTCGTAGTCCGGCAGGATCACCGAAATGCGGTGCGGGTCGCCGTCGACGACCGTCGTCGCCTCGACGGTGTCTTTGACGCATTTGAAGCCGACCCAGCAGCCGGTGAAACGGCTCATCGCCCAGCCGAGATGGGTATAGTCGAGGATCTCTTGCGGACCGGCCGGGTGCAGCACGGGAATATGCGCGTCCGTCAGGGTGATTTCGGTCTGGTGGCAGGAGGTCGAGCTCTCGCAGGTGTGATCATCGCCCATCGCGACGAGAACGCCGCCTTTCGGCGCGACGCCGGCGAGGTTGGCGTGCCGAAACACGTCGCCGGAACGGTCGAGACCGGGTCCCTTGCCATACCACATGGCGAAGACGCCCTCATGCGTGCCCTGACCGCGCAGATGCGCCTGTTGCGCGCCCCAAATCGCGGTGGCCGCGATATCTTCGTTCAAGCCCGGCTCAAACGTGACTTCATGGGCGGCCAATGCGCTCGTCGCTTTCCAGGCGGTCATATCGACCCCGCCCAGCGGCGAACCACGATAGCCGGTGATGTATCCAGCCGTGTTCCATCCAACCGTTCTGTCGCGCACCTTTTGCGCAAGAGCGGCGCGAATCATCGCCTGCACGCCCGAAAGCAGAACGTCGTTCTTGGACAGATCGAAGCGATCGCCGAGGGAGACGTCGCGCAGTGGCGTCGCCTGCCCCCGCTCGCTTGCGGACATCAGCTCGGAACCGTCCATTGCAGATCCTCCCGATTAGCCGACGCGGCTTTTTTGTTCTCTCACGCCAAAAAGGTAAGCTAAGCTGTCCTTTTTGTCCAGCGATTGCGTCGAGACTGCGTAACTTAAGACCTAGCGCGCGACATGATCTGTCACGCCACTCTAACACGTAGACACTCACAGCGGCCTTAAGAAGGAGGCCGGCGGAAGATAAAAGAAGCTGGCCGTTAGCTTATGCGATTAACTAGACGACGCGCGCTGGGTCTCGTTGCGGCCGGGGGTATGATCGCGGCGACCGCAGCTGCAGCCAAGCGACGCGAGCACCGAATGGAAGCCTCCTACCCGCCCTTGGGCGACCGCATCGATCTGGGCGCCGACTTCGCCGGTCAGAAGATCCACGTTTTCCAAGCAGGCCCGAGAACCGCGCCGCCCGTTGTGCTGATCCATGGCGCAAGTGGAAACCTGCGTGACTTCACCTTTGGATTCATCGATCGGATCTCGGACCGGTTTCGGGTCATCGCAATCGACCGCCCCGGATTCGGGTATTCCGATCGCGGCGATGGGAACGCGCATCTGCCCGACAATCAGGCGGCCGCGATGCGTGCGGCCGCCGAAGCGCTCGGGGTGAACCGCGCGATCATCGCAGGCCACTCATTGGGATCCGCTTCTGCGTTGTCATGGGCTTTGGATGCGCCGGAAACCGTCGCCGGCGTCTTGGTCCTCGGAGGCGTGTCTCACCCTTGGAAGGGCACCGCGGGGCACGTTTACGACGTTGGCTCGGTTCCAGGCGTCGGGCACATGCTCGCCGGCGCCGTCGCCGCGTTTGTCAGCGAACGTCGCGCAAAGAGCGGTATCGAAGCCATTTTTCGCCCGCAGGCGGCGCCCGACGGCTACGCCGACTATGTTGGCGTGGCGCTGGCCCTGCGCGCCGCCACGTTCCGGTACAACAACCTCGATATTGGCCTGCTGAAACCGTATTTGAAGCGCCGGAGCCCGGAATACGCCAACCTGGCGACGCCGATCGAGATCGTGCACGGCGCCCTCGACACGATCGTGCCGCCTGACGTGCACTCGATTCCCTTGTCCCAAAAGGCCCCGAACGCGCGGTTGAACCTGCTCGAAGGGGTTGGTCACATGCCGCATCATGTGGCGCCGGAGGCATGCGAAGCCGCACTGGATCGGTTATCCGCCTCTTTTTGAAGTGTTTTCCTAAAATGGCGCGTGACTGAAAAGCCGCTATGCGCGATCGACGGGGGTGAAAACGGTTAACAGCGGGTGGGATCGCCTATCTTGGCGCCTTCACACCGCCCGATGGGAGCGAGGATGGCCGTCGAGCAAGCAGAACCGAGAATGGAGCGCCGAAGCGCCTTGCGGCGTCTCGGAAACCGGCTCGGACGATTTCTGCGCCGTCTCGTCGGACGCGTTGAGACCAAGGCCGCCCAAACGGCTGAAGGTCCCGGCGGCCGCACCGCGCCTGAAGGCATGGAGGGTCGGCGGCGCAACCGCGCCGCAGATCTGGACGCCGCCGCTGACCGGACCGACGATACGCATGCGCCGGCGCATGAGGGAGGGGATGGATTGCCCCGAACCGCTTTTGCTAAAGCGCCTTTTGCGCGTGCCGCGCGGGGCGAAGACGCCGCGCGCTCTATTAGAACACGGATCTTTCCTCCGCACAGGCGACGCCTTAGCACGCCCGACCGAAAAACCTGGCCCTCCAAACCGCTGCAAAGCCGTTTCGTTCAGGTCGAAGACCTCAGCCTTCATGCGATGGAGCGACCCGGCAAGACCGACGATCTCGCGGTCGTCCTCGTTCACGGGGCTGGTCTCGACCACCGCGACTGGACGTTCGGGTTCATTGATCGGATCGCGCCGACATGGCGGATCTTGGCCTTCGACCGACCCGGGTTCGGAGGATCTGAGCGACCAACGCTGGGCGGGGCGCTGCCCGCGACGCAAGCGCGTCTGATGCGCGCGGCGATCAAGGCCATGGGCGTGGAACGCGCAGTGCTCGTCGGACACAGCTGGGGCGGCGCCGTCGTTACGGCGTGGGCGCTCGACGCGCCGGAAACCGTCAGCGGCGTGGTCAGCCTCGCCGGCGCTGTCATGCCGTGGAGCCTCAACACCTCGATGGCGCATTCGCGACGGATCCGCAGCGCGGCTGCAGCGGCGTTTCGTCCAGGCGGCCTCAGGCAAGCCGCGCTCGACGGCATCGTTGAATCGTTCTCACCGGAAGCAATCCCGGACGGGTATGTCGAACATGTGCAGACCGACATGTCGCCGCTGTCAGGACCAGCGGTCGCAATGGCCGCCGACGTCGCGACGGTGAGCGGCGCGCTGTCGATGCAGAAGCAACGTTACGCTGATTTCGCCCCGCCGCTTGAGCTCGTTTACGGCGATCAGGACGCGATCGTGTCGGTGGACGAGCAGGGCCGCGCCGTCCAGAAGCTGGTAGATCACGCGAGCCTGACCGTCGTCGCCGGAGCAGGTCACATGGTGCACCACACGCATCCCGACGACTGCCTGCGCGCGATCGAGAAGATCGCCCGTCGGGCCTAGGCGGCGAATGTCGCTCCTGCAAGCGTCATGACATCGCCTCCGGCCCGCTCAGATCCGGCGTTTGGGTCGCCTTTGCGAGACGGGGAGGTGATAACTGCCGTCTTTCCCAGGATGATGGGAAAGGCGCGCCCCGGGGTCGTCGTTCGCGTCATTGACGAGGACGGGCGAGCCGCCGGGGTCGTGGCCACGCCGATGACCACTGTCCGCACCAACCAGGCCGGGCGCATCGCCGTCGCCGCGGATCCGGACCGGGGCGTGGAACGCGCTTGCTGGCTCTTGCTTCCCAGCACATCGGTGCTCCCGCTATCTGCGATCCTCGAGCGACGCGGCGATGTTTCAAACCGTTTGTTCGTTGAGCTCGACGCCGCGATGTCGGAGTGGTTCGGGCGCGCCTGGCGCCAGACCGACCCGGCGCTCGCACGGCCGATAAAACGCGCGCGCCCGCTGCACCCGAAACGACGGAGGCGCTGATCGAGGGACGTGATCGAAAGATCTCCGCTCTCGACCGAACACCCCTCGCATCTATATGGACGGAGCCGAAGCGCATCCGCGCGACCTCGCGATGAAAGAGCCTGTTATGGCGATTGACCCAACACAGTTTGACGTACGCGCCCTGCGCGGCGCGTTCGGGGCGTTCATGACCGGCGTGACCGTCACGACGACGAAAGACGTCGATGGCACCCCCCGCGGCTTCACCGCGAACTCGTTCACATCCGTGTCGTTGGATCCGCCTCTTTTGTTGGTGTGCTTGTCGAAGACGTCGTCGACGCTCGCGACTTTTCGCGGCGCGAACGCCTTTGCCGTCAATGTGTTGGCCGAGACCCAGCAGGAGATCGCGAACACCTTCGCCTCGAAGGTCTCGGATCGCTTCGCTCAGATCGCGTGGCGCGACGGGCCCGCGGGCGGCGCGCCGATCCTCGAGGGCGCCGCGGCTTGGTTCGACTGCGCCCCGCATCAAATGATCGATGCCGGCGACCACGTCATCCTCATCGGGGAAGTGAAGGCCTTCGACGCAACGGATGCGAACGGCCTCGGCTACGCCAGAGGCGGCTACTTCACGCTCGGTCTTGAGCAGAAAGCCGTCGCGGCGGCGGCCGGCGAAGCGCATGTGGTGGTCGGTGCGATCGTCGAACACGAAGGCAAGGTGCTTCTGGTCGAGGACGAAACCGGCGGACTGCGGCCTCCCTCGACGGGCAGAGACGGCGAGAGGGGGTCGGTCGCGCGTCTGAAGAACAAACTCTTCCAGATGGGCGTCGACGCGCGTTTGGGGCCGCTTTACGCCGTCTATGAAAACGACAAGACAGGCGTGCAATCGATCTATTATCGCGCGGCGGCCAGCGCGGCGTCGGCCGACGAAGGGCGGTTTATCGCGTTGGACGAGATCCCCTGGAGCCGCCTGCCGTCGCAGCCCCTCACGGATATGCTCAGGCGTTTTGAGATCGAGCACCGAGAACAAAGGTTCGGGGTCTACTTCAGCGGCGGCGAGTTCTGGCAGGCCCGCAGAGCCGCAGGCGACAAATGACAGCAGAGGACCAATGACCGCGCCCGACGCCGATCCGGCCGCGAAACCAACGCGAGGCGCAGGCGCCGCTTCCTGGCTTTACGATGCGCCGGTTCTGCTTTTGACGCTCACAACGTTGTTTTGGGGCATGAACGCGGTCATGGGCCGAGCCGCCGTTGGCGAGATTTCGCCCTTTCAGCTGACACTCATGCGTTGGGTGCTGGTCTCCGCCGCGCTCTGGCTTCTGTTCGGGCATGAAGTGCGCGCGCATTGGGAGACGATACGGCCGAAGCTCGGCCAGATCGTTCTGATGGCGTTCTTCGGCTTCACCGCGTTCAATACACTCTTTTATATCGCCGCCGAGCACACTACGGCCGTCAACATCGGCATCCTGCAAGGGTCGATGCCGGTTTTTGTGCTGCTCGGAGCAGTTGCGCTCCACAACACCCCGGTCAGCTTTGTGCAGTCGTTGGGCGTCGCCGTGACCTTCGTCGGCGTGCTCGTCGTCGCGACCCGGGGCGCGCTGCTTGACGTGTTCGACCTGGAGTTCAACGAAGGCGACCTTCTGATGCTGCTCGCCTGCGTCTTTTACGCCTGCTACACGGTCGCGCTGCGAAACCGTCCCAACATCCCGGGACGCGCTTTCTTTACACTGATGACGCCGATCGCAGCCATAACCGCAGCCCCTCTCGCAATCGTCGAAACCGTGTGGTGGGATGTTGAAGCTCCGACGGTTTTTGGTTGGACGCTCGCCGTGCTGGTCGCGATCTTTCCGTCCTGCCTGGCGCAGCTGTTCTTCTTGCGCGGCGTCGACCTGATCGGCCCTGCGCGCGCAGGCGTCTTCATCAATCTGGTCCCGGTCTTCGCCGCGCTTCTCGCCGTGCTCTTTCTCGAGGAGACCTTCGCGCTCTACCACGCAACGGCGCTCACGCTTGTTCTGAGCGGGATCTGGCTCGCGCAAAGAAAGCCCAGAGTCCAAGACAGCTGATGTTTTTCAGAGAGTTAACCTTAACAGACGTTCACACCGATGCAGAACGTCCATACCCGCCGTCGATTTAGCGCCAAGACGGCTCGGTTGCTTTTCTGACATGACCCAAAACGGTATCGTCATTGCGAATCGTCGTTGAAAGTCGGGCGACAGAGCGGCGAAATGGGTTTATGGTTCCAACGTTGCGATCCTCGCAGCGGACTGGGGGCGGCTCGTAAGGGCGCTGAAACATGAAGTGGGCGGAGAGCTTCGTTTCGGCGGGTGAGGGGTAGGTGATGCGCAAGATTTATCTTTCTGTGGCGTCGTTGGGATTGGCCCTCAGCGTTGCAGCGTGCAAACAGCCGGGCGTCGACGGCGGCGGCTTGCAGCTGGTCGATCTGCAGGATCAGTTCGAAGCGTTAGGAGACGCGCCGCCGTACGCATTGCCCAACAGCTGCTACGCAAAAGTTGTGATCCCCGCGAAGTACCGGACTGTCCAGGAAGAGATCCTCGTCGAAGACACCCGCCGAGAAATCGTATCGACGCCGCCAGTCTACAAGACGGAGGACGAACGCGATCTGGTCCAGGACGCGGGCGAGCGCGAGGTGAGCATACCGCCAACCTACAAGCAGGTTGAAGAGGAGGTGGTCGTCGAGCCGGCGACCGAGAAGACAATTGTCATCCCTGCGAAGTACCGAACCATCACAGAAGAGATTGTCGTACGGCCTCCAGGCGTTGATCTGACCGCCGAACAATTGGGCTACCGCACGGTCACACGCCGCGTAAGTGGCGGTGAAAGAACGCTTTGGGTCAAACCCGAGGATGTTCGGGAAGGCGATCGCGTGATCGCCAATCGAGACGACGGCTTCCGTCTGGTCGTGCGGAAAGGCGGAACCCGGCTGGTGAAGCAACGGGTCCTCGTCGGTGAAGAGCCGCTGACGAAACGGAAGATCACGCGCCGCGAATTGGTCGAGCCCGAGCGCACGCGAGTGGTCGCCGTGCCGGCGAAAACCAAAAACGTGGCGCGTTGGGTGATTGATCAGCCGGGGACCGTCAAACGGGTTCCGACCGAGGCGGTTTTCCAGGAGGTCGAACGCCGTGTTCTGGTGACGCCGGGATCGCAGCAGGTCATAGAACTCGACCCCGTCTTCGAAACCGTCGACCGCGAAGAGCTGATCGAAGGGCCCAAAGCCGTCTGGGCGGAGATCCTGTGTAAGGACGCCAATCCGCAGACCGTCAGATCGCTGCAGTCGGAGCTGTTTAAGCGCGGCTATTACACTGGCCCGATCAACGGGCGTCAGTCGCCGTCATTGGACGCCGCAGTCAACGACTATCAGTTGGACCAGGGTCTCGCGACCGGCGGGATCACCTTTGAAACGCTGCAGGCGTTGGGAATCGGCGCTTAGTCGTCACCGTCCCACTTTGAAACAAAGGCCGCGCCGTTTTCTGCGCGGCCTTTTTCATTCCGCAGATGTCTCGCCCCAAACGTCGCTGAGGGTGAAACCACGCGGAAACGGATCTCTGGGATCGAGCCCGACCTGACGGGCGCCATAGATCCAGGCCCGGCCTGAGACCGAAACACTCGAAAAAACAACGCCGTCAACCTGATTGACAGCCTTCAGGCGGGCTTCAAATTCGCCGTTGATGATCGAACGCGACGTCACGCGCTCTCCCGCTTTGATCTGGCCACGAGCCTGCAGCGCCGCCACCGCCGCGGTCGTCCCCGTTCCACAGGGCGAACGATCGACCCGCCCCGGCCACATGCAAGTACAAGTTCGAAGCGCGCCGTCGGGCTCCCTGTCGAGAAACATGACATAGGCGACGCCCGAGATCTCAGGAATGCGCGGATGGCGAACATGGCGCGCCGCGTTGATTTGCTCCCGCAGAGCGACGCCGATCGTCGCCAGCTGGCGCGCCGCGCCCGGCTCGATCCGCAGACCGAGCTGGTTCACGTCGACCAGCGCGTAGAAGACGCCGCCGAAACACAGATCGTATCGAAGGGGCCCCCACTCTTTCGTCTCGATTTCGACATCCAGCGCGTCAACATAGGCCGGCGGCATGTCGAGGCTGACGCGCTCACAGACGCCGTCAGCGCAGGTCGCAACGGCCTCCACAAGTCCTGCGGCGGTGTCGAGCACCACCTTTGTCTCGGGCTCGCGCATCGTGACCATGCCGGTTTCCAAAAGCACCGTGGTGGCGCAAATCGCATTCGATCCCGACATCGCGTGAGACTGATCCGGCTGCAGCACGATGAAGCCGGTGTCGGCCTCCGGCCGCGTCGAGGGCGGAAGAAGGATGCCGGAGCCCGCCGGCGCGCCGCGCGGCTCTGAGCACAAGAGGCGACGGATTGCGTCATCGCCGGCATTCAAATGCGCGAGCTTCGCCGCGATGGTCTCGCCCGGAGGGCCCAGGAAGCCGCCCACGACGACGCGGCCGGCTTCACCTTCGCAATGCGCGTCGACCAGATGGAGAACTTTGGACCATCGCATCTTGGCGTTCCCCTAAACTCTTGTTGGCGTTCCCGTAAAACTCTTGCGGATCAGAGCGGACCTCAGGACGCCTCGCGGATCAAGTCGCGATGTGCGGCAGGGCCAAGCCGGGGCGCGCGCGACATCGGGATCATTTGCCGCATGTGCGGTGATGTCCGTTGTGCACAGAAGACATAAATCTGAGAGTGGAATGCGGAACATCGCCAGCGCCGCGGTTTTGCTCCGAAGACGTTGACTTGGGTCAAAGAACGGTCTGCGAATGCAACTGAAAGATGACAGCGAACCCAAGTGGGAGGCTGAATTGGACTACGAAACCTTCTTCCGGAGACAGCTCGATGGGCTGAAGGACGAGGGTCGCTACCGTGTGTTCGCCAATCTCGAGCGTCACCGCGGCGACTTCCCACGCGCGACCCGCCGTTCAGACGGGGCGGCCAAACCGGTCACGGTCTGGTGTTCGAACGACTATCTCGGCATGGGCCAACACCCGACGGTCCTCAACGCGATGCACGAGGCCCTTGATCGCTGCGGCGCAGGGGCTGGCGGCACGCGGAACATCTCCGGCACCAACGTCTACCATGTCGCGCTCGAAGAGGAGCTCGCCGATCTCCACGCGAAAGAAGACGCGCTCCTGTTCACATCGGGCTACGTCTCGAACTGGGCTGCGCTGGGCACCCTGGCCGCCAAGCTTCCGAATGCGGTCATTCTTTCCGACGAGCTGAACCATGCCTCGATGATCGAAGGCATGCGCCATTCCCGGGCGGAAAAGCGCATTTGGCGCCACAACGACGTCGCGCATTTGGACCAGCTGCTGTCGGAGCTCGAGCCGGGGCGGCCAAAGATCGTGGCGTTTGAGTCCGTCTACTCAATGGATGGGGATATCGCACCGATCGCCGACATCTGCGACGTGGCGGAGAAACATGGCGCGCTGACCTATCTCGACGAGGTGCACGCTGTCGGCCTTTACGGTCCGCGGGGCGGAGGCGTCGCCGAGCGCGAAGGCCTGATGGACCGCCTCACAGTGATCGAAGGCACGCTCGGCAAAGCCTTCGGGGTCATGGGAGGCTATATCGCCGCATCCAAGGCCCTTTGTGATTTTGTGCGCAGCTTTGCGAGCGGGTTCATTTTCACGACGGCTCTGCCGCCGGCGGTGGCGGCCGGCGCTTGCGCCTCGATCCGTCACTTGAAGGTCAGCGAGATGGAGCGCGCGCGTCACCAAGAACGCGTCGCCAAGGTGCGGGCGAAACTGGATGCGATCGGCATCCCGCACCTGCCGAACCCAAGCCATATCGTCCCGGTGATGGTGAAGGACGCGGTGAAATGCAAACAGCTCTCCGATATCCTGCTGGACTCCTGCGGGATCTATATTCAGCCGATCAACTACCCGACGGTTCCAAAGGGAACTGAGCGGCTTCGGATCACCCCGTCGCCGCTGCATTCGGATGAGGATATCGACCATCTGGTCGGCTCGCTTGAGATGCTGTGGCGTCAGTGTGCGCTGGCTCGAGCGGTCGCCTAGGGGCGGTCGCTTCATTCTGTCACGGCCCGCGTGCGATTGATCGGCGTCAAACAGCCGTCGAATGTGGCATGATTTGGTTAACCCTATAACCACGAATCACTTCGGAGGAATTCGATGTCGGCGTTTTCGACAAAAGACGGTCGTTTTGGCGCAACCACGAACGGGGCTGGCGCGACGGCGCAGGCCGCTCACATTGGCGAAGCGTATATGGGAATGATGCGCGACTCGATGGAGCTCAGCGCGGAATGGACCCAACGTCTGCTGAACTGCAAGTCCATGCCTGAGGTCGCCGAGGTGAACACCGAGTGCTCGCGAAAGGCGATGGAGAGTTGGATCGGGATGATGACGGAGATGTCGAACGCCGCGACGTCGACGATTTCGCCAACGATGGAAGCCGCATCGAAACGCTCGAAACGATAAGGTCGAAGGGCGGGCGATCGGACTTCAGTCGCGATCGTTCCCAAAGAAACTGTCGTCGCGGTGTCGGCCGCCGTTGCCGAAAACCCGATTGCCGAGCCAAGCCAGCGCGAAGACGGCGATGAGTCCGCCAACCACCCAAAGATAGCTTTGCGCAAAGTCACTCATCCTGGCGTCCTTTCAGTTCCGTCGACTGCTCGCTAACCCCAGGGTCCCGAGTTCCCATGATCGCGACCGCGTGGACGGGTGACCGGGGGGCCGCCCCCAGATCTTTTGGCCGCGACCGCAAGCTCGCTTGTCGGCGCGATGTCCGTCATCGCCTTCAGCGCGGCGATGCGGTTGTCGACATTGGGGTGGGTTGCGAACAGGTTGTCCATGCGTCGCCCAGACAGCGGATTGACGATGAACAGATGAGCCGTGGTTGGGTTGCGCTCGACGCTCATCATCTCGTTCTGAGCCGCGCGCCCGGAAATCTTGTTGAGCGCCGATGCAAGCCACATCGGCTGTCCGCAGATTTCAGCACCCATTCGGTCAGCCGCATATTCGCGCGTCCGACTGATCATCATCTGCACCAACGAGGCGGCGATCGGCGCGAGGATCACGGCGACCAGCACGCCGACGAAGCCCAATGGATTTCGGTCGTTGTTGTTCCCGCCGAAGAACAGTCCAAACTGCGCCAGCATCGAGATCGCGCCGGCGACCGTCGCGGCGATCGTCATGATCAACGTGTCGCGGTTCTTGATATGCGCGAGTTCATGCGCGATCACGCCCGCCAACTCTCCGCGATCCAGAATGCGCATCAAACCGGTCGTAACGGCGACGGCGCCCTTTTCCGGACTGCGCCCAGTCGCGAAGGCGTTCGGTTGGTCTTCGTTGATGATGTAGATCTTCGGCGTCGGTAGGTCGGCGTTGCGGGAGAGCTCTTCGACCATCGCATACAGCTCGGGATTGCCGGCCCGCGTGACGGGTTGAGCGCCATGGGCCGACAGCGCGAGACTGTCGGAATTCCAAAAGGCGAAGAGGTTCATCCCCAGTGCGACGACAAAAGCGATCGCCATGCCGGCGGTCCCGCCAATGAGAAAACCGACGCCCATAAACAACGCCGTCATCGCCGCCAGAAGCATGGCGGTTTTCACGTAGTTCATCGGAAACAGTCTCCGGTTTTCCCTGAGGTCATGCCCGTGACGTAGGTTGTCCTAGCGACAACGCAACGGTTGGCTCCCGTGACCCCCGCCATGCCGGCAAAGCGCAGAACGTTCTTGAGACGGCGGCGGTTCCATGCGACTCCTCCCAAAACGGGACTTCTTGCGGGGGCAAGAGGGGTATTGGGGTCGAAGATGAACGGAAAAGTCATCCTTGTGATCATGGATGGCGTCGGCCATGACGCCGCGGTCACGCAATGCGGCTTTCTTGAAGGCTGTGTCGAGCTCGGGCGCGCCCGTCGATGGAAAATGCGCGCTGCGCTGCCGACCGTTTCAGCCGCGATCTATGAGACGCTTCATACGGGGCTGTCGCCGATCGACCACGGCGTCACGGGCAATGAGGCGCTGAGGCGGTCGACGCGGCCCAACACTTTTTCAACCTGTCGTCAGCACGGACTGCGCACTGCCGCCGTCGCCCAATCGTTCTTTTTCACGCTCTACCAAAGTCGTCCCTACGACCCGCTGCTCGACGTTGAATGCGACGAGCCGGGCGAGGCCATTCAATACGGACGGTTCTACTCGATGGAAGGCTACGGCGCTGCAAACGCCGCAGCCCCGGCGGAGATCGACCTCTGCGCCCAGGCGAACCTTCTGATCCGCCGAACCGATCCTTCCTACCTGTTGTTGCACACCTGCTCCGCCGACACGCTGGGGCACACGTTCGGAGGCGATTCCGCCGAATATCTCAAACAGGCCTGGCGCATCGACAACGCGTTGGCTCGCGTGATCCCGAGCTGGGTCGAAGCCGGCTACGACGTGTTCGTCACCGCCGATCACGGGATGAGCTCAAAAGGTTCGCACGGCGGCGCGGAAGCCGGCATGCGCGACGTCGCTTTCTACGCGTTCTCGGACGCGGCCGGCCCGCGGGAGGATCAGGTTCTCGAGCAACTTGCGGTCGCGCCGACCATCCTGTCTCGCATCGGCGCGCCGATCCCGGGCACGATGCACGAGCCGCCGTTCCTCACCGGCCGGGTGGCAGGCTTCATCGAGTCCCCGGCTGTCGTCAGCGCGGGCCGGGCGCCGCGCAAACCCGCGCGCTGGTAGGTTATCCACAGATACGACAACTCTCTTGCCTGTCGATCGACTCCAGATATTTTGCGGCCCATGACGGTCAGTTGTTTCGACTCCGCCATCTACGGAGGGCTGTTTTCGGACCCGGATCTGTCGGCGTTGTTTGACGACGCCGCGGAAATGCGGGCGTTCGCCTATGTCGAAGGCGCGCTTGCGCGGGCCCAGGGCGCGCTCGGCGTCATCCCTCCGCAAGCCGCTGCAAGGATTGAAGAGGTCTGCCGACATATCGCCAGCGGCGAGGCGGCGTTCGACCCGAACCCGCTGCGCGAAGGGGCGCGGCGCGACGGAGTGGCGATCCCATCCTTCGTCGCCGAGCTCCGGGCCGCGGTCGGCGCAGACGCGGCCCCCTATGTGCACTGGGGACTGACCAGCCAATGCGTCGTCGATTCGGCGATGATCTGTCGCGTCGCGGACGCGCTGGAGATCTTCGAAGCGCGGCTGTTGACCCTGTCCAGCCTGCTCGCCGATCTGACCCGAACCCATGAAGCTTTGCCGATGCCCGGCCGGACGCGCGGCATGCACGCGACACCGACGACCTTTGGTCTGAAATGCGCCGTCTGGCGCGCGCCCCTGATGCGACATCTGTCGCGTCTTGAGGATCTGCGCGACCGCGCGCTTTGCCTCTCGGTGGGCGGCGCGACCGGAACCATGGCGGCGCTCGGCCCCAAAGCGCTGGAACTCGAGGCTGCGATGGCGCAGCAACTCGATCTGTCCGTCACGCCTGTTCCCTGGCACGCCGCCCGCGACGGCGTGCTGGAGGTCGCCGGATGGATGGCGCAGGTGGCGGCGTCGCTCGGCAAGATCGCCAAGGACGTCGCCAACCTCGCCTCCTCTGATGTCGGCGAAGTGACGATCCCGGGCGGCGGCTCGTCGACGATGCCGAACAAGATCAACCCCGTCGCGCCCGAAGCGATCGTGACCCTGGCGCACGTCGCCTTTGGCCGGCTGTCCGACCTTCAGCATGCGGCCATGCCATTGCACGAACGCGGCGGCGCGAGCTGGATGGTGGAGTGGGTTTCGCTGCCGATCCTCGCGGTTGCGTCCGGAACGGCCCTTGCGCGCTCCATTGAACTGATTGAGGGGCTTGAGCCGCGTCCAGAGCGGATGCGCGCCAATCTCGACGCCAGCAACGGTCTGATCCTGGCCGAGCACGCCACCTTCGCCCTTGCCGAGCACATGCCGCGACCACAAGCGGCGGATCTGGTGAAGGCCGCCTGCGCCGAGGCCGCGACCTCGGGCCGGCATCTCTTCGACATTTTGGCCGAGCGCGCCGCTGCGCCGATCGACTGGTCCGGGTTGCGTGATCCGGCGTCGGCGATCGGACATGCGCGGACCCTGGCGCGTCGCGCCGTCGGAGACGCTTGACGCGCTTGTCCGCGGCGCCCGACGCTGGACGCGATGACAGATGCGACCAACCTCCTCGACCTCGCCGCCCTTGACGCCTGGATGGCGACGCACGCTCCCGGCTATTCAGGGCCGCTGACCGCGACAAAGTTCGAGACGGGTCAGTCCAACCCGACTTTCCGTCTGGACGCGCCGTCCGGCGCCTATGTTTTACGCCGCAAGCCGCCGGGCGAGCTGCTCAAATCCGCACATGCCGTCGACCGCGAGTATCGGGTGATGAAAGCGCTCGCCCCAACAAACGTTCCCGTTCCGCCGGTTTTATCCCTTTGCGAGGATGAGGGCGTTTTGGGCGCGGTCTTCTTCGTGATGGGTTTCATCCCCGGTCGAAACTTCGAAGACCCCGCCCTGCCCGGCCTCGCGCCCGCCGAGCGCACGGAGATCTACGACCAGATGAACGCCGCGCTCGCCGCCTTGCACAAGGTGGAGCCCTCGAGCGTAGGGCTGTCGGACTTCGGCCGCCCCGGCAACTATTACGAGCGGCAGTTTGGCCGGTGGCGTCGGCAGTATGAGGCGGCGCGCGACGAAGACGATCCCGCGATGGACCGGCTCATCGGCTGGCTCGACCGCGAGATGATTGCGGATGACGGGCGCGTGTCGATTGTCCACGGCGACTACCGGCTCGACAACCTGATCTACGCTTCCGATCGGCCGGAGCTTTTGGCGGTGCTGGACTGGGAGCTCTCCACCCTTGGGCATCCGTTCAACGACATCGCCTATCAATGCATGCAATTGCGGATGCCGACCGGCGTCGACGCGCGCGGGCTGGAGGGCGTCGACCGCGCCGCGCAGGGCATTCCAACGGAGGCCGAGTACGTCGCAGCCTATTGCGCCCGGATGGGCGTCGCGGAGATCGCGCATTTCGACTTTCTGCTGGCGTTCAATTTCTTCCGCATGGCCGCGATCCTGGAAGGGGTGAAGCGGCGCGCGCTCGACGGCAACGCCTCCAACCCCGAAAAAGCGCTGCGCCTTGGGGCATTAGCGCCGACCTATGTCCGCAAGGGCCTCGAAGCGGCTGAAATCGCATGACGCGCTATCGTGACAAGGTGGTGTTGATCACCGGAGCCGCGGGAGGTTTTGGCCGCCTGGCGGCCGAGCGCTTTGCCGCAGAGGGCGCGCGTCTGGCGCTGTCGGACCTCTCTTCGGCCGAGATCATCACCCCCGACGACGCCTTGGCGCTGCCGTGCGACGTCGCCTCTGAGCCCGAAGTCGCGACCCTGATCACCGCCGTCCTGGAGCGGTTCGGACGCATCGACGTCGCGGTGAATTGCGCTGGCGTTCTGCACGCGCCGGCGCAGCTCGCCGAGCTGTCGGTTGAGGCGTTTGATCACGCGATGACGGTGAATGCGCGCGGCGTGTTCCTGTGCCTCAAGCACCAACTCCCCGCGATGGCGGCGGCGGGGGGCGGCGCGATCCTCAACATCGCGTCCGCAGCGGGCCTTGTCGGCGCGCCGACCCTGTCGGCCTACGCTGCTTCGAAACATGCGGTGATCGGATTGACCCGCTCGGCGGCGGATGAATACGCCCGCATGGGCGTCCGGGTGAACGCGCTTTGCCCCGCGTTTGCGGCGACCGGCATGATCAACGAGATGACCGATCGCCTGGCGCCCGACCGCGCGGAAGCCGAGGCCAAGTTGGCCGCACGCATTCCAATGCGTCGCATCGCCCAGCCGGAGGAGGTCGTCGAGGCGATGCTCTGGCTTTGCTCTGACGCCAACAGCTTCATGACCGGGCAAGCCATCGCGCTGGATGGTGGATTGACCGCGGTTTAGCTCACCGCTGACCAACCCGCCGGTCGACGTTCCTTTTGGCAGTGGCTCCAACGCAACAATTAGGATAAAACCACTTTGTTGGTGCGAGGGATTATCGATCCGTAAACGATCCCCGGAAATAACCCTAGGACATTTCCTTTTCCGGGGGCAAGCGCATGTTGCGTGGGTTCAAGACGTCGTCGAAAGCACACATTGGTCAATCCAACCCGAGGGGTCGGAGCGCGGCCGCCCTCTGCGCCCTGTTGGGCGCAACGGCTTTGTCGCCCATTGGCGCGCCAGCCTGGGCGCAGGACACGGTCGTCATCGACGGGTCGGTGACCGAGACCAATGGCGGCGCGACCCTGAACGACGGCGACACGATCATCGTCACTGAAGACGGCGACGTCACGGTGAGCGGCCAGATCGGTGAAGACGTGAACGGCCTGTTCAGCGCCGCCCAAGGCGTCACCCTGATCCACAACGGCGACATCGACGTCACGGCGGACGACACTGATTTTTTTGGCGCTACCGCCGCCGGCCTTCGCGTCGAGGGCGCCGATTCCACGATCGAGAGCACCGGCCCCATCACCGCGACAGGCGACGGTACCGCCAACGCTGTCGGCTTCGATATCGGCAACGCCGCCGACAACGCGACAGTGTTCAACTCCGGCGCCGTCACACTAGCGACGATCGTCCCGGCTAACCTCACGAGCTTCGCCGACGCGATCGGTTTTCGCATCGATGGGAACAACGCAGCGGTGAACAATACGGGCGCTTTAACCTTCGCAACGAGTGGCTTGACCGACGCCACCGTTTTCGACGTGGACGGCGACAATGCGACCGTGACCAATTCCGGCGACATTCGTGTCAATGCGGATGACGACGCCTGGGGCTTTGACGTCGAAGGTGACAACGCCACCGTGACCAATTCCGGCGACATCACCTTCCAACAGGTCGGCAATGACGCCTGGGGCTTTGATATCGACGGCGGCAGTAACACGATAAAGAACTCCGGCGACGTTCTCGTAACAGCAGGCGGGCAAGCGTTCGGGGTCCTCGTCGATGACGACAACAACACGGTGCATAACAGCGGAAGCGTCATCATCGGCGGCGGCGATTTTGAGATTGGCGTGCTGATCGAGGGCGACGGCAATACCTTCATCAACAGGGGCGCGATCGCGACGCTTGGCCGGACAGGCGATTCCTTCGCGCTCGTTGTGTTTGGCGACGGCAACACCGTCGACCTGCGCGCCGGTTCGGTGCTGGTGGGGCGGGTTGTATTCGGAGCTGAGAACAAGCTCACCTTTGGCCCGGGATTGAATGCGGTGATCGTGCTCGACCCCCTCGGTCAGATCCCCGACACCATCATCGCGCCGGCAGGGGGCGTCGCCGTTGTCGGCGACACGGTCGTGGCGGTGGATCCCACAGGGTTCCTCGCCGGGGATCAGA
>ERZ1740059.209-NODE-209-length-32084-cov-6.409722_pt1 | contig 32084 bp, 25 predicted proteins | sample MGYA00581744_ERZ1740059 | MGnify/ENA primary metagenome ERZ1740059 (study PRJEB43018, sample SAMN04849738) | marine metagenome | isolation source: floating plastic debris | place: Pacific Ocean | collected 2008-08-28 | study: EMG produced TPA metagenomics assembly... | reverse complement strand
GCGGCGCCTCGCCCAGCTCGACCCGCAGGCGGCGCCCACTGCGGGCACCGGCGAGTTCCTCACGTCCCTCGACGCGCTCCGGATCGTCTCCGCGGAGGCGCGCGAGCACGGTCAGCTAGCATTGGTAAGCTACCTGACTGATCCGGATCCTCTACGCGGTGAGCTCGTGGGGGTCGGGCTGGCCTTCGCCGAGGGCCGCGGTGCCTACCTCCCGCTCGGTCACCGCACCCTGGAGGCGCCGGAGATGGTGCCCCTGGAGGAGGCGCTCGGCGTGCTGCGGCCGCTTCTGGAGAACTCGCTTCTTCCGAAGCTCTCCCCCGACCTCAAGCGCGAGGACCTCGTGTGGCGGCGACGAGGCATCGAGCTCCGCGGCTACGGGTTCGACGTCGCGCTCGCGAGCTACCTGCTCGACCCGGGCCGGCACGGGCACGGCATGGTGGAGGTCGCCCGCGCAGAGCTCGACGCCGAGCTGCCGCTGCTCGAGCGCTTGGTGCACCCGAAGCGCGGGGTACGGCTCCAGCCCGACGAGGTCGACGTCCAGTCCCTGGGCGACCTGGCGGCGAAGCATGCGGACTATGTCGTACGACTGACTCATTTGCTTCGCCCTCGGATGGAGCACGGAGACTTCGTGCGCCTCTTCCGGGAGCTGGAGCTCCCCCTCGCGGCGGTCCTGGCGGACATGGAGCGCGTGGGCGTGCGCGTGGACACCGACCTCCTCGGGGAGATGAGCGCGGCGGCCAGCCGCGAGCTCGCGGAGCTGGAGGCCCGCTGTCACGCCCTGGCGGGGCACGCCTTCAACGTGGGCTCGCCGCGCCAGCTCGAGACGATTCTCTTCGACGAGCTCGGCCTTCCGGTCGTGAAGCGCACCAAGACGGGTCGCTCGACGGATGCGCAGGTGCTCGAGGAGCTCGCGGCTCAGCACGAGCTGCCGGAGGCCATCCTCGCGCATCGGACCCTCTCGAAGCTCCAGGGCACCTACCTCGAGGCGCTCCCCGCGGCCGTGCTGCCCGAGACGGGACGCGTGCACACCCGCTACAACCAGGCCGTCGCGGCGACGGGGCGCCTGAGCTCGAGCGACCCCAACCTGCAGAACATCCCGATCCGCACGGAGTATGGCCGGCGGATCCGCGACGCCTTCGTGCCGGCGCCGGGGACCCTGCTCCTGGCCGCGGACTACTCGCAGATCGAGCTCCGCGTGCTCGCCCATCTCAGCGGCGACCCGGAGCTGCTGGACGCCTACCAGAGCGGCGAGGACGTGCACCGGCGGACGGCCTCGGCGCTCTTCGACGTGGAGCCCGCCGACGTCGACTACACCCAGCGAAATCAGGCCAAGACCGTGAACTTCGCGGTGATTTACGGTCAAACGCAGTTCGCGCTGGCGCGGAATCTGAAGATCGAGCGCTCGGAGGCCAAGCGCTACATCGACGCCTTCTTCGCGCGCTATGCCGGAGTGGAGCGCTTCATGGAGGGCGTGGTCGAGGACGCGAAGCGCACCGGCTACGTGACCACGCTGCTGGGTCGACGGCGGGCGCTGAACGACATCCGAAGCCGCAACCGGAACCTGCGGGCGGGCGCCGAGCGCATCGCCCGGAACACGCCCATCCAGGGCACGGCGGCGGACATCATCAAGATCGCCATGGTCCGCGTCCACGAGCGCCTTCGGCGGGAAGGGATGGGCACGCGCATGATCCTCACGGTTCACGACGAGCTGCTCTTCGAGGTGCCCGAGGCCGAGCGTGAAGCGGCGGAGGCCCTCGTGAAGGAGACCATGGAGGGGGCGCTCACGCTCGACGTCCCCCTCGAGGTCGACGTCGGCTTCGGTGCCAGCTGGGGCGCGGCGCACTGAGCCCAGCCTCTCGCGCGCCAGGGAGCGGGCTTCGCGCACCCGAAGCATCCTTCGCAGGCGTCCGAAGCATCCTTCGGGTTTCGCGTCCGCGAGCCCGAAGAAGGGTTCAGGTCCTCCGAGCGCGACCGTTGTCGGAGGGCGTGCCCGCCCTCGCCCCTCGCCAGGCTCCCCGAACGCCACGGGGGGAGGCCACGGTGGCCGCGCTCCTCGACGCGACGGCGGCGCTCCTCGGAGAGCGTGACCTCGCCGGCCTCACGACCACGCGCATCGCGTCGGCCGCGGGCGTGGGCGTGGGGACGCTCTATGCCTACTTCCCCGGCAAGGAGGCGCTCGTCCACGCCGTCGCGGCGCGGCAGCGAGGCCACCTCGAGGCCGCGCTGGAGGGTGCGCGGAGGGCGACCCGGGTCGAGGCGCGGGTCTACCGCTGGGTCGCCCGCTGGCTCCGGCACGAGCGTGAGGCCCCCGTTCCCACGCGGCGGCTCCGGGCGGCGATGCTGGCCGTCGCGGGCCCCGGAGATGCGGCACGCACGCTGGCCCGCCTGGAGGCATCGCTGCTTCGCCTCGCCGAGCCCGAAGCGCCCTTCGACCCCCTCGGCGTACACCTCGCGGTGCGGGCCGTGGACGCGCTCGTCTCGGATGCCGTCGCCGTCGCGGGCGCGCCCGTCGCGACGACCGGGGTGCTGCGGAACGCGCTGACCGAGCTGGTGCTCGGTCAGGTACGTGGCTCAGCGGGGGTCCGGCGCCTGCTCGAGATGCGCGGGGGGTCCGCTCGGGGCCTCGAGGGGGACGAGCTCCGTGTTCTTCCCGAAGCGAAGGCGCTGGCCGCGCCAGGTGACGGTGCGTCCGAAGACCGCGCTCATCCAGAGCGGCAGGAGCAACAGGTCCTTCACGGGCGCCAGCCAGGCGTAGCGCGGCGCGATGGGAGCTCGCGTGAGCCGCACGGCGAGGTGGTCGGCCGCGGCCTTCGCTGAGGTCAACGTCAGCGCCGCGAGGGTCACCGTGAGGTCGAAGCCCGAGGCGAGCACGGCCAGCGCCGCCAGCGCGACGGGGTTCGAGAGGATGTCGGCGACGAAGGCCGGCGCGTGGAGCGTCGCGCGCATCTTCAGCCAGCGCCCGTGACGCTCGAGGAAGCGGTCGATGCCGCAGTCCCGGTTCACGTTCTCGACGGGCGTCACGCTGAGCACCAGGCGGCGTCCGGCGGCCTTGTAGCGTTCCCCGAGCACGAAGTCCTCGCAGAGGACGTTCCGCACCGCGCCGAGGCCGCCGAAGTCCTGCTCCAGCTCGCTTCGCCGAAAGAGCATGGACTTGCCGCATACGCAGGTGATCCGTGCGACGTGGAGGGCGAGGCACATCGCCGGCGCGATGAAGGCCGAGAGCTGCAGGTTCTCCATGGCCGCGCCGCGGCTCGCCTCGCCGACGCCGATGACCGGGCTCGTGAGCATGGAGGCCCGCGCAGCGAGCATTTCCCCCACGATGTCGCGGAGGTAGCGCGGCGGGATGCGTACGTTCGCGTCCGACTGGTGCACCAGGTCGTAGCGGGCGTGGGGAAGGGCGCCCGCGAGGTTGGCGACCTTCGGGTTCAGCCCGTAGCTCGCGTCGCTGACGACGAAGCGCGCGTCCACGTCCGGGTGCTCGGCGGCGAGGGCGCGCGCCCGAGCGAGCCCCGGGTCGCGGGCGTCCGTCGCCGAGAAGATCAGCTCGAAGGGTGCGGGGTAGTCCTGCGTGAAGAAGGAGCGGAGGTTCGTGTCGAGGGAATCCTCGAGCCCCTTCAGCGGCTTCAGCAGGGAGACGGGCGGGAGCGAGGCCTCGGGAGCCCGGTCCGGGCGCCGCCGAACGTGGTGCCAGGTGGCCGCGATCGCCGCGAGATAGAAGGCGAAGGCGCCACCCGCGAGCGTGAGGAGCGCCCAGGCGAGGGCCATCGTGGTCGAAGCGAGCATGGAGACCCTTCGGTCGGACCGGCGGGGCCGGACCGGCGAGACCATGCAGGGCCGCGCTGCGTGACGCAATGCTCCCGGCGGCCTGGGCGAGCGAGTACCCACAGGCGGGCCCGCCGCGTCGCCCACGGGCGTGCTCCCGGCGATCGCCGGGTCCCCGTGCGTGTCAGCCGCACCCTTCCATGCACAGGTGGTAGGCGGCGACGCAGGCGTTGCGGCAGCTCGGTCCCCGTTCCGGGCACGCGAACACGCAGCGCTCCCACTCCGGGTCGCAGATCTCCAGGCAGGGTTCCTGGGCGAGCACGGTGGGCGGCGGCGGGAGCGGCGCGGGTGGGGGGGCCGGCGGGCGAGGGCGATCCTCGTAGGGGATGGGCTCGGGTCGAAGCGGCGTTCGGAGGCGATCGTCGACGTTTCCCCGCGGCACGCTCGGGTCCTGCACCTCCGCGAGCGGGTCGACGCGCTCGTCCTCCCGCGGCTCCGGGGTCGTCGGACCAGGCGTCGGCAAGGGGCGAAGGGAGGCATCGCCCGCGGACGCCAGGGCGCTCCGTCGCGCCCGCGCGTAGGCGACCCGCTCTGGCGGCTGCGCGGCGGCGTAGTGCGTGAGCCAGGCGTCCCAGCAGCCTCGCCGCTCGTCGTCGCTGAGCTCCGCGTCGTGGTCCGCGGCGTAGCAGCGTTCGTAGTAGACGCGGCCCTCGTGCATCATACGCGGGCTCGCCCCGCAGCCAGCCAGGGCGATGAGCGCGATGGGAAGGGCGACGCGCGAGAGCGAGGGACGACGATTCATGGCGGAGGACGCGAGGGGAAGTCGAAGCCGCAGCGGGGACGCTAGCAGCGTAGCTCCACTCCGCGGACAGGCGCTCTTCACGATCGACGTGACGGGCCCGCTATGGCTGGCCTGGTCCGCCGAGGGGCTCCGCTCCCTCCGCTGGGCCGAGGGATCGGAGCCCTGGCCGAACGTGCCCGTGCGCAAGCGCGTCCCGCCCGCCATCGCGAGGCCGCTGCGGGCCTACGACCGCGGCCTCAGCGTGGACCTCGCCGTCGAGGTCCCCGTGGATCTCGGCGCCGCCGGCACGACGTTCCAGCGCAGCGTCTGGGCCGCGCTCCGCCGCATTCCGCGCGGGCGGCTACGCACCTACGCGGGCGTGGCCACGGACATCGCGCATCCCCGGGCGATGCGCGCCGTCGGCGGCGCCAACGGCGCCAACCCCATCCCCGTCGTCATCCCCTGCCATCGCGTCGTCGGCTCCGGGCTTACGCTCGGCGGCTACGCCGGCGGGCTCGGCCTCAAGCGCCGGCTCCTCGCCCTCGAGGGCGTTCGGCTACGCGGCGACCGGCTGCACCCGGGCCAGCTCGGGCTCTTCGACTAGGCAGGTCGTTCACGCGCGGCCGCGTAGGAGCACCTTGGCCAGGCGCTCGATGCCGCCCTTGAGGAAGTCCGCGAAGGCCTGCGGCTGGGTGCGCTTGAGGCGCCAGAAGACGCGCGCGTCGCGCATGGGCAAGACGTAGAGCTCACCGCGCTCGAGGCCGTCGAGCGCGGCGCGGGCAACGTCTGGCGCCTGCACCTTCGAGAGGCGCATGGCCTTCGACGCCTTGCCCTTCTCCCGCGCGCTCATGGGCCCGCGGCTCGCCTCCATGATCCCGGTCTCGAAGAAGGTCGGGCACAGCACCGACACGGCGATGTTTCGGTCGTGGAGCTCGGCATGAAGCGTCTCCGAGAGCGCGACCACGGCCGCCTTCGTCGTGTTGTAGGGCGCCATGCGGGGCGTCGACACGATGCCGGCGGCGCTCGCCACGTTGAGGATGAAGCCGCTTCGCCGGGCGAGCATGCCCGGGGCGAAGGCCTGGCACCCGTACACCACCCCCATGAGGTTGATGTCGACGACCCATCGCCAGTCCTCGTTGCTCACCTCCTCGAAGGGGCCCGCGACGGCGACGCCGGCGTTGTTGCAGACGAGGTCGACGGCCCCGAGACGCGCCTCCGCGGCCTCCGCCAGAGCGAAGACGGCGGAGCGCTCACGGACGTCGCAGAGCACCACGTGCGCCTCGCCGCCCGCCTCCCGGACGAGGCGCGCCGTCTCTTCGGCCCCCTCGCGCTCGATGTCGCTGACGACCACGCGGCCGCCGCGCCGTGCGAGCGCGAGGGCGAGCGCGCGGCCAAGTCCGCGTCCGGCGCCCGTGACCACGGCGCGGGGGTGGGGGGGAAGGCTCCTCTTCGTGGGCATGGGACTCCTCGCGGGCGGGTGACGGAGTGGGCGGCTCCCCGCCCTCCACCTGGGCGCCGCGGTCTATCACGGGCGCCGCGAGCTTGCCTCCGGCGGCCCGTCGGGCGAGCTTCCGAGCGTGGCGGGAGGGAGGACCTCGAGAGAGCGCGTGGCAGGGCTCGTCCTCGCGATGCTCGTGCTCACGCCCGTGGCTCGAGCGCACGCGCGTGGCGACTGCCCGGGAGGCTGTCCCGAGGGTCAGGTCTGTACGCCGGAAGGCGCGTGTCTGGCGAGCCCCTTCGCGGAGCCGGCGCCTGGCGCGCCCGCGGCGCCCCCGCAGCCCGCGCCCGCGGCGCCGGATCCCGTCCCCGTGCTCGTCGTCGAGGATCAGACCGGGTTCCAGGGCGACGGCCCCGAGGACCCGCCCTTCGGCGCCATCGGCCTTCGCCTGCACGCCGATGTCCTCGGCATCCTCCCGCCGCTGCGGAACGCGAGCATCACGCAGGAGGATGCGGAGGCCGTCTTTCTGCTGGGCGCCGCGGGCTTCGTCCTCGACGGACACGTGCGCCTGAGCCCCCGCGTGGGCCTCGGCGTGCAGGGTCTTCTGGGACGCCAGGTCGTGCTCGCGGAGCTCGAGACGGTGCGCGGCACCTGGGGGCAGCTTGGCATGCTCATCCGCATCTTTCGCCGCGCACGACGCCGCGCGCAGCTCTTCGGGGACATCGTGCCGACCTTCCACGGCACCGCTGGCGGCCGCGGCGGCATGAGCGCGGCGGGCTTCGGCGTCCGCGGCGCCATCGGTCTCCGCGCGCCGGGACGGAACGGGTTCGCCTTCGTGGGGGCCCTCTCGCTCTTCCTTCCCTTCTACACGCGCATGTCCTTCGACATCGTCACCGGAGGGCGGGCGAGCGCCTACACGCTCGCGCTCCCGATCCTGGGCTTCTCCGTCGGTGCCGAGCTCAGCGGCTGAAGGCGTCGACGATCCGCCGCGCCACTTGCGCCTGGAGACGAAACGTCCATGATGGAGAGTCGAGCCGTGGGTGCGCCTGCCGCTCGGGGTCCGGACCGAGGTCCGGGGGGAGCGCGGCGTTCACGTCTGCGCGCCGGCGAAGCGGTGCGGCCCCGCCTTCGCCGGAGGACGAACGAGTCATGAAGAAGAGCTACGAGGTCTTCGAGGCCCCGGAGCGCGGAAAGCCGGTCAAAGCCTGGGTGCGCGGCGTCGACGTCGACCCCAAGGCGCTGACCCAGCTCCACAACATCGCCTCGCTGCCCTTCATCCATCGCTGGGTCGCGGCCATGCCCGACGTGCACCTCGGCAAGGGGGCGACGGTGGGCTCCGTCATCGCCACGAAGGGCGCCATCATCCCGGCGGCCGTCGGCGTGGACATCGGCTGTGGCATGAGCGCGGCACGGACCTCGCTGAAGGCGTCGGACCTGCCGGACTCGCTCCGGTCGATTCGCAGCTCCATGGAGGCCGCCGTCCCGCACGGCCGGACGCGCCACGGCGGGTCCGGCGACAAGGGCGCGTGGCGCGACGTGCCCAAGGCCAACCAGAAGGCTTGGAAGGCGCTCTCCTTCGACTTCGCGGACATCGTCCGCAAGCACCCGAAGGTCGAGAAGGCCAACCACGTCACGCACCTCGGCACGCTCGGGACGGGCAACCACTTCATCGAGCTCTGCCTCGACGAGGAGGACGCCGTGTGGGTCATGCTCCACAGCGGAAGCCGCGGCGTCGGCAACCGCATCGGCACCTACTTCATCGCCAAGGCGAAGGAGGAGATGAAGCGCTGGTTCATCCGGCTGCCGGACGAGGACCTCGCCTACCTGGCGGAGGGCTCGGAGCTCTACGACGACTACGTGGAGGCCGTGGCCTGGGCCCAGGACTACGCGCGGACGAACCGGGAGCTGATGATGGCGGCGGTGCTCGAGGCGCTGGCGACGGAGCCGGGGCTGCCGCCCTTCGAGCTCACGGCCGAGGCCGTAAACTGTCACCACAACTACGTGACGCGGGAGCGCCACTACGGCGCCGACGTGCTCGTGACCCGCAAGGGCGCGGTGCGCGCGCGGGCCGGGGACCTCGGCATCATCCCGGGCTCTATGGGCACGCGCTCCTACATCGTGCGCGGCAAGGGCAACCCCGAGTCGTTCTGCAGCTGCAGCCACGGCGCGGGTCGCGTGATGAGCCGGACCAAGGCACGGCAGACCTTCACGCTCGACGATCACCGGAAGGCGACCGAGGGCGTCGAGTGCCGGAAGGACGAGGCGGTGCTCGACGAGACGCCGAAGGCCTACAAGGACATCGACGCCGTGATGGCTGCCCAGTCGGATCTCGTGGAGGTCGTGCACACGCTCCGTCAGGTCGTGTGCGTGAAGGGCTGAGCGGCCCGGAGCACGCCGTGTCGACTGAGGTCCGCATCGACGGGCGCCAGGGGGAGGGCGGGGGCCAGGTGCTCCGCACGGGCCTCGCCCGCGCGGCGCTCACCGGCCGCCCGCTCGCCATCGACCACGTCCGTGGCGGGCGGGCTATGGCCGGCCTCCTGCGTCTGCACCTCACCGCCGTGATGGCGGCCGCCGAGGGGGGGGGGGCCGGGGGGGAGGGAGCCGAGCTCCGCTCGACCACGCTCCGCTTCCGCCCGGGACCGATTCGCGCCGGGCGCTATGCCTTCGCCGTCGGCTCCGCGGGAAGCGCCTGCCTCGTCGCGCAGACCGTGCTTCCGATGCTCCTCTTCGCCGAAGGGCCGAGTGAGCTCTGCCTCGAAGGGGGCACGCACAACCCGAAGGCGCCGACCTTCGGTGATCTCGAGCATGTCTTCCTGCCGCTGCTCGAGCGCGCCGGCGTGCCGGGGCTCGCGACATGGATCGACCGCTACGGTTTCCACCCGGCGGGGGGAGGGCGCTTCCACGTGACGGCGTCGCGCTGGGAGGCCCCCCGGCCGCTCGTGATCGATGAGACCCGCGGCGAGCCCTCGCTTCGTGCCTGGGCGCTCGTCGCCGGCGAGGTGCCCAAGCACGTCGCCGCGCGGGAGCTTCGCGCGCTTCGGGAGGCGTTGCCGCTCACCAAGGCCGACTGCACGCCGCGGGCCGTGGACTCGCCGGGGCCGGGCAACGTCGTCCAGGTATTGGTCGAGGGGCCGTGCCCCGAGCTCTTCACGGGCTTCGGGCGAAAGCGGCTCCGCGCGGAAGAGGTCGCGCGGCGCCTCGCTCTCGTGGTGCGGGCGCATCTCGGCCGGCGGGTGCCCGTGGGCGAGCACCTGGCAGACCAGCTGCTCCTGCCCCTCGCGCTGGGCGCGGGAGGGCGCTTCGTGACGGGGCCGCCCTCGCTCCACTTCACGACGAACGCAGACGTCATCGAGCGCTTCCTCGGCCCCTGCATCCGTGTCCGGGGCGACGCCCGAAGCGAACGCTTCGCAGTGGAGGTGACGGGCCGCGCGGCGGCTGCCGTGGCGTAGCGCAGGGAAGCCCGGACACGGCGCCCACGCCGGCCCGAATGGTCGTGAAGGGGAGGCCCTGACCGACCTGCCCGTTGTCGTCGAGGCCCCAGCAATGGAGGCTCCCGTCGTCGAGCGATGCGCAGCCGTGCTGCGGGGACGCACCCACGTGCGTCACGCCCGTCAGGGTGCCCACGCGCCTGGGCACGAGCACGTCCGGCTCGGGCAGCCCGCGCGCCCCGAACTCCTCCGTGTCGCCCCAGCACCAGACCTCCTCGAGGCCCGGGCCCGCGCCCGGCCGCCGCACGCACCCGACCGTGCGGATGCCGGTGAGGGAGACGCCGAAGTCCGCCTCGAGCACGCTCGTGACGGAGACGCGCTGCGGCGTGGACGACCCCGCGGTGCCGCCGTCGCCGAGGATGCCTTGTCCCCAGCACCAGAGCTCGAGGGACGCCGTGCGCACGCAGGAGCGTGGTCCCCAGCCATCCACCAGCTCGAGGATGCCCGTGGGGAGTGCGATCACGTCGGCGACGCCCAGCGTGGGCATGCCGGTGGCGCCGCGGCCGAGCTCGCCGCCGCCGTTGTCGCCCCAGCACGACACGCGGACGCCGTCCACGGGGTCATCGCGCAGGACGCAGGTGCCGCGGGACTGCGCGTGGACGGCTCGCGCGTCGGTGATCCCCGGAACGCGCGCCGGCGGAAGAATCACGTCGGCCAGGGTGCCGTGCCCGAGCTGGCCGAAGTTGTTGCGCCCCCAGCAGTAGACGCTGTGGATGGCCGCGCCGCCCGCGTCGGTCTCGGCGACGACGGCGCAGGCGTGCTCGAAGCCGATGGAGACGTCGTCGACGCCGAGTGATGGCAGTCCGGCGACCGGCCGTCCATTGCGGATGAAGGGCCCGGCGGTGGTCCCGTGGAGCCCCTGGCCCGGCCAGCCCCACACCCAGGCCTGCCCGCCGGTGGTGAGACCCACGGAGGTGAACGCTCCACCGTCGACCTGGCTCAAGGGGGGCAGGAGCGGCTGCGCCACGGGGACGTTCGAGTCCGCGCGGCTCCCGTTCGCCAGCTCGCCGCTGTCGTTGCGTCCGAAGGAGAGCGTCCCGCCGGTCCCTCGAAGCCCGATGGTGTGCGCGAGGCCGAGGGAAAGCTGGACGACGGGCGACTCGTCACAGGTGCTCGCGACGACGCGCCCGCAGGTGTCGCCGATGGCGCACGGCGCGAAGCACGCGCCGCAGTGCTGCGCATCCGCGGTCGTGTCGACCTCGCAGCCCGACGGGAAGGCACCGTCGCAGTCCGCCCGGCCCGTCGCGCAGCCCGCGATCTCGCAGAGCCCCTCGCCCCCGCACGTGCCCGTGCCCGTCGTGAAGGCACAGAACGCATCGGCCCCTTCGTCGACGGTCCCGTCGCAGTCGTTGTCGACGCGGTCGCAGCGCTCCTCCGCCATGGGAAAGACCGAGTCGTCCCCGTCCCGGCAGTCTCCGGCGATCGGCGCGAAGCCCGGGCCCGGGTCGCAGCTCATGACCTCCGTGCCCGCGATACCAAAGCCGTCGCCGTCCGCGTCCACGAACCAGACGCCGTCCGCGCTCTCGTCGACGCTCCCGTCGCAGTCCGTGTCGGTGCCCGAGCAGACCTCGGTCGCGCCGGGGTTGGCGGCCGGGTCGAGGTCGTCGCAGTCCGCGGGGCGGTCCACGAGGCCCGCGGGCGGCGCGCACGCGAGCGTGGCGACCCCGTCTCCCCAGCCGTCTCCGTCGCCGTCGGCGTAGTAGGCGAGGCGCGGGGCGGCCTCGTCGATGGCGCCGTCGCAGTCCTGGTCGACCCCGTCGCAGGCGTCGACGGCGTCCGGGCGAATGGCCGCGTCGCCGTCGTTGCAGTCCCCGCCGCGGGGCACGCGGGCCTCCACCGGCTCACAGGCCGTGACGGGCATCGCGGCCTCGTCGCCGAAGCCGTCCCCGTCGAGGTCGAGGAACCAGCTCACGCTCGCGTCCGCCCCATCGCTCACGCCGTCGCAGTCGTTGTCGAGGCCGTCGCAGAGCTCGGGCACACCGGGGCCGACGCTCGCGTTCGCGTCGTCGCAGTCGGGCCCGCCGCAGGCCGCATCGGCGAAGCCGTCGGCGTCGTCGTCCTCGAGGTCGTCGCCCGCGACGACGGCGTTCGCCAAGCCGTCGCAGTCGTCGTCGCGACCGTTGCAGCGCTCCGCCGCCGCCGGGCTCACGGCGCGGTCGCCGTCGTCGCAGTCGCTCGAGCGCAGCGAGTGCCCCGCCGGCGGAACGCAACTGATGGTGGTACCCGAGGCCGCGCTCCCGAAGCCGTCGCCGTCGTCGTCGCGGTACCACGTCACGGCCGTGGGCGACTCGTCGGCGACGCCGTCGCAGTCGTTGTCGATCCCGTCGCAGACCTCGACCTGCGCACGGTGCCGGGCCGGGTCCGCGTCGTCGCAGTCGTCGTCCAGCGGCGAGAAGCCGGGCGTGCCGGGGCATGCCCGGAGCGGCGCGCCGGGATCGCCGTGCAGATCGAAGTCGCGGTCCGCGAACCCGTCGACGGCGCGGTCCTCGTCGACGAGGCCGTCGCAGTCATTGTCGAGCGTGTCGCAGATCTCGAAGAGCCCGGCGCGCACGTCGCGACGACGGTCGTTGCAGTCGCTCCCGCAACGGCGTGCGCCGTCGCGCCCCGTGTTGCAGCAGGCGGCGTCGTCTTCCCCGTCCCCATCGCGGTCCATCGCGCCGAAGGTGCTCGGGTCGCAGTCCTCGTCGCGCCCCTCGGGATCGCAGACCTCGGGGTTGCCTGGGAAACGATTCGGGTCCGCGTCGTCGCAGTCGTTGCCCCCGCAACCGATGGCCAGGGCCCCGTCCCCATCCGCATCGGGGACGGCGCCGCAGGGCGAGGTGCAGGCCGCGTCCTCCTCCGAGCAGAGGAGATCCTCGGCGCAGGGTCTCACCCCGAGGACGCACCCCATCGGGTCCGCCCCCGGGGCTCCCGGGTCGCAGGTCTCGGGGCCGTTGCAAAAGACTCCGTCGTCGCAGTCGGCGTGCGCCACGCAAAGGCCGAGCGCGGCGTCCCGCATCGGCTCGGAGGACGCGTCGGCGCAGCCCAACCCGACGCCCAGCAGCACGGCGAAGACAGGGCGGAGAGGACGCATGCGGGCAGCATAGGCGAAAGTCGGGCCCGACCTCGCGCGCTGCAGACGAATCTCGTCAGCGTACGAGCTTGATGGAGAAGTGGGGCGTTTGGAGCGCGCCATAGAGGCGCGTCCAGAGCAGCAGATAGGCCTCGAGCCCGCGCGCGGCCCGCATGTCGCCGACGTCCACGACGTCCGTCCAGCCGAACGACGAGCGGAGCAGCTCGGTGACCTCGGCCTTCGCCGCCTCGTCGTCGCCGCAGATCAGCATGGTGTGGTCACCCCCGGCGAGCGCGGCTGGATTCACCATCAGGGACGCCGCCACGGTGTTCAGCGCCTTCACGACGCGTAGCGAGGGGTGAGCGCTCTGGATGGCCTCCCCGAGCGACGTGGTGTTGCAGACGGTGAGCGAGGGCGGGAAGCCCTGCGAGAAGTCGAGCGGGTTCGAGACGTCGAGGAGGACCCGGTCGTCGCCGGGCGACAGCTCGGCCATCGCGAGCACGTCGAGCGAAACGGCTCCGCCCGTGGCGTTGATGAGAAGAGCCGCGCCGTCGGCCGCGTCCGCGAAACGGGCCACCCGGACCGTGGGGTGAGCGTCGTGCCAGTCGGCGAAGGTCGGGGTGCCGGGCTCCGGGGCGCCGCGGGCGAGGGTGGCGTCCGGGTTCCTCGTGCCCAGCGCCAGCTGGTGGCCGCCGCGGGCGAGCGCCGCCGCGAGCTCTCGAGCCACCCCCCCCCGTACCGAAAATCGCGATGTTCATGATGCGTCCTTTCCTTTCATCTCTCCCTATGACCTCAACCCTTGCGATACAATGGACGCATGAGTCGCCTCAAGAGTGAGCAAGAGTTGACGATCCCCCGGCTCGTAGGCGTTCCCGCCTTCGTCCGGGTGGCCGAGCTCGGCAGCTTTCGCGCGGCGGCGCGCTCCCTCGAGGTCACCCCCGCGGCAGTGAGCAAGGCGGTGGCGCGGCTCGAGGAGCATCTCGGGACCCAGCTCTTTTTTCGTTCCTCGCGTCGCGTCGCGCTGACGACGGAAGGCGCGCTCTACCTCGACCACTGCCGGGCGGCGCTCGATCGGATGACCGCGGCCGAAGAGGCGCTCGTCGCGTCGCGCCGTCTCGCCAAGGGAGTCGTGCGGGCGTCGCTTTCGCGCGTGCTGGCCGAGCCTGTGCTGCGCGGGCTCGCCAAGGCGCGAACGCGGCATCCCCAGCTCATGGTTCGCCTGTCCTTCACGGACCGCGAGGCCCGCCTGGCCGAAGGCTTCGACGTTGCGGTGCGCATCGGCGCGCTGAAGGACTCCCCGCTCGTCGCGCGGCACCTCCACACGCCGCGGTGGGTGACCGTCGCGAGCCCGCGCTACCTGGCGACGGCCCCACCGCTCCGTACGCCGGAGGACCTGAAGGTCCACCGCTGCCTTCACTTCTCCACGCCCCGCGGCCGTGTGATCGACCTGGCCTTCCCCGAGCGCGTCAGCAGTCCCCACGTGCTCGTCGTCGACGATGGAGCTGCGCTCGTCTCCGCGGCGCGACATGGCCTCGGTGTCGCACAGGCCTTCGACTTCATGGTGCGCGACGCACTCCGCGCGGGGGACCTGGTGGAGGTGCTCGGCGATCGAGATGTCCCCGGACCACCCATCCACGCGCTCACGCCGAGAGGCCGACTCCGCGTGGCGCGGGTGCGCGTGTTCGTCGACCTCGTCCACGACGCGCTTCGCGCCGGCGACCTCGCCGCCGGGAGGGCCAGGTGAGCTCAGCTACCCATCCACAGGCAGTCCTGGGCGTCGACCACCACGTGGAGCAGCAGACCCGTGGCGGCGACGCGTGCTCGCGGCAGCAGGAGCAGCCCGAGATACCCCGCGATCGCCCAGGCCGAGTGAAGCGGATGAAAGCCGACGCTGCATCGGTTCGGGTCGAAGACGGGCTCGGCCAGTAGATGGTCGAGGTCGATCAGCCAGGTCGCGAGCATGACGGCCCACGCGCGCTTCCATCGCGGGCGGTGGAGCGCGTAGGCCACGAGCCCCGGGACCACGAGGTGTCCTCCGTAATGCAGCGTGAAACGCAGCAGCTCCATGGCGAGACCCTACGCGATGCGGCGAGACACGCCGAAAGGGCGATCGCCGCGCGCATCGCGCGAGGATCTCCCCCGCCTCCGTAACTGCACGGGGTGAGCGCCCGTCGAAGGGCAAGCGCCGCGGAGTCCGAGGGGCCCCACCATGACGTTGCGGGAACGGAAGCATCAGGTCGTCGACCGCTCGGACGGTCGCGCAACGCATCTTCGCCACACGCTCCTCGCTTCGTCGCGCGAGACGTTGCGCCGGCTCGGACACTTCGAGCGCTACGAGGCCTTGCTCGGCGGCGACGCGCGGTCCTCTCTCCGCGAGATCGCCATGACCCCTGGCTGGGCGAGCATCGACCATGGGGTTGCCCACTACGCCGCATGTGATGCGCTCGGGCTCACCCAGGAGCAGCTGCTCGAGGTCGGCCGGGCCGTGGGAGCACGCATCCGCGGGACGGCGCTCGGGACCCTGGCGCGCCTCGCGGCGCGGGGCGGCGTCGGGCCGTGGACGCCGCGCGGGCAGCTCGACAAGCTCGTCGCCCGGATGTGCCGCGGCGGCAGCGTGCGCGTGTTTCGCGAGGGCCCGAAGAACGCGCTCGTCGAGCTCGGCGACAACCCCATCTGGGGCTTCGACTTCTGCGCGTACGGCATGGGCGGCATTCTCGAGGCGGTCTCGATCACCTTCACCCGCCGCGTCGACTGGGAGGTCAGCCCACCGACGCTGCGAGGAGACGGCCGGCGCTACGCGCTGGCCTGGGTCTGACCGAGACGTCGCGGGCAGCCGATGCGATGCGGGTCGCGACCCGTGGCCACCGGTCCCGCGCGCAGACGTTTCAGGCTTCGTGAGAGGAGCCCCGGCGACGGAATCGAAAGACGGAGGCATGCTTGCTCGCGTCCTGGACCGCTCCCGGTCCCACCGGAGCACACGCCCTCGATCGAGGTGGGTCGCCCTATGTATCTGATTCACGTGACCAAGACCTTCGACGCGGACGTCGAGCGGGTGTTCGAAGCGCTCTCGGACCACGAGACGCTGCTGACCGTGGGAAACGCGGTGTGCCGGCTGATCGACGAGGGGAGCGAGGAGCGCGACGGCGTCGGCGCCGTGCGCGAGATCCGCGTGGGCTCGGCGGTTCGCTTCGAGGAGGCGATCCCGGCCTTCGACCGGCCACGGTCCTACGACTACCGCATCCGGACGCTGAAGGTGCTCGGCGTGCCGTTCCCCGCGAAGCACGAGCGCGGCTGGCTCGAGTTTCACGACGAAGGGGGCTCGACCCGGGTCGAGTGGCGCTCGCGCTTTCGCATCACGCTCCCCATCATCGGCCCCCGGCTCGACCCGTTTCTCGGGCGCGTCTTCGAACGGGAGTTTGGGCGCATCATGAAGGCGGCGGCACGGCGCCTCGCGTCTTCGTCTCCGTCGCGAGGCGACGTCGCCGGAGCGCGAGCGGCGGTGGTCGACGGGTCCTGAGCCGCCGGTCGAACGCTCAGTTTCATGGCCCCAGGGACGGAGCGCCGTTGACCCGGTGGCCGTGGACTGTACCTTCTAGGGTCATGCGGAGCCGTTCGGCATGGCTGGCAGTCCTGCTCGCCGGTGGGCTCGGCTGCTATCGGAGCATCGTCACTGGCGACGGTGATGCGGGCGTCGACGTGCGTCGTGACGGACCGTCGACGGGAGATCTCCCGCCGAGCGGCGCAGACGCGGGGGCCGATGGCACAGGCGCTCGCGAGGATGGCGGGGAGACCCTCGAGGATGCCGGTATCGGAACCGGCGACGAGCCCACCATCGTCGACCGCACGGGTGAGTCCGACCCGGCCGGGCCGCTGCCCGTAGGTGGGTGCGGGGCGAGCGCCCCTCTCGACCTCGACGGGGACGGGGTTCCCTTCATGGCGGAGCCCGTCGTCGACCTTCCGCTGGACGTCGCGCCGCGCCTGCTGCGCGTCGGGCCCGGGATGACCATGGTGGTCCCTCGCGAGTGTCCGGGCTGTGTCGTGACCGTCGACGCTGCGGGGGTCCATCGGTTCATCGGCGTGAACCGCCTGGAGGGGGGCGTCGGCCCGACGGCGGTCTCCGATGATGGCACCGCCTGGGAGGTCGAAGGGGAGGTAGAAGGAGAGAGCCCGCGACGGCTTTGGTGGTTCCGCTGCGGCGAGTCGGGGAGCTTCGAGCTGCCCGGGATGAGCGGTGCGGAAATCCCGAAGCTCCAAGTGTTCACCGGAGGCGATGAGGTTCTCGTCTACGCGTCGCGCCGGGCCGCGGTGTTCAATCATCGCCGGCAAGTGCTCGAGGTCGACGGCGGGTTGCTCTTCAACCTTCCCGTGGTCGGTTCCGCGGCCTGCGACCCGACCGGGGAGTGCCGCGCCGGACTGCGCGCCGCGCCCGCGTTCGCGCTCCTCGTCGACGAGCCGGAGGGCCTCGCGCTCCTCGCGCACGGCGCGTTTGGAACCCGGCGCATCCGAGAGCGGCAGAGTCAGCTCCAGCTCGTGGGCCGGCTTTTCGGCGAGCCCTCCGACGAGGATCCGAGCCTCGACGCCTGGTACTGCGCGCAGGGGGCCGCCGGCGACCCCGTCGAGCTGGTTCGTCCGCGCACCGACGGCACCTTCGAGCGACGCCTGCTCGATGACGCGGGCGCGGCGCGTTGCGAGGAGATCCTCTCCGTGGCTACCCCCGGTGGTGGCGAGGTGACCTGGGTGACGTCCGCGGGGGCGATGGGCTTGACCGTGCGTCGCGCCGAGCGCGACGGTGTTCAGAGCTGGTTGCTCCCTCGCGCCGTCGGCGATTCCGCATGGATTTCCCCGATGGTCGATGGCGCCGCGGTGATGACCCGGGACGCCGAAGCTCGAGCGCTGGGCTCCCGGGTGCGTTTGCTGGCTCTCGACGGCTCGATCCGGCCCGAGGTCTTCGACGACGTCCGGGGGGCGTGGAGCTTCGACGGCGCAGCGCTTCACGTGGTTCACGAAGATCCCGCGACCCCATCAGGGGCGCGGTGGAGCTATCTGACCTCGGTCACCGAGGGGGTCCGCGACGCGCTGTCGGTGCGCGGCCCCGTCTTTGCGGTGAGCCTCGAAGGTGGCGAGGTCATGGCCTTCCAGGAGGGGCCCCTCGGATCGGAGCGACCGGTGCAGCTGCTCACCGCAGGCGACACGCTGAGGGTCTCTGCCGCCGAAGCGTTGGGTGACGTGAGCTCACTACGCCGCATCGAGGCGACCGGCTCGCCACCCCGGCTCGCGGCATGTGCGAGCGGGGAGTGCAGTCTTTGGGAGCGGGAGCCTGGCGGTGGCCTTCGCCGTTTCGCCGGTGGGCTCGCCGCGTCCATACGAAGCCTCGTCACCCGTACGTTGGATGGCGGATTCGAAGTGCCGAGCCCCACGCCGTGGATCATGTCCGGGCTCGAGGGCGACCAGGCGGTGCATCGCGTCGAGGCCACCGGGCTCACCCTGGTCGACGACGGTCTCGTCCGCGCGATACCACGCTTCGACGGCGCCGGCAGACTCTGGCTTCACACGCTCCGGGGCCGGGCCGAGGTCGCGCTCTATCGCGCGGTCGGCCGAACGCTCGAGCGCCGGGCATCGGGCTTGCGCACGGGAGAAGACCCAAGGAACTACTTCATCGTGGCCGGTCCGTCGGGGGAGGACGCCACCCTCTGCATCCTGAGTCCCGGCGCGGGACGCTGCGAGAGCTATCCGGAAGAGCTCACTTTCGGGCCGGCGCTGTTTCTTCCGAAGCTCTCGAGCGACGGGCGCCTCAGCAACGCGGTCGGACCGCAGCGGCGCGGTGCGGGCGACGTACGGCTTTGGCGGAGCCGGCTTCCCCCCGCACCTTGAAGCGGCGCGTCCTCGCAGGGCCGAGAGCGCGTCGCCTCGGGCGGGCGCCGGGCAGCGTCGAAGTCAGCGGGCGCGGGTTACCCGGACGAGGGCCGGGAGCAGGGTCGCGTCGGCCAGCCAGGCGAGGCCGACCCCGAGGGGAACGAGAATCGCGAGGCGCTGATGCAGGACGAAGCTGCCGAGAGCGAGCACGGCGAAGCTCCCGGCGAGCAGCGCCGTCGTGAGCATCACGGGAGCGCCGGCCCGACGGGCACCGTCGGCGAGGGCCGTCGACAAGGGCACGCGCGGATCACGGGCGGCCCAGAGCAGGTGAACCGTGTCGTCGACGCCGAGGGCGAGCACCAGTGTGGCGACCCCCGCCACGCCCACCGTGAAGGGGAGGGCCAGGGCCCCGGCCGCGAGGCCCACCAGCACCACCAGCGGCGCGACGTTCACGACGGCGACGACGACGAGAAGCCGGCGAGAGCGCCGGCGGAGCACCATCGCGAAGCAGGCCAGCGCGACCAGCAGCGTCGCGAGAAGGGCGGCCAGCGTTCCCGTCGCGGCGTCCTCGGTGGCGGCGATGAGGCGCGCCGGTACCCCCTCGACGCGGGCCTCGAACCCCGGAAAGCGCTCGGCGAGCAACGCCTCGAGGTCCCGGAGGAAGCGGCGGCGCTGGGCGTAGCTCATGGGCCTGAGCAGCACGGTCAGGCGGAGTTTCGCGCTCTCGGCGTCCCACCAGGGGGCGAGCTCGCCGAGGGGTTTGCCGCCGGAGACGGTGCGTACGCCCTCCCGGCGCGCGACGTCCCGGAGCGCGAGGCCCGCCCCGAGCCCGACGGCGACCCGGGCGTCGCCATCGAGCCACTCTTGGAGAACCGTGGCCACGCCCGCGAGGACCCGGGGGGACCGTTCCTCCGCCGGACGCGCCTCCAGCGCGACGTGGATGGGCGCCGGGTCGATGCCGAGCGTCGTTCGGGCCGTCTCGAGGGCTCTCGCGGGCCGCGTCTCCGCGTCGTAGACGTACGGATAGAGGACGTCGGTCTCGAGCTGGCCGGCCGCCGCGCCCGTCAGGCCGAGCGCGATCGCCCAGACCGCGAGCACGGCGCCTGCGCGCCGTTGAGAGAACGCGAGCAGACGGCGGAAGCAGGTCTCGACACGCGCGTGGCCCCGGCGGATGGGGGCGCCCACGGCGAGCAGCGCGGGCCCCGGCACGAAGGTGAGCAGGAAGGCGAGTGCGGTGCCCAAGGCCCCCCAGCGACCGAGCGCCGAAACGGCGTCGACGAAGTCCCCGAAGGCGAGGGCCAGCAGGCCGACGATCGTCGTGCCCGAGGTGACGAGGCAGGGCCGCCACAGCTCTCGGGCGGCCTGCCGGGCGTCGCCGGTGCGTGACGCCCGCCCGTAGAGATGCACCGCGTCCAGCGTGGCGATGGCCCAGACCGTCGGCACGATGGCGACGGCGATGGGGTCCACCGCGCCCTTCACGACGACCATCGTGACCAGCGTCGACGCGCAGCTCGCGCCGGCCACGGCCAGGGGGAAGAGCGCCGCGCGAAGCGACCCGAAGAAGGCGGCGGGGAGCAGGAGCGACACGATCGCGAGGAGCGGCACCAGGAGACGAAGGTCGGCCCGCGTCCGCGCAACCGTCGCGAGGCGGAGGGTCGGCACGCCCACGGCGGCCACGGTGCTTCCCGGGACGGCCCCGGCCATCCGCTGGAGCGCCTCCTCGTCGCTCTCGCTCCACCTGCCGTCCTGCGAGAGGCCGACGAGCATCGCGCGCGCGCCCTCATGGGGGCGCAGGAATCGGTCGAGGGGATCCGGGGGCGAGGATGGGCGCGGACCACGCCGCACCTCGATGGCCGGCGCGTTCGTGCCCTCGAAGGTGAGCCAGGGGCGGGTGCTCTCGGAAAGCACCCAAGCGACGCTCCTCCGCCCCTGGAGCCACTTCTCGATCCGCGCGGCCAAGGCGTCGGGCGCGGTCGCCTCCGCAACGATCAACACCGGCGACGGGGCCGTCACGCCCCCAAAGCCATCGATGGCCGGTACCCGGAGCACCAGGGTCATCGTCGTGGCGATGGCGAGGATCGCGAGGGTGGCGGCCGCGGCGCGTCCCCTCACCGGGAGACGACCGGCGCCGTCACGACGCGGGGCGGCAGGTTCCGCCCGCGAGCGACGGGACGCACGCGAAGCCTTCCGGGCACGAGGCGCTGCCGCCGAACTCGCATACCGTCGCGCAGAAGCGCTTCCCGCCGCCCTGCGAGCTTCCCAGCACGCAGGCAACGTCGAAGCCCGGCGCGGGCGGACAGTCTGCGTCGCCCTCGCAGAGGGGCGAGCACACGCCCGCGGGCTCACCGGAGAAGGCGAGGCAGGCGTTTCCGGCGACGCAATCCGGTGCCGTGCAGAGCGCATAGCTCGGCGTCTCGCCCACGGGGAGCGGTACACAGGCGCCGAAGGGGAGGTCCGGGTTGATGGACACCGCCGAGGGGTTCGCCCGGCAGAGCTCTTCGGCGCCGCACCGCTCCTCGCAGCGGCCTGGGCTGCACACCTGGCGGCAGGTGCCTTCGATGCACTCCCCGGCCGGCGGAGCGCAGCTCGCGTCGCAGGCGCCGCCGGCGCCGCTCGTATCGCCCACGGGCCTGCAGTCGATGCGGGGACCTCGGACGGTCGGAGCGCCGTCGAGGGACCCGCGCTCGAAGCGCGCCGAGCCGGTCCCGACCATGCTCCCGCCCTGGGTTCGCCGCACGTAAGTCACGAAGATCGCGTCGTTGCCGAGGTTGCCAAACACCTGGTTGGTGAGCCCGTCGGTCCGCGTCGTGCCGTTGAACTCCCCGTCGACCTGTAGGTTGAGGGTCACGTCGCCGTGGAACGCGCTCTGCACGAGCGCGCTCAGCACGCGGTCGAGCATGTCGCTGCCTTCGTTCGCGACGACGGTCGTGAGCGTTTCCTCGCCCGGATCCGGTCCACCGGGGTTCACCGCCGACTGGTCGTAGGTCACGGAGACGTCCCCGCTCGCCGCATCGACCGAAAGCTCGAAGGTGGATTCACCCGTCGCGCCCGCGCTGTTGGTGAAGGTGCCGCGCCACGTTCCGGCCAATCCGGACAGCGTCGTCACCGGCGCGATGCACCGTCCCGCGGGCGGCGCGTTCGGGGCGCAGAAGAGCCCGTCCCCGCACGCGTCCCCGCAGGGACAGCCCGCCGTACCGAAGGGGCAGGCGACGCAGACGTCGGCTTCGCAGACCAGGTCGTCGTTGCAGCTGCCGAAGAGGCAGCCGCAGTCGACGCTGCCGAGCTGGCAGAAGCCGCCGCCGTCTCCGTCGCCGCCTCCATCGCCATCACCGCTTTCGCCGCAGCCGGTGGCCACGGCGAGCATGGCGCCCACTGCGATGAGCTTGATTGCGCGCCGAGCGCTCATGTCCCCTGTCTCCCGTCTTGGTGCGACCTTCGGACGCTACGGCAGCGAAGCAACGGTGTAAACGGAGGCTCAGGACCCGTGGGAGATGAGTCCACCCCCCGGGCGTGACGCTGGCGCACGAGGCCCGCTCAGAAGCGGTGGAGTCCGGCGCACTGGGTGATGTACGTCGGCGCCAGGCCTTCGAGCACGCCGCGGATGTACGGCGTCGCGTTGTTCGAGACGATGGCCTTGCAGCTGCTCACGAGCTCGAAGAAGCGCGCGGCGAAGTTCTCCGCGAAACCGCGAACGTGGGCGTCCCCTCGCTCCGCGTCCGCATAGCGCTCGAGGATGTGCCACGTCCTTCCGTCCCCAGTGGCGTACCACTCGTAGACGAGCGTTCCCTCCTCCTTCGAGGCCACGGCGACCAGCTCGTTCATGAGCGCCTCGAAACCCGCCGCGGTCTCCGCGGGGACGTCGACGATGAGATGGATGTGAATGGTCTCGTTCTCCATGGTCCTCTCCTCTCGAAATGGCGCGCGTAGGCGATGCTCCAGGTGCCTTTGGAAGCGCCGGCGAAGCTCCGCCTGTGCGATCTCTTCGCCGGCGCATTGGGACTCGAACGAGGCCATCGCGACGTGCGCCTCCCGAAAGAGAGGGGTTGCGTCCCCCAAGTGACACCGAAGCGTACGCACGGCGTCGAGCGCGTCGCCGAGCTTCGGCTCCGCCAGCACCACCATGTGGAGGAGAGCGTGCGTTCGACTCCGGCGCTGGGCCGTTCCTGCGAGCTTACGGTCCGCGACTACGACGTTGTACTCGCCGTCGCAAAAGGACCCCGGCACCCGACCGAGGCGGCTGGCGATCCCGCGCTCGGCAAGCCACCCGCGAAGCGGTTCACACAACCACCGGAAGTCGGACCGTACGGATTGGCGGCGGGCCGCGATGGGGACCACGACGGAGACGTTGAGAATCCCGGGACCTTGGGGGACGATTCCGCCGCCGGTCCCTCGCAGGACCACCGGCAAGCCGCGCCGGGCCATTGCCGCGCGTGCGGCGTCGTAGGCCGGATGCCGCGCGACGGAGCGCGGGACCACGACACAGCGAGACGTGGCCCAGACGCCACAGGCTCCCTCGGGGCCGGCGCAGGCCAGCATCCGCGACTCCCGTCGCAAGGCCTCTCGCGGGTCGGCGATGAAGCCATCGAGGCTCGTGCTCATGGCGGGTAGGTCTCGAGGGTCTCGCAGAGGTCCCCGAGAAACGCGGCGGCTGGGGCCCCGTCCACGGCGCGATGGTCGAAGGTGAGCGAGAGCCCCATGCGCGGCTGCCACGTGACGCCGCCGTCGTCGCCGGGAACCGCCACGTGCTCCGTGCGTCCGACGCCGAGGATCGCAATTTGCGGGGCGTTCAGGATGGGGGTGAACGCGCGGACGCGGGAGCGACCGAGGTTGCTGACGGTGAAGGTCCCGCCGCTCATCTCCGGGACGCGAAGGGCGTTCGTCGCTGCGCGCGAGGTGAGGTCACGGCGCCGCTCCCGGAGCGCCTCGGCGTCCAGCTCCTGCGCGTCGAAGATCGTGGGCGCGACCAGCCCGTTGTCCGGCAGAGCGATCGCCACCGAGAGATGGACCCGTTCCTCCAGGTGAACCTGGTTGCCCTCGACCCAGCCGTTCAGCCAGCGATGCCTGCCGAGGCTGCGGACTACGGCCTCGAGCACGAGGTCTTCGATGGACACCTTGCGTCCCCGCTCCGACAGGGTCCGTTTACGGGCCAGTAGCGCCGACGCGTCGGCGTCGGCGTGATGCGTCACCGGTGCCGTACTGGTGGCGCTTGCGAGCATCTTGGAGGCCACCATCCCCCGAACGCCACGGAGCGGGACCACCGTCGTGGTCGCGTTCTCAGCCGGCATCGACGCTGCCGATGACGTCGCCGCGCTTCACGACCGCATCGAGCTCGGCCCGGATGCGGAGAATGCCGTCGTTCGGTGCCACGAGCTCGTATTGCACCTTGTCGGTCATGACCTCGGCGACGATGGCGCCCTCGGAGACCTTCGCGCCCGCGTCGAAGAGCCACGCGGTCAACACTCCCTCCGCGTCCCCTTCCCACAGGTCGCCCGGAATGATGATGTCCACGGTCAGTGTCCCATCGCGTCGTAGGCAGCCACGATCTTGTCGGCGTTCGGCAAGCAGAACTGCTCGAGGGGCCGGGAGAAGGGGATTGGCACGTCGGGGTACGCGACCCGCTGGGGGCTGCTCTCGAGGAGCCGAACGTCGTGCTCCACCACGGTGGCGATGATCTCTCCGGTCACGCCGTACGACTGGTAGTCCTCGTCCACGACGATGAGGCGGCCCGTCTTGGCGACGGACGCGATGATGGCCTCGCGGTCGAGCGGGACGAGCGAGCGCAGGTCGAGCACCTCCGCGGAAACGCCGCGCTCCGCCAGCTGCTCCGCGGCGCGGAGTCCGTGGTGGACTCCCATGGCGAGCCCGACGATGGTCACGTCACTTCCCTCGCGGACCACGGCAGCCTTCCCGATGGGCGTGGTGAAGGTCTCTTCCGGTACCGGCACGATCGCGGCGGGTTCCGTGCCGAGCCAGCCCATGCCCTGGAGACCCTTGTGGTACATGAACACCACCGGGTTGTCGTCGCGAATCGCCGCCGTCATCAGGCCCTTGGCGTCCCGCGCGTTCGAAGGGGAAACGACCTTCATGCCGGGGAGATGCGCGAAGGACCCGTAGAGGCACTGGGAGTGCTGACCTGCGTCCGAGTATCCCCCACCGGTGGACGTCATCAGCACGACGGGCACCTTGAAGGAGCCACCGGAAAAGTACACGTTCTTCGCCATGCAGTTGTAGATGGCGTCGAAGCAGACGCCCATGAAGTCGACGAACATGAGCTCGACCACCGGTCGCATGCCATCCATGGCTGCCCCGGTTGCAGCTCCCATGAAGGCCGTCTCGGAAATGGGTGTATCCCGGATGCGCTTGTCGCCGAACTCATCGAGCAGGCCACGCGTGTTTCCAAAGACGCCGCCAAGCGCAGCGATGTCTTCTCCCATGACGAAGACGCGCTCGTCGACTCGCATTTCTTGAGCAATGGCCTCAGCCATGGCCCGCGCAATGGTCAGCTTTCGCGTTGAAGCCTCTTCCGGCATCGGGTTCTCCAGGGCTCAGGTCACGGGGTGGAAGGCATGCTCGAGCGCATCGGAGGGCTCGGGGTAGGGGCTCTCACGGGCGAATGCGACGGCCTCGTCGATGCGGCGCGCGACCGCGGCGTCGATGGAGGCAACGTCCTCGGCGCTCAGCTCGCCGGCGGCGAGCATCTGGTCGCGAAGCCGCGGGATCGGGTCACGTGCGAAGAGCGCGTCCTTCTCGCCTTCCGGTCGGTACTGCTCTGCGTCGCCCATGAAGTGGCCCGCGAGGCGATCCGTCTCGATCTCGATGAGCGTGGGTCCCTCGCCGCGCCGCGCTCGGGCGATGGCCTCGCCGGCGACGTCGTAGATGGCGATGGGATCGTTGTCCGGCACGAAGTGGCCGGGAATGCCGTAGGCCGCGGCGCGCACGTGATTGCGCTCGACGGCCGTCGAGTCCTTCTTCGAGACGGAGATGCCCCAGGCGTTGTCTTCGACGACGACGATGAGAGGCAGGTTCCAGAGAGCTGCCAGGTTCATCGTCTCGTGAAAGGCGCCCTGATTGACGGCACCCTCTCCGATGAACGCCACCGCCACTCCAGGTTTCCCCTGCATCGTGCGGGAGAGGGCAGCGCCGAGAGCCGGACCCAATCCCTGCGCAATGATCCCCGAACACACGAAGTTCACGCGCGGATCGAGAAGATGCATGTGACCACCACGACCACCGGAGAGCCCTGCCTTCTTTCCGAATATCTCGGCCGTCATCTCCTTTAGATCCACACCCTTGGCGATGGCCTGATGGTGCGGTCGGTGGGTCGCGGTCACCGTATCGTGGGCCTCGAGATGCGCGATGACGCCGACGGCGCAGGGCTCCTGGCCGTTCGAGAGGTGCATCTCCCCCGGGATGGGGCCAGCTGCCATGTCGAAGCGCGGCTGCTTTCCTTCGAGATAGATCTTCTCGATCGCCTCTTCGTAGCGACGACTCAGCAGCATCGTCTCGTACATCCACCTCTTTTCCGCTCGCCCGGGTTGCATGCGGCACCTCCGTTCCGGACTCACGCCGTTTCAAACGACGTGCCATGCAGGTTTCCCGGCTGTTTCGTATGGGACGAGCTGAGGTGTGCCGAAACCGAGCCAATGGTGGCAGGCGGCTGGCTCGGCTTCGAGACACCGGACGGGGAGGGCGGGACGTCAGCTCTTCGGCCGGCGAATGCCCAGCTCGCGCATCTTCCGATGCATCGTCGAGCGACCGAGGCCGAGCGTCCGAGCGGCCTTCGAGACGTTCCAGCCGGCCGCCCTGAGCGTGCGAAGCAGAAGCTCGCGCTCGTTCGAACGTCGCTCGCTACGGAAGGCGCTTGGCGCCGCGCCATCGCTCGCACGAACCTCCGGGGGGAGGTCGCTCGTGGTGACGTGCGAGCCATCGCTGCAGGCCACGGCAAAGGTGAGCACTTGCTTCAGCTGCCGGATGTTGCCTGGCCAGCGATAGGCGAGAAGGCGGGCCAGCGCGTCCGGTGCGAACGTCGTCGCCGGCGGCGCGAGCTCGTGCACGAGCTCCTCGAGGTCGGTGCGTTCCCGGAGCGGCGGCAAGCGTAGGGATGCACCGCGGAGCCGGTAGAGCAGGTCCTCGCGGAAGCGCCCCTCGGCGACGAGGCCTACGAGGTCGCGGTGCGTCGCGGTGATCAGCTGGAAGTCGACCGGTACGGCGTCGATGGCACCCAGTCGCGTCACCTCGCGCTCTGCGAGCACGCGAAGCAGCCGCCCCTGCAGTGCGAGCGGCATGTCTCCGATTTCGTCGAGAAAGAGCGTGCCGCGGTGTGCGGCCTCCATCTTCCCGATCTTCCCACCCTTGAGGCCGCCGGTGAAGGTGCCGGGCGCGTAGCCGAAGAGCTCCGAGTCGAGAATCGACTCGGGAACGGACGCACAGTTCACGGCGACGAAGGGGTGCCGTGCGCGACGACTGCCCCGATGAATGGCCTTGGCCAGCGCGTCCTTTCCCGTACCGGTCTCGCCACCGATCATGATGGGGAGCTGCGTGTCGAGGAGACGGCCGAGGGCGCGGCGATGACGCTGCATGGTCACGTCCCGGCCGGCGAGCGCATCCAGGTCGAGAGGCGCGGGTCGCTCCAAGGCGGAAGGGCGCCGCGTCGGCTCGCCCGCGCGCGCCACGCGCAGGTGCCACTCGCCGGCAGTCGAGCTCGTGCCTGTCCTCTCGTCCCGGAGCTGCCTGAGCTGCGCGCTCAGCCGGTCGCTCAGGAGCGATCCGAGTGGCGTGGTCGCCTTGGCGGCGGCGCGTGATGCCAAGAGGCGCGATGCGGGCAAGGTCAGACCCGCGATGGTGCCGTCGGAGCGCACGGCGACGAGCGCGCGCGAGCGTTCCGTGGGGCCGAGCGAGGTCGGCCCAAGCTCCACGAGACACTCATCCGGAAAGGCCGCGGCGAAGAGCGCCGCGTGCACCGCGAGGGCCTCGCGTTCCAGCGCGTTGCGCAAGAAGGGTGTACTAGCGTGCCGCGAGGCGACGGTGGTCAGGTCGAGGATCCCGACCAGCCGTTGGTGTCCATCCCAGAGCGGTACGGCTGTGCAGCTGTAGGGATGGAGAATCTCGAGGTGATGCTGCGCGCCGTGAAGGCTCACGGGCCGCTCTTCGACGAGCGCCGTGCCGACGGCGTTGTTCCCGGCGAACGCCTCGTCCCACAGGGAGCCTTCGTCGAGCGCCGTCCCGAGCACGTCCGGGTTTCCGCCACGCGTCAGCCGGCGCACCACGACCCCATCCGATGTGGCCAGAAGCAACACGCACCCGGACCGCTGCGCGATGTCGGTCAGCGACGAGACCGCGCGCATCGCGGTACCGAGCACGTCCTCGATGCGGTCACGGCGCTCGCTCAGCTCCCGTTGCGTGAGCCGGAGGGGCAAGGTGCGCGTGCCGGGCTGCAGCCCATGCTCGACGGAGCGACGAACGGATCGGCGTACCAGAGCCGTCCCCGTGTCGTCCCCGCCTGGGTAACCCGTCCCCATGTTCGGGAGGGTACCGCATCCGGTCACGGCGCCTTGGATCAATACTTCGTATAACGTGCATTATGTAAAGTAAGAGTCCGTAGAACGTCCGGCCCACGGTTGACCTGTCCTCCGGCGTCGGGTTCCGTGGACCCATGCGGATTCTACTTTCGGCTCTCCTCGCCCTCGGGCTCCTTGGCTGCGGTGACGACGACGGCGGCACGAGCGGGACCACGCGCGACATGGCCATCGACGTCGACGGCGGTGGCTCCGACGGTGGCGGCGGCGGCGGTGGCGAGCTCGAGCGTGCCTGCCGTGGCCTCTTCGACGCGGCCTCGGCCTGCGCCGGGATTCCCGGCCTGGCCGACATGGTGTGCCCCGGCTTCGCGCAGGCCTTCGAGGTCTCCGGCGAGGACGAGGCGTGCCGCCAGGCCCTCGTCGACGTCTTCGAGTGCGCGACGCTCGACGACTGCGACGCGGAGCCCGACTGCACGGCCGAGGAGATGGCCGTCGAGAACCTCTGCGACGTCGTCGAGCCGCCTAGCACCTGACCCTTCGCCCGGGCTCAGGGACGCTTCGCGGCGGACGCGCGCGCGAAGTCGCGCTCGGCCGTCGCGCGGTCCACCACGCAATGGAGGCCCGCGACCACGGCCGGGTCCACGCGCGTCGTGCTCGGCGGGCACACGTCGAGGGTCCCGTCCCGGCGGAGGATCGAGAGCGGGATGGCTCCGGCGTGGGCGAAGGACGCGCGGAGCGCGCCGAAGGTCGTGGCCGGTGCGTCCCGAAGCGTGAGAGGCACGTAGGCAAGCTCCCCGCCGGGCTCCCGGAGGAGCGCATCATAGATGCCCGTCACGCCCGGCACGAAGGCCGCGTGCACGAGAAAGTAGGCGCGGATCTGCTCCGTGCTGAGCAGCGGCAGCGCGGGCACGTGCTCACCGAGCGCTGCCAGATCGCGCGCCAGATGCTCGCCGCGCTCCTCCGCGTCCAGCTCCACGAGGAGCCGCATCCCGGCCACGGCCCCGAGCGCGCGGCAGAAGCGCAGCACGCGAAGGACCACGCGCGCGTCCATGTCCTCGCCCGGGTCCCCGCCGGGATCGGCCAGGAAGACCGCCGCGTCGGGTCGCCGCTCCCGCGCCGTAGCCACGGCCTGGGCGACCCAGCTTCCGGGGCCGGGCTCGAAGACCTCGAGGCGCCCTCCCCCCGCGAGCCCCCGTGACGCCTCGCCCTCCGCGAGGCCGAGGCGCCGCCGGCGCCGAGCGCGCACCCGGGTGTCGTCTTCGTCGCTCATCACGACCCGGACCTGCACGCCCGGCACGTAGGCGGCGAGGCCGGCCACCAACGCCGGAACGGCGCGGGACGTCCCGAGCACCAGCACGTCGCGCGGCGGCTGAAAGGTCACGGCGTCGAGCGCGAGCCAGCGCGCATCGGCCGGCGTCTCGTCCGCGTCCGCCGGCTCGCTGCGCAGCAGGCCCTGCGCGAGGTCGCGCAGGGCCGCGGCCCGGGGCGCCACGCCGGCCAGCCCCGCGATCGATTCCCAGGGCACCTCGTCCGGGTGGAGCCCGTCTTCGCCGACGGTCGGGTTGAGCCACAGCCTCGGCCGCTGGCCGGGCGCGCCGTGGAAGAGCGCCACGAGCGTGACCCCGCGCGCCATGGCTTCACGCGCCAGGGCTTCGAAGCGCACGCGGCCGCCGCGTCGCGCCAGGGCGTGGCGCGCCTCGTCGCCGTAGCGATGCGTGTAGAGCTCGTGCCCCTCGGCCGAGAGGAGCTCGGCGAGCAGCGCCTCGAGGCCCGGCACGAGCAGGTGGTGGCAGAGGAAGAGCCCGAGCACCCGGGCCATGGCGAGCACGTCGGCCTCCTCGCCGCCGACGGCGCCCGCGACCTCTTCGTGCGCGTCGTCGAGGAGCTCGACGAAGCACGAAGCGTCCGGATTGAGCGCGCGAAAGGCCGAGAGCCGTGCCAGCGTGCGTGCGTCCGCGTCGCGGCCGGGCTCCGCGAGGAAGAGCGCGCGGGTGGCCAGATCGGCGGCCACGCGCTCCAGCCCTTCGCCATCCGCCGCGTCGCCCTGCCGGTAGACCACCGTGCGAAACCCGGGCTCGTAGAGATAGGCCGGCGGCTCCTCGGACGCGCCGAGGAGCGCGATGCGCGGCGCCGGCACCAGCCGCCCGCGGTTCTTCGCGTACATCCGGACGAACTCGCGCACGAGGAGCTCGGCTTCGTGGATGGGGCCCGCCACCACCGTGTGTCCCCGGAACCCCACGCGCCGCCGTCGCTCCGCGCGGACCACCTGCTCCACCACGTTCGCCCCGATACCGACGAGGTAGCTGAAGACGAAGATGCCCGTGATCGTCAACCCGAGGCTGACGAGCACCAGCAGCGGGCTCCCCGCCAAATTCTGCACGAGGTTGTCCGGGCTCTCGACCTGGCGGAACGCCCACCAGAGCCGATCCCAGAAGTCGTCGACGCTCCCCGCCCCGCCGCGACCGTCGTAGTCGTGGTCGATGCCGAGGTTGCTGAGCAGCACGGCGGCGACGAAGGAGAGCGCCACCACGAAGCTGGTCACCAGGCCGAGCTGCTGCAGCTGCTCGCGGCGACTGAGCACCGACCACACGTCCGCGAGGCGCTCCCGCACGAAGCGCACGAGCACCAGCAGACGCACGAGCCGTAGCCCGCGAAGGAGCTGGCGCCCCATCAGATGCTCGAGGGGCAGGAAGCTCACCCATGCGAGCAGGTCGATGAGCACGAAGGCCCAGGCCGGGCCCCTCGCCTGGCCGCCCCGCCCCGGGGGCAGCCGTGTCAGCACGACGACGCGCAGCACGAGCTCGACGCCGAAGATGACCAGGAAGATCGGCCGAAGCCGCCGCTCGAGCCCCGGAAAGGGGAGCACGCTGACCACGATGAGGAGCGCGATGACGCCCCGAACGGCCCGCGCGTCGAGCGCGTCCCGAAGCACCTCGAGGCGCCGACGCTTCAGCGCTCCTGCTCCTCGCTGGCGCGGCGGCTCGCCCCGAGGAGCACGCGGAGCAACGGGCTCGCGTCCACTCGGGCGTTCCGGATGAGCACGTCGAGGAGCTCGCGGCCGAGGCGCGCCAGATCGAGGAGCTGCTCCACGCGCTCCGCGGCCTGCGTGGCGCGCGCGCGCACCGCGGCATCGTCGCTCTCGGCCCGCAGCCGCAGGTCGTCGAGGGCGTCCTCGAGGGCGTCGAGCGCCTCGAGGATTTGCGCGCGCTCCCGCTCTTCGAAGACCCGGGAGATCATCTTCCAGAAGTTCCCCTCGGCGACGAAGAAGTCCCGGCGCTCACCCTGAACCCAGACCTTCTTCACCACGCCCCAACGCTGGAGCTCGGTGGTGGTCATGGAGACGGCGCCGCTGCTCAAACCGAGGCGCTCCTGAAGGGCCTTGGCCGAGAGCGGCTCCGCGGCGAGGTAGAGCACGGTCCAGAGCCGGCCCATGTTCCGCTTGAAGCCCCAGAACTCGATGAGGCGCCCGATGGCGTCACTCGCGAGGGCCTCTCCGGCGAAGAGCCCGCCGGGCGTCTCCTCCTCGGTCACGTACCGAGACTCCTACGGCAGCCGCGCCACGTCCACGGTGGCGCTCACCGGGAGCGTGCGCCCGGCTCCCTCGGGGCGGTCGAAGGCGAAGTTGTTGCCGCTCCAGCCCGACACACGCTCCCCGTCCGGACGCAGCGACACGAGGCGGAGCCGGTTCAGCCCGAGCGCGAGCGGGACGTCGAGGGTGAAGCGCCCGCCCTCGTCCACCGCGCCCCGGGCGAGCGCGGTCCCCTCGAGGTCCTCGACGACCACCGTGTCCTCTGGCGTCGCGCGACCCGTGAGAGCCAGCCGCTCCGTGCGGGTGATGGGGTCGAAGGCGCTCAGGTCGACGCTCGGGCCCGCGTAGGCGGCGCCGAGGGTAGCGCCCGCGCCCGGCGCATCGACGCGAACGCGCCCCTCGCCGCCATCGGCGCCCCGAGCGCCCGCGCCCCCGGCGACGTCGACGGCGCTCGGGCTGCGGAGAGATCGGGAGGCCCCGAGGAGGAGCGCGCCGCCGGCGCCGCCACCGCCCTCGGTCGCCGCCGCCCCGGGAGCTTCGAAGCGTGCACCGCTCACGTCGACCGCGCGGAGCCCGACGAGGAGCGCACTGCCGGCGCCGGCTCCGCCGGGTCCGCCGCCGCCGCCGCCGCCGCCGCCGCCACACGAGGCCTCGAAGAAGTCGGCC
>ERZ1740059.208-NODE-208-length-32091-cov-7.446498_pt1 | contig 32091 bp, 31 predicted proteins | sample MGYA00581744_ERZ1740059 | MGnify/ENA primary metagenome ERZ1740059 (study PRJEB43018, sample SAMN04849738) | marine metagenome | isolation source: floating plastic debris | place: Pacific Ocean | collected 2008-08-28 | study: EMG produced TPA metagenomics assembly... | reverse complement strand
GCCTGGGCGTGGCCTGCGGCCGGGATGGGGAGTGCGGCTCGGGTCTCTGCGTCGACGGCGTCTGCTGCGATGGGCCTTGCACGGGTCAATGCGAAGCCTGCGACCGCGCCGGGAGCGAGGGCACCTGCGGCGCCGTCGCTGGCGAACCGCGCGGCGGTCGCACCGCCTGCGCGTCCGATGGCACCGTGTGCGCCGGAAGCTGCGATGGCGTCCGCCGCGACGCATGCGCGTTCCCCGGCTCGAGCGTGATCTGCCGCGAGGCCTCGTGCGCCGACGGGGAGGTCACGCTGGCTGCCGGCTGCAGCGGCGGAAGCTGCCCAGACCCGACCGTGGTCGCGTGCGCGCCCTTCACCTGCGGCACCGGCCGCTGCCGCGGCGACTGCGAGGTCGACGCCGACTGCGTCGACGACGCCTTCTGCGGTGAGGGCGTGTGCACCGCCCTGCGCGCGCTCGGCGCCGCGTGCGGCCGCCCCGGCGAGTGCGCCTCCGGCCTCTGCGTCGACGGCGTGTGCTGCAACGGCACCTGTGAGCAGCAGTGCGAGGCCTGCAACGCCGACCGCCGCGAGGGCTTCTGTACGCCGGTCTCCGGCGATCCGCGCGGCGCCCGCCCCGCCTGCGCCTCCGATGGCACCCTCTGCGGCGGCGCCTGCGATGGACGACGCCGTGACGCCTGTACCTTCCCGGCCGCCTCGACCGTGTGCTCGCCCGCTTCCTGCGTGGCCGGTCTCGAGCAGCCCGCCGGCACCTGCGACGCCGCCGGACGCTGCGAGACTCCGGACCCCGCCGCCTGCGGCGACTTCGCGTGCGGGGACGTCGCATGTCTCTCCTCGTGCGCCTCGCGCACCGACTGCGCGCCGGGCTTCGTCTGCACCGGCGGTGAGTGCACCCGCTTCGTGCTCGACGACCTGGGCTTCACCGAGGACGTGGTGCCGCCGGCGGACGGGTGCCGTGCCGGGCCTCAGCCTCACGCACCGGCCTTCCTCCTCACCCTCCTCGCGTTGGTGCGGCGACGAGCAAATAGAGACCGAAGCCCATGACCTCGCGGCCATGGCGCAGGTACTCGTCGCGCCACTCCGTCTTTCCGCGACGGCGGAAGAAGGCCCACTCGAAGTCGTCCCACTCGGCGGGGCTGGCGGTGACGGCGTGAAGACAGCGGAAGCCCGAGGCCTCGCAGGCCCAGACGTTCTCGGCGTGGGTGCGCTCGATTCCCGTTTCCGCGCCGAGGAAGGCGGCGTAGGCGGCGGGGATGGGCGGCCGGTGGAATCCCTCGCCCAGGAGCGCGTAGCTCCCCGCGGCCTGGGAGGCGCGGAGGGCGGCGAGGGTGCCGGTGAGCGCGTCGGGACCCCTACCGAAAGCGTGCGTGGACCCGATGCACGTGACGAGGCGCGCCGGCGGCAGAGGCGCCGCGCTGGCGTCGCGTGCCTCGAAGCGCACTGCGCGGTCGCCGGCCGCCTGCTCCGCCGCGCGAAGGGCCTCGGCGTCGTCGTCGATGCCGAGCACGTCGAAGCCGCGGTCGGCGAGCGCGATGGCCAGCTCCCCGGTGCCACAGCCGACGTCGAGGACGCGGTCCCCCGGCGCCAGGTCCTCGAGCACGTCGAGGACCGCGAGCTGCCGCGCGAGGGGGAGGGGCGCGTTGACCGGCATGGTGCCGACGGTAGCCCAGCCCTGGCCCCGCCGCGGCCGGGCATCTGCCCGCTCCATGAGGAGCGCCTCGCGCTCAGGTCGCCGCGAGGCCTCGCTGCTCCACCACGCCGGCGTTGCGGGCGTCGGACCGCGCGAGCGCCGGGCGCTTCGAGAGCCGCTCCACGTACCCCGCGAGCACCGGGTCTTCTTCGAGCATTCCGAACCGCAGCAGCGTCCGAATCGTGCTGCCGAGCACGACGTCGGCCATCGAGAAGGTCTCGCCGAGGATGAAGCCGTCCTCGACGGCGCCGCGCAGCGCTACGAGCACTGCCTCGTAGCTGCCCCAACCCACCGAGGATGCGCGGAAGGACCAGCCCTGGCTCTTGGCCACCACGCCGGGCTCGAGCACCGAGGGCGAGAAGAAGGACCAGCGCAGGTAGGCGGCGCGCCGCGGGTCGTCGAGAGGCGGCGCCAGCCGTCCCGGAGCGTACTTGTCCGCGAGATAGAGGCAGATCGCGGCGGCCTCGGTCACCACCACGTCGCCGTCGAGGAGCGTCGGGATCTTCCCCATCGGGTTGAGGTGAAGGAGCTCCGCTTTGGCGTCCGGGCCCGCGAGGATGTCCACGAAGCGCAGCTCGTAGGGCTCGCCGAGCTCTTCGAGGGCCCAGACGATGCTCGCGGCGCGGGAGAAGGGATGATGAAAGAGGGTGAGCGTCACGATGTGTCCTTTCGTCGAGGCATCCGACCGAGCCGCCTCCGACCTGGGCTGGATTCGACTCTGGCCAACGCTAGGACCCATTGCGGACAGTTTCGGTCCGTAATCGCCGCTAGGTTTCCCGCGTGCTTCCGACCTCGGCCCGTTTGCTCCGTCTGCTCACGCTGCTGCAGAGCCGCCGCTCCTGGGGCGGCGCGGACCTCGCCGCGCGGCTCGAGGTCACGTCCCGCACGCTCCGGCGCGACGTCGACCGCCTGCGCCAGCTGGGCTACCCGGTGGAGGGTCAGCCAGGCGTCGCCGGTGGCTACGCCCTCGGCGCAGGGGCTCAGCTTCCCCCGCTCACCCTCGACGACGACGCGGCGCTGGCCGTGGCCCTCGCGCTGCGCACGGCGACGAGCGCGCTCTCCGCGTCGATCGGGGAGGCTGCCTTGCGCGCGCTCGCCAAGTTGGAGCGCGTCTTCCCCGCGCGGCTGAGGCGTCGCGCGCAGGCCTTGCGGGACTCGCTGCTCCTCCTCGAGCGCCCGCGGCCCGCGGTCCCTACGGCGCTCTTGTCGCTCCTGACCGAGGCCTGCGACGGGCGTCGGGTGGTCACCTTCGACTACACGAGCTTCGAGGGAACCCGCAGCGAGCGCACCGTGGAGCCGGCGGCCGTCGTGCACACGGGCCGCTGGTACCTGGTCGCGTTCGACCGGGAGCGACGCGACTGGCGCACGTTCCGCGTGGATCGCTTCGGCGAGAAGGTCGCCCTGGGAGGCGTCTTTCGGCCGCGCCTTCCCCCCGAGGGCGGCGACCTCCGGGCCTTCGTCTCCCGTTCACTCTCCACGGGTGCCTACCGGTATCGGGTGGTGGTCATCTTCGACGCGACGATGGAGCAGATCGCGGCACGTGTGTCACCCGCGGCGGCGCTGGTGGAACGCCTCGACGCGCACCGTACGCGCGTCTCCGTCGGCGCCAACTCGATGCTCGGCCTCGCCGCGTGGGTCGCGAGCTTCGAGAGTGACTTCGAGGTCGTTGAGCCGGCGGAGCTCGTCGATGCGCTGCGCGACGTCCGCCTTCGCATCGATGGCGCGTTGGCCCGGTGACGCGGGCCGTCGCTCGTCGACGGCCAGGCGGAGCGCGAGCGCCCGATCCCCGGGCTACGAGAGCTGGTGGCGCAGGCTCTCGGTCTTCGCGAGGAGCCAGCGGCGCGAGGGGAGATCCGTGCACAGCGCGATGGCCGCGTCGTAGGCGGCCAGGGCCTCGGCGGTCCGTCCGAGCGCTGCCAAGCAGTGGGCCCGGACGGCGAAGGCCGGCTGGTAGCTCTCCGTGCCCTCGACGCGGTCCAGCATGGCCAGGCCCTCGTCGGGGCCGTGGCTCTCGGCGATGACGGCGGCCCGGCTCACCGCCGCACCGAGCGTCGGATAGAACGCGATCAGCCCGGCGTAGAGCTGTGCGAGGGCGGTCCAGTCGGTGCGACCCGTCTCGCGCCGCGCCACGTGCACGGACTGGATCGCGGCTTCGAGCTGAAAGCGGCCGAGCACGCCGAAGGACGACGCGCACTCGAGGAGCGCGCAGCCGCGCGCCAGCAGCCGCGGGTCCCATCGTGCCGGGTCTTGTTCGCTCACGGGAACCAGCACGTCGCCCTTCGGCCCGGGCACGAAGCGCGCTCCCCGGCGCGCCTCGACGAAGGAGAGCAGCGCGGCGAGCCCGATCACCTCGGCGTGGTCCGGCATGAGCTCGTTCAAGGTCGCGCTCAGAAAGAGCGCCTCCCGCGTCAGATCGCCGCCTTCGCTGGCGAACCAGTCGAGCGCGTAGGCGCCGTAGATGGCCTCCAGCACCGCGGTGACGCGCGAGGGATGCGCCTCGGGCTCGGGCACCTCGAAGGGGATGCGCGCGGCCTTGATCTTGCGCTTCGCCCGCACGAGGCGCTGCGCCATCGCGGCGGGGGAGACGAGGAACGCGCGCGCGATGTCGACGGCTTCGATGCCGAGCACCGTCTGCAGCATGAGCGGCGTGTGGAGCGAGGCATCGATGGCCGGGTGCGCGCACACGAAGAGCAGCTTCAGGCGGTGGTCCATGGGACGCGCGAGGGCCGGTTCGGCGAGCTCCTCGTCGCTCGGCAGCTCCGGAAGCGCGTCGGTGAAGGCCAGGCGCCTGTCCTTGCGAAGCCGGTCGGTCCGGCGGTTCCGGGCGACGGTGAGAAGCCACGCCTCGGGCCGCTTCGGGACGCCGCGCTCGGGCCATGTGCTCAACGCCGCGACGAAGGCGTCGGCGAGCGCATCCTCCGCCGCGGCGATGTCGCCGTTGCGGCTGGCGAGCATCGCGACGAGCTTGCCGTACGCCACGCGGGCCACGTGCTCGGCACGTGCCCGCGCGGTGTTCGTCTGTGGCGTCGGGTGCAGCGTGGCCTCCCGCCGGCGCTACCCGAAGGCCGAGGCGCGGACCTCGACGAGGCCGGTCTCGGCGGCGGGGCACTTCTCGGCCCAGGCGAGCGCTTCGTCGAGGTTCTCCACCTTGACGCGGAAGTAGCCGCCGAGGGTCTCCTTCGTCTCGGCGAAGGGCCCGTCCTGGATTCGCCGCTCGCCCCGCTTCCGCGTGATCGTCGTCGCCGTCTCCGCGCCCGTCAGCCAGTCCATGTCGACGAAGACCCCGGCCTCCTTCAGCGCGCCGATGTAGGCCTGGTAGGCCTTCTGTTGGCGGGCTCCCTCCTCGGGCGTCATCGCTGCGCGGTCCGCGGGGTCGGTGTAGAGCAGAAACGTGTAGTGCATGGCGTCGGTCTTTCGCGTCGTGTGTTCGTGGGAAGGGTACGTTCGTGGCGCGCCCGGGGGCCGCGTCACCCGCACGACGGTCTCGCCGCGCGCCAATCGACACGCGGCGAGACTTTTTCCACCACCTCGGCGCGTAGGACGGGCTACCAGAAGGCGGGGCGCTCGGGGAGCGCGGCGCCGCAGCGGGAGCACGCGCGGTGGTCGTCCGAGACGTTTTCGAGCGACGCGCAGGCGCCGCAGCGCACCCACAGGCGGTTGAGACGGCCCGGCGTCCACACGCTCGTCTTCAGCTGAGGCGACGGGAGATGAAGCCTCGGTCCTCGTCCGAGAAGGCCTCGAAGACCGCGGCCTCGGCGGGCAGCAGCTCGCGGTCCTGGCGGAGCCCGCCCCAGCCGTTGCCCGTGGGCACCAGCCAGTAGCGGCGGGTCCCGTGCAGCCCCACCCGCCGCTCACCGACGAAGGCGGCCGCGGCGCGCGAGGGCTCCTCGGCCAGGTAGGGTGGGTGCACCCAGCGCACCAGCGGGCCGTTTCGGAGCACCCCGGCCTCGTCGACCCAGAAGCGGCCCACGGTGAAGCAGACGACCCAGCTGCCGTCGCGGGGGTTGTTCCACGGCGGAGGCAGCAGGTGACCAAAGACGATGTGGCGACCAGCGAGCGATCGCGTGTCGAAGGTCCGGAAGATCTCGCCCTCGACCTCGGCCCACGGACGGCCGGCGCGGGAACGCAACCAGCGCGCCGCCGGGGCCAGCTTGTCGTCGAAGCCCTTGTAGACCTTGGGCCGCCAGGGCCTCCCGATGCACTCGTCCGGATCGTCGCCGCGGAGCGCCAAGCGCACGTAGCGGCGCTCCGCGGCCCGTTCCGTCCGGTAGCTCTGCTTCCTCCACCGCTTGTTCACTCGATGGCGACCGCCCTCCATGACGGTCCGCGAAAGACGTTTCGTAGACACTCGTTCCCCTGCCCGGCCGAAGCGCCGGTCTTCTTCACTGCACGAACCGATGGGTCACCGCGGCCAACTTGGGCCGCAGCGCGCTCACTCAGACGCAATGGAGAAGGTGCAGAAGCACGAGGAAGAGCTAGCAAGCCGACGGCAAACGTCAATGCGTGATCGGCCGAGACGGCGTCGCGTCGAGCTCGGAGACGCTTCCGGGCCCTTCCGCAGCATCACCGAGCCGTAGTCCACGGTCTTCTGGGTCGTCGGCAGGAAAGCCTGGTGCTCGAGGCTCGACTTCGCGCGCGTCTCGTTCAGTCCGCGCCCGCGGCTCCGGAATCCGTCTCGGGCGGGGCCGAGACTTCGTCGTCCTCGGCCATGCACACGCGCTCGTCATTGCATTCGAAGCCCGGGGAGCAGGGCGGGTTGCAAAGCGGGCGGCACACCCCAGCGTCATCGCAGCCGAACCCGGGGGAGCACGGTGGTGCGCACGTGCTCCCTCCAGCCGTGGCGTCCCTCGTGAACGCGACTCCCTGGAGGCGGTAGGACGTGTCGCAATCATGGAATGTGGGGCCCTCGCTCACGATCATCACGTACTGACCACCCAGCTCGAGGGCCCTGTTGCGCGCCAAGGCATGGGCGCCTTCACGCGTGCCTCGACGCGGTCCCCCGCACGTGCGTCTGCGTAGCCCGTGGGCAACTTGAAAAGGAGTGATCACGGTCCAGCCGGGGCCCGGTGAGTCGCGGCTGACCGGGATGTCCTCGGCCCCGGGGTTCAAGGGCGGGGTGGCGAAGCTGCATCCCGTCGCAAGGGCCAGAAGAGTCAGTAAGCGCGGCATGCGTGGAGACTCGTTCGGAACGAGGCTCCGCATCAACGGCTCGGCGCCGAAGGCGTGCGGGGCGTGTCGGTTCTGGGGCGCCACGAGAGCGCGTCCTCGTCTCTGAGAGCTGCTACGATCGTTCCATGGCCTTCGCGAAGCCCGCGTCCTCTCTCGCCCTCGCCCTCGCCCTCTCGTTCGCCGCCCTCACCGGGTCCTGTTCTTCCGCCGACCCCGTGCCCGATCTTCGCATCGTCGACGAAGACGGGGTCGCGCTCTCCGATGCGCGCGTTCTCATCGAGAGTGACGTGGGCCGCCGCTTCGTCGAGGGGGCCGACGTCGTGCTGCTCCGCGAAGAGCGCGAGGGGGCCGTCGACGTTCTCGCCGTGAGTCCCGACCACGAGCTCACGGGACTGCTCGCGTTCACGGCCGGCGACCGGGCGCTTCTGAGCGAGGATGCGGCCGGCGTCGCCACGCTCCCGCTGCGCCGACCTGTCGTCGTCGACCCGGTCGAGGTGTTCCTGCCCGTAACCGGGAACACGCACGTCATCACCGAGCCCATCGGCTATGGGCACCGGACTGTCGATGCGACCCGCTTCACGATGCTCGTCGAACGGAGCGACGAGGTGGAGGCGCTCTTCGTCCGGCCCTTCGGTGACTCGAGCGTGTGCCCCACCCGCATTCCGCTCGAGGGGGTCGGGACCGAGGACGCGATCGTGGTGGACAGCCTCGAAGGCGCTCCCGCGGAGTGCGAGACCGTCGCGGTGACGGTGGAGGCCCCCCCGGGCGAGTCCTTCGCCACGCGGCCGGAGGTTCGCCTGATTCAGTCCGGGCGGGAGCTGACCGACGGCTGGGTCGCCACCTTCATTCTCCTCGGAGGCTCCGGACCCGCCGGCGGCGAAGGCGATGCGGTCATGGAGGTCACCCTCACCGTGCTCGCGTCCTCCATCCGGCGCCGCGACCACCCGCTCTTTCGCGAGCCGCCGCGACTCGTCGTGAACGAGCGCCTGGAGGGGTCCCCCTCCCGGCGCGCCAGTGCCTCGGTGCCGTGGAATGGCGAGGCGAGCGTACGGGTCGCGACCTCGCTCGTCGCACCGCCCGATCGTGAAGGGCGCCCCGCCGTCGAGGGCCTGATGCGGTCGAACGACGGCCGATCCTGGGGGACCTCGCCCGGCGTAGCCGAGCTCGTCCCGCCGCCCGCCGTGCCGGCCTTCGTCACGCTCGGGGGCGTGGGCTTCGTGCTCGGCGCCGGTGCGCCCTCGCTAGACGTGAGCCTGCTCGTCGACCAAGTGCGCGCCCTCGCGACGGACGACGTCTTCCGCCTCGAGCTGATCCAGGGGCCGAACGACGAGCTCACTCAGATCGGCCTCAACCTCTTTCAATGCGCGGGCGCCGACCTTCGGAGCCCCGAGCCGCGATGCCGCTTCTTCGAGCTCTACCCCTTCGCCCATCTCGACCCCGGGCAGATCACGGCCTTCTTCCTGCTCGACGATTTCCCGTCGCCCTGACAGCTGGCGCTAGCGAGACTCGCTGGAGGGTGGCTCCGGCACGGGGGGCTCACGTCCGCCCTCTGCCGCAGGGTCCGCCGTCGTGTCGCCGGCCGCCTCGTCGCCCGGTGCCGGGCCGGTGGGACGTTCGGGTTCCGGTTGGGGCTGGGCCTCGGGCTGCTGCGCCAGCACCTCTTCAGGCGGAAGGTCGCCCGGCGGATGCGCGCGGCTGAGGTCGCCGGCCAAGAGATCGTCGAGCCGGTCCGGGTCCATGCCCGTGAGCTCGAAATAGGTCTCGCGGTAGCGCTGCTGCGTGCGCCGGATGAGCTGACCGCGGACGTTCTCGGGCGCGCCCGACTGCACCAGCGCGCGCATCTCTTCCTTGAAGCCCTGGTTCAGCTCGTCGAGAAACTGCTCGGCCTGCTCGCGCGTCGCCTGCTCCACCGGCGCGCCCAGGATCTCTTCGACCTCCGGCCAGCGCTGCGTCTGCTGGGCCATGAGCCCCAGGAAGGTCAGCTCCTCGACCTCGTCCAAGGTCAGGCCCTCCGCCTCCGCCTGCTGCTCGGCGAGCGCCCGGTTGTGGCGCATGAACGCGCCGACCATCGCCCGGAAGGCCGCCTCGCCCGGCCGAGGCTCACCCTCGGCCTGGGCCGCCGCGTAGGCGCGGGCGCGCAGCACGCTCATGTCCGGCGGCGGCGTCGGGTGGGGCAAGCTCGAAGGCGTGTCCCGCCCCGGCACCGGCGCGTGGAGCGGCCGCTCCGGAGCGGGCTCTCCGTCCGCTTCGAGCCCCATCGCATCCAGCGCGTCCCGGTGCCCCGGGTCGGCATTCCTCCGCGACCCGAAAAGGCCGAGCAAGACCGCCGCGAGCAGCAGGGCGCCCAGCAGGGCGAACCACCCCCGGCGGCTCATCCACTCACCAGCATCGACTCACCAGCACGGGCTGATGACGCTGACGCGCCTCCCCTGGCAGCGGGAGAACTCCTTGATCCAGCAGTCGCTGTTGCAGTCGAAGAGGATGTTGTAGTTGCAGCTGTTGCTGCGCGCCGCGTAGTTCGGTGTGTTGTAGCGCTGATTGGTGCGCTGACCGCACGTGTCGAGCTGGGCCTTGCCCGTCGCGAAGTTCCACGCGAACCAGCGCCCCCCCGGAACGGAGTTCGCGGTGCGGCCTGAGTAGCAGTAGCGCTTCGTCGTGAAGCCGTCGTAGTCCTGGTTCGCCTGGATCGTCCGCCAGTCGGTCAGGCAACCGACGCGGTGGTACGCGAGGCCGAGGAAGAGGTTGTCCCGGTAGTACTCGACGAACTGCTGGCCTTGGGCGCGCGCGGGCGCGGGCGCCGGCACCACCGCCGTCGCGGGCAAGCAAATCGCCACCACGGCCACGATTCCCACGAGCCGTCCCCCGAGGCCCGTGGGTTGCTTTCGCTGCTTCATCCTCGTCTCCCCTACGGCCTCGGGGCCGCGCGACCACCATCCAACGGGACGAGAGTCGGAAGGCTGGCGGTGCGAGTCAAGAGGCTCGCCGCGCGCTCACTTCGCCAGGAAGGCCTCGAGCCCGCCCCGCGCCGTGCGGCGCACCTTGTTCTGCACGAGCGGCGACCAGCCGAGCAGCAGTCCCATCGGCCCGAGGGCCATGCGGGTCCAGGCGTAGAGGTCGAAGTCGTCGACCTGCGCGGCCACCTCGCCGTCCTGGAAGGTGAAGGACGAGCGCACCGTGTTGTGCACCTTCCGCCCCGTCGCGCTGAAGGTGTACCAAGCCTCCCAGCGCGCCTCGCCGCGCGTGTCGTCGGCGGAGAGCACCGCGTACTCGACCTTCAGGTCCTTGCCGCGCTTGCAGAGCATCCTCCACATGCCACCGACCTCACGGCCCCGGAGGTCGCGGAAGACGGGGTCGGAGAAGGTCGCGTCCTCGGCATAGACGCCCGCCATGGCGTCGCCGTCCTTGGCCTGGAAGGCACGATAGAAGCGGTCGAGGGTCTCGGCATTCGGATGGGTCACGGCCCCCCTCGATACCATGGGCGCCGAGCCATCACGGGCGCCTCAGCGGGCGAGCACGGTGACGCCCTCCGTGGCGGGGAGGTCTGCGAGGCGCTCCATGGCGATGGGGCTCTCCAGCAGGTGGGCGGCGAAGAAGGTGGTGATGTGCTGGGCGGTGACCTCGATGCCGCGCGCGGGCTCGAGATAGTCGAAGGGCTCCCCCATCCGGCCCGCGCTGTGGCGCTCGCCGCGGCCGCAGCCCGCGGAAAAGGGCTCGACGAGCCCCGCGACGTCGGCCACCGACCAGTGGCCCGCGTCGGCGATGTCGACGCGCCAGGCGGGAGAGCCGGCGTCGTCGAAGTTGTTGCGGAGCACGAAGTTCCCCAGCTCACCGATGCTGTTGTCCTCTTCCGCCAGCACGAACATGATCGGCACGTCGATGTCGGCGACGGCGACGCCCGGCAGCAGCGGGCTCTCCATGGGCGCGGCGAGGCCGGCCACGGCGCGGATGCGCCCGTCGCTCGTCGTGACGCGGCCCGCCGTGGCGCTCCCGAAGCTGTGGCCCAGCATGCCGATGGCGCCGCCGTCGACGGTGAGGGCGGCCAGGGCGTCGTTCGAGGCGAAGAGGGAGCCGTCGATGGCCGCGTCGAGGGTGACGCCGATATCCTCGGCGCGAAGGCCGAGCTGGGCGAGGTCCAGCGGCTCGTCGAGCGAGCCGTCCGCGTAGGGCAGGGGCCCGGCGTGGTCGGGCGCCACCACCACGATGCCGTGGCTCGCGAGCCACTCGGCGAGGCTGAAGGCCGAGTAGCGGCCGCAGCTCAGGCAGTGGCTGTAGGCCACGAGCGGTGACTCGCGGGCCAGCGCCGGCGCGTCGCGCTCGGCCTGCATCGTCTGCGTGGGGCACCCGTCCGGCGCGTCGTCGAGGAGGGCCTGGAGGACGCTTTGCGCGTCGCTCGCGCTTTCGAAGGTGGCCACGGAGGCGCCGCTGCGGGCTTCGACGGCGGGGTACCAGACCTCGACCACGAGCTGCCGTTCGCGATCCGCGTCGTCGAGCTCCACGGTGGCGTGCCCCACCGGGAAGGCGCCGCGCGCCCAGGGGTCGAAGGGCTCGGAGGGCGTGGAGCACGCCGCGAGCACGAGGACGAGAAGCCAGCGCAGCATACGGCGGATGTACCAGATCGCGTGCCGCTCGGACCCTCGAGCACGGCCCGGCCGCTCAGTAGAAGAAGAGCGGCAAGGTGTCGACGGGGAACCAGCCCGTGCCCTCCACCTCCGCGTCTTCACCGCGCGTGAAGTCCCGAAGCCAGAGGCCCGCGTCGAGCGCGCGCGGATCGCCGACGAGCGCGCAGGCGCCGTCGGGATCGAGGTAGCCCACGACGCTCTCGTCCGGGGCGAGGAGCTGCGCGCCGTCCGCGCCGACGATCTGCACCGAGTCCCCCACGCGCTCGTCCGCCGCCGCCGGCGCGTCGGAGGGCTCGACGGCCGGGCAGAAGCGGTCACGCCCCGTACTCCCCATGACGACCAGGAGCGGCCCCGCGGGGAGCACCTGCCCGAAGGCCACGTCGCGCAGCCGGAGCCCGACGGGGTCGAGCGAGCGTGGCGGGGACCCACGGGCCACGTAGCCACCCGTTCGATCCTCTCCGCGCAGCACGAGCGCAAAGCCGCCACCCGCGACGGGCTGAGGTCGACCGGTACACGAACCCGCCACGAGCGGCATGAGGCCTTCCGGAAGCGCGACGGGCACGACGGCGCCGGTATCCAGCGTGACCCGGTGGCGCGGCGCGCCGTCCACGCTGACCAGCGCGACGCCGTGCCCCACGGAGAGGTCGGCGCGGCTGCTCCAGTCGTGCGGAAGCGGTTCCGGGAAGAGCGTCGCGCGCTCGCGTTCGAGGTCGACGAGACCGTAGAGGAAGCGGCCGGCCGAGAGCAGGAGCACCTCGCTCCGCGGCCACGCGAGCTGGGGCGTCCGGCGTCCGCCCCCGACGTCGAGCGCGAGCGGGATGGTGCGCCGGCTATCCGCACGCTGCACGTGCACGCCCGCGTCGTCCCAGACGACCCAGGCGTCGCGCCATACGGAACCCTCGACGCCGGGCCGGCGCGTCTCGACGCGTCCGTCGCGAAAGCGAAGGAAGCCACCGCCGCTGCCGGCGTCGTCCGAGAAGCTCGCCGCGCGCCAGCCGTCCGCGCCGGCGTGGCCGTCCCTCGCGAAGTGAACGCCGGGGTCGAGGACGCCCACCTGCGCGCCCCGCGCGTCATAGAAGCGCGCCTCGGAGAAGCCACCTATGGCCTCGGTCCCGACCTGCAGGCCCACCAGCCCGTCGTTCGTCAGGTAGGTAAGCTGCGGCGCGCGGAAGCTCGCGGGGAAGGAGAGCCTCCGGGAGACGATGCCGTCCGGCGTCAGGAGGACCAGCTCGCTTTGGCGAGGACACCGGGAGCCGCCGCAGCGTTCCTCGACCGTGACCAGCGAGGCCGCGATGACCGGAGCGTCGACGCGCGGCTCGCCCGCGGGTCGACCCTGCAGGCCCGGCGCGAAGCGCGGCCCGGACCACGTGGGCTCGCCCCGGGCGGCGACGTCCTCGAGGGCCCGGTGCAGCACGGACGTGCGGCCCCCGGCGTGCAGCGCATGGAGTGCGGTCCCTTCGCGCCGGAGCGCCAGGATGCCGAGGGGAGCACCCGCCGCGGCCGCGGCGCACACCTCCGGTCGCGCCCCCAGGTCGCGTGCGGCGTCGCCCGCATCTTCCGGTAGGGCGCCGGCGTCCGCCGGGTCCGCCAGGACGGCGCTTCGCGTGCAGCCGACCAGCAGGGCGAGCGCGATCGACGTGCGGAGAGCCATGCGCCGAGCATGCCGGAGCGCTCGGCGGCGCGGTCGCGAGGAAAGCGCGCAAGGCTTTCAAGGACGCGGCGGCCCCGTGGTCGACGGTGGGCTCAGGCGAGCCGTGGGCGGCCGCGCATCGGGGTGCGATGACCGGCGAGCCCTGCCGAGACGAGCACCGCAAACACGCCCGAGCCTCCGTAGCTGGCAAGCGGCACGGGCTCGCCGAGCGCGCCGGCGCCGGCGACCACCCCGACGGCGAGCGCGAGCGCGGTGGCCGTCCGATCTCCGCCGAAGACCAGCTGTGCCGCTCCGCAGGCGAGCGCCGCGAGGGCCGCGAGGGAGTCGCCGAGCGCGAGAATCCCGCCCGCGAAGGCGAGGGCGACGAGGGGTGCGCGGCGGGGCTCGCTCGACACGACGAGCAGCGGGAGCGCGAGCACACCGAGCTGGACCCGGAGCGTTCCGAGGGGCAGCCAGGCGCGGGCCCCCTCGTGCTCGAGGCCGAAGCCGGCGAGCGACGCGACGACGAGCAGGAGCAGTAGTGGCGCGGCGCGGCGAGCGCGACGGAGCATGGCGGCCGAGGCGCTCATCACGAGCAGCGCCGTCAGCGTGCCGGCGACCACGTAGGCCCACTGGGCGAGGCGGCGGTCCGGGAGCTGCAGCACGAGGAGCGTGGCGAGGGAGGCGGCGCCGACCAGCCAGCGGTGCTCCCCGGCACGGAGCGCATCCACGCGCTCGGCCATCCACGCGGTCGCGATCAGCTGGAGTGCGTCCCGGCCGGCCCCCCGTGCGGGCACGCCCGTGGTGTCCCGCGCGACGCGATGGTCGGCGAGGAAGGGGTCTACGATGTCCTCGACGGCGCGGTCGCTGAGCAGGCGCTCGGCCCAGCGGCGGACGGCGCGCGCGTTCACGCGAGCTCTCCCATCAACGCGGTGACGCGACGCTCGAGCGCGAGCAGCGCCGTGGCCCGCGGCGTCGGCCGATGGAGGCGCCGTAGCGGGCCCGACTGCCCCGCCCGGCGTGCCTCCTGCCGGCTGGTCACCAGCCCCTTGTCGGCCATGCGACCGAGCGTGACGTACACGGTGCCTCGCTTGAGGTCGCCCGCCGATGCGTCCACCAGCGCCCACCCCGTGCTCTCGCCGAGGCCTTCGAGCAGCTCGAGGATCCTGCGCTCCTTGCCCGTGAGTCGGTCCGCCATCGACTCACTCTTACAACGTGTAAGAGTAATGCGCCAACACCGTGCTCGTACGAGCCGCGGACCGAGGGCGTCCCGCGCCTGCACGGGTGGCCTCGGCGCTCGTGAGTGTGCCGCCACTCTGGTCGAGGAGCCGCTACGCTGAGCCGTGCCGAGACGAACGCGCGCGAGCTCGGAGACCATGGCGAGCCCGTGGCCGTGGCTCCCGGTGCTCCTCACGGCCTGCGCGAGCGCGCCGGTGCGCGAAGCGCGGCCTGCGCCGGCCGCCCATCCGGCTGCGCTTGCGGTCACGAGCGCGAGCGACGGCGCGGGGAACGTGAGCTTCGACTGGCTCCCGCCGGACGGGGCCAAGGGGGCGGGCGCGGACCGGGGCCCGGCGTGTCCGGAAGGCTTCCTCGCTCGACCCGGCGAGGGCGTGTGCGCATTGACGACGCGCGACGCGCTGGTCTTCGACGTGCCGCACCACCGGGCCCGCCGCGTTCTCGACCCGGAGTTGGACCGGGTCGGCGTGCGGGTGCGCTTGCGCTTCCGGCGCAACGGCGGGCCCTTCATGCCGGGGCTCGAAGGCGCGGCGCAGCACGTGCTCGTCGAGAGCCTCGGCGTGGACCCGAAGATCGTCAGCGCCGCGCGCTGGGAGGGAGAGCCCATCGACGTCTGGCTCCCCCTGGGTCGCTACCGCGTGCGGGTGGAAGAGGCTGCCGGCCAGGGGCCCCACGATGGCCTCGCGCCGACGCCTCGCGAGGGGCAGCTCGACGTACGGGGACGCGGGGAAGCGACGCTCGACTGGGACCTCGCCGCCGTGGACTGGCGCCTGCGCGTCGACGGCGCGCCCCTCGCGGCCGCGGACCGCGCCTCGGTGCTCTTGCGATCGCCACGCCACGTCGCATCGATGCCCGCGGAGCGGCGGTCCTTCGTCGAACCCGGCCGCTACGACGCCTACGTGCTCGCCGAAGTGGACGGCCGCCCGCTGCACGCCTACCTCGGTGAGCGCGAGCTTCGCCGCGGCGCCCAGGACGCCACGCTCGAGGTGCGCACGATGCCTTTCGAAGGGAGCGTGCGCCTCGACGAGGGCTGGACGCGCAACTTCGGCGCGCGGCTGACGCTCCGGACCGCCCAGGGTCTGGAGCTGCCGCTTAGCTTCGACCGCGTCACGGGCGCGTTCCAGGGCCGGCAAGCGCCGGGGCGCTACACGCTGCACCTGGACGTCCGGACCGGCTCGTGGGCGAAGAAGGTCGAGCTCGGCCCGGCGATGGCGCTCGACGTCCGGACGGTGCCGGTGCGCGGGCAGGTCGTGCTCCGCGGGCGCGCGCCCCGCTTGGTGCGGAGGTGGTTCCTCATGTTCGAGCCCGAGGGCGCGCCCGGATTTCACGTGGCCATGGACGCCCGGGGGCGCTTCGAGACGCGGCTCGCCGAGGGCGTGCGCTACGACGTGAGCGTCGAAGCGATGCCCGGTCGCTACCTCGTCGTGCGCGAGGGCTACCTGCCGAGCCGCGAGCCGCTGCTCCTTCACCCGACGCTGGCGCGGCTGCTCGTCACGCTGACCCTCGACGGGGAGCCGCTCCCGCCCTCGCAGCGCGACGGCCCGCGGCGCGGGACGCTCGTCATGACGTCGCTCTCGGGCCGCGAAGAGGTCGAGGTCCCGCTTCCCGCGACCGGAAACGTCGTGCGGGCGTGGGGGCTGCCGGGACGCTACGCGCTGCGCTACTGGCCGGACGAGAGCGACGTGCTCGGCGCGGCGGCCGGCAGCGGGGTGCCGCTCGGGGAGGTGACGCTCGGCGAGGGCGCGTTGGTTCGCCGGTCCGTGAACCTCCGCCGGACGATGCTTCGCGGCCGCGTGCGTTTTGCGGCCGCTCCGCCGCGGGGGCCCGGCGGCCAGCTGGCGCTCAGCCCGACGCTCGATGCGCTGCCGTCGAAGGTGTCCATGGACGGCGACGGGCGCTTCGCCCTCCCCGGCATCGCGGGCGCGCGCTTCGTGGCGCTTCGCTACGAATGCCAGCCTGAGGACGGCTGCGACCCGGAGCTGGCTGGCACGCGCGGCGCGTTGCTCCTTCGGGCCTTCGATACGCGCGCCTTCGTGGAGAGCGCGCCTCCGTGAGCCCTGCGGCGCGTCGCCGCCGCCGACCGTGCCGCGGTCGTTAGGGAAGCGGAGCCACCAGATCCTGGGCCGCGGCGCAGCCCCGCTCCGCGCCCGTCGGTCCCTCCGCGGTGACGAGAATGGTGAGCTCGATGCGCTGGTTGCGCCGATAGGCGCGCGGCGAGGGACGCGTCTCGAGCAGGCAGCGCCCACCGTAGCCCGCGGAGCGCAGCCGCTCGCGGGCCACCCCTCGCTGCACGAGCCCTTCGACCACGGCGGCGCCGCGGTCCCGCGAGAGGCTTCGCGCATAGCTCCACCGCTCCTCGTGGTCCCAGGCGTTGTGGCTCCCGACCTCGAGCAGGCGAATCCCCGGGTCCCGCTGGATCGCGTCGGCGAGCGCGTCGAGAAGAGGAAAGGACCGGACCTGGATCTCCGCGCTGTCGGTTTCGAAGCGGATGGGCGGGCCGACGAGCTGCAGCGTGAACCCGACCCTCACCACGTCGCCCCGCTCGGGACAGCCGTCCTCGTCCTCCTCGTCGTCGACGCTCTCGGGAAGCTCCGGACAGGCGTCGTGGGCGTCGACGACGCCGTCGCCGTCCCGGTCGTCCGGCATCGCGCGAAGCCGCGGGGACGCGCGGGCGGTGTCCGTCTCCCGTTCCGCCGTGGCTTCCGGGCTCGGGTCTTCGTCGGCCGCGTCGGCGTCCCCGGCGGTCACGCCGCCTGGGTCGGGGCGCGCGGTGGGTGCCGGCGAGACGCAGGCCAGCAGGAGGCCGAGCGCGAGCGGCATGACGCCGCGGGAGGAGCTCGCGAGCAGCATCGCGCCCTCAGCGTCGCCTGAATCCGGGCCTTCGGCACTCCCCGCGCCGCGCGAGGTCCCGCTGCCGCGGCGCGCGCGGCCTCGGGCTCACAAAAAGACGGCCTTCAACGCCAGGAAGAGCCCGACCGTGATCAGGCCGGCGGCGGGCACGGTGAGAATCCACGTGACGAGGATCTTGCCGAGCAGCCTCCAGTCGACGCCCTTTCCTTCACGCAGGCCGGTGCCGACGATGGCGCCCGTCGCCGCGTGCGTTGAGCTCACGGGGAGTCCGAGGAGCGACGCGCTCACCACCGTCGTGGCGGCGCTGAAGTCGACGCTGAAGCCCTTGAAGTTGTCGATTCGGGTGATCTTCTCGCTGAGCGTCCGGATGACCCGGTGCCCGAGCGCGGCGATGCCCGTCGCGATGCCCGCGCCGCCGAGGATGAGCACCCAGAGGGGCACGCCGATCTCCGCCACGAGCGCTTCCGTGGGCAGGGCGCCGTTCAGGCTCACGACGAGGAAGATGGCGTAGACCGGGCTGATGGCGTTCGCGACGTCGTTCGCGCCGTGGGCGAAGGCCACGTAGCTCGACGTCCCGACCTGCAGCTTCCGGAAGACGCCCTCGGCGGCTTCCCGCGTGTCCTCCAGCTCGAGCGCCGCGGAGCGGAGCAGCCCCTGCACGACGAGCGTCGCGTAGGGGAGCAGCACGGCCATGAAGAGGAACATCTCCCACGCCGAGCTCGGCCGGTACTGCTTCAGCGTCGAGCCCTTCATCAGGATGAGCACGAAGACCGCGACGGTGATCGCCAGGATGAAGGGAAGGAAGAAGCGCAGCCGCTCCATGGGCTTGCCGCCGGCGAGGATGCGCCGCTCGATGAAGGAGTAGAGGCCGAGGGACATGGCCCCGGCGAGAATCGGCGAGATGAACCAGGACGCGATGATCGCGAGGAGCACGTCGCTGTTCACGCTCTCGAGCCCGCCGGCGACGAGACTCACGCCGATGAGCGAGCCGACGATGGAGTGGCTCGAGCTCACCGGCAGCGACGCGAAGGTGCTGAGCAGCACGAAGGTGCCCGCCGCGAGGAGCACGGAGAACATGGCGAGCACGTAGGCCCCGGGGCTCCCGAACTCGACGGGGTTCACGACGCCCACGACGAGCTTGGCCGACACGTTGCCGCCGATGAGCACGGCGCCGAGGAGGTTCATCAGCCCGGCGATGAGCACCGCCTGCTGCATGCTGATGGCCTTCGCCCCGACGGCCGAGGCGAAGGAGTTGGCCACGTCGTTCGCGCCGTTGTTGAACGCCATGAAGAAGGCGCCGACGCCGGCGAGGACCAGGAGCAAGAAGCCGTATTCCATGGGAACGCTCGGCCGGGAGCGTGCCCCAGGCCGGCGCCCCGCTTCGCGACGATTCGGCATCGCGTGGACCGTCGCGCCTGGGCTAGCGTCGCCGCATGCCCTGCCGCTTCTGCCGCCGCTCCATGGCCTACATCCACGGCCACGCGGCCTGCGTGAACAACCAGTGCCCCATGTACGGCCTCAACCAGGCCGAGTGCTGCGATGGCGAGACGCTCGAGAACTGCCCGGCTCCGACCAGCGTGGTCGCCGGCGGACCGGGACCGGACGTGGGACGGGGCGAGGGGACCGGCCGCTGATGAGCCGGCCGGGCGCCCTTCGGGTGCGTGCCGGGGCCGAGTAGACTGCTGGATATGCTTAGCTCGAAGGGCCACCGCGAGGTCCATCCGTGAGGTGGGGCTCGACAGGCCTCGCTGCCGTCGCCCTGCTCCTGGGCGGCTGCTTCGCGTCCCTCGTGACCGGGGAGCCCGAAGGCGACCCGGCCGCCCCCGCCGAGGACATGGGAACGCCGCGCGAGGACGCCTTGGCCCCGCCCGACGCCTTCTCCCCGCCCGACGCCGGACCGCTCGACCTCTCCTCGCCCGACATAGGGCTTCCGACCGACGCGGGACCCGTGGATGCAGGGCCGGTCGACGCGGGACCGATGGATGCGGGGCCGCCTCCCTTCGACGGGGGGCCGGCGCCGGAGCCCGATCTGGCGCGCTGCGACGATACCTTCTGCTTGCTCCTCGTCGCGCCGGCGTCCGGGAGCGACGACGTGTTCCGAAGCACGGCCGTCGACCTCATCTTCAACCGCGGCATCGACTCGCAGTCCGGCACCGTGACTCTCGTGGCGGAGGGCGAGGAGATCGTGCTCCGCGGCGACGAGCTCACGACCTTCGCGCTCATCGCGCGGGACATCGGAGTCTTTCACCCGGACTTCCTCCCCGAGTTCGGCGACGCCCTCGAGCCAGGCTGGGGAACGGTGCACGGCGTCCGGCTGCGCCTCCCCTCTCCGCTCCCCGCCGGCGCCGTCGTGCGCCTGCAGGTGAACGACGACTGGGAGACCGGCGAGATGGCCATCCGCTTCGACCCGACCGGCGACCCCCTGGCCCGCGGCGTGTTCCGGGTCCGGGAGTAGCGCCACTCGTCGGGACAGGAAGCATGAGGCGACCAGCTCGATGAGGCCCTCTTTCCGGGTCAGCACTTTCACCGCCCTGTGTGTGGTGATCTGTGTGATGCTCACCCTCGTCGGCTGCAGTCGCACGACCCTCGAGCGCGGCCCGGGCTCGTCGGCGCCCGACGCCGGCGATGGCCCTACCCCCGATGCGCCGGCGAGCGACGGGGGAGGCGACCTGCCGAACGATGCGCGCGAACCCTGCGGCGGCGACGACTGCCGTCGGCTCGACGGCGAGTGCGTCGTGGGTCGCTGCGACCTCGAGATCGACGCCTGCGTGCGCGAGCCGCGGCCCGACGGCACCGCATGCGACGACGGGCAGACCTGCTCGCGGGGGGACGCCTGCGAACGCGGGGTGTGTGCGGGACGGGGCGGCCTGGACTGCGGCCCGTTCGACTCGTCCTGCGCGGTCGGCGTGTGCGACGACGTGACGGGTGGCTGCCGGGCCGAGGCCGTCCCAGACGAACTGCCGTGCGAGGACGGCGACCTTTGCACCGTGGGCGACAGCTGCGGAGCGGGCGCCTGCCGCCCAGGCACCACGCGTGACTGCGCCGACGTGAGCGACGCCTGCAACCTCGGCGTCTGCAATCCGATGAGCGGCGGCTGCGACGCCCTTCCGGTGCCCAACGGAACGCCTTGTGAGGACGGGCTCGTGTGCACGGAGGGGGAAAGCTGCACGGACGGACGCTGCGCGGGTGGAGCGAGCGTGAACTGCGAGGCCCTCGACGACGAATGTCGCATCGGCACCTGCGTGGAGGACGCAGGCGGCTGCGTCGGTGAACCGGCACGGGACGGCTCCGACTGCAACGGAGGCGACATCTGCACGACCGGCTTGTGCGGAGGGGGCGAGTGTCTCGACCGCCTCCCCGTGCGGGGGATTGGCGACCAATGCGGAGCGGCGCGGATTCTCGCGGGAACGGACGGGCTCGAGACCTTCGACACCTTTATGATCTGCGCGACCGCGACGCAGTTCGGGAGCTGCGGGAGACGCGGCAGCGACGTCTTCTTCGATCTCGCGCTTGGCGCGCCCCGGCGAGTCCGCTTCGAAACCGTTCCACCCACGTCGGGACGCTTCGACACGACGCTCTACCTGCGCGAGGACTGCCGGGAGCGCGACACGGAAGTCGCATGTGACGACGACGGCGGCGAGGGCGATCTCAGCCTCATCGACGAGGTCTTGCAGGCTGGGGACTACACGCTGGTCCTCGACGGGGGCGCGGGCGGAGGCGAGAGAGCGGGGAATGGCTTCGGCCTCGAGGTCGACATCGAGAGCCCGGACACCTGCGCGACGGCCGTGCCCTTGAGGCTGCCTGGGGACCGCATGGTGACCACCATTTCGAGCACCACGGCCGGCGCGACCAATGCGCTCACGAGCAGCTGTGGTGGCGGCGCTCGTTCGCCGGAGCATGTCTACGAGTTCGTGGTTGGGGCGCGCACCACGCTGCGCTTCGAGACGATCGCTCCTTCCGACTACGACACGGTCCTGCACGTCCGAGAGGCGCCCTGCGCGACGAGCGCGACGCTCTTCTGTGACGACGACGGGGGCGTCGGCCAGCTCTCACGCCTCGAGCAGACCTTCGAGCGGGGAACCTATCTCTTGGTCGTCGATGGCTTTGGGGCCCGCAGCAGCGGTGCATACCGGGTGCGGATCTCGAACCTCGGCCGCTAAGCCTCATCGGACGTCGGCGCGTCGTAGACCGCTCGACCGTCGGCGGACGAACGATGGAGCGCGCTGACGGTCGCTCCGCTACCTTGGAGCGCAGTGCTCGAGCCCGCGGAGCGCGCGCGGCTGCTTTCGGCGCCGCGGCCCGCGCGCAGCCGGCCTCTGCCGTCGCGATGAGGAGCGCTCCCGACGCGATGAGGAGCGCTCGCGACGTGATGAGGAGTGCTCGCGACGTGATGAGGAGTGCTCGCGACGTGATGAGGAGCGCTCCCGACGTGATGAGGAGTGCTCGCGACGTGATGAGGAGCGCTCCCGACGCGATGAGGAGCGCTCCCGATGCGATGAGGAGCGCTCCCCATCGGATGGGAGTCGCTGCCGGGCACACGGCGGCGGCTGCCGGGCACATGGCGGCCGCTTCCGGGGCCCGGCGCCGAGCTCATCCGGGCGCCGGGCTTGCGAGCGCCTCGGTGGCGTCGACGCTCGCGCGGTTCCGCCGGCGGTTGGTGTTGCGCACGTAGGCGCTGGCGAAGCGCGGCGCGAGCTTCTCGTCGTCCTGGAACGCGTAGCGACCGGCGGCGCGCAGCTCGGTGATGCGGGTGATGAGCGCGGTGTAGGCGCGGTCGCGGAGGTCGACGTCGATGCTCTCCGCGAGCACGCGACGGGCGGCGACGTCGCTGCGGATGGCGGCGGCGAGGGTACGGGCCTCGGCGCCGCGGGCGGCCGGGTCGAAGGTCTGGTCCGCGGCGAAGGCTTCGCCCCGCTGCTCCATCAAGAGCGCGAGGTCCTCGAGATCCTGGATGAGGTCGGCGAGGCTGTCGCCCTCCACGATGCCGTCGAGCGTGCCCTGCGCGCTCCGGTCGTCGCGGAGGTTCCAGCGCGCGGCCGCCACCATGCGGCGCCGCAGCGTCTGGCCCTGGTCCTCGCGTTCCTGGACCTCTTCGGACTTGCGCGGGTCCCGCGCGAGCGCCCACGCGCTCTGCGCTTCGCGCGCGGCCACGAGCCGCGGCTCGAGCTCCGCGAGCGCTTCGTCGGGCACACCGACGGCCGAGAGCCGGGCTCGCACGTCGGGCCGACGCGCCAAGACCAGGAGCTCGTGCGCCTCCTGCAGCACCACGGCCATGGGCAAACTGGGACGCCGAACATCGGCGGAGGGAAGGGCGAGAAGCTCCGATCGGAGCGCGAAAAGAGACATCGGTTTATCCTCGGGTGAAGGGGTGAATAGCGATGTCTTTGGAAGTAGAAGAGCCTTCCCAATGCGGCAAATGAGGCAAGTACCCCCTCTGGGGTATCAAGTACTCAATCATGGTTGTTGGGGAGCCTCGATCTCGCCGCCTGCATCGTCCCGTTCTCGGGCGTCCCGTTCATGAGGCGCTCCGCTCGCCGGGACCCGGGGCCGTGCGCAGAGCTCACGCTCGTGGCCGTCACCACGCTGCTCGGCGCGTGCGGCGCCGCGCCAGCGCCCGCCGCCACCGCCCCGCGCTGCATCTTCCCGGCTCACGGGTCGGTCGTCGGCGGGTCGCTGCCGGGCGAAGGGCCGAGTCTCCGCGTGCTCGCCGATTCCGCGCAGGTGTCGATCCGCGATGGAGTGGTCACCACCGAGGTTACGGCACCCTACCGCGTGAGCGTGACGGGAGCTCTGCCGATGCGGGTCGAGGCGAGACACCCGCTGCATCGCTTCGAGGGGGTCCTGGCGTTGGCGCCCGGCGCGCCCCTCGTCATCGAGAGTGTGTCGGGCAGCCGCGCGACCGTCTTCGTGCCCGACCCGCACTTTCAAACGAACCGCTTCGAGGTCGAATGCGCCTCGCTGCGCGCCCCCTTGCACGACATGCGTCGGAGCGGCTGGCCACGAGAGGAGCCGCCCGAGCTCACGATCGATCACCTGGGCCCGTCCGAACGCGCGCTGCGCGTCTTTCCCGACTCGGCCGGCGAGGAGGGGCGCCCCATCGTGGTCGAGCTCCCGCCCGAAAGTGAGCACCGCGCGGACGGCAACGCCGCGTGGAACCGGGTCCAGGTGGACCTCGACCCGTGGCTCAACGTGCAGGGCTGGGCTCGGACCGAGTGCCCCATCGACGTGGAGCTCGAAGTGCAGTCGTCAGCTCGCGTCGACCACGGTCCAGCGATGCCCGAGCGCACCTGGCTTCTCGGCGACATCGCTGCGGGCACCCGGATATGCGTAGAGGACGAAGGGAGCCGGGATTGCCGAGACGTCTTCGCTACGAGGGTGCCGATGCCTGCGCTGATGGAGCCCGTCGAGGACGGCCGATGCCGGCTGCTCTACGCTCGCACCCTCCTCACGACCGCGCCGTTGTTCTTCCGGTGCGAACGCGCCGACACGGACCGCGTCCGGGTGCCAGCGTACGGGCTCGTCCTCCACCCGCGGCGCTGCGGGGAGGGCCGCTGCTACGCCGTCGCTCGGCGGCTGTCGTGGTCCGTGCTGCCGTGGTGCGACCATGCGGGTGCGGGCGCGCGCCTCACCTTCGCGGCCGGTCCTCGTGGAGCGGCCGATGCGGCTGCTCTTCTCGGGGCCCCGGGGTCGCTCACGTTCATGTCGTACCGGGGAGAGCAGCAGTGTCGCGTGCCGCCTGCCCAGCCGTAGCTCGGGCCTGGACCGGAGCTGGGCGTTTCGTGCTCGTGATGATCGTGGCGTTGACCGCAGCGGCTTGCGGTACGGCAAGAGGTGGCGCGGCTGCTCGAGCAGCAACGTCCGCTGCGGGGGGAGCAGTCGGCTGCGTCCTCGCGGCCGATGGGTCCATCGTGCAGGGGTTTGCACCGAGCGTGCGAATGCAGCTCCGCGTTCACGCCCACGCCGCGCAGCTGCGCGTCGAAGACGAGCGCGTCACGGCGGAGGTGACGGTGCCCTATCGCGTTCGCCTCAGCGGGACGCTGCCGCTTCTCGTGGAAGCGAAGCGCACGCTCTTTCGCTACGAGGACGTGCTGGCCTTGGCGCCGGGGCTCCCGCTGGTCATCGAGAGCGTGGCGGGCAGGCAGGCGACCGTATTCGTGCTCTCGCCGATGCTTCAGCGGAACCGCTTCCAGGTCGACTGCGCCTCACTGCGGGCATGGAGAGAGGGCGCGCATCCGGACGCGTTTCGCACGGAGACTCTCGAGCAGCAGATGCATCGAGGAAGCGCGATACCCCGAACCGACTCGACGTCCGTTGTGGAGCTCCGGGTCCACGGCCAGGCGGCCGGCGAGAACGCGATGCCCTTCGTACTTCTCGCCGGCGGGGAGGGCCCCTTGCCGGAGACGGGATGGCGGCGTCTGCAGAACGGCCGCAACGGCCAATGGGATGTGGATGGGTGGACTCGGGTACCGCACACGCCCTACGGACTCGGCGAGGGAGGGTTCTGGGGACGCGCTTCGCGAGCTCCAGGCGCGTGGACCCTGGCCGAGATCCCGGCCGGCACGAGGCTCTGTGCCGGCACCGAGCGTGGCTCCGGCTGCGGCGGCTTCGTCGAAACGACGCACCCGGTCGCCGCGATCGTGGTGCCGCTCGGGCATGGTCGCTGCCGCCTGTTTCGGACGCGCACGCTTCTTCACTCGGGCCATGACCTCTTCTTTCCCTGCGACCGGGCCGACCTGGACAGCATTCGACTGGAGGCCGTCGGACTGGAGGTGCGACGCGAGGCGTGTGAGCAGGGCGAGTGCTACCGCGTCACCCGAGAGCTTCCTTGGTCCTTTGCACCGTTCTGCGGCCGAATGCTCGGGGGCCTCTTCGTGTTTCCACCGGATAGTCCCGCTTCGGACGCGTTCATCCTCCTCGGCAGTGACGGCTGGATCGAGTTCATCCGCCCGAACGGTACAGCTGGATTCGCACGGCGAGACGACTCGTGCGCTCCGACCGACTGCGCGACCCGGTGGCCGCCGGGCGCTCAGATCGCGCCTACGTAGACCCGCCAGTGGGTCTCGCTCGGTCGGTGCCCAGTTTCGTCGCTCGGCAGGTCCACCACCTGGGAGAGTTGGTGGCGCACGCGACCCCGCCAGCCGCCGACTGCGACCTCGTGTTCGAGGTCATCGAGGTGTCCGAAGTTCTGAAGCCCGATGATTCCCAGTGCCGCGATGGTGACCTCGCTCAGCTCGCCTCGCGCGCAGAGCTCCACCTCCTCCGGCCCGACTCCCGCGGCGGGTGCCACGACCGATGCGGCGTCGGGAAACGAGGCGGGCTCCCGCTCGAGGAAGAGCACCGTCAGGCCTCGCACCCTGAGCGAGCACCCCTCGATCTCCAGCTCGTGGGCACGCTGCGCTTCCACGACCCGACCTGCGTCGTTCAGATCCACTGCGGTAGTGTCGTCGGGCACGATGATGAGCAGCTCGGTCTCGCCATCGGTCACCAGTCACGCTCCGGGTAAGTGAAATGAAACGAGCCGGTGGCCATGTGGCCTGTAAACCAGGTTTGGCGGCACGCACGGACAAACGGAGCGAGCCTTCGCAACGCAGGTTTACGAGAATGGCTCTACGGTGGCTGGTATGTGCGCCATCCGGCTATCTCACTTTGCACGGACCGCTGGCGGGAAGACATGCCCGTTACGATAGCCCGCGGGCGACCCCGCCGCGTGGCTTTGGGGTTTTGGATGGCGCTCACAGCGCTTGTCGGGTGTGTGGTGGATTTGCCGTTGTGCGTAGACGTCGCGACGCCCGGTTCGATGTTCGAACTCGAGACGGTCGCGTTGGTTCCTAGCGACGGCGGGGCTTTCGGCGTGGTGACTGGCGAGCAGCTCCTCGATGGTAGCGGTTCATACTACCTGAAGCCTCCGTGTGACACTCCGTTCTTCGACGGCCCCGGAACGCGAATCATAGTTGGCATAGACCACGCTAACGCCTGGGCTGCGGACTCGCGAGATCCAGGAGCCTGCCAGGTGCTCCGCTGTGCGAGCATCATCGGTTTTTCGCGCGAGGTGATGGGCGGAGTGCAGGATCTCGCCCCTTCGCCACCTCCAGGGCTGCCCTACGGCCCGAACTACTGCGGAGCCGTCACGGGGGACGGCGCGGAGTTTCAGCTCGTCTCTTTCGACGGAGATACAGGTGTAATCGTGGTGTCCTTCGGCGGGTCCCTCCAATGCGGCGAGGCTTGGCGTGTTCGCTTCCTGCCAGGTGACGCAGTGTAGTTCGCACGCCCTGAGTGCCGGCGCGCCAAGACCAGGAACTCTTGGCTCTCGTGAAACTACCGCGGCCATGCGCCGACAGGCACACCATGCGTCGGCCGCGCGAGCGAAGTGACCTCATCACCGCGCTCCCGTCGCGAGGTAGACGGACTGACACCAGCCGAGAGCCCACGAGGAACCCGCGAGCACCGCGGCCACGGCGACCCACGAGCAGAGCGCGGAACTCTTTCCGCGTTCCGCCCGGTCCGCGACCGCGAGCGTCAGAAGAAACACCAGCCAGAACGCAGCGAAGCCGTTCGCGAGCAGGACCTCGCGAAAGTCGATCATGACGTGGTGACGGGAGAAGCCGGAGTATCCCGCGCAAGGTGTCCGTCCAGGGTCTGGGTCTTGCCCCAGTAACCACCGATTCACCCAGGGCGCCGTGGGGTGTCCGTCGAAGACGAGGGTGAGTGCGCCCACGAGCAACGCACCTGCGGAGAGGCGCGCTACGAGGCGAGCGAAGAGATCGCGCATGCGCGTTCGACACGGCGCCCGGCCCGAAGTTCCGGTCCCGTGGCCCCCCGTGTCGCGCGCACCACGAACCGCGGCTGCTCACCTCAACCTGGCGGTCCGGTCATCGACCTTCGTGATGACCCGTTCGCCGTGCTCGTGGCCCCGGGACTCCGCTCAGAGCCACGTCGCAGCGCGTGTCGCCACCTGCAGCGGCGCTGCCTCCGGCAGTTGGTCGAGGTCGACCGGGCGTGTCGACCACCGTGCGTGCAGCGTTCCAACGAACTCGCTCTCGACCACCACGGCCGCGCGATTCCAGAGCAGCTGGGCGAGTATCTCCTCGAAGCGGCGGGCTTCCTTCTCCGCATCCTCGAAGGCACGGATAGACCCGGAGAAGGCCATCACCCGCGCGTGAATCGAGGCCGGCTCGCGGGCGAAACCGTGAAAGGAGAGCTCCGCGAAGAGGCCCGGCAGGCTCGGCATGCGCTGGCGCCAGGTGTCATTTCGACGCTCGATGGCCTCCGCCACCGGCTTGCCCGCCGGCGTCAGGAGCCAGACCTCTTCGACGTACCCGTGCACGATCCACGACTGGGCCATGACCGGCTTTCATAGGCCGGAGCGTCGCTGCCTTCCAAGTGTCGAAGCCCGCCGGCGCCCCGTGTTGCCTTCCGCGCGGCCGGAGCAGACGACGGCGTCGCGCCCCCGCGTGCCGCCCCCTTCCCCCGTGCTACCCCTCCGGCGTGCTCGACCTGCGGGAGACCACCAGCGACCTCGATGCCGTGCGGGCGGCGCTCGGGCGGCGCGGCTTCACCGATGACGCGCTCTTTGCGGAGCTCGCCTCGCTCGCCGAGAAGCGCCGCGAGGTCATCCAGGCGCGGGAGTCGCTGCAGCAGGAGCGCAACGAGGCCTCGCAGGCCATGGGGCGCATCGCGGACAAGAAGTCGGCGGAGTTCCAGGAGAAGCGCGAGGCGCTCAAGGGGCTCGGCGAGCGGGTGAAGGGGCTCGAGGCCGAGGCGCGCGACGTCGAGGCGCGGCTCGGGGCGCTCATGCTCTCGCTGCCCAACCTGCCGCACGAGTCGACGCCCGAGGGGCTCGACGAGTCGGCCAACGTCGTGCTCCGCACCGTGGGCGACAAGCCCGAGCTCGGCTTCGAAGCCAAGGACCACGTCGCCCTCGCCGAGGGGCTCGGGCTGCTCGACCTCGAGCGCGCCCGAAAGATCAGCGGCGCGCGCTTCGTCGTGCTTCGCGGCATGGGCGCGCGCCTCGAACGAGCCCTCGCGCAGCTCATGCTCGACGTGCACGTCGACGCGCACGGCTACGACGAGGTCTCGGTGCCCTCGCTCGTGAAGGACGCGTCCCTCCTCGGGACGAGCCAGCTCCCGAAGTTCGAGGACGACCTCTTCAAGATCGCTCGGCACGAGGCGCTCGAGGCGGTGCAAGACGGGGACGAGCGCGGCCCGGACCTCTACTTGATTCCGACGGGCGAGGTTCCCGTCACGAACCTGCACGCGGACGAGATCCTCGACGCGGCCTCGCTGCCCCTCGGCTACGTCGCGCGCACCCAGTGCTTCCGCAGCGAGGCCGGCTCCTACGGCAAGGACACGCGCGGCATGATCCGCGTGCACGAGTTCCAGAAGGTGGAGCTCGTGCGCTTCGTGCACCCGGAAGAGGCCCTCGAGGAGCACGCGCTCCTCGTCGCGCACGCCGAGGCCATCCTCCAGCGCCTCGGCCTTCACTACCGCGCCGTCGAGCTCTGCGCCGGCGACCTCGGCTTCGGGGCCCACAAGTGCATCGACCTCGAGGTCTGGCTCCCGGGCCAGCAGGCCTACCGGGAGATCTCGAGCTGCTCCTGGTTCGGCGACTTCCAGGCGCGGCGCATGAAGGCGCGCTTCCGGCCCGCGAGTGACGCTGCGGCGAAGGGAAGCGGCGGCAAGAAGAAGCCGAAGCCGCAGCTGCTCCACACGATCAACGGGTCCGGCCTCGCCGTCGGCCGCACGCTCGTCGCGCTGCTCGAGCAGTACCAGCGCGAGGACGGGAGCGTCGCCCTTCCCGAGGCGCTCCAGCCTTACGTGGGCGGCCGCACCGAGCTCACGCCATGAGACGGCCGCGAAGTGAACCGCGCGGCGAAGTGAGCAGGGCGGCGAGATGAACAGGGCCGCGAGATGAACAGGGCGGCGAGATGAGCAGGGCGGCGAGATGAGCAGGGCGGCGAGATGAACACCGCGCCGGTGCTCGCCTACCAGAACGTGGGGAAGCGCTTCGGGCGCACCACCGCGCTCCACGGCGTGAGCCTCGAGGTCGCGCCCGGCGAGGTCTTCGGGCTCCTCGGACCCAACGGCGCCGGTAAGACCACGCTCATCCGCATCGGCCTCGACATCGTCCGCGCCGACGAAGGCAGCGTGCGCCTCTTCGGCGCGCCGCTCTCCCGCGCGGGCCTCGACCGCGTCTCCTACCTCCCGGAGGAGCGCGGCCTCTACAAGAAGACCAAGGTGCGCTCGATGCTCGCCTACCTCGGCGAGCTCAAGGGCCTGGGCCGGCGCGCCGCCCGCGAGCGGGCCGAGGCGTGGCTCGCGCGCGTCGGCCTGAGCCACGTCGCGACGCAAAACGTCGAGACGCTCTCCAAGGGCATGAGCCAGAAGGTGCAGCTCGCCGGCGCGCTCATGACCGACCCGGAGCTCGTCGTGCTCGACGAGCCCTTCAGCGGCCTCGACCCGATCAACGTCGAGCTCGTCAAAGCGCTCATCGCCGAGCGGCGCGCCGCCCGGCGCACGACCATCCTCTCTACGCACCTGATGAACCAGGTCGAGGCGCTCTGTGACCGCGTCGGCGTCGTGCACCGCGGCGCGCTCGTCGTCTACGGCACGCTCGACGACGTGCGCCGCCGCCACGCGCCCCGCGCGGCGCGCCTTCGGCTCCAGCACGGCACGCTGCCGGACCCGCTGCCGCCGAGCCTGGCCGCGCACATCGAGGCCGTGAGCCCCGACGGCATCTTTCAGCAGCTCCGCCTCGCCCCGGACAGCGAAGCGCCGGCCGTGCTCCGCGCGCTCGTCGACGCCGGGCTGCCCGTGGCCGGCTTCGACGAGCGGCTCGCCACCATGGAGGAGATCTTCTTGGCGAGCGTCGGCGCATCGAAGGATGCGTTGGCGGCCGCGCCGGCAGAGGCCGCGCAATGATCCGCGCGGACAAGGTGCGCACCATCGCGCGCTTCGAGTTCCTCCAGATCGCGTCGCGGCCCTCGTACCTGCTCGTCACCTTCGGCCTGCCGCTCTTCTTCACCCTCGTCGGCGGCGGCATGCTCGGCCTCCAGGCGTGGTTCCTCGCGCGCAAGGTCGAGCGGGTGGCCGCCTACGGCGTCGTCGACCAGGCGAACCTGCTCGGTCCCGAGGTCTGGGGCGACGACGGCCACGTCACGCTCGGGCCCGTGCTCCTCGAGCGCATGGAGCGCGCGGCGCCGGCGCTCGCGGCCCAAGAAGGCGGCGGGCTCGGGGGCAGCTACGGACTCGGCGGCGCCAACCGGGGGGCCGGCCGGGTGCGCGCCTATGCCGCCGAAGCCGGGCCGCTGCTCAGCGTCCGGAGCGCGACGGCCGAGCCCGTGCTCGCGCGGCTCCTCGTCGACCGGCTCCTGCGCGACGCGGGCGTCGACGCCGCCACGCGCGACCGGGTGCTCGACCCCATGGAGGTCGAACGGGAGACGGTCACCCGCGAGGGCGAGCGGCGCTCGGCGCAGGACCAGGCTCTCGAGCTGCTCGTGCGATCCGGGGCGCCCTTCATGCTGGGCGTCCTGCTGCTGACGGCGCTGCTCTCGGCGAGCGGCTACCTCGTGCAGACCGTCGCGCTCGACAAGGAGAGCAAGCTGGTCGAGGTGCTCCTGAGCTCGACGGATCCGGACGAGCTGCTCACGGGCAAGCTCCTCGGCCTGGGCGCGGCGGGGCTGCTCCAGTTCGTGGTGTGGGCCTTCATGGTCGTGGGCGGCGCGGGGACCGTGGCCGCGCTCTTCACCTCGCTCTCCATCCCGCTCCCTTGGGAGGCCCTGCTGCTCTCGCCGCTCTTCTTCGTGCTCGGCTACCTCTTCATCGGGTCGCTCATGCTCGCCACGGGCTCGCTCGGGAGCAGCGTCCCGGAGAGCCAGAAGCTCACGCTCGGCTGGGCGCTCCTGGCGGTGCTGCCGCTCATGCTGCTCGTGATCCTCCTCGAGGAGCCGCACGGGAGCGTCGGCAAGCTGCTCACCATCCTTCCCTTCAGCGCGCCACTCACGGTGGTCGTGCGTACCTCGCTCGACCCGGCGGGCATCGCGACGTGGGAGATCCTGCTGGCCCTCGCGGTGCTGCTGATGTCCACGTGGCTCGCGATCCGCGTCGGCGCGCGGCTCTTCCGCATCGGCCTGCTCCTGAGCGGCAGCCGCCCGTCCTGGGGCGAGCTCCTCCGCCAGGCGAGAATAAGGTAGGGGATACGCCCTGAAAGGGGAGGTTGCGGGGGGGCGGTGGTAGCCTGAGACGGGGTGAACGAGCGGGTCGAGAGTCCGAGCGTGGCGTCGGCGCGCGCGGCGGAGGCGGTGGGGCAGCTCGATCCCTCGCTGCGCGAGGCCGGTAAGCACCGGCATCCGCTCTTCGGCGAGGTGCTCTCGCGCGTCGGCAGCTCCTTTGGTGGCAAGTGGCGCCTCGATCAGCTGCTCGGCCTGGGAGGCATGGCCGCCGTCTACGCCGCCACGCACCGCAACGGCCACCGCGTGGCCATCAAGGTCCTCCACCCGCGCCACGAGGGTGACAAGCGGGTGCGCGAGCGCTTCCGGCGCGAGGCCATCGTGAGCAACCGGGTGCACCACCCCGGCGCCGTGACCGTCTTCGACGACGAGGTCGGCGACGAAGGCTCGGCCTTCCTCGTCATGGAGCTCCTCGAGGGCGAGAGCCTGGAGCGACGCCTCGGTCGCGTCGGTCGCGTGCCCCTCGCCGAGGCACTCGCCTTGACCGATGCGCTCCTCGAGGTGCTCACCGTCGCGCACGACGCGGGGGTGCTCCACCGGGACCTCAAGCCCGGCAACGTCTTCCTCACGCACGAGGGGCAGGTGAAGCTGCTCGACTTCGGCGTGGCGCGCCTCGAGGCGCTCGCGGAGCGACGCGGGCGGACCCGGCTCGGCGCCATCCTGGGCACGCCGGCCTTCA
>ERZ1740059.206-NODE-206-length-32331-cov-6.330772_pt1 | contig 32331 bp, 21 predicted proteins | sample MGYA00581744_ERZ1740059 | MGnify/ENA primary metagenome ERZ1740059 (study PRJEB43018, sample SAMN04849738) | marine metagenome | isolation source: floating plastic debris | place: Pacific Ocean | collected 2008-08-28 | study: EMG produced TPA metagenomics assembly... | reverse complement strand
CGCGCCGTCAGCAGCAGGGGCAGGGCGGCCGGACCTGGGACGGGTGTCACGTCGGCATTGTCGTCAGAGCTCCACTGCCATTGCTGGGACCCCTGCCAATCTGTCTGCTGGGAGCCGCTCCACTGAAAAGCGAGCTGAACGGCGCCGTCTTCGCTGCCTCCCCCGTTGAAGGGTGACGTGACAAAGCTCCCAACTTCCGTCGGCGCGGCGACGGCAAGCGCTTGTCCGGACAGTCTTTGTTTCCTCAGACCATCGTCTGCACTGATCGCGGCGTAGGTCGGAGCACTGGCGGCAAGGACAAGCGCGGACGAGATAACAGCAAGAAAACGCATCGGATTTCCCCTCGGTGAAACGTTAAAAAAGTCTTGCAAGCCGCGCGCCATCGTGTCTGGTGCGCAACGCATCTTCAGCAACGAGAGGCGGCCCATGAAAACCGTCGTCATCGGACGAACCGGACAGCTCGCACATGCGCTGGCGCGACTGGATCCCTCGGCCGCCGTCCTCGATCGATCGCAAGTGGATCTGGCGTCGCCTGAGACGATTTGGCCGGCTCTTGAGCGCGCACAGCCTGAAGTGATCATCAACGCGGCGGCTTACACCGCCGTCGACAAGGCCGAGACCGAGCGCGAACGCGCCTTTGCAGTGAATGCGACTGGGGTCGGCGAACTGGCGCGCGCCGCCGCCGATCTGGGCGCGCCGCTCATTCATGTGTCGACCGACTACGTCTATCCCGGCGGTGGCGACAGACCGTATCGGGAAGACGACGAGACGGACCCGATCAACGCCTATGGGCAAAGCAAGCTCGCCGGAGAACTGGCCGCGCTTTCAGCTCAACCGCAGACTGTGATTCTACGGACGGCCTGGGTTTATGCGCCCTGGGGGCACAATTTTGTACGGACGATGCTGCGCCTGGCGTCCGCGCGCGATCATCTGCGCGTCGTCCATGATCAGCGCGGACAGCCGACATCTGCGCTGGATCTGGCGCGCGCCTGTCTGCTTGCCGCCCAGAAGGCCGCAGGATCGTCCGCCGACGACGCTGTCTGGGGCGTGACCAATTATGCGGGCGCGGACGAAACAAGCTGGGCGGAGTTCGCCGAAACGATCTTCTCGAAAGCTGCCGGACCCCTGATCGAGCGTGCGCCCGTCGTCGAGCGCATTTCGACGGCCGAGTATCCCACGCCCGCAGCCCGTCCCGCCAACTCAACGCTCGACTTGGCCCGTTTCACGCATGTGTTCGGGCAAGCGCCGAGACCTTTGTCCGAAGCGCTCGACGAGGTTTTGACGATGATCCGACCAGAGGACGTGGCGGAATGAAGGGCATTATTCTGGCCGGCGGTTCGGGCACGCGTCTGCATCCGCTCACGCAGAGCGTCTCGAAACAGCTTTTGCCGGTCTTCGACAAGCCGATGATCTACTATCCGTTGTCCGTGCTGATGATGGCCGGCATTCGGGAGATCTTGATCATCACCACCCCCCACGATGCGGAGCAGTTTGAGCGTCTCCTCGGAGATGGCGCACGTTGGGGCGTGTCTATCCAGTATGCTGTGCAACCGAAGCCCGAAGGTCTCGCCCAGGCCTTCATCATTGGTCGCGAGTTCGTCGGCAGCGACCCCGTCTCGCTCGTTCTTGGCGACAACATCTTCTACGGCGGCGGCCTTTACGACGTGTTGCGGGCCGCGCGCGCGCGGAAATCCGGCGCGACCGTGTTCGGCTATCAGGTCTCTGACCCTGAGCGGTATGGCGTCGTCGCGTTTGGTGCGGACGGCAAAGCCACCTCGATTGAGGAAAAGCCGGCCGTTCCCAAATCGAACTTCGCGGTGACGGGCCTTTATTTTTACGACAACGACGTTCTCGACATTGCCGCTGGCGTAAGGCCCTCGGCCCGCGGCGAACTCGAAATCACAGACGTGAACAACGCCTACCTGCGGCGCGGCGACCTTTACGTCGAACGCCTTGGCCGCGGCTATGCGTGGCTGGATACCGGCACATTCGAGTCGTTGTTGCAGGCTGGGCAGTTCGTGCAGACCGTCGAGCAGCGTCAGGGTCTCAAGATCTGCGCCCCGGAAGAAATCGCCTGGCGAGCCGGTTGGATCGACGACGAGGCGCTGTTGGCTCTGGGGGCGGAGACAGAGAAATCCGGCTATGGCGCTTACCTCCAGCGCCTGCCCGAGCTGGGACGCGAAGTCTTTTAAGCGTCGTTCCAGATAAACGTCCTGAGAGCCTTTGTGAGGCGCGCTTCAGCGACTGGAGAGATTGCGGGACCGGCGTCAGGATCGCCGCTGGTTCGAGCCCGGGTCCACAGCCGATCGATCGCATCCTTCGCCTCATGTTCTTCATGGATCACCGAAACGCCGGGCTTGTCGCCAAAGCGTCCGGCTGTGCCGAACTGATGGTCATTGCGCTGTTCGGACAAATGCGCCCGGCGCGGCATGATCAGAAGCGGTTTGGCGTGGGTCAGCGCGGTGATGATCGTGCCCATTCCGGCATGACCGATCACAGCGTCCGCGGTCTGAAACCGGCGCTCAACCTCCGCGGGCTCCAGAAATGCGCAGGTCTCGAAGTTCTTGGGGCGGTACCCGCTTGCATCGGGCTGTGCGATCTGTCCGAAAACCGTCGCCGAGGGGTTGGCCGCCGCCCAGGCGTCGACAGCCCGTGTCAGGCGGTCGAACGGGAGCTGCGTGCCGACGGTCAGAAAAATCACAGGACAGACCCCTCAAAACGCGGGCCGTCCCCGTCCTCCACCGACAAATGCTCCCACTGCGTCAAAAACAGATCCGCATGCTTTCCCGCGCGTTGACCGGCCAGGGACAAGGTCTCGGTGTTGGCGATGCTGTCGATCCACGCGGTTCGAGCCCCGATCAAGCGGCCGAGGCGGATGGCGAAGTACCCGGGCGCGGCGCCGGTCGAGACGATCACATCCGGCCGCACGCGAAGCACGACCCACGCAATCGCCAGCAACTGCCGCAAGAGACGCAGTTTTTGCCATCGATTGGCGTCGGGCACGACATGCAGTTCGGGTCGAACGCCGTCCGTTTCCTCAGCAGCGATTTCCGCGCGGTACCCATCGCTGGTCGTGACGTAATGGACTTCGCAGCCGGCCCACGCCGTGCGCATCCGACGAAGCTGTACGAAGTGCCCTCCCCCCGAAGCGACGGCGAGTACGCGCGGTTGGTCGACTTTGTTCGTCACGTCTCTTCCTCGTAAACCCGCTGAGCTCGATGAGCGCGATGACGCGCGGTAGAACTTAAAGGTCACGGCAGCTGCAAAGAGTGCACCAACATCTTGGACTTACAGGGTTGCGGCGCTTCAACAAAGAACATGAAGGCGATGGCGAGAACCTCGGACATCAGTGTCGCCGTCCGATGCAATTTTTGACACAGCAGCGGCGTTTTGGCGGCTTACTTGCACGGTATGAGGGCTGACATTGACGCCATCACGATCATCTGCCGCTTTCAGAGTTTTGCCGCAGACGCGTTGCGAAGGGTTTCTACTGTGTTTGAGCGCACCCCTATTTCGGACCTGCTCGTCGTCAGGCCAAAACGTTACGGCGACGAACGCGGGTACTTCAGCGAGACCTGGAGCCAGCGGGCCTTCGAAACCGAGGGCCTCGACTACACATGGGTGCAAGACAACCACTCCCTGTCGCGCGCGCCTGGCGTGCTTCGCGGATTGCACTACCAATCGCCGCCCATGGCTCAGGCGAAACTCGTTCGTTGCACAGCGGGTCGAATATGGGACGTGGCGGTGGACATGCGACCGGGCTCCGCGTCGATTGGGCAATGGTTCGGGGCAGAGCTGAGCGCGGACAATGGCGCTCAAGTGCTTGTTCCAGCTGGCTTTCTTCATGGGTTTTTGACGCTCAGCGCGGATGCTGAAGTTCAGTATAAGGTCGATGCGCCTTATGCGCCGGACTGCGACGGCTCCGTTGCTTGGGACGACCCCGAATTGGGAATTGTCTGGCCGCTCGACGAGGTTGAGGGAGGGCTGGTCGATGGGCGTCCTATCCTGTCAGGCAAAGACGCGAGCGCCCCAAGGGTGTCCGAATGGGCGACCCCAGTTCCCGCAGCCGGAGGAGAGAAGGCGGGAAGGTCCTCGTCACAGGCGGATGCGGCTTTATCGGATCCGCCGTCATTCGGCATCTGATCCGAGACAAAGGCGCAGAGGTCGTCAACCTTGATCTACTGACCTACGCAGCCACGCCCGAAGCGATCGAATCCGTCGCGCAAAGCGATCGATACGCCTTTGTGAAAGGCGATATCCGAGATCGGTCTCTGGTCGCGTCTCTGCTTGAGGAACACGAGCCCGACACGGTTATGCATCTTGCCGCGGAAAGCCATGTCGACCGCTCGATCGATGGGCCCTCGACCTTTCTCGAAACGAACATCATGGGGACGTTTACGCTGCTCGAAGCTGTCCGCGCGTTCGATGCGGGTCGCTCTAGTCGTCGACGTTTCCACCACATCTCCACCGATGAAGTCTTTGGCAGCCTGAGCCCAACAGACGCTCCGTTTACCGAGACCTCGCCTTATCAACCGAACAGTCCGTACTCCGCCTCGAAAGCGGCGTCAGACCATCTCGTGCGCGCCTGGGGCGAGACTTATGGGCTCGACGTCGTCACATCGAATTGCTCGAACAACTACGGCCCCTGGCAGTTTCCAGAGAAGATGATCCCGGTGATGACCATCGCCGCTGTTGAGGCGCGTCCGTTGCCTGTCTACGGCACTGGCGAGAACGTGCGCGATTGGTTGCATGTCGAGGATCACGCCCGCGCCCTGGCGCTGGTGATGGAAAAGGGCCGCACAGGACAAACCTACGCCATTGGCGGCAATGCCGAGCGGCGGAATATCGACGTTGTGCGCGCGATCTGTGCAGCGATGGACGACCTGCGTCCCGAAGGCGCGCCCCACGACCGGCTTATCACATTCGTGACGGATCGTCCTGGCCATGATCTTCGGTACGCGATCGACCCCGAATTCGTCCGAAAAGAGCTCGGCTGGGAGCCGCAAGAGACCTTTGAAAGCGGGCTGAAACAGACGCTTCGCTGGTATCTGGACAATCAGGAATGGTGGCTGGGTCTTGCGGAGAAGGCGCGAACCGGCGCTCGTCTCGGACTTGCAGCCGGGTCGTAAGAGCGACGTTTCAAGCCGCTGGCATCCGAGTTGCTTCGTCTTCATTCATCGCAACACCTCACCTGAAAACTATCGCTGGGGGGCGCCTTGGGTCGGGCAGCAGACATCGTGAAATCACTGGTAGGCGCGCGTGGGAGCCTCGCGTTGCTTCGGATCGCTCACTTCGGGTTTGGCCGCACTTGCGACATCTGTGGCTCACGAACCCGGCGCTGGCTTGATCAAGGCTATCCTAATCCGACGCTCTACAAGCTGCAGATCATAGGCGGTTTGCCGAAACGTGGCGACGAATGCCCGGTCTGTCGTTCGAATTCGCGCATTCGTTTGGTGATGTTATACTTGCGCCGACACACGAAGATCTTCGAGAGCGCCTGCGATATTCTACACATGGCGCCAGAGCGCGGAATTTCTATGAAGTTGTCGCCAATTCACGGCGAACGATATGTTTGCGCCGACCTTGAGCCAGAGCGATACCTAGAAATACACCCACTTCAAGAAGCGGATCTCTGCGCCCTCGAGTATGCCGAGAATTCGTTCGATTTTGTTTTGTGCAACCACGTTCTGGAGCACGTCCCTGACGATCGGCTGGCTATGTCCGAGATTTTGCGCGTCTTGAGGCCTGGTGGGACCGCGATACTTCAGGTGCCGATCTCTCGGAAGCTGGAGGCGACGCTCGAGGGAAAACACGCCCCAACCGACTCGGATCGTACGCGTATCTACGGACAGCATGATCATGTCCGACTTTACAAAGAAGACGACTACGTGGCCCGCCTGCGCGCGGTTGGCTTCGACGTCGACCCTTGGGCGGCTTATGAACGAGACGGCGACGCCGCGTATCAGGCCGAAATTGATCCGTTCGAAACGCTGTTTGTTTGCCGTAAGCCAGATTGATGGCGACGGTTTCAATCATCATTCCGCATTACAACGACGTCGAGCGCCTGAACGTCTGTTTGCAAGCGCTACACGCCCAACTTCCCATCGATGGTCACGAAGTCGAGATCCTCGTTTGTGACAACAGCAGTTCGCAAGACCTCTCAGCGACGAAAGCGAAGTTCTCCGCGTCGACGCGGTTTCTGAGCGAAACGCGACGCGGAGCGGCGCATGCCCGCAACCTGGGCGCGTCAGAGAGCAAGGGTGACATTCTTCTGTTCACCGATGCGGACTGCGTGCCCGACGGAAACTGGATCCGAAAGCTAACCGAATTTGTTCGGGAAAACGATTACTCCGGTGGTCGTATCGAGTTGTTTTCGGAACACGAGTCCGAGAGCTTCAATCCATATGATCAATTTGAGCGGATCTTTGCGTTCAAACAAAGATCCTACGTCGAAGAGAAAAATTTCGCGGCGACAGCCAATATGGGCGTGCTTCGTTCGACCTTCTTGGCTATCGGCGACTTTGACAATGACACCGGTGAGGACTTCGACTGGGGGCAGCGCGCAAAGAAACTCGGTATTCGTTGCAGCTATACTGAAGACGCCAGTGTAAAGCATCCAACACGGGCGGACTGGCAGGGCCTCTGGAAAAAATGGCGCCGCCTCACAATCGAAGACTATCAAAACTGTCACAAAAAGGGACTTAACCCGCTAAGAATGGTTTTTCGGGCGGTTCTGATCGCATTCTCTCCGGTCATTCATCTCCGCTCGATACTGGCGACGCGCGGATTGAGCGATTTCGATATGATCAAGGTCGCCGGCGTTCTGATTGGTCTGCGGGCAAAGAGGTCAATGCTGTTTCTCAGGCTAGCAATCACCGGACGTAAAAGCGTTTAAGACTTAAAAGTCAGTCCAGTCCTAAGCGATTGGCCGGACAACGCTCCGACACCACGTAGCTGCGACCCGCTGCTCTGGCGCTTGCTCGCCGGAGACGATGCGCCTCCGAACGCCACACGCTGCTTGTCGCGAGGGCGCAAAACGGCTTGAAACTTGCTGGATAAATCATGCTAGAGCACGTTCGGTACGTATTAGTCTTGTTCAGGAGAATCTCTGTGGCGCTGTCACTTCGGACCCTCATCGCGATCGGGGTCGTTTTTGCTCTGACCGCCTGCGAAAGCGCGGAGGAGCGGGCGCAAAACCATCTCGCCGGGGGGCAGGCGCTTCTCGAGGCCGGCGATCCAGCGCGCGCAGTGCTGGAGTTTCGAAACGCTCTCCGCCTGGATGACCAGCTTGTCGACGCGCATTTTGGGCTCGCCGATGCAGCCCTTGCGCAGCAGGACGTCCGAACAGCTTTCGCGAACTTGCAACGCGTCACGGAGCTGGAGCCGGAGAATGTCAGAGCCTTGGAAAGCCTGGCGCAGCTTCTGCTGGCCGCCAACCAGGTCGAGCAGGCTCTTGATCTAAGCGTGAGAGCTCTGGAGTTGGCGCCTGACAAGCCATCGACACTCGCGCTGAGAGCTGCGATCGCCATGCGGCTCGATGATCTTGAACTCGCTGAAGAATTGGCCGGCAAAGCGCTGGAGATCGAGCCCGCGGACCTCGAAGCTCTGGGCGTCCTCGCCGCGTTGCGCTTGCGCGATGGCCGGGTGCGCGAGGCGCTCGTCGAGCTTGAAAAAGGCCTGCAAGGAGATCCGGGAAACATCCCATTCAGCCTCATGCGCATCGCTGCATTCGAAAGACTGGGCGATGATCAATCTGTCGGCGAGGCCCTGAAGGCGCTGGTTGAGCAAAATCCCGAGAACGCGGGTCTTGTCCGTCAACTCGCTCGCTGGCAGTTGCAGCAAGGGGAACAGGATGCAGCGATCGACACGTTTCGGCGGTTCGCGGCACGGGAAGAAGCCACTGTCCCTGAGCGCATTGGCGTCATCGAATTCATCGGTCAGGTCAAAGGGCTCGAGGTTGCTCGCGCGGCGCTGCAAGAGTACCTCGACGCGGAGAACGACCCTGAGGAGAAGCTTGTCTATCAGTCGGCGATGGCGGAACTCGACAGCGCTAGGGGGGATCTCGACGCTGCCGTCACCAATCTGCGCGCCGCGCTCGCCGATGTCGAAGACAGCCCGACAGCGCTATCGGCCAGGTTGACCCTTGCTTCGCTTCTTTTCGCGCGTGGAGAAACTGAGCAGTCATTGGCGATCATCAATGAAGTCATCGCCGCCGATCCAAACTCCGTACCTGCTCTTGGTCTCCGAGGTCGGATTGCGTTTTCAAGAGGCGATTACGGCGCAGCCATCATCGATCTGCGCGCCGCATTGGCTCAAGAGCCGGAGAACACGAAGGTCTTGTTGCTCCTCGCGGAGGCGCATCAAAAGTCGGGCAATGCTGATTTGGCGGGCGACCGTATGGCCGAAGCGGCGCGAGCATCGGGTTATGCTCCGACGCCAAGCTTGGCTTACGCGCAGTTCCTTCGCCGAACTCAGGAACTCGATGGCGCGGAAAGGGTCATTCAGCAGGCGCTCGCAAATGCGCCGGCGCATGGCGATCTTCTTCGCGCATTGGCTCAACTGCGATTGGAGAAGGGAGACTGGGTTGGCGCCGAGGTCGTTGCAGAGTCATTGCGGCAGCTCGCAGCGGATGGCGCTTCAGCCGACGCCAACTCACGCACAGCAACAGAAATCCAAGCCTTAGCCGCGAGCGGCCGAGGTGAGTTCGAAGCGAGCATCAACATCCTGGAATCGATGCATGCTGAGGCGCCGCTGACCGGGCCTAGCCTGGCTGGCCTCATACAAACCTATTTGCTTGCTGAACGAACCGATGAAGCGATCGGGTTTCTTGAGAAGATCATCGCAGAGGATCCGAACAACGGCGAGGCGCTCGTGCTTCTAGGGTCTTTGCAGCGGAACGGCGGACAAGTCGATAAGGCGCGCAGCAGCTTCGACAAAGCCATTCGCGTGGCTCCTGAAAACGAGAGAGCTTATTCTCAAAGGGCTGCGATGTTTCTTGCCGATGGAGAGCCAGAGGAAGCCCGTCGGATTGCAGAGCGCGGCTTGGAGGCTTCACCGGAGAGCACGGAAATCCGCATGATGCTGGCGCAGTCGCTAGAGATTCTGGGGGAGGTCGAGGAAGCGATCACTCAGTATGAGCTTCTCTATACCGCCCGCCCTCAGTCTCTTGTTATCGCGAACAACCTTGCCAGCCTTCTGGCCGACAACCGAGACGACGAAGCGAGTTTGAACCGAGCCTTTGAGATGGCGCGGGGACTTCAAAGCGTATCGCTTCCCCATTTCCAAGATACCTACGGGTGGCTGTTGCATAGACTGGGGTCAAGCCGGGACGCGGTCCCGATCCTGGAGAAGGCTGCCGAGGCGCTCCCCAATGAAGCGGTGGTTCAATATCATCTGGCGGCGGCTCGCGCGGGGGTGGGACAGGTGGACGCCGCTCGAGCTGGTTTGATCCGGGTCATTGATGACGCTCGTGCAAACCCTAGCGTGGTGGCTCGAGCGACTGAGCTGCTCGAACAGCTTGAGACCTCTGAAACGCCACAATCATTGGAATAAACGCGCACGATGCCTAATTTTTCGAGAGCGTTTGTGCCAATTCGGGTCGTCTATCAGATGGCTCTGCTGGTCGGAACATCGCGTCGATGAACCGTCGAATGGCATGCGACTTGAAGCTCTCGGCGGATGATGAGAGGCGCCACCCGTTTGGGGACAAGGTACACGAATGTATGAAGCGTTTTATTCCCTGACGCGACGGCCGTTCTCGACGTTGCCCGACCCGGACTTCTTGTACTGGACGAAGGGACATTCGCTTGCGTTCACAGTTCTGGACTATGGCGTCCGGAATGACGCGCCGATCACCGTGATTACGGGCGATGTGGGGTGTGGGAAAACAACCCTCGTTCGCCACCTCATGAATAACCTTCCAGGCGACGCGACGGTCGGTTTGATCTCGAATCTACAGGAAGGCCGCGGCGACCTGCTCGAGTGGATCATGTTGGCGTTTGAGCAGCCATTTGACGAAGAGTCCTACGTTCGCCTTTTCAGCCGGTTCCAGGAATTTCTTCTGGACCGTTATGCGAACGGGCAGCGCACGATCTTGATCGTGGACGAAGCGCAGAACCTGTCGCCGAAGATGCTCGAAGAGCTGCGGATGATGTTGAACGTGAATGCCGATCACGATCAGCTGCTGCAACTCGTACTGCTCGGACAGCCGCAGTTGCGCGAAGTGCTGCGCTCTCCTGATCTCGAGCAGTTTGTGCAACGGATCGCGGCGGATTATCACATCACGCCGCTTCGGTCAGAAGAGGTCGCGCGCTACGTGACCCACCGCCTCGCTCAATCCGGCGCCGATCATGAGATTTTCGAGGGAGAGACTTTCGATCTGATCGCGCAGGCGACAGGCGGTGTGCCTCGTCTCATAAACATCTTGTGTGATCTGTGCTTAGTCTATGGTTTCTCTTACGAGAGCAAAAAAATCGGTACTGATTTGCTGATGGAGTTCCTGAACTCATCGAAGGAGCATGGAGTTTTCCATCAGTTCAGACCGGTCATCCAACCTTCTCCACAATCTGTGGAAGCCACAACTTAGCGTCTTTGGTTGCAACCAAAAAATGAGAGCTGTTTAAATATGGACCAGCAGCAAATAGACGTAAAAGACATTACTTCAGCACTCCAGCGGCGTTGGAAGTTGATTGCGCTGGTCGGAACGATTTTGTCCGCGTTTGCAGTGTTTGTCGCACTCCTGCTCCCGCCGATTTACAGCGCCACTGCAAAAATCCTTGTTCAATCTCAGAGTATTCCAGAAGATTTGGCTCGGTCGATGGTCACGGCAAACCTTCCTGAGAGGCTGAGTTATATAGAACAGCGTCTGATGGCGCAGAATAATGTTGTATCGCTTGCGCAGCGGCTGGAACTGTTTTCCAGCGACGAGAGGCTGACGCGAGCGCAGATCGCTGAAAGCGTACGCGACGCGACCGAGTTTAACACGCTGACCGTTGGCTCTCGTCGGAGAGCCAATGTTTATGCATTCACAATCACTTACAGACACAGAGATCCTGCTGTCGCTGCACTAGTCGCAAATGAGCTGGTCAGTTTAGTGCTGCAGCAGAACATTGAGACGCGCAACACGCTTGCGTCGGGTACAGTCGAGTTTTTCCGCAGCGAGGTGGCGCGTCTATCAAGGGAACTGGCTGAACAGGAACAGGCGATCGCCGAGTTTAAGAATGACAACGAAGGTTACTTGCCTGAGATGCTTGCGCTCCATCAGTCCGAGCTTCTTGATACTCGCGCGCGGACTTTCGACTTTAACAATCGCGAGGCGAGGTTGAAGGAGGAGCGTCGCATCTTGGAGGCGACACTCGACCCTAACTCGAGCCTGTTCCGTGGCGTGGACGTATTGAGTCCCAAAGAAGAAGAACTCGAAAGGCTGAGACGGGAGCTGCTGCAAAAGCGTACAGTCTATACTGAGGCTCACCCTGACATCGTTTTGATTAAGTCGCAGATCGAGGCGCTCGAGGGCGACTTGACGCCCGCGTCGGCGCGACAGTCTCAGCAACGTGGCGCGTTAGAGCTCCGTCAAATTGAGGTGATCGAAGCAGAGCTGAAAACGATTGAAGCGGAGCGACAATCCATCGCCAAACGTCAGGTTGAGCTCGAAGATGCTATCGCCCGCGTGCCAGGCGTTGAGATACGTCTAAACGTCCTCTTGCGAAGGTATCAGGCGGTCAAAGAGCAGCACGATCAGGCCGTGTCTCGCGAGCGGGAGGCTGCCATCGGCGAGCGTCTGGAGGTCGATCGTCAAGCAGAGCGTTTCGAGGTTCTTGAACCTGCCGAAGTTCCAATGAATAGAGAATCTCCCAATCGTAAAATGATCGCTTTCGCCGGTGGTGTCGGGAGTTTTGGCTTCGCGTTTGGGCTCGCACTGTTGTTGGAGCTGACAAATAAGACCATTCGCTCTTCTAGGGATATGGAGCGAAAGCTTGGTCTTCGTCCAATCGTCGTTGTTCCTGTCATCCGGACAAAGTCGGAAGAAGCCCGCCGAATTTTGTTTTTGCGAATCAAGTACGCGGTTTTTGCTGTGGTGATCCCGGGTTTGCTCGCTCTTTTACATTATTATTACCTACCTCTCGACCTTTTGTCAGAGCTATTCTTGCAGAAGTCAGGGATAGATGGCGCTGTTCGCTTTATCGAGAGCGCGTTTGGTTGGTAATCGTCGGGACATTGGGCTGCGGCCAAGGCAGGCCTAAAGAAGGGAAGCGTCAAAGTGGTGGAGCGACTAAAAGCGGCGACAGCCAAGGCGCGTGAGCGACGTGAAGAGAACAGCGACTTGCAGCAGCGGGTTCGCGGCGAGCCGGGATCGCAAACCAAGCTCTGGTCACAGGTCGACGAATTGCGTGTCGAATCTGCTCGAATGGAGGAGGCGCGGATCGTCTCTTTCGAAAAATCAGATCCGGCTCATGCGCCGTTCGACCTTCTGCGAACAAACGTCTTAAAGATTCTACGCGACCACGGTTGGAGCCGGATCGGTATCACTTCCGCGACGCCGGCTTGCGGCAAGACTCTGATTTCAACGAATCTTGCGTTCAGTTTGGCGCGAAATCCGGCGGTCTCGACGCTTCTCTTGGATCTTGATCTCAGGTCACCTCAGCTTGCCAGCCGGCTTGACCAGAATCGCATATGCTCGCTTCCCGCTTTTTTGCGTGGCGAGATCAGCCTGGAGAGCTTCTTGTGCCGAATTGGCTCCAATTTGGCTCTTGGATTGAACTCCGACCGGGTGCTTGACGTCGCCGAGCTTATGCAACGGGGGACGACACAACGTTCTCTGAATCGCATGGTGCGAGATCTCGCGCCCGACGTGGCGCTCTTTGATCTTCCCCCGCTTTTGTTGAAGGATGACGCGCTTTCGATGCTGCAATACCTCGACTGTGTGCTTGTCGTTGCTTCGGCAGGCAAAACCACGGGTGAGGAAATCCTCGAATGCGAGAAGTTACTGGAAGGCGGCCCCGAATTTCTTGGGGTAATCCTGAACAACTCTGAAACTGAAGAGAACTACCCCTTCGCTTCAACATACTACTACCAGTCCAATTGATCAAGTGAAAACCAGCTGGCAGAAGCGGGGGGAGCGGCCAGGGCAAGATCGCGATCTGCCATCTTAATCGGCCTTCGAGCGCAATGCTGCATCAAGTCGACCAAAACCACGTAAAAATCTCTCTTTGAGCTTGTGATAACTTCACAATTCAGCAAATGTATTGTAACGGAACGAAACAGGTTGGGGGTGGTATGAATCCTGTTTTCCGAAGACCCGTAGCAGTTTAATCGACGCCGGGTCGTATCATTTCGGCGCTGTCGTATTGGGGTAGGTTACGGCATGAGCGACATCTCAGCGAGAGAACAATCAGGTCAGAGGAGCTCGCGCACCGGTTTCGGGGGGGCGCAGCTTGTTCAAATTGGCCGTAAAAGGATCGTCGAAACCTATACGGTTCTAACAGACTTCATTGCCGCATTTTGCGTTTTGGTCTTGTCCAGAAGCGTCTTCGACACGTTTTGGCCGGAGAACTCAAGCGTCCTGGCTGCGGTAGAGCCAGGAAATGCAGTTGGCATATGGGCGGTTATGCTTGTGTGTTTGCTCGCTTATGGTGGGCTCTACACCCGGAGAGTGAGCGAAGCAGAAGAGGTTCAGCGCACGCTTGGAGCTGCGATGCTTCTCGGCGTGTTTAGTCTGGTGGCTCAAGGCGCGCATCTCAACTTCCACAATGTACAGGTGGACTGGTTTAGCTCGATACCGTGGGTTCTAGGAACATGGTTGGCGGTTGGATTTTTGGCCGTTGGTCTCCGTTTGGTGATCCGGTCGCTCCTTTTCGCTCAGTCATCGCTGACTGAGGATTTTGTGCTTGTGGGGTCTGGCGATGCGAGCGAGGCGCTGGAGAAAGAGCTGCTGAGTTTCTCCAGACGATCGGTTCGCATACTAAAAACGATGCCTTTTGCGGCGTTTGCCGACGCGGATGCTGGCAAGTTGAGGGGCCTGATTTCAGGTATCGCATTAGCCAATGGACTGAACGGTCATGACGTAAAGGTCGTCTTGGCGCCGAATGCTTCTGAGCGTGACGCTGCTCTTGAGCTGAAGGAGATGCTCGTTTCGATCGGGCAACCTTTCGCAGTCGACTTGTCAAATTCTCCCTTGACCCATAGCGGGACAACGCTGCGCCAGGGTTTGGGCTCAGACCTTCTGCTGGCCGAAGTTGATCCCGCGGGTCCAAGCGTCGCCGCACGAGCAGCCAAACAGTTGTTCGACTTTTTCGTCGCTCTCGTTCTGGTCGTGATCTTGGCTCCGTTGATGTTGCTGATCAGCGCTTTGCTGCTGCTCGAGCCCGGCGGCGTATTCTTCTCTCAGCTGAGGGTCGGCAAAAATGGGGAGCGGTTCCAGTGTCTGAAGTTCCGAACCATGCTTCCGGATGCGCAGGAGCGCTTGGCTCGCGTGCTTGAAACCGATCCGGGGGCCGCGGCTGAATGGGCGAAGCATCAGAAACTAGAGAACGACCCGCGCGTGACGTCGATTGGGAAGTTCCTGCGTGCGACCTCGCTCGACGAATTGCCGCAAATCTTCAACGTCCTAAGGGGGGAAATGAGCTTGGTCGGACCGCGTCCGATTATCGCCCCTGAGGTTGACGGCTATCCCGGCGATAGAGCGTATTTCAACAGTCCCGACTTCCAACACTATGCGCAGATGACGCCTGGGATCACCGGGCTCTGGCAAGTGTCTGGTCGGACCAAGACGCTCCACAGCGAACGCATCCGGCTCGACCGTTGGTATGCGTGTAATTGGTCCTTCTGGCTGGACATTGTCATTTTGCTGCGAACGGTGCGGGCGGTTCTTGTCCGCACGGGGTGTTGATGCCGAGACGAAGTTTTTTTCCAGTTTTCTTCGTCGTGTTGGGTGCCTTCTAGTGACCTCGATGGGGTTCAAGTGGCTCATTAGAGCCAATAGCTGATCGGAAGTGAAAATGATCTCCGACGATTTCTCAGGCCTAGACCTATCTGGTTTTTGGACACTTGAAGGTCCTGCGGGCACTTCGGGAAGCCTTGGTGTAACGGGCGACGAGAAGTTCCTCTCACTCACAACCAGCACCGGCTCGCACGAAATCGGGACGTCGAATGGTTCTGCGCGGGCGCTGCAGCCAATCGCCGATGCGGATTTTGAGGTCGAAGCGAAGTTCCTGACACTTCCGACCGAGGGGACCGAGAGACAGGGTATTCTGGTCGAGGAGGACGCTGGCAGCTGGCTTTGGTTCGACATCTATTCGGACGGAACATCACTTTACGCGTACGCCGCCTCACACGAAGCGGGCATCTCCACAGAGCAGATTAGCATCACGATCCCGCAAGGCGAGTCGCCGAACTATCTGCGAGTTGGTCGCGTCGGCGATGAATGGACTTTCTCATACTCGTCCGACGGCGCGAACTGGAATGTTGCGGGCTCGTTCACCTATGCTCTGCAGGTGTCTGCGGTCGGGCCCTTCGCCGCAAGTACCGACGCCGCCAACGGATATACGGCGGAGGTCGACTACTTCTTCGACACTGCGACGCCGATCTCGCCTGAGGATGGTGTGACCGTGTCGAATGACGCCGAAGCGTCCAATGCGAGCACTGCTGTCATTATCGCTTCTGGCCAGTCGCTTATGGATCGTTGGTTCCGCGATTCGACCGGACTGCAAGACGGGGTGGTCACAACACTGTCGGCGCCGGATCAGGTCACGGGGTTCGATCTCGCGGACCGGATCGCAAGCGGCGATACGACGGTTATCGATCTCGGTAACGGAACGTACCAGCTCGACGGTCTCCTCGCTGCAGACCGTTTCGCACTCCGGTTCCTCGAGGCGAACCCGCAATATGACGATATCATCGTCGTCCGTGCGAGCAGCGGCGGCGCGTCGATCCTCGAGGGCTCGAATAGTAGCAATTTTTTCTTCGACAGCGGCGCCGCCGGCGCAGACTCGGCTGTGGGCGACGGGACCGGCAACTTTGACGGGCTGACGCTGAGCACGGTCGCCAAACCGGCAATCGACGCCGCGCTGACCGGCGCGACGGACCTTGAGCTGGTTGGGGTGATGCTCGCTCAGGGCGAGGCGGATGCTCTCAATCTTGGTAACGACCGCGTAGGAGAGAGCAACGAGGCGCTCTACGCGACCGGGCTCGAATACCTCGTCGACGAGTTGATCAACTACACCCTGTCGAACTACGGCAGCCAGTTCAACCAGGCGATCACGCCGGAAGTCTACATCCAGTCGCTGGGGCGCCGATCGACCGCAAGCAACGAATTGCTCGAAGGCACCGACGAGATCATAGAGATCCAGCAGGCTCTTGCTGATAGCCGCAGCGACGTGAACCTGGCGAGCGCATCCTACGATCTGGCGCTGATCGACACCGTGCACCTCAGCCGGGATGGGTGGCACACGCTCGCGGAGCGAATGGTCGAGTTCATCTCGACCGGGAACCGTGGACCGGAAGTCCAGAGCATTCAGCTCAAGAACACATTTTCTGGCGCGCGCGTAACAATCGATCTGAAGTTGCCTAACGGCTTTACGGCCGCCGACATAATTCTTGGTGACGACGCGATTGATCAGCTTGAGGTTTTCGATAGCCTGTCGATCATCGACGGCGACGACTTCGATCCGTCCACCTCGATCGATGCGGTCAGCGTCTCGTTGGTGGGGAGCCAACTGGTCTACGAGCTTGAGCGCCAGATCGTCGGCGACGGGCTGATCCAGATCGCGTACGCGTCACCGATGGCGTCGGGGACCCTGACCGGTTTTGGCGATCAGGACTCCACCGTCGAGCCGGTCGCGCTGGAGAACGGCGACCTTGATCTGCCGATCGGTCCATATCGTCAGACTTTTACCGCGAGCGAGATCGCTCCTCCAGGATCGCCGCCGAACGCCGTAGACGATACGGCGACGACCAATGAGGATACCGCGGTCGTGATCGACGTGCTCGCTAATGACACCGATCCGGACCTTGATCCGCTCACCGTCACGTCAGTTGGCCCGGCATCCAACGGCCAGGTCGTCATCAATCCTGACGACACCGTCACCTACACGCCCAACGCCGACTTCAATGGCGTCGACAGCTTCCAGGTGACCGTCAACGACGGCGGCGCGGACTCGGTGTCGACTGTGACCGTGACGGTCAACGCGGTGAACGACGACCCGACGGCGGTGGACGATTTCGCCGCTGCAGTGCTTGATGCGCCGGTGATCATCGATGCAACGGCCAATGACATCGACATCGATGGCGATCTACTCGACATCGTTACTGTCGGCCCGACCGCTAATGGCGGCTTTGTGGTCAACAATGGTAACGGCACGCTCACCTATACCCGCGCAGCCGGTTTCCTGGGCCAGGACAGCTTCACCTACACTGTCGACGACATGGCGGGCGGCGCGACGTCGACGGCCAACGTTACCGTCTATGTGCTTTCTTCACCGAACACTGCGCCGGTCGCTGTGGCGGATTCGATCGCAGTTGACGAGGATGGCTCGTTCAATTTCCAGCCGGGCGCGAACGACACAGACGCCGATGGCGACACGATTGTCGCGTTCGCCATCGCTACAGCTCCTTCGAATGGCGCCGCCGTGGTCGAGGCCGACGGCACTGTCACATACACGCCGACCGCCGGCTATTTCGGCGCGGAAAGCTTCGAAGTGACCGTCACCGACGGTAGGGGCGGCTTCGACACCGCCGTTGTGTCTGTCAACGTGAATGAGGTCAACGACGACCCCGTCGCCGAGGATGACGCCGCCAACACGTTCGAAGGCGCGCCGGTGGTGGTCGACGTGCTGGCCAATGACAGCGACAGCGACTCTCCCGGCCCCCTCACCGTGTCTGCCGTTGGCGCGGCGACGAGCGGGACCGTTGTCAACAACGGCGATAGCGTAACCTACCAGCCCAATGCAGGTTTCTCCGGCGTCGACACCTTTGACTACACTGTGAGCGACGGGCAGGGCGGTTTCGACACCGCCACTGTTACGGTCAATGTCGCCGCCTTGCCGAGCCCGGTATATGAGACGTCGGGCGAGATGGTGTTCGACGGGTCAAACGCGAATGTCATCGAGCTCGACCCGCTGCCGATATACGACTTCGCGGAAGGCACGATCTCCTTCGAGTTCAACGCCTCAAGCCTGGGCAAGGACCGCGGCCTCTTCGCCCGCGACGCGTCGGGCCTCGCCGGGAATGGCAACCACATCGCGATCTACGTGGATCAGAGCACCCTCAAGGCTCGCTTGCAGGATGGGGTGAACACCACCTTCCTGACCTTCGGTGGCATCGCCGCAGGCGCCAGCTACGACGTCGCCTTGGTCTTCGCGGCCAGCGGGTCCGAACTCTATGTCAACGGCGCGCTCGTCGACAGCGATGCGATCACCACTTCTTGGGCCGGAAGCCCGGAGTTTCTGCAGTTCGGCTCGCTCGGATGGGCGAGTAACAGTGGGCAGAGCGGTTTCCGGTCGTCGAATAACTTCCGGGGAACGATCTCCGACCAAAAGATCTTTAGCGAGGCGCTGAACAGCGATCAGATCGCCGAGTTGCACACCGACGGGCCGGTCAATCTCGACCCGATCGCCGTCGACGATACGGCCACTACGAACGAAGATGTGGTGGTCAATATAAACGTCGTGGCGAATGACAGCGATCCTGATGGCGGGACGCCGGCGGCGACAGGAATCGCGTCTCAGGGCGCGGATGGTACGGCGGTTCTGAACCCGGACGGCACCGTCACCTACACGCCGAACGCCAACTTCTTCGGCGCAGACAGCTTCCAGGTTACGATCGAGGACGGGCAGGGCGGCTCAACCGTCTCCACGGTAAATGTCACTGTGGCGCCGGTGAATGACGATCCGGTCGCCAACAACGACACCGGCCAGACAGTGCTCGACACGCCCGTGATCATCGACGTCACCGCGAACGACATGGATGCCGACGGCGACACGCCGCAGATCATCGGCACGACCGATGGCGGGAATGGCGCGGTTGTCGACAACGGCGACGGCACCGTCACTTACACTCCGAACGCCGGCTACGTCGGTGGGGACAGCTTCACCTACACGATCGACGATGGGCAGGGCGGCGCGCTGGCGCAGGCCACGGTCACGGTCGACGTGCTGGCGGCCCCGAATACCCCGCCCGCGGCTGTCGAGGATTCGGTTTCGCTGGGCGAAGACGGGAGCTTGACATTCCAGCCGGGCGACAATGACGTCGACGCCGATGGCGACACGGTCATCGCGGCGGCGATTTTGAGCGGCCCGTCGAATGGCGGCGCGGTCGTGAACCCAGACGGCACCGTCACTTATACGCCCAACGCTGATTTCTTCGGTGCTGATAGCTTCCTTGTCCAGCTGACGGACGGGAATGGTGGTTTCGACCAGTCGACGGTTTCGGTCACGGTGACGGCGGTGAACGATGCGCCGACCGCCAATGACGACGCCGGCAATACTCAGGTCGATCAGCCGCTCGTGATCAATGTCCTTGCAAATGACACGGATGTCGATCCTGACACGTTGTCAGTTGTCGCTGTCGGTACGCCGTCGAACGGTCAGGCCGTCGACAATGGCGACGGGACCGTCACCTACACCCCGAACGCCGGCTTCTCAGGGACGGACACGTTCACCTACGACGTCAATGACGGCACGGTGACCCGCACTGCGACTGTTACGGTCGCCGTGAGCGCGTTCCCGACACCGATCTTTGAGGCGTTGGGCTCGATGACGTTCAGCGGGGCCAGCGCCGATGTCGTCGAACTCGCCCACGCACCGATCTACTCGACGCCAGAAGGCGCGGTGACCTTCTCCTTCACGGCGAGCGACACCAACGGTCGTCAAGGCCTCTTCACCAAGGACGCCAGCGGCTTTGCCGGCGGCGGCAATCACCTGGCGGTCTATCTCGACGGTTCGACGTTGAAGGCGCGCTTCCAGGATGGCGCGAACAGCGTCACCCTAGAGCAGTCGGGCATCCAAACCGGCGTCGAATACGACATCGCGGTCGTGTTCAGCGCAGCTGGCGCGCAGCTCTATGTCGACAGCGTTTCGGTCGAGTCGGATCCGATCATTATGGACTGGACCCAGAACGTCGAAGCGATCCAGTGGGGCGCATTGGGGTGGGGCTCGGCCTCTGGCGCCTTCGGCTACAAAAACCGCGATAATTTTACGGGGACTATCTCGGACAAGCGCGTTTTCGACACAGCGCTCTCGGCGCCGCAAGTGGCGGAGATATTCGGCGCGGAACCGGGCAATTTCGATCCGGTCGCAATCGACGACAGCCTGACCGTGACCGAAGACGGTTCCGGCAGCCTCGATCCAGCGGCGAATGATACCGATCCGGACGGCGGGACGCCGGTTGCGCTGGGAATCGCCTCTCAAGGCGCGAACGGCACGGCCGCTCTGAACCCGGATGGCACAGTCACCTACACGCCGAACGCCAACTTCTTCGGTGCAGACAGCTTCCAGGTGACGATCGGCGACGGGCAGGGCGGCTCGGCCGTATCCACGGTCAATGTCACCGTCTCTGGAACCGAAGATGATCCGATCGCCAATGGCGATACGGCGGCAGCGCAGCAAGGCGTCGCGACGATCATCGACCTGCTGGCGAACGATCTCGAGCTCGACGGCGAAACGCTGTCGATCGTGTCTCTCGGAACGCCGTCGAACGGCTCGGTTACGGAAAATGGGGACGGTACCGTCACTTATACCTCCGACCCGGGCTTCACCGGCATGGCGACCTTCACTTATGAGATCTCCGACGGCGCTGGCCCTACGTCGACCGCGACCGCGACGGTCACGGTGACGGCAGGCCCGCCGGCGGCATCGCCGATCGAGTCGGATGATTTCAGCGCCGTCGCGTTGGCCCCGATCTGGACATACAAGGGCATAACTGGATCGCCGAGCCTTCAGGTTTCGGGGAACGAGGGGTATCTTGAGATTGGCTCGCCGCCAGGCGTGCCGGTCGACGCCTACACCTCGCTGACGACGCCCCGCTTGCTGCAGACGGTTCCGGACGACGACTTCCAGATCGAAGTGAAGTTTCTGAATGAGCCCACCCAGGCCTTCCAGGAGCATGGCCTTTTGGTGGTTCAGGACGCGACGACCTGGATCCGTTTCGATCTCGCCTATACAAGCTCGGGTCTAGACCTGTTGGTCGGCGTGGTCACCGATAGCGGCCGCTCATTCCCGCTCGATCTCGGCGTCTCTAGCGGCGACGCTAGCCATCTTCGGATCACGCGCGTTGGAGACCAGTTCACTTTCGACTATTCGGGCGACGGTCAGAACTGGACGACCGCGATCACGCTGAACCAGACGATGGTTGTGAACGAGGTCGGTCCGTTTGCGGGCTCAGCGCCGAAGAATGGCGTGACGCCCGGTTGGATCTCGCAGGTCGACTACTTCTACAATTCGGCGAGCCCGATCGCTTCGGAGGACGGCGGGTTGTTCCAGCCAGATCCGCCGAACGCGCGAGATGACGCGATCGCCGCGGAGCCAAACACCGCCAATACGATCGACATCGCCGTGGATCTGCTCGCGAATGACTCGGATCCGGACGGCGATCCAATCACCTTCGACACGTTCACGCAGCCGACCAACGGCGCTATCGTCGACAATGGCGACGGGACTCTGACCTACACGCCTAACCCCGGCTTCTCCGGGCCCGACAGTTTCACCTACACGATAATCGCTGCAGGCGAGACGGATACGGCGACCGTGACGGTGAATGTCGAGACGCCGCCGCCATCGAGTAATATCGTCTCGGATGATTTTGCGAGCCCCACGCTCAATTCTATCTGGTCGATCGAGGGTGGGACCGGCGTCGCCGGCGATGTCGGAGAAGCAGGGCTCGACGGCTATCTCATATTGTCGACACCGACCGGCAACTACGACATGTGGCAGGGCACATACAATGCTGCCCGGGCCATGCAAGCCGCGGATAACGGCGACTTTGAGATTGAGGCAAAGTTCCTCACGCAAGTCAGCGATAGGTTCGAACTGCAAGGGATCGTCGTCGAGCAGGACGCCGACAACTGGATCCGGTTTGACACCTACACCAACGGCTCGACACACTACGTCTTTGCTGCCGTGACGTTGAACGGCTCCTCGGATCAGAAGCTCAAGATCGTAATCTCCGCCGGTGACGCACAGTACCTGCGGGTGAGCCGGAGTGGAGACGTCTGGACCTATTCGTACTCCGCGGACGGTCAGGTCTGGAACGTCGCGGGCTCTTTCACTCAAGCTCTGACGGTGACGGAGGTCGGCCCCTTTGCCGGCAGCACGAACTCGGCTGGCGGCTATGCGGCGCAGGTCGACTACTTCTTCAACACGGCCAGCCGGATCGATCCGGAAGACGGGACGCTGTTCGATCCCGCCCCGCCGAACGCGCGAGATGACGCGATCGCCGCGGAGCCAAACACCGCCAATACGATCGACATCGCCGTGGATCTGCTCGCGAATGACTCGGATCCGGACGGCGATCCAATCACCTTCGACACGTTCACGCAGCCGACCAACGGCGCTATCGTCGACAATGGCGACGGGACTCTGACCTACACGCCTAACCCCGGCTTCTCCGGGCCCGACAGTTTCACCTACACGATCATTGCTGCAGGCGAGACGGATACGGCGACGGTGACGGTGAATGTCGAGACGCCGCCGCCACCGAGTAATATCGTCTCGGACGACTTCGCTAGCGCCGCGCTCGATCCTGCGTGGACCATCGAAGGCGCTACCGGTGTGACTGCTGCGCTCGGTGGTGCAGGTCCTGAGCGCTACCTCACGCTGACTACTCCGACGGGTAACTATGACCTGTGGAACGCCAGGTATAGTGCGGCCCGCGCCACGCAGCCGGCGGACAATGGCGACTTCGAGGTGGAAGCGAAGTTCCTCACGCAGGTGAACGACGGGAACGAGTTCCAGGGTATCGTCGTCGAACAGGATGTCAGCAATTGGATTCGATTCGACACCTATACCAACGGCTCGAGCCACTACATCTTCGCGGCCGTCACGCTGGGCAACGTCTCCAGCGCCCGGATCAACTCTGTCATCTCGGCTGGCGACGCCCAATACATTCGCGTCAACCGTATCGGCGACGACTGGACGCTCTCCTATTCGAGCGACGGTCAGAGCTGGAATGTCGCGGGCTCGTTCACTCAAGTTCTGACGGTCGCGAAAGTGGGTCCGTTCGCAGGGAGCACTACCCCGGCAAACGGCTTTTCAGCGCAGGTTGACTATTTCTTCAACGTGGCATCGCCACTCGCCGACGACCAGAGCGTCCCCGCGGCACCTGTCGCGAATGACGATCTAGTCAGCACCGCCGCTGGTGCGGCGCTGGCGATAAACATCGCGAACGATTTGCTTGGCAACGACACCGATCAGAACGAGGACAACATCCTCTTCGACAGCTTCACCAATCCAGCATCAGGCAGCTTGATCGACAATGGCGATGGCACACTGACCTATACTCCGGCCGGCGGCTTCACCGGCGTCGATAGCTTCACCTACACAGCGACGGACGGCAGCCTGACGGACACGGCGACGGTCTTCGTCGATGTTGACAACCAGGCGCCAACCGCCGCGAATGACACCGTGGCGACTGACGAAGACACTGCTGTTGTCATCTCAGTGCTGTCGAACGACAGCGACGCGAATGGCGACGCATTCCAGATTCTGACAAGCGGGAGCGCGGCCAACGGCACCGTAGTCAACAACGGCGACGGCACGGTCACCTACACGCCGAACGCTAACTTCGTCGGTGCCGACAGCTTCACTTACACCATTAGCGACGGCATCGAGAGTTCGACCGCAACGGTAAACGTCACCGTGAACGGAGTCGACGATGCGCCGCAGCCGGTGAACGATACGGCCTTCGTGGTGGTCGACGGCATGCTGATCATCGATATCGCCGCCGATCTGCTGGCAAATGACATCGAACTTGATGGGCAGACGCTCCAGTTCGTGGGTTTTGATCAGCCGTCGAACGGCTTGGTGGTCGATAACGGCGACGGCACACTCACATACACGCCCAACATCGGCTTCACCGGCAATGAGGCGATTACCTATCGGGTGACCGATGGGACGACGCCCGCCGTGGCCGCGACGCTGAATGTTGCGGTCAATGAGGGAATCGAAGTCTGGTACGGTGACACGCAGAATTTTGGCGCGCTTGGTGAGCCGCAGAACTGGGTGAACATCCTCGGAAGTGTCGACATCAACGAAGTCACCTCGCTCAGCTACACGCTGAATGGCGGCGCATCAGTCTCGCTGGTTCTCGGGCCGGACACGCGCCGGCTGCAAGAAGATGGTGATTTCAACATCGAGATTGACTACTCGCAGCTCGATCCAACGGCAACCGATGACACCATAGTAATCACGGCTCAGCGCGTCGGCGGCGGAACGTTTACGCGCACTGTTGTGATTGACTACGAGGCGGGCAACGATTGGGCCGCTGACTACTCGATCGACTGGGACGCGGCGACATCGATCACCGACGTTGTTCAGGTGGTCGACGGCAAGTGGTCGGCGACCGCGGACGGTCTGCGCCTGGATGAGACGGGTTATGACCGGATCGTCGCACTGGGCGATCAGAGCTGGGACTTCTACGAGGTCAATCTCACCGTCGAGATGCATGACCTCTCGACGACCCACCCGCGTGACAACAGTGCGATTGCTTTCGGTTTCCACTGGAGCGGTCACACCGACAACCCGCGCGCGGGCTTCAGCCCGCATGCGGGCTGGGAGAATAGCGCGGGTCTCTATTTCTGGACTGGGGAAGAGGTCTCGTTCGACCGCTACTACGGATGGACGACAGGACCGAACTCGGGGATCGCGCTGAACAACTTCGAAGAGGGCAACACTTACAACTTCAAGATCCGCCTCGAGCAAAGCGGCGTTCTCGACAAGACCTATTCCTACAAGGCGTGGGAAGTCGGAGCGACCGAGCCGGTCGACTGGACCTACCAAACCACGGACACGTTCGGCGATCCAATAACTGGGGCGTTTCTGCTGAACGCGCACTACTTCGACGTCACTTTCGGTGATGTCACCGTGACTGAGATCCAAGGCAGCGACATAATCGCCGCCAAGAACAGCTCGGATACGATCATCGCGGTCGAAATCGGTGCGACGAACCCCGGGATCGGCGAAATCGACGTGCTTCAGGGCGGAGCGGGCGCCGACGTGTTCGTGCTCGGCGACGGGTCGCAGGCTTACTACGATGATGGCGACGTCAATGACGCAGGGTGGGAGGATTTTGCGCTCATCTGGGATTTCGTCAGCGGCGAGGACCAGGTTCGCCTGCACGGTGCGGCTTCCGACTACTATTTCGCGTCGGCGCCAGTCAGCGTTTATACTGGCGACGCAATCTACCGCACCGAGGCGGGTGGAACTGACGAGTTGGTGGCCGTTTTCGAAGGCGTGACCGGTTTGACGCTCAGCAGCAGCGATTTTGACTACGAAAACGGTCTGGCCTAGCCGGCCTCCGTCGTTTCGCTTACGCGAGGACAAAAGGTACGCGAGTTGCGAGGCGTCTCGCGTGCCGGCGCATCGCAGCATCGCCTGTGATCGCGCCACGTCGAACGCAAACCAATTGGGATGGCGCCGAGCGTGAGTGAAGACAACGCGTCCCGCGCTGCGCCGGATGCACCGAAACACGAACATGTTTTGCTAAGCAAGAGGCTGGTGGCGATCAACGCTGCAAGCGCTGTGATCGCACGCGTTCTGAACGTTACGGTTCTACTGTGGATGTATCAGTATCTTCTGGCGCGCATCACGCCAGAGGAGTTCGCCGTCTACCCAGTTCTGACCGCGGTCATGATCTTCGCGCCTCTTTTCTTCACGCTTTTTACGGGAGGCGTGGCGCGCTATGTCGTCGACGCCTACGCGCGGGGCGAGCCGGAACGCGTCACTCAGATCGCTTCCTCGATCGCGCCGGTGATAGCCGGCGCAGGCGTGCTGTTCTGTGGCGCCGGGCTGCTGCTGGCGGGCTATGTGGAACACGTCCTCACAATCACGCCGTCGATGGTCGAGCCGACGCGGGTGATGCTCGTGCTGTTGGTCGTGAACTACACGCTGCAGATGGTCCTGCTCCCGTTCACGATGGGTTTTCACGTTCGGCAGCGCTTTGTCGAGTTCAACGCGCTCGGTATTGTCCGAGACTTGTTGCGGATGGCGCTCTTGCTGATGTTCTTGGTCGGCATCGGACCGTCAGTGTTCTGGGTCGTTGTCGCCGCGGTCATTTCGGAGCAACTCCATCTCGCGGGGGTGGTCTACCGCTCGACCCAACTGGTGCCCGAGGTTCGCTTCAGGCCGAGACTTTTCGACTGGCGAGCGGCGAAAGAACTCGTGTCTTTTGGGGGCTGGACCTCACTTGGGCAGCTGTCAAATCTACTCTACATCAACGGTGCAACTTTGATCCTAAACGCACATGGGACCGCGCTCGATGTCACCAACTTCCACATGGGCGCCACCTTCTTCAATCAAATCCGGATGATGATCCGGCTCGCTGCCGAGCCATTGCAGCCGGCGATGACCGCGATGCACTCGCTTGAGGATCGCAAACGGCTCGCCCGAACAGCGCTGCGCGGCGGACGATACGGACTGCTTGTGGCGTTGCTCGGCGCGACGCCACTTGCGATCTACTCGCGCGAATTCGTCCAGCTTTATCTGGGCGAGACCTTCGCTGACGCTGCGATTGTGCTGGCGCTTTTTATGATCGTGTTCCTAGCGACGCAACCTGTGACGCTATTGCCCATGGTCGCGCTTGCGACTGCGCGGGGCCGCGCGTAGTTCCTTGCCGCGCTCGCGAGCACGTCGATCGGCTTCGTGACGATGATTGTCCTTGCCGTGTATTGGGGCGCTGGCGCGATCGAGATCGCCGCAACCCTGGTCGTCGTGACGCTGGCTGTCCAGGTCGGCTACTACTGGCCGCTGTTGTTCCGGCTGACGGGCGCGCATTTCGGCGATTTCGTGTGGGAGGTGCTTTTCCGGGGGCTCGCGCCTGCCGTGGCGGGCGGGGTCGTATGGGCCGGGCTGGCCTGGATCGCGCCGCCCGAGAGCTGGCTCACACTTTTCCTCTGGGGCGCAATTGGAGGCGTCGTTTATCTCGCCACAGCTGCTGTCTGCAGCTTGGAGACAGGCGAGCGCGAGGGGCTGAAGAAGCTGATCAACCGTTTCCGGTGAGAGGCGTCAGATCTGCAGTTTGCGACGGATCTTCTTCGCAATTTTGAACACCGGCGAATTCATACGCTTTTGCGCCGCCTCATTTTCAGCTATCGCCTTTGGGCTTAAGGACGGCTTGGCGGCCGCCGGCTCCTTCACTCCGATTTTGTAGCCAAAACGATCGAAGTCGACGGCGAAGAGTTCCTCGATCAGCGCGAGATCCGAAGCGCTGGGAGAAACCTCTTCGCCGCGTGCGACGCCGTGGTCGCCGCGCTTGTTCACGGTGCCAATCGCGCGTGGGCCGTTTGTGTCGCCGGCGACGTGATCGAACCATGGCACCAGCGCCTCTAGACCGTGTTCGAGGTAAAAGACGGTAGCGCTCTCCGGCGCGATCTCCGCCATTGGGCGGAAATGATTGTCGTAGACGAAGGGCTCCTCGGCGCGTTTTGCGTGCAGATCCCGGAGCCATTCGGCGAATTGCGTGCCGGGAGCGATAAGTTTCTCGACCTCTAGCTGGAAGTGATAAGCGCTCACAAGACGGGCCACCGGATGGCGGACGATCGTGAAAACCTCGTCAAAGAAGCCGTCAGGGATCAGCCGTTTGAGTGAGCCGACATCTACGTGCTGCGGCGAGGACTTGGTCCAACGCAGTTTTTCAGGTTGGCTTAGATACGCGCTGTCCAAAAAGGCAATCTGGCCGAAGCGATCACGCAGGTATTCCTCAATCGACGAGCCCGCACATTTCGGAACATGCGCGTAATAGACGAGCTTGGAGCCCGCTTTGAAAAAAGGCATGGCGTCGCTTCCTAGTGTTAAACTCTCAGACTTTCTGCGGTCGAAGGATTTTCCTCAGGCGCTCTTTCGCCGCGTCGAACAGCACTTGAGGATTGCGGCGCATGCTTTCGAAGTAGAAGCGACGCGCCATACGCGCTTTGCCAGCGCGCGACAGCACTCGGGCGATGCGGAACAGGATCGTGCCGTACTCCGGCGAGTACTTTTCATAGACCGCGCGATTGCGCTTGAGGATGCGGATCATCCCGATCGCCTTGTTGCGCTGGTTTTTCGAGATGCTGTCCTTTGAGGAGAAGGCGACGACCACCGGCTCCGGGTCCTCGGCGATCCGGCAGTGCTGAGCCAGCGAAGAAGTGAAGGCCCAGTCCGCGTTCGAGCGCGTGACCGGGTCGAACCACTGGATCGTCGGATAGCAGGTCCGGCGAAACATCGCGTTCTGTAAACTGATACGGTTCTCAACCAGGAATTTGCGCACCTGATCTTCGCCCGGCATCAGGCGCTTATGTGGCGATGGCCGCATCGAGACGAGGCTCTGCCCGTATTTGCCGTCCGGACCGCTTCCATAGAGGATCTTGCTGCCAGTGACCGCGCCGTATTCCGGGGTTTGCTCCAGAAAGTCGAGCTGTCGCTTCAGCTTGCCGGGCAACCAAAGATCGTCGCTGTCCTGAAAGGCGATGAACGCGCCCTTCGCCGCCGCGAGCCCGGTGTTTCGCGCGATGGAGGCGCCGCCGTTCTGCTCACGCCGGATGTAGACGACGCGCGGGTCGTTGAAGCTCTCGACAATCGGCTTCAGATCAGCCTGCGAGGCGTCGTCAACGACGATCAGTTCAATGTCGGCGATACACTGATCCAGCACGCTGCGCATTGAATTGGCGAGCGACTGTTCGCGGTTATGGACAGGGAGAATGACGGACACCCTTGGCGACATTTTGGTTCGCTCCGCGTTTGGATAGCCTCTGCTTAGCAAGGCGCGAGCCATTGCCAGTATCCCAAATCGATCTGACGCATCGAGCTCTGGGGAGTGCTACGACGTCCGCAATTGCTGCATCTGCTGCTTGTTGCTGGGCTGAAAGCCGAGAGAGTACTTCAGGTCGATGTAAATCCATTTCGGATCTGTCACGATCAGCTTGGTCAGCGCCATCTGGCAGCAACGGCGCTCCGCCGGGTCAGCGACCAGCTCTTGGATCGCTCGGTAGAGATCGCTGAAATGCGTCAGTCGCAGCGCGAGGAAGTTGTCCGTCAGCGCTGAAGGCAGCCAGGAGTTCGACTCCGCCGCGCGGGTATTGAACCAAGCACGACGGGCCTTTAGACGGCGGTCCGCCATGGTCGAAATCCCCGCATGCACGCGGCGTTTGAACAGCGGCTCCGGCAGTTCGATGAACTTGCCGAGTAGCGTGAAATGCGCCAACAACAGCCTGTCGGAACTGAGGAAATCTTGGATTAGCCGAGTCTCGCGCAGGCTTGCGGTGCGGATCATTCCAAAGATCGGATTGCATAGCCCGCGCTTGCGCATGAAGTTCTGGCGAAGATACGCGACCAGCCGCTCATGCGCGCCGTTTTGCGGCAGATCGAGGTCATCGCGATAAAGCGAGGTGACCTCGCCATTTTCGTCGATCACATGGGTCGCTGGGTAGACGAGCACCACATCCGGCTGCGCATCGAGCGTCTCGACACAACGCGCCACGAATTCGAGCTCGAGAACATCATCATGGGCGTGCCAGTGGAAGTACTCGCCCCTCGCCATTTCGACGAGACGGTTGTAGTTCGGCGCCGCGCCCAGGTTTTCCGCTAGGCGCGAGTAACGCACACGCTTGTCCGCGGCGGCGTAGCGCTCGCAGATTGCTTGCGTGCCGTCCGTCGAGGCGTTGTCGGAGATGATCAGTTCGAAATCGGTGAAGGTCTGCGACAGAATAGAGTCGATCGCCTCGGCAAGGTAGTTCTCGCCATTGTAGACCGGAAGGCCGATCGACACTCGCGGCGTGGCAGTCTCTTCGCACTTCGCTTTCGGTTCCGTCATCGTGTGCCCTCCAATCACCCCGCAATCACGGCGAACTCGGGGGTAAGGCCGAGTTCTCCGATCATCGCCTTGATCTCATCGAGATAGATTTCGTTCGATACCAGCACGAGGCTCGGCGCGACGTCGCGAAGCGCTTCCGGACCTATGACCGGAACGCCGACGCCCGGCGCGTACATGCCGTGCTTACGGGCGTTTACGTCGACAAGCGCTCGGATCGTCGCGCCCGCTTGCGCATTGGTTGAGACCGCGTTCGAAAAGGTTATGCCCTTCGAGCCGGCGCCCCAGACAACCGCAGAGCCGCCCTCGTGCGCCAGGGCTGCGAGACGCTTGCGCCATGCGTTGAGCTCGGCCGAGCACTTGTCGCCAAAGGCTCGGGCCAAGGCGCGCACTCGGGCGCGCTCCTCTTCGCTGGGCAGGAAGGTCGGTTCTGGCTCCCTCGGCGCGCCTTCAACCATCATGAACTGATCGCCATAGCCGGTGGTGATCGAAGCGGGTTTGAAGCCGGCCCGCCGGAACAGCGTCTCGTAAGCCGGCGCGCTCCAATACGTGACGTGTTCATAGATCACGTCCCACATGCTGAACGCGCCAAGCATCCATTCGGCGTTCGGCGTCTCAAAATAGATCGGGACCTCACGATCTCCGATCGCCTTGCGGATCTCGCTCATAACCATCATGGGCGCGGGCAGATGTTCGAGCACGTGCCGGCAAAGGACAATGTCGAAGGGGCGGTCGAGCTGATCTGAGCGAAAGTACTCCGGCAGGATCTCAACGCCCGGCGTCGCCATATATTCCGAGGTCTTGCCCGCCATCGACGGGTCAAAGCCTGTCGCGGACCGCACGCCATGTTTCATCATCAGCGACAGGATATGGCCGTCGCCACAGCCGATCTCGACGACGTCCTTTCCTTTGAGGTCATGGCGCTCGACCAGTCCAGCGACCAGTTCTTCCGCGAAGCTCTGGAACCGCGGCGAGAAGTGGAGCGCGTTCTCATAGCCAGGCGCATAGGCGATCTTTTCTTCCTCGAAGGAGACGTTTGAGATCAGCCCGCTCTCGGGGCACATGGCCAGATCGACGTCGCACATAGGAGCGCCCTTGGCGGCCTCGGCGGTCGACCAGAGCTGGTTGCAGATGACGGGGACATTCTTGAGCTCGAAAACCATCTCCAAGTCGGTTCGGCCTGTGAGTGGACAGGGCTTCATTGTCTTCTGGCTCATCTCAAACCGCCACGAGTTCGGGCGATAGGCCCATGTTTTCGAGGTCTCGCCCGATCTCGGTCAGGTAGATCGGGTTCATCACGATCACCGTGTCGGGCGGGGTTTCCTTCAACTCAACCGGGGCGCTGACGCGGTGACCGGTTCCCGGCAGGAACTTGCCCTGCTTGTGCGGATTGATGTCGACGACAGTGTGAACCGCATGGCCCAGATCAACCGAGGTAACGAAGGATACGCCTTTCGAGCCGCCACCCCAGATCGCCACACGCTTTCCAGCGTTAGCGCGACTTTCGACGAAGTTCTTCCAATACTGTCGGGCCCTCTCGATCGTCTCGGGGAAGGCCGCCGCCAGTTCGCGTACCCGGTCGAGATCGCGTTCGATGTCGAACCGGGGCTCGGTCGGGCCGTCGACCGGATCTGCGTACTGGATAATGTATTGGTTGTCATAGGCCATGTAGAGGCGCGTCACGTCGAACCCTTCGCGCCGGAAGAGACGCGCGTGGGCACCCTCGGTGAAGTAGGAGCAGTGCTCGAAGTAGATGTCCCAGAACGCGCCCTCTTCGAGAATGCGCGTCATGCCCGGCGTCTCAAAGAAAACGCCCAGCAGACCGTCCGGGCCTCGGCGCTCGCCGATCGCCGTACGGATGTCGCGGATGAACTGCTGGACCGGGCCGATGTGCTCGAGCGTGTGCCGGCAGGACACGTGATCGGGCTGGACTTTGATCGTGGCCGGGTCGAAATACTCGCGCTGGAAGGCGACCTCGCCGCCATTGGTCAGGGGCAGTCGGTCGGGAATGAAGCCAGGGTCGACGCCGAGTCCGATCCCGCCTGTGTGCTCGCACAGCTCGCGCAGGAAGTCGCCCTTCCCGCAACCGATCTCGAGGATCTGCTTACCTTGCAGCGGGTAGGTCTCGGCGATCTCGGCCACCAGCTCCTTGGCGAACTTGTTGAAGGTGCCAGAGAAGTGCTGCGACTCCTCCGTCGTCGAGGCGTAGTCGACCAGCTTTTCATCGAAGACGGAGTTGTAGATGAAGCCGCAATCATCGCAGTAGCGCAGCTTCAGCGGATGTCGAGGGAAGTCGCGGGCCTCCTCCGCGGTGTCCAGCAGGATGCAGCTCTGCACTGGGAT
>ERZ1740059.205-NODE-205-length-32484-cov-8.548891_pt1 | contig 32484 bp, 22 predicted proteins | sample MGYA00581744_ERZ1740059 | MGnify/ENA primary metagenome ERZ1740059 (study PRJEB43018, sample SAMN04849738) | marine metagenome | isolation source: floating plastic debris | place: Pacific Ocean | collected 2008-08-28 | study: EMG produced TPA metagenomics assembly... | reverse complement strand
GGTCTTAATCTGTTGATATAGCTGTTGAACATAGTCTTGCTCACCAAATAGAGCATCACCGACTAATAAGGCGATAACGTTATCTGGACAATATTGGAGCGCGTCTATCAGCACATGTTGGCCCTTCCAAGGAGAGAGACGGCTAAAATGTCCAACAACAAATGAAGGCGGCTGATCTACTATCTGTGGTGTAGACAGTAAATCTTTCCGAAAGTATTCTCGCTTATCAACATAAGAACCATAGTCCTCTGGGCGAAAGCCATTGTAAACAACATGGACTTGATCGCCCTGTCCACCCGCTTTCATAAAAGCATCCCGACTGGCTTGAGAGTTGGCAATCACCAATGCAGCTCGATTAGCTAACGTAATGATAATCCGACGATTTGTGGCGCTGAAGTGCTCAGGGGAAACAATGTCATGCAGATGATAAACAAGGGGCCGACGGCTGAGGATACTGGCAATGGCTCCGACAACTAGGGCTTTTTGGGTATTGGCATAGATCAGGTCGTACTGTTTGCTGAGGTGAGTAACCTGGGTGATGAGGGGAATTAGACGGTTTAGGCTTTTTAGGCCTGCTAGCAGACCACTGGCTTTTTGTACCTGAAGAGGTTGGTCCGTGAGAATTTTGACGGGAATATGGCGTTTGCGCAGATATTCTGGAAATGCACCCTCTGCAAAAACACCGACAAGACTGTTGGACTGGAACTGTTGTGCAATATCGGCCAAACACAGCTCAGCGCCCCCTAGCTTGCCACTCTGGTCTAGAAACAGAATCTTCATGCTCTTTTATAGGTTAGATTTTTTCTAAACAGCGATACAAGCTTTTTCTCAACATAAACATGGATGACACATCCAATGAAAACTGTGGCAACACAGGCAAACGTCATGCTGACTGTGTGAAAGCCAACTCCATTTATGCCAGTGCTCTGAATGACTTTTGTAAATAGTGACAAGAGTGGATAGTGGGTCAGGTAAATGGCAAAGGAAGCTGCCCCAAGACCTAAAAAGCATTTATTTACCTGAATTTTGTGGGTCTTTTCTAGAAAAGCGGCCCCGCCAACAATCAGTACTGATGAGGCTCCGTAGGCTATAAGGTGATAATAGTAAGCGATACCAGCGCTGTTAGGGTCTGTCTGTAGGACATACACATCCAGCAGTGCTGCCATCATAAAGACGAGGCAGCCCATTGACAGAATAAATAGGCTCCAGGTTTTTTTAAGATGAATTCTTTTGAATAGTAGGCCCACTAGGCATCCTGCTGCAAACTCAAGATTGTAATACGAGAAGATAAAATCGAGCAGAAAGGGGGTCTTCGCCCTGAGCTGAAATCCTGACATTACATCAGCTACTATAAAAAAAGCAGAAAGGGATAGTCCAGCAAAAACAACGTTAGAAAATATCTTAGGCTGTAAAATTACAGCGGTAAAAATTAAATAGAAGAATAGTAAGTGGCTGAGAAACCAAGCTACGGAAAGCACGGGTGGATGGCTTTGGGGAATGAGTAGTAACGATTGAATAATCACACCTATGTCGGTCTCATATCCTTTGCCAAAGGATGGCATCAAAAAATAAATTGGAATAATGCAAAGGCTAACTAACCAATAGAGTGGGTAAATACGGCCACAGCGTTTGAGTAAGAAGTCCTTGGCTGCAGTTTGACGCCCTAGGACATTAAAGCCTGACACAGCTAAAAAGAAGCCGCTCAGGACAAAGAAGAAATCTACACCTGAGTCACCAAACTCAAATAAAGAGAATAAAAGGGGTTGCTCAAATTTGAGGCTAAATAACTCTGTTGCATGAAACGCGACAATGAGTAAAGCAGCTAGTCCTCTAAAGCCCTCTAAAAGCATTAGCTTTTGAGCCGGTTGTTTGATCGTCTTACTTGAATGCGGCATAACGTCTATCCTCGGACAACCATCCCACGTTAAGTGGGTATCCCTGGCTTAAGCTCACCGTATACTCCCAGGGTTTCAGTCACCACACGGGTGACGTTGAGCCAGTCTAGATTCTTCTGGGCCTGTGCTTTCCAGTAATTGAGTTGGGTAGAATTTTTGAGTAGCGCTGCAATGGTAGCTGCCAGTGCTTGGCTATCTCCCGGTGGCACTAACAATCCCGCTCTCCCCTGTTCTAGAACTTCAGGGATGCCATCTACCCGACTGGCGACGATGGCACAGCCGACTTCTCGAGCTTCTGAGATGGCCAGGCCAAATGGTTCTCGATGGGATGCTAAGACAAAGACATCTGTTGATAGTAAATAGGCGCGAGGATCGGTCTGAAATCCTTCAAAATGGATGCGACTAGCCACCCGTGTCTGACGGGCCTGAACCTGGAATTGTTCTTTTTCTGGACCATGGCCAACTAGGTAAAGATGGGCCTCTGGAAAATCTAGGGCAATCTTTTCAAACGCTACAATTAGCTCAGCAATTCCCTTTCGGGAGTTCATCCCGGCCACGGTGGTAATGGCCGGACGCTGTAGGCAAACGGGCGGGCAGTCGGTTAGTGAGCCGACACGAGGACTCTCAAGGGTACCATTGGTGACAACTCGTAGTTTGCGAGATGGGATCCCACGGTGCTGCATCGACTGAGAGACGGCCTGGCTCACGGCAATGACGCGATCGGCCAATCCCATCAGTTTGGCACTCTCTTGAAACTCATTATGGACGGTGGCGACTAAACCGTATTGACTCCAGAGCTTTAAACTACGAGCCAGCACGGCTCCTGTCATCATGTGGGCATGGACAATATCTGGCTGTACCTGTTGCACAATGGCTCGATATTGTGACGCTGCCCGTGCCAAATTACGCCAGGATCGGGTTTGGTTTAATCGAAAATGTGTTACCTCATATTGGGCCAATAGGGTCTCATATTCACCACCGCCGGAGATAACGCTAACCTCATACCCGGCTTGGGCCTGGAGGCAGGCCAAGTCTACGGCAACATTGACAATTCCATTTCCTATTTTTTGAATATGGTTGAGAATATGTAGGACTCGCATTATATCGCTCCAGCCGTTGGACGTTGAATTGCCTGCAGTCCGTTCAACACATCTAAATATTGATGGACGATACAGTCTATGGTGAAGGCTTGCGATCGCACCTTCAGCACCTGAGTATCCATGGGTTGATTGAGGGTGGCCACAATGGCATTGGCCATAGCTTCATGATCACCCACCGGCACCAGTTCGCCGTATTGGCCTTTATTCAAAATTTCAGCCGGTCCACTCTCACAGTCAGTAGAAACAACCGGCGTCCCGGCCGCAATCGCTTCAGCCACCACATTGCCAAACCCTTCATAGATCGATGACAACACAAAGACATTGGCCCGGGCCATATAGGCGTAGGGATTTTCAACAAAGCCCAGGAACAAAACATCATCCTGTAGCCCAAATTTTTTAATCAACCCCTCCAGCTCGGGCTTAACCCCAGGCTCACGGGGGTCAACATCCCCCAAAATCATCAGCCGAGCTGGACAGCACTGGCGAACCCGGGCAAACGCCTGAATTAGGGTGGCAAAACTCTTTTGCTTAACAATTCGCCCCACCCCCAGTAAAACAGGCGGCTGATCATCTGCAAACCATGGATGGGCTATGGCTTCTTGGGCTTTTTCACTAAAGTCAGACATGACCACAGGGTTGTGGATCACCGTCATCTGCTGCATTGAGATTTTGGCATGTTGCTCAATATCTCGCGCCACCCCTTCTGATGCGGTCACAATGGCATCAGCCCAAGGGTAAAATCGCTGCACCACCGCCCACTTTATCTTTTGCATAAGCATGGCATGGCGATCTTGAAATTGTTGGGAAAGGTTAGTCTGGACACACATAACCACCTGAGTCTTAACACCCGCCAGACGCTTGGCCCAAGTGGCCGAGCTAAAAATATCCAACGTAGAGATCAAGAATGCAGGCTGTTCTTGTTTTAAATATTGCTTTAGGGCCAGGGTCTTAAACAAAATCACCGGCGATTTTGCATCCAAATTTACCAGTCGAATAGTTTCCGGAATCTTCGACAAGTAGGCTCCTTCAGCTTGGGCAACAACAAGATCAACATCAAACCCACGCTTGGCAAATCCTTCGGCCAGATGCAACATGACCCGTTCGGCCCCGCCTCCATCCAGATTGGGAATAAATAAACTAATAAACGGCATTGTTTACTCCTTTTGAGATAACTTGACTATTTCCGGCAAGGGAATTCAAAGGGCCCCCGAGCTTTAAACTCCACACCAACCGCCCCAGCTATCACCCATCAGCTTAATTTTTCACAGGGCCTAGGCCCGTTTACACTGGAGTTAGCTCTATGACCAGGGGTGCGTCACTAACATTTAAGACCAGAGATCTAGGACGGGTATATTGGGCTGTAGGAACGGTTGACTGCAACGGCCGATAGAGATTAGCCGTGCCAATAGCTGTATCTAACCTCACCGTAACAGCCTGGAGCGGCACCGGAATATCTCGCTGGTTCAACAAATCAAAGCTAGGCACTTCTTGCCAAAGAATCAGATAAAATCGTCCATCTTGTTTTTGTAGCAGAGTGTGGTGAATATCTGCCGTTGCTCCGGTGATGGAGTAGCTAAGGGTACCTGGAGAAAACTCCCCTGGCACATCCTGGAGCAACGCTATCAAGTTTTGAAGGGCCGTAAAGGCAGGCTTAGGGGAGCCATCCTGACGGAGTAGACCAAAATTCCCTTCCCTCTCCGCATTTTGCCATTTATCAATTAGCTCATTGAGATAAACTCGCCGAATATCTCGATTAAAATACTCTAGCCACAGACGAGGAACATATTTTCCGGCCGCTGCCTCCGATATACCAGGCTGGCCAGAACTGTCTGAGATCGCATTGTGCCATCCAGACTCCGTCGCTATTAAGGGTTTGGCAGGGCATATATGCTGCATCGACGGAATCCAGTGCCAATCTAACCCCGCCGTAGGTGGCTCGCCACCAGGATAGCTGTGCATTGCCCCATAGTCACAATCCACCGCACCCAGCTGGGTAGCATTGTGCCAGAGCGCTACGGTTGGGCTGAGGACAGGAAGTGATGCGGTTGCCGGGTCACGTTTAATCGCTCCATATAGCTCAGATTGAAACAGTCGCACACCAGCTGGAAAAGCTTGCCCTTTATAGGTTAAATCCTTCCAAACATCCCACTCATTGGGTCCTTCAACCGCCTCAACTGCTGTGGGAATCGCTTTGACAATATCCACCGCCTCGGCTGCGGTTGCCTGATCTCTTGGGTCCATCACCAGCACAGATTTAATGCCAAGGGTAGCCAGATCAGCAAACTTTTGTAACGTTGTCGCATCATCTCGTTTTACACCGTCTCGAAGATGACGAATGCCCAATTCCTGCAATCTGGGTCTAATGATCGCATCATAGTTGTTGTAGGCACTGTTTCTGCGATTTAAATGCACCACAACGCCAACAGAATCGATAAATAAATTAGCAGAACGAGCCGTTTCAGATAAGCTTTGTGATTGGCTGGGCAGTACGGTACTACAGGCAAAGGCAGCACTGACTAAAAATACCAGCAGATATTGACGACGTTGCATCCAAGTAGGCAGCAAAGATTTCATCAGGTTAGGCTTCCAAAAATCTCTGATAGAGCAGGTGGGCGGTGGGCAGCAGCGGATGGCCTGCGAGTTCTTGCAGCACATCTTGTTTAATCTGGGCCTTTGCCGCCGTGGGAATAGCCACCAGGTGTTCGGGCTGGTTTAGTACCTTTTGGGTCTCTTTGAGCTGGTTAAAAATAGTATCTCGAACGTCAGGGGTAATGGGCTCCATGTGGAAGGAGGTGCCGTACCGCTGGTTAACTCGTTCAACAACTTGATGGGGATATTTTGTCGTATTCTCAAAATCTGAGAGAACGATACTGTCACGAACGGGCCAAACGCGTTCGTAGAAATTAATATAGCTTTGAATGGCAAATCGAGTAGACAGGGTACGATCAACGACCAACACCGAGGCAATGGCATCAATCGGGTTACGAATCAAAACAACGCATGGAATCCCATAGTCTATAGCTTTAGTCACCTGTAACGGCGCATGCATGTGGTGTGCCGCCTTTGCAGTTGGGTTATACATGCGAAATGCCTTAGAAAAGAAGGAATTGGCCGATCGAGGAAATCCTTCTATACAAATATCTTTGTCAGGAGACACTTTTTTCCATTTATTTTCCTTAGCAAACGGGAGCAGCTGAAATAGAATCTCATGGCGTCCCATGATGTGCCCCGTTCGATATTTTGTGTTTTTTATCAGTCTTTTTGTAATCATGGGTGTGGCTATTTAGACGACAACACTAAACGACTTGTTTATCGATTGGGAACGCACAAATTTGAGCTGGGTGTAATATCGAGATGCCGCCAGGCCGATACCCAAAAATCCCCAGAGCACCATGCCAACGACGCCAACCATGGCGACATTTAGACCCATCTGGGCAAAAATGCCAAATGCGATCGCACGGGCCGCACTGGCAAATGTATCCAAGCCAGTCTCGGCTGCCTGAAAAAGCTTAAAGAATATCAGAAAAATCCCGGTGATATAGGGCAGCGTCCCTATCCAACCTAGAGAAAACAGCAGGGTTAAAATACCGCTATCCTGACTGCCCAAACGGTCGCTTTCCACAACGGTGCCTAATCCTCGACCAACACCTTCACCCAGTGCCTCCCCCAGCAGCTGGTTGTAGCCATCTAACCGGGCTTGATAGCTACCGTCTTCCTGGGTGTTTGAAAGAGACTCAAGACGAGGGGCAATCTCACTGGCTATGGGCTCAAGTGAGACCAGGGGAACCACCAGTAGGGCCATGATCATCAGCGTAGCCAGCAGTCGCACCTGGAGGTGTGATTTTAGCGAAGGGAAATAAATCAGCAATGCGGCCAGCCAACTCAGCCAGCCTGAGCGGGCCAGGGTCAGCAGAAAAGATAGATACCCCACCCCCGTGGCCGCAAACTTCAGACTGCCTCGATTACTCAACAGTAAAATGAGTCCCGCCATCATCACAGCGGCAAAAGGCTGAGGAGAGTTCATCGTACTCCATACCCGAATACCCAGCGGTTCTGGATGACCAAACACATCCGTATCGACAGCATTTGTTAACCAGAACCGATCCCAGTCTGGGGCGGTTAGGTACTGCCACACGCCATAGGCTCCCATCACCAGCACCCCCCAAAGAAAGCTGCGCTGAATCGTCTGGCGATAGGCAAGATACTCTTGCCAGTTGATAAACAGATGAAAACTAAACAGCACCGGAGGTAGCCAGTTTAACAGCGCCACCAATGTCCCCGCCACAGAGTTTTGAATTAATCCGATTAACAAACCATAAACGATACTGGCCAAGCACAGGATAAAAGGTAGTCCTTCCTGACGGTGAGCATTTGGCAGATGACGCAGTAATGTTATGGCAGAAATTAGGGTCACTAAAGGCGGAGCTAGCAACACAATGCTGGGATCTTGCCAGCCGCCTTGCTGATCAATCAGACGACGCACCAACGGCGTTAAGAACCAAATCCACCAGGTAAAACCGACATACAGCAGGGGATAGCGCACGTACAACAATCCTCCTACTATTGTTGCCCCCAATGGAAACAACAGCCGCAGGATACCACCGGCTCCCGCCAGAATCCCCAAGCCTGTAATTAAAACCAACCCTAAAATTCCCACCCAAGCAAGGGCAGGTCGGAAGCGTAACCAGGCAAACGTATCTTGAACAGGAGAAGAGTGCACTCGTGATAATTTCCTCTATCGGAGTCTGACAAATAATCCAGGGTTACGCGTATGAGCCAATGAATGGGCCAGTGATTGAGGCAGATAGCTCATGGCTAAGGCCGCCAATGTGCGCAGGTTAAATTTATGGTGAGGCCACGCCCGATAAAGGTAGGAGCGCCCCTGGGCAAGCTGTCCTAGCCGCAAAAACGCGATCCCTAATGTCGTGTTAGCATGGGCCCATTCTTGTTGGAAATAGGCGCGAAAGTCTTGGAGATTCTCATCATCCATAAAACGCTGGTAGCAAAATGTTGCCGCGTTACCTTTACGGATTTTGGCTTGGATATTGCGGCTGCCGCTCATCATGTTTTCAGATTGAGCATGCATTCGATAGTAGGATAAACGCTCTGGACAGTAATAGGCCCCGCCACCAGAACGACAGGCTAAATAGGCAATGTAGTAGTCCCAAAACACGCCGGCTTCAAACAATGTGTCCCAACACGTCACATTTCGACGAATAAGTGCGGCAGAGGCGGTAAACACAGCTTGATCGACTAAGCCAATTTTCCAAAAAGGCTGATGTATTCCCTTGGGTAGCCGATGGCGCTTTTCTTGTTTGGTGTGCTTTTCAGAGGCCGACCAATTGATGATACCCCTGTCATCAATCACATAATAGTCGCAAAAAGCCAGCGCTAGCTCTGCATTTTCTTCTAGGGGCTGCACTAGTTTTTCTAAAAAGTGTTTGTCCCACCGATCGTCATCATTTAAGCTGGCGACATATTTGCCGGTGGCCTCAGTAAAGGCGTGGGTAGCGTTTAAGCCAATGCCAAGATTCTTTGGATTACGTCGCAGCCGCAGCCGAGGATCTTGAAATGCCTTAATGATAGGCTCGGGACTTTCGCTACTACCGTCATCTGAAACAATGATTTCAAGATTTGGATAGGTTTGACTGACTACACTTGCGATCGCATCTTTTAAATAAGCCGGACGATTATAGGTAGGAATAATCACACTAATCAGCGGCCGCTCTGAACTATGATTTTTTTCTAAACGATTATCCATCATCAAAAAAGTACTGAACTAAGAGGTGGCCAGTGAAGGTACGTTAACTGTTAAATCTGTTTCCAAAGCAGCTTGCACATGGTTTTGAATCAGCTGAATAACGTTGGCACGATCATAGTGCTGAGAAGCTTTTTGATGGGCGGCGGTACCCAAACATTGACAGCGATAGTCATTGCTTAACAGGTCAATACAGGTCGCTGCAATCTCTTGAGCAGACGACTTAATCAGCACATCGTCACCATCCACCAGAGATAATCCTTCAGCACCGATGGGTGTCGCAACAATGGGCTTACCATAGGCAGCTGCCTCAATAATTTTGACCCGGGTGCCCCCACCCGACAAAATTGGACAGCAGACTATGCGGCTGCGGGCATACAGAGCATCTAAATTTTCAACAAAGCCGGTAAATTCTACCCCTGGAATCTCTGAGTAGTAGCTGCGAATATTCTCAGGGTGGGTGCCGGCAATAATCAACTTAGCATCGGGTCTGGCCTTAGTAATCTGGGGCCAAATCTGTTCAATCAAAAAATTAGCAGCATTGAGATTAGGGTAGTAATAATAGCCCCCCAAGAACATAATGGTTGGCTCAGGGCAGATTGGCTGCGCCTCTGGAATCGATACCGCATTAGGCACGCTAACTACGCCGTTTAATCGCCATTGTTCAGTCAGATATTGCTGATCGAGCTGAGAGCAAACAAACGTGCGTAAAGCTGTTTGAATGCTGCGCCGCTCTCCCCAGAAAAGGGCAGGAATTTGGAAATAGTAGAGCTTTGTCACTAGTCGAGTGGGCGGCTGACGAATCTGACGAGCAAATGAAATATGTTCAACATCATCGAGATCAAAGAATAAGGGTGGCGGCGTTTGCTGGGTTTGCAAAATGGGCGTCATGGATTCTAGTCGATGACAAAAGACTGCATCGGGCTGACGCTCCAAACATGTCTCTAGGGTCTCTAACTGCTGGATACCTCGAGTAATGGCAAAGTTGCCTTGGGCACGAAAGTCAAAGATAGGGGCAAACTGTCGCTGCCATTTAGGCCCTGAATTATCAACGGTGTGTTGAGGGCATAGGAACAGGTTTATGGGTGTACCCCAATGTTGTGATAGGGCTTTTTGGTGGGTTGCGATCGCATCCGCAGAATAATCCACAGTAGCCGGCACATAAAACAGCAAGTCAAGCTGTGCAATCGCCTTAAACGCATCTAGAAATAAATTAAATCGACGAAAAGTACCCTGAACATCGCGTTGAAGATCGGTGGGAAACCGGCAGGAAATAAGTAAAATTCTCATGGAACTACGCACGATCGGTATTTAACAACGGCAATAATGTTTGAGGAGAACGATGGGACTGTTGGCAAAGGGTTTGCCAAATCTCTATGTAGTTTTGGAGCATTTTTTCTTCAGTAAACTCCTGGGCACGCTCATAGGCATTATTTGCCATATGTTTCATTTCGCCAGGATGGGCAAGTGCCCAACGAACAGATTCAAGCAAATCACAGCTATCACCGGTTCGAAAAACAAGCCCATGGGCTTGATGGTGAATCACTTCTGGAATACCACTAGCATCAGACGTAATAATCGGTAAACCAGACGCCATCGCTTCTGCGATCGCAAATGACTGTCCCCCTTCAAAATGAGTCGGAAATACAAACAGATCAGCTGCTTGCAACAGTCGGGACACATCTGAACGATAGCCTAAAAACAAGACTTTATCTGTAACCTGATACTCATTTAGCTGACTCTCCAGAGTTTCTCGTAAATCACCATCACCCACCCAGACAAACCGCACATCGGGAAAATCTCGAATAATATGCGGAATCGCCGAAATTAAGTCACAATGGCCCTTTTGAAAATTTAATCGGCCTACGGTGATGAGTAACGTCGTTGTATCAGGTAAGTGCAACTCATTAAGAATTTGCTGGCGAGATATCTGTTTCTGAGTATGACTCACCGGAAGACATGTATCTGAGCTAGCCCCGTTATAGATGCACGTAAGCTCGCTTTCAGGAATTTGAAATAGGTTAGACAATAATCGTCGATTATTTTGTGAAATCACAACCCACTGTTGCTGACGAGTTCTAACCCAGTTATAAAGCTTAACTCGCCAGCGGTTAACGGGGATCTCAAGCGGTAAAACTAATCCAAACCGTACAACCGTTGGAATTTTCAGCAACCCACAGGCAAGGATACTCGCAAAACAATACTCCGGAGCCGGTAAGGTGATTTGAACAACATCTGGCTTAAGCACCATCAACAACCATAGCGTTCGAAAAAACCGAGGTATATGTCGAGCAATACCAGGGAGCCAGTTTTTATCCTCAGCAATGGAGAGAGTGTGATAAGTTACACCACTTTCAACAAAATCCTGAATCAGCGAAGTTGTCCCATCTACATTGGGAAATGCTGCATGCACATCCCATCCATGCTTTACAGCCCCACAAGCAGCCGTTAGGTTATATTGCTCCACACCACCACGTAATATAGACGGGAAAATGACGAGTAGTTTATTAGGTCTAGATTCCATTGATAATGATTTATAGTTTAAGTCGTTATCAGCAGCTATTTCCCCGCGCCAGGCGTAGGCTCTATCGCTGGCTAGAAATAGTTGTTGACTCCATTATTAGCGGTCCTGAAAAAGACTTGCCGCTATCTGCCCTATGCAAAAGATCAAGCATCAGCGCTGCTAATTCATCTCCCCGCTGAGGGTAGCTAATCTTTCTCTGTACCTCTACCCTATCTACTATCAGCGTTTCACCTGCCATATGTTGAATAGCCAGCTGCTCAATCACCTGAGCCATCGCTTCAACGTCAAAAGGATTTACTAAATACACACCCGGTTTATCACTCAAATAACTACGATTCTCCCCAGGGGGCACAGCCGCCAGAATTGGTCTATCTGTCATCAAATACTCATAGGTCTTAAGCGAGATACGCTCTCCAGGCGTCCCATCAAGACGATCCGGCAACGGCATAAATAGCAAATTTGCCCTTTGCAGTTTCTGTAGTGCATTTTTATATGGAATAGGTCCGGTTACACTCACCACATCAGATAAATCCTGGTTTTCCAAAACAGCTAACGCTGGCTCAAACCTATTGCCATAGAGCTTCAGTTTAATCTTGCCTCTCCAACTAGGATTCTGAGCAATGACCCGCTTAATGGCACGACCAATAAAAATAGGACTTGAACTAGCAGAGTTTACGCTGATCTTAAAGTACCGTCCCCAGTTCATCCAGGTATGACGTAGCCTTTTAATAAGGCTCTGTTTTTGGGGCTGCAAAAACTCTTCCCAACCCGTCATACCTCCAGTAAAAACAATTTCAAAGCTATCTGAGGCAGGATTATCACCAATCATCCCTCGAAAATCCTGGGGATCGGCGCCGCCACGAATAAGGTGAAATTTAGAATACTGCTCTTGAGTCTGCCTAGAACGCACGTGTTCTAGACTTAGCTGAGACACATAGACAATAGCATCGGACTGCCTAACATACATATCTTCTAGCCAACGGTTGAGATAGTAGTGAAGTTTAGTTGGAAAAACCGCATAGAGGTCATCACAGGTTGAAGGCTCACAAACGTTAATGACCAAGGGCTTACCCGTCAGCCATTTCAGCAAAATACCTATGATGCCAGCAGAATAAGGTTTGAGAAAAACAACAATAAGATCAATATTATAAGTCTTGATAATCTTGACGCCTTTAACTACAGCAGGCAACAGCCAAAAAATATCTTCATCAGGCCAGACAAACCAATCTAAAAGCTTGCCAAGCTTAATAAAGCGAATAAAATTCAGCAGTTTTTCAGGCAGCCAAGATCGAACAAAATGAATATGAGCACCCTCTAGGGCCGCATCTTGATTACCAGATAAAACATGAACCTGCCAAGCAGCTGGCAAATATTTCAATGTTTTACTAGAGCGAATCGCAGTTGGGTTCGTTTCTGGGGGAAATTTTTGAGATATTGATAAAATCTTCTTTTGAAAATCACTCATAATTAAAATTCTCTTTAGACAGGCAAACAAACATTATTAAAAGCTTTAGCCAAGAAGGCTTCTGAGCCATCAATTTGAGGACTGAGCTTTTTATAAACAAAATCGTAATCAATTTGAGCCTTGTTAACCTTGTAGTCGTCTGTCAGCTCAGTAATAATTCGTCCCTCTAGATCCAATGGAGTTAGCAGATCAAATACCTTATTACGTTTTCCTTCACCCACAAAGACCGTAAAGTCTTTTCGAAAGAGAAGCGAGAAAATAGTGCCATGAAATGTATTTGTAAAAACATAAGCTGCATGTTTGAAATAACCTATCCATTCATATGGGTGAACACAAATAAAGCTATCATCGGCAACATCCCAAGCATCACCAATGGAAATCACCTTTAGATCCTTTGATTTAGCAATCTCTTGAATAGCTTTTCTCTGTATATGGCCTAATTCTTTGTGGTTGTACACTAAAAGATATGGCTCTTCTACTTTAGGCGGCACCAAAACATCTTCATAGTCCACTAAAAATGTAGGATCTAGAACTTTAGTTGAAGCGACACCACATTCTTCTTGGATCACATTTGCGCTGTGATAATCTCGCACTGAAACATGATCAAACTCGGCAAGCAGCCTCGATACCTGTTCTCTATTTTCCTTAAACGATTGCGTCCCACCAATACTGGGGGCATAACTCACCTTGAGACAGTTGTCAGCTTTTCCAAAAAAGTTAAGAAAATAGGACGCATCAAAACCACGAAATTTTGTATCTAGGCACCAAACTTGATCACTGCCCGTAATCACTGCATCATAATCAGAAGCTTCAAAGATCTCCCGCAGCTTATCACTTGAGTAACACGTCAACTTACTAAGGTTCAACGAGGAGACCAAAAACTTGCGCATTTGAAAAGCTTTCAAAATATACTTATGAAAGTCCATATTCCAATCAAATTTTCTGTTGCGGATAGGCAGCAATTGCTTCAGATAAAAAACAACGGCTCCTTTGGGCCTATAGTCAATAACTTCTACAGTGTGTCCCCATGCAGTTAGCGTTTTGAACAACGCATAGGCTTGCAGCGTAGCGCCGTAGTTAGTTGTGTGATGAAAAGTGATAATGCCAATTTTCATAATGTTCTTATAAAAGTCAATACAAATTCTTGTCTAAGTCTCTTGCTATTCAATAACGATGACTTCAAGCTCAATTTTTTTACCTAGACAACCATGTAAAATCTGCGCCATCGAAATCAAAAATCTAATGGGTAGGCTACTTTTTGACTTGTTTAGAATCCAATTAGTCGTTTTCTTAGAAAAGGCAGATTTTCCGATGGACAACCCTTCTAACTTTCTCAAGATTCGGTAGTCAGCCTGCTTAAAGACCGATCCACAATTTGGGGCTGAATAATCCTGAGCCTCTTTTGACCATTTTTTTCTTGCCAATATTGGGTCAGATTGAAAGCTAATGGGGTCAAATTTAAATACGGCCCTAAGAATCAGTTTATTTTGACTATCTGTAAAAATAGTCTGCCGATACCCTTTAACAATCTCAGTTGACTGCAACGTTTTTATTTGATTCTGCTCAACGTCAAAAAAGGTAACACTCTCTACGAAGTCATAAACTGTCATATTTTGTTGCCGGCCACGACCCGCATTCATCGCCAGGGCACCGCCAATCGTAGCTGGCACTGATGACAAATAGTAGAAAGATTCTAAGGACTGAGCATAGCAGTATCTCAGCACATCGATCACTTGCGTGGACGATGAGATTTCAAATCGTCCTCCCTCTAAAGCGTCAATATCTTGATTGAGTTTATTTTTTAATACTAGAGACGATATTTTTCTTGACTTAAAGAGTACATTAGAACCATTACCCAAAACATATAAACATACTTCTTGATCCTCAGCCCACTGACAATATTGAATAAACTCATCTACAGTATGAAATTCACCATACTTCTCAAAATGATGCTTCGTTCTATAAAAAGATAATTTATCAGTATCTAGCGAATTTACAAGTGATGTCATGACTGAAAGATCCTTATGCAGCTAATGATGATCCACTCAAGCCTCAATAGTCTCAAGAAAGAACATACCCTAATCTCTTTTCTGTAGAGATCTTGGCAGTGAAGATAATGCAAGTTTATAAGTTTGATTGAACAAATTAGGAGATAAAATCATTACTCCAGATACGTATGCCAGCACGCCTATAGCTAGATATATGGCAAGCACCATATATAAGTTAGTCCAGCCATGAAGCATTTGCTTAGCTCCCAAGATAAAAATCACCATAAATAAACTGCTAACAAATGGAGTCGTATATTGCAGAAAATATTTTCTGCAATCTATCTGGATTATTTTTCTCACCATGATTAAAAATACAGGTGAAAAAGAGTAAACACAGATGGCGTAAGACAAAGCAACGGCAGTTATGCCCCATCGAACAGCAACAAAGAAACCAGCAATATTACAAAGAGTGAGTAGAAAGACAGCCCGCAGTCTCCATAAAGGTTTGTTCATAGCTAAAAGCACCGTGCCTGCAAAGTATTGCACTGATTGCAAAATACCAATGAGCGCCAGAATACGCATAACTGGAACACTCGGCAACCACTCTTCTCCAAACAAGGTTTGTATCAATTCTGGAGCAAGAACAACCACACCTAAAAATGCAGGGAATGAAACTAAGCTGGTGTATCGAGTAACTCTATAAAAGGCATCTCTCATTCTCGCTGGCTGTTTTTGAAGCTTAGAAAACGTAGGAAGTGCTACTTGAGTAGTCACACTGGTCAATAGCTTGATCATAATCAACAGCAGCCGATAGGCCACATTGTAATAGCCTAACGCAACCGTCCCTAAGAAATAGCCAATTAATAAATCATCTGAACGTCGGTTAAAAAAGTCGAGAAAGTTAAAGCCAATAATATTAATACCAAATGAAAAAAGCTCCCTAAAATGTTGAGGAGAAAATCTAAATCCCGGTCGCCAGCTGCTTGCCCCCCACAGCATCAAAGCACCTGTTGAGCCAAATACTATTTCCTTAATAACCAGACTCCAAACTCCTAGACCCATGAGGGCAGCTCCGATTCCAGCCACCCCACAGGTCGCTGTCGCCACTAAGGAGCGCGCTGCAAAAACCTTAAACTGCATGTTACGTTGCAAGATGGCCGACTGCACACTACTTAGCCCTGCAAACAAAAAGCTGATGGACATCCATCGAATTATCGGCGCTAGCCCTGGCTCACTATAGAACTTTGCGACAGCTCCAGCTCCAGCTAGCACAGCTAAAAGAAACAAGATACCCATCAGGACACTGGTCCAAAAGGCGGTGTCTAAATGCTCTGGCTCTAGCTTATCTTTTTGGATAATGGCTTGGGCAAATCCCTGATCCAAAAAGATTTGCATAAAATACATAAAAACATTTGCCAGAGCCACTAAACCAAAAGCCTCAGCACCGAGTAGCCGAGCTAGCAACAGAAAAATCGCAGTTGAAACAAGCTGAGACCCCCATTTTTCTATAGCGGACCACATTGCCCCTTGAATTGCTTTCTGTCGCAAACTCATAAGAAACCACTCACATTTAATTCAATGAACAAATCAAGCAATTAATCTTAGAAAGCACCAAATCCCGTGACGACTTTAGGAACTGTCATCAGCAACAGTTTCAGATCTTCCTGGAATGTCCACTGTCGCAGGTAGTCTAAATCCATCCGGTTGACCGATGTCAGATCACAGCCTTTAGATCGGGTGGTTACCTGCCACATACCAGTCATACCGGGTAATGCTCTCAATCGTCTCCGCAGTACCGGCTCAATCCGAACTGCATCATACAGGGCCCACGGTCTTGGTCCGACCAAACTCATCTCACCCTTTAAAACATTCAATAACTGTGGCAGCTCATCCAAACTAAATCTACGCAACCAACGCCCCACTCTCGTCACGCGTGGATCATGTTCAAGCTTATGTAGTCCTGGCTGATTGCCCATCACCTTATGATGCTGAACTTCTGCATTGATTTCCATGCTGCGAAACTTGCAGATTTGAAATAATCTTCCCTGATAACCAACCCGCCACTGTTTAAACAAAATAGGGCCAGGGGAATCTAATCGAACTAATACAGATAGTAATGCCATTAACGGGCTTAACACCCCCCATAGCAAAGCTGCAACTAGCCAGTCCGCCATTCGTTTTACTCGCCAGAGCTTGGGCTGTCGTACTTGGGGCAAGTCGTGAGCCGAGGGCACTCTTAAATAAACTTGTTTTTGGGTGGCATGACAAATATCTGCCCAAGCCTGAAACATCGATGCCTCCATTTTGGGGTCAAGATATACTTTCTTAACAGAAGATCGATGTAAACAATCGCGTAACCAGCCTTCGTTCTCAAGGGCAGGTATCTTAGGCTCTGTTGCCGAGAAACGAGGACGTACAATCAAAGCATCTTGCTCCCAAATCAATGAACATTCTGAAAAGACAGAGGGTGCAGTGGTGGTGAGTGGCAGTTGAAATACAATCGGAGCTTTTAACAAAACTGTAGATGTTGTCATGATTCCCTAAAATCTCTTAATAGAAAACTTAGTTAAAATTAGCCTGTTGCCTAAAGAATATCTGTCTCAGATAGATTTATAGCGAATAAACCTACGCATAGTTCCAGTCTCTACAGCGCTCAATTGCGCCATATCATTTCTGGCTCAGCAGAGACTTTGGCAGCTCCATTATGGTCATACGGTCTCTCTAGCCAAGAACTCTCTCGATGCCAGTTAGCAACAATACCAATTGTATTGACCTGATTAAGCATAGCCATCGCATGGGTCAAATCAGATTGAGTAATACGGTCTAAACGACTCACCATAATGGAAGCATGGCATAGCGATGCTAGCTGTAATCCATCGGCCAGTCCTGAAATAGCAGGCGCGTCAACAATAACTAAGTCATAATTTGCTTCTGCCTTTTCTAGGACCTGTCGCATTTGCAGGGAACTGAGCAGCCTCATCGGATCGTCAGGAACCGCCCCTGTTAACAAGACATCAACACTAGCACCTGAATGGGATAGTGAAACCGGAGAGATCTTTGTTTTATTCCATCGAGCCAGGCTGGGATGTAGCTGCGTTGATAGTCCTTGTATATTTAAAAGTCCTAAATGTTGATGCAATGACGGGTTACGAAAGTTGGCATCAATTAGTAACACTCGTTTATGGGAGCGAGCGGCACTCAGGGCTAAACCAATGGCTAAGGTTGTTTTGCCTTCTCCAACTAGAGCTGATGTAATTAACAGCGAGGTCAATGGCTGAGCACTTGTGAGCTGGATTGTCTTATAGATTAAATCAACAGCATCTCGAAATGGCTGCCACTGACTCATAAAGAGCGCATTATCAGGATTCCGTTCAGTATCCAAAATAGACAGGAGAACATCGGTTTTCTTTGTGGATATTTCTGGAATAACCCCTAACAGCGGCAACGCTGTCTGCTTCTTTAATTCATCCGATGTTCGTACAACTGTATCAATTGCCTCCCGCCCAAACGCTAATAGACCTCCTAAAAAGACTCCAGCTACAGCACCAAGCAGTAAATTTTGTTTGGGTTGGGGAGCAATTTTTTCACCTAGCTGAGCAGGTTCGACAATATCCCAGCTAAAGCCACCCTGAGCTAGTTCATTACTCAACTCTTGACGCAGCTGCAACAGTTGTTCCAGTGACTGCTGCTGTATTTGTGCCTCAGGCTGAATGCGATCATATTCCGCAATCAGGCTAGGAAATTTATCGAGTTCGGCTTGCAACTGTTGTGCAGCTTGAGTTAATCCTGTCTTTCGCGCTGTCAGACTCTGCAAACTGACCGTAGCCTGCACAAGATTACTCACTAAGCCTAGGTCAATCTCACCTAGTTGCCCTTCAGTCAGTAAAGCAGTTTCATCTAGATTGAGCTGCTCTGGGACAGTACCCAATACTCGTTCGACTTCTGCTTGTAAAAGTGAAATCTGCCCCAGTCTCTGGGCACTCAGATCCTGTAACCCCGGCTCAGCCTCGGCATAAAGCGAGCGACGCTGCTCTAGGGCTAATTCTCTCTCTTGTAAGGCATTTAGGAGCTGCTGATAGCGTGATGACTGACTTAACCGTGAAGCAATTAAGGCGGCCTGAGGATCGGCCTGTAGCTGCTCTTGCAAAGCATTATATTCAGCCTGAACATCTAGATACTGAGTTTCCACATCTAGTTGAGTCTGTTCGATTTGTCTGAGGGATTCAGCAACTGTTAAGGACTGCTGTTCTGGATCAATCAGGTTTTCTGACTCCCGAAATTGTTTCAACGCTTGACGAGACACAGTCAGACTCTCCTGAACACCTTCAATTTGCTGGTTAACTAACGCTAAACCACGTTTGAGTCTTTGCTCCTGTTGGTCCTTGTTATAGCTTAGGTAGACATCGCCCAAAGTTTTTAAAAACGATTGAACAATAGCCGGATCCTCAGCCGTGAATGTCGCCTTAAAAATCCCAGTTTTTGCATCACCTTCAGCTACTTGAGAAAGTATCAGATCCCCTTGAATACCGCCAGCACAGTCAGATACAGTCTCTGATTCACTGCAAAGTTCTGGATAGTCGACTTGAAGTTCTTCGACAGTTTGCTCAACAAATGATTTACTCCGCATCAAATTTAACTGGGTTGCATAGTCTGTCTGAGATGAGGACGAGCGTCGCCCTTCCTGTTGTCCGGTAATATCTACAGTCTGACGGTAGTTGGGCTCAACTAATAGCTGCATTGAACTTTGATATACAGAATCTTCTTTGAGGGTCAACACACTTGCAATAGCTAATGTTCCTATGACAGCCCCGCCAAACCAGATAAACCGGCGTAAGAGTATAGTCAGAAGCTGACCATATCCTATCTCTGTTTTATCTACGGTAGGTGAGAATTGTGTTGTTTGCATACATCTGTATCCTTGTTCGTTATCGTTCATCATCAGCTTTATAAGCTGTGCTCAACCTGGCTTTATCGTCATGTAGGGGAGAACTCTGTAGCAGCTACATGTCTTGCATAGGCCTCTTCAATGACAGTCATAACTTTTTCAAAGAACACATCTTCAGTAAAGCTTTCCAGCACATGTTCTCGAATTTTAAGGTGATCCCATTGAATAGCACTAGCTTTGATTAGCGCTCGATGCAAGGCCTCTGGCGACTGACGATAGAAAAAGACGCCTGTCTTTTCAGGCACCTGTGTATCTAATACTCCACCTGCCCCATAGGCAACAACGGGAGTGCCGCTAGCGTTTGCTTCAATGGGTACTAACCCATAATCTTCTAAAGCTGCAACAATTACGGCCTTGGCTCGTGACATTAATCCCTTTCGCTGCTCGTCGCTCACATGTCCTAGGAATGAAATGTTGGGTAGTGCAGCCAACTCTAACCGCTTTCTTTCTGGACCATCCCCCGTAATAATGAGTGGCCATCCTAACCAGTTAAACGCTTCGACCACAACATCCACTCGCTTGTAGCCTAATAAGCGCGATGAAACCAAGTAAAAATCATCTTTTTGATCAGAAAACTCAAATTGGGTTGTATCGATTGGATAGTTGATGGTAGTCGCTGGTTGCTTATACGTCTGCTGGATCCGTTCGGTTACAACAGTGGAGTTTGAAATATACAAATCAGGCTTCTGTGCATGGGCTAAGTCAACTTGTCTAAGCTTTTGAAAAATTGGCTGAATAACAGGAAGTAAAGCTTTATAAGTCTGGTACTGATCAATGTAAGTACGGGTATCCCAAAGAAATCGAGTTATGTTGTGACAGAAACAAATATGGTACGCAGCCGGGTGTTTTACAACCGATTTAGCAAAGCTTGTGGTACTGCTAATAATCAGATCATATTTTTTCAGGTCTAATGCTTCAAAAGCGGGGAAATAGAGCGGTGCCAGCAGCCTAAAGTTCTGACTTGCCCCTGGAATTGCCTGAAGTTTAGTCGTGTAAACAGGCCGACTTCCAACATCAATTGTATCTTTCGGACTGTACAACGAGGTATAGATATCAGCCTCTGGGAACTGCTTGCAAAGGAGCTCAAATACTCTCTCTGCTCCGCCTTTCTGCGTAAGGTAATCATGAACCAAAGCAATTTTCATACTAAAATCACTCGTTAGGAAGGGCAACCAAATGTCTGTAATTCAACAATGTTATGAAGGAAACAAAGTAAGATATTTAAAGGGACGCCATACAGCAGAAGATTTCTCAACTGCGCTCAAGGTGAACTATACCTGAGCAATTATGTTCTTATAATTGTTAGAGGTAAGTTTTCCGTCTGAAAAGCTGTCAATCTTACAATCCAAACAAGCGAAGAATATTAAGCGTAAAATTCAAAGGTGAAAATACAGCTCCAAATGTATCGCCTGCACGGGCTAAGCCAGAGCGTTTTACAATCACCGTGTCATTGGGTCGTAAAGACGGATTTGTATCTTCGCTAATTCCTTGAGAGAAATCAACGTCAATTTCTCTCTGGGATGCTGTGCCATTAAGATTTAATCGTACTAGGCTTACGGTCCCTTGTCTGGCCCGATTGTTGAACCCTCCGGCGGCTAATATTGCCTGATTTAGCGGTGTATTAGGAGGAACTTGAATAGTACCAGGAGCCTCTACTTCACCCACAACATTTACAGAGATCTGATCGGGTGAAAAACTTGCCGTAGCTAATTCGGCAATCTCATCTGAATTAAGATTACTAGCCGTAGGAATAATAATGCGATCGCCATCCTGTAGCTGTAAATCTTCACTCAGGTCTCCTTCTTTTAGCAGATCCCATAGATTTACTGCAACTGTTTTAGATTGAGTTTGCTGATTCCGTGCATTGTCTCTTGGTATGGGGCTCGATGACACTGTGCTCAAGGAGCGTGGAAGACGACGCTGGACCTGAATCTGACGAATGTCTGCTAACTGTGTGATTCCACCGGCTAACTCAATTGCCTGGGTCAGTGTGGGTATCTCGGCTGCTGAGTTATTGTCACCTTCAACATCCACGCGATAGGCTCCCGGGCGATGAACTTCGCCTGCCACAGCAATCTGAATGGGGCGAGTCTCCAACAGACTAAGGGTTACAACAGGTCGCTGCACATAGGGTTCAAGTGTGTGTTCAATATGTTCTGTTGCTTGCTGAAGCGATAGACCATCAACATCAATAGCGCCGACTATGGGAATATTTAGCCGCCCACTGGACAGTACGCGAAATTCACCACCATAATCGGGGATATTGAACACATCAACCCGCAAATAATCTCCAACACCAAGAATGTAGGTTTCTCCCATCACAGGATCGACATCAGCCCAAGCATCTGGCTCTGTCAGGTTTGGCGCCGTAGATGGCAAAGATAGTAAAGGAGCCTCACCAGGCACAGTGGACTGGGCAACTGCAGGATTTTGATTAACAGAATAGCCTAACAACAATGTTGCCAAGACCAAGTTAGGGAGAAATGCGTCTTTGAATAGGTCGGTAGAGACGGCTAAAAAATAATTTTGCATAGTTACTGTCAACAAGGGATAACAATATCTGAATAACTTAAGTGGCTAAGTACGCACTTATCACAGATATGGAATCAGATCACAAAACTCTTTTCTAGCAGGGAATAAAACACTACAGGTGGTGGACATATCGCTAAGACAAATCCACTAAGGTGGCTTAAATCAGATCACCTAGCACAATAGATATCTCCATACGCTTTGAGATATAACAGCTAGCCTGACATCAAATGCCTTAATGCATCAGAACATTTGCTATGGTCAAGACTTGCTTGTCAAGTTGAGGCCACTATTCTCTTTTGGACACATCTCTTTTGAACACACGGTGTAATGACCAGTTTTTCTGGCTTGGTGACAGCGGGTGAAACAACAATGCCTAGCCTAGCCTACTTGCCCAGGGAACCATACCCCATAGAACACCAGCACACACTTATCGATAATCGCTACAGATATCAGACTTTACTCAGTTACACACTATAAGCACAGTATTGGCTTTTGTGTGCTGAAATACGAGAAAAAATTCTAGCCTTGGCCTGCTTTTTTAGGAAATGCGCTTTAGGGAATAGGGCGAACAGCCTCAACAACCGTCTATATACAGAAGGAATAACTTTTCGAAGAAAGAAAAGCAACAGATTGGTTATACAAAACCATTTAGAAAAATTTTCTACAGAGTATGTGTGCAAGGTCACGCCTGGGAAGCTATGCACTAACAAGCACAATAACTGGAAAGGAACTTATAGAAAAAATACCCTCTATGGGTCTTTAGAAACTAGCCTCTATATACTCTCAAGCACTAAGCGCTATGCATTAAACTGTATATCTTTACGTAATATAACCTAAATTTTACAAATGAACCAGTTTTACAAATGAACCGCATCTTTATGAGTACGTAGCTTCTAAATAAGCCGTTGCTGATTTAAAGGATTAACCGATCGGTGAGATATGCCATGGGACGGTATCTCGTGGATAAAATCATATCGAGGATCAGCAACGGCCCAAATAAAGCTATGTCTCGAAGTGCCTATGGTGACAGTGTGAATTCTCTTGTATTCCACAATTCCATTACGTCTGCAGTAGATTTCTTGGAATTTTAATGGTTATAGGACGTATATCTGTTGCTAGCAGTAAGTATCTTGCTGATAAATCTTATCGTCGTTTGTTTAGAATAACCATCTCCATCCTTACGACAGATAGATCAAACAATCGACTACGCAAAATAGAGACGGGCTTTTTATGTAAGTTACTGCCAATAGTCCTATTTTTTTATTGGCATCATCTTGAGCCCAAATCACTTAACTCTATGTGATGGTGTCATCAAGTTCTTAATAAAGAACATCATCAAATAGCATGAGTCGCATTTTGATGAGTTCCCCAAAAAGATTTGAACGGCTAGGCACATGTTCTCAAAATTCCCTGTCGCTCGTGTTAGATGGTCATCACCCTAAACCTGACCACTGACAAACTACTAAGAGATGTTATTTCCCTAACAGAAGTAAATTTCACCTAAAAAAATTCATTAAGAAGCTGCGGAATTCATAGGGTTAGTAGGAATAATTCTATGACGCTTCATAAGAAGCCTTTTTTCTTTACACAGATTACATTTAAGGTCAAATATTGGGGTTTTCTGAGGAAAACCGCGATTTATAATGCAATTTAAGCCAAAAGCTTCTGACTTTGTCCGGGGGATTCATCTCATTGTCATTTTTGAGTCTTCAGCCCATACGCTTTGACTATGGTATTTGTTAGCACCAAACCAACCCTGCCGCGATGGCTTTGCGAAAACATTTTGCTGGGTACACTGCCCTGGCATCGAGGTATCTGTCAGCCTTTCAGCCATTTTAGCCACATCTACACCTTGCATGACTCCCATTTATTAGGCACTTATCAGAGTGCTGAAACCTATGGGGAAAGTGTTTTGTGCTTTTTGTGGGATGCCCTATGGTTACCTGAAACCGTTACCCATCAAGCTCAGCCCAATGAACCTATTTTTTTACTGGTTAAAGCAACCAAAACGTTAGGTATTGTCCTATCTGAAGGAACTTTGCCCAAACCGGATAAACAGCCCCGTCGTGTTCTCAAAGCAGAGCATGTGGAAGTGGATGACCAAACCGTTTTAGTGATTGACGATATTCAGCGCAATACCTTGACGGTTGTGTTCTCGGGTCAGCTGCACTTTTTAGCGATGGACAATAGGCAACGGCTGCTTAAGCTCGACAGCCAGATTTACTGCTAACCCCCGATAACCAGGGACACTGGAGGTTACACTGGGGTTAGGTTAACAAATGTAAACATGGCCCCATCGATGAATTCCCAAATGAATTCCCAATCGTCTCACCGTCGGCCTAAGGTCATCGTCATTGGGGCTGGGATTGGCGGTTTGACGGCGGCGGCCCTATTGGCCAAGCGCGGTTATCGGGTTTGTGTTTTTGAACAGGCCATGGTGCCGGGGGGCTGTGCGTCTACCTTTCGACGACGGGGGTTTACGTTTGATGTGGGCGCCACCCAGGTGGCGGGGCTAGAGCCTGGCGGCATTCATCATCAAATTTTTTCGGAATTGGGATTAGAGCTGCCTGCGGCCGAGCATTGCGATCCGGCCTGTGCTGTCTTTCTGCCGGGGGAGACAACACCGATTAGCGTTTGGCGCGACCCCGAACAATGGCAAAGTGAACGTCAACGACAATTTCCAGGCAGTGAGCCATTTTGGCAAAAATTAGGCGCTCTATTTAATTACAGCTGGCGGTTTCAGACCAGGCAGCCGGTATTACCGCCGCGGAATCTGTGGGATACCTGGCAGCTAGCCAACTCATTGCGACCTGATACGCTGCTGACGGTGCCCTACACCTTCTCGACCGTGGGGCAAATGCTTAAAGGGTACGGTCTCTATGGGAATAGACGGCTCAAAACATTTTTAGATCTTCAGCTCAAGCTTTATTCCCAGGTCGGTGCCGATGACACGGCCCTACTATATGCGGCGACAGCTCTGGGGGTATCCCAAGCTCCACAAGGGTTGTTTCATTTGCAGGGGAGTATGCAAGTGTTGAGCAATGCCCTTGTCAATTCGATCAAACAGTTGGGTGGTGAGGTTTTGCTTGGGCACTCGGTGGAGCAGATTCAATTGGAGAATAACCGACCAAGGTTTATTCGTATTCGCCATCAAAAAACCGGTGAGACATGGTTAGAGTCTGCAGACCATGTGGTGGCTAACGTTACGGTGCAAAGTTTAACCACGCTGCTGGGCAAGCAAACGCCTAAGGGCTATCAGCAACGGGTGGATAAGCTCATTCCATCGTCGGGGGCATTTGTGGTGTATCTCGGTGTGGACCAGGCAGCGATTCCTGAGGATTGTCCGCCCCATTTACAGTTTCTCTATGACTACGACGGTCCCATTGGTGAAAATAATTCGCTGTTTGTGTCGGTGAGTCGTCCAGGGGATGGTCGTGCCCCCGAGGGGAAAGCCACTATTGTGGCGTCGTCATTTACTGACGTACAGGCATGGCAAAAATGTAATGACTATGGGGCGTTGAAAGCGGACTATGAGGCGGGTGCGATCGCAAAACTCAACCAGTTCTTCAACCTCACCCCAGAGACCATTATCCACGTCGAGTCTGGCACCCCTCGCACCTTTGAGCGCTACACCGCCCGCCACCAGGGCATGGTTGGCGGCATCGGCCAGCGATTATCCACCTTTGGCCCCTTTGGGTTTGCCACCCGCACCCCCATTCCTAAACTATGGCTGGTGGGTGACTGCGTACATCCCGGTGAAGGGACCGCTGGTGTCAGCTATGCCGCATTGACAGCGGTCAGACAGATTGAGGAAATGGAACGGGCATAAACACTCGCAGGGGCAATCCCTTAGGGTTGCCCCATATAACTTCAAGCAACAAACCTGAATTCCATTGCATGGAGAAATCCTCAAAAAATAAGCCCTTAACCAATTCTGATCGGTTAAGGGCTTATTTTTTGAACTACGGGCTAGTTGCTAGGTATTGCGGGTAGGCACAAGGCACTATCCCTACAAGACTCATTAAATCCGAGCACCGACCAAGGCAGGCTGCTTAGCAGGTCTAACCACCACCTGATCATCAGAATCCAGATCAAAGACGGCTGTATCACCATCGGTGATCGTCCCGGCCAATAGGGCTTCAGCCAGATAGTCTTCCACCAGACGGGAGATGGCGCGACGCATGGGTCGAGCACCGTAAGCCTGGTCATAGCCTTCATTCACCAGATGCTGCTTAAAGGCATCGGTTAGCTCCAGGGTAATGGCCCGCTCGGCCAGGCGTCCGGTCACCTGGGTGAGCAGAATATCGGCAATCTGCGCCACTTCAGACTTGATCAGCTGACGGAAGACAATAATCTCATCGATACGATTCAACAACTCGGGGCGGAAGAACTGCTTCATTTCCTCGTTGACCAGGTTGCGAATGTTGTTGTATCGAGAGGTCATTTCATCATCAAGGCTGAGCTCAAAGCCAAGACCGCCACCGCCTTTTTCAATCACCTTAGACCCAATATTCGAGGTCATGATAATCAAGGTGTTTTTAAAGCTCACCTTGCGCCCCTTTGAATCGTTCAAATGACCGTCGTCTAACAGCTGCAACAGCAGGTTAAAGACATCGGGGTGGGCCTTCTCAATTTCATCTAGCAAAATAACCGTGTAGGGCTTACGGCGCACTGCTTCAGTCAGCTGTCCACCATCGTCATAGCCCACATAGCCCGGAGGAGAACCAATCAGCTTCGACGTCGACTGGGGTTCCATAAACTCCGACATATCGACGCGGATCATGGCGTCTTCTGACCCAAAGACCGCCGCCGCTAGGGCCTTAGCCAGCTCGGTCTTACCTACCCCGGTAGGCCCCGAGAAAATCAGACTGGCAATGGGGCGGTTGGGGTTGCGCATACCCACACGGGAGCGGCGCACCGCCTTAGAAACCGCTTCAACCGCTTCATTTTGGCCAACCACACGCTCATGGAGCGTATCTTCTAAATGCAGAATCATGGCAGATTCTGACTCCGTCAGACGGCTCACCGGCACCCCGGTCCAAGAGGCGACGATATCGGCAATGTCTTCGTCGGTCACTTCTGGATGGGGCGTACCGCTCGGTAATAGCTCCGCCAAAAGCCCCTGCTCTTTAACGCGAAGTTCACCCACCTGGTTAAACGACTGATTTTCGATCAGCTGCATAATCTCGGTTTGCACCTTGCGCAGGGCCGTACGCTTTTCCCCCGCTGGGATTTTTTGGGAATAGCGCAGGCGTACCCGTGACCCCGCTTCATCAATCAGGTCAATGGCTTTATCGGGCAAGTGACGGTCGCTAATGTAGCGATCCGACAGCGTGGCGGCGGCTTCTAAGGCCTCATCCGTAATGGACAGATGATGGAACTGCTCATAGCGCCCACGCAATCCGCCCAAAATCGCCAGGGTGTCTTGCACAGATGGCGGATTGACCACCACTCGCTGAAAGCGCCGCTCCAGGGCCCCATCTTTCTCGATGTACTTGCGATACTCTTCTAAGGTGGTGGCACCGATACACTGCAGCTCACCCCGAGCCAATGCTGGCTTTAACAAGTTTGCCGCATCCATGCTGCCCTCTAGGGAGCCCGCCCCCACTAAGGTGTGAATTTCATCAATCACCAAAATAATGTTCTGGGCCTCACGCACCTCGGCCATGACCTGATTGAGGCGTTCTTCAAAGTCACCCCGGAAGCGAGTACCCGAGACCATCATCGCCAGGTCTAGACTGATCACACGGCGCTCAAACAGAGCTTCGGGCACGTCTTGATTAATAATGCGCTGGGCTAGGCCTTCTGCGATCGCAGTTTTACCCACCCCCGGTTCACCCACCAATACGGGGTTATTCTTGGTGCGTCGACCCAAGATTTGGACCACCCGCTCAATTTCTTGAGCTCGACCAATCACCGGGTCGAGTTTACCCTCAGCCGCCAGGTCAGTCAGGTCAGTCCCAAATTCAGCCAGCACACCACTCCGCTTAGACGATGGCCCAGACTTTTCATCATCCCGCAGACGACCACCACCAGCCGGCACAGCAGATACCTCACCAATGGTACGAATTAACTGGGTCCTTACCTGGGTAGGGTCCACACCCAAATTGTTTAACACTCGATAGGCAACACTTTCCACATTTTGGGTCAGGCTTAGCAGCAAATGCTCTGGCTCAATGTAGGGATGATCCAGTTTGCGCGCCTCTTGAAATGCCTGCTCAAAAACCTGCTTAACCTTAGGGGTAAACGGAATTTCAGTGGGACCGTTACCCGATCCACGCCCAATAATCGACTCCACCTCAGCACGGGAGTTAGCCAGGTTAACCCCAAAATCGCTCAGTACTCGAGCGGCAATACTAGAGCCTTCCTTAATGATTCCGAGTAGCAGCTGCTCACTGCCAACGAAATTATGACCCAGGCGTCTTGCCTCTTCCTGGGCCTGCATGATCACCGCAATTGCCGCATTGGTGAAATGTTCAAACATGTTTTGTGGACCTCTGCCAGGATATGGAGCCGAAACCTATAGATAAGTTGAATAACTTGGTGTTAACCAAGATTACTTCAGACATTAAGATTTTTAACTATGTAATAAAAATATACCCATCTTCGAGGCATCCCGACAGTCTGGAGAGCCGAAGTTGGATAGGTGGGGTAACCCGTATAGCCCTATAGCCAACGGATATGGTTTCAGTTTGCCTGAAGGATAAAGGAATTTATAGGAGTATGAACAAACGGCCATCTAATCTCCACATCTACGCAAAGTGGATAAAAGATTCATAAAGAAACCGCTGTCTCATCAGGCTTTGGCTATCGGCACCCTCAAAGATGTCCAAATCAATCTGAATCAAGATTGATTTAGTAATGGCTATTTGCGCTTGTATAAAGAAAGAACAATGTCAACTATTTACCCACACCTTAGTTGACACACATTAATATTCCGTCAGGAGTAAAAAATAAACTGTCAATTCAGCCGTTAGCAGACATGCCTACCGTCACAGCCTAACCAAGCTCAGCCCGGAAGCGAATAATTAGCTTAAAACCATAGATAGTGAATACCACGTAACCCATTATCCAAGACCCGCCGTCCTAGATAACATCAGATAACATCAGCTTGGACAGTCTGACAGGTCTCTAAGATATTTTCATCGAGGTCAGATAGGGTGCTGATGGGGGTAAATCCACTGATATTAAATTCGGCACCCGCCCGCCCAGCCGTCAGTGTGGGTTCTACAGATAGAGCATAGGGGTGGCTGGTCTGCTCGTAGCTATCTATAACCGTTAAATCTAAGCCCGTGGCTGAAATATCACCACTAAAACAATCAAAGGAAGAGCTTGGCATGTAGAAGGCACCAACAGCACGGCGGCCAGTGACTTCAAACACCATATAAACCGAGCCGGGTTGAGCCGCAGCAGACTGCTGACCATATAGATAAACACCATTTGCCAACGGTGCATTAGATGCAGAATTAGCTAGGGCTGTCAGGGGGGCCAGGCTACTTAGCAACGTAGCACCCAGTAAAACAAGGGCTGACTTGATGAACTTCGGGCGGCGGGAGCGAACTGACGAATAAGCCATGGGTTACGTGGTTACACCTCTATATACTCAGTATTCATGAAGGTCCGAGTTAACTAAGTGACACCTCTGGACCTGAGTGATGACGTTCAACACAGGGCTCTGTGATTGCAGTCACAACTGACTGTATTGCTGGCATTTCAGGACTTATACAAACTCCAATAGGCCCGAAAAAGCGGCTTTAACCGTAAAATCATGATTGCTTTGAGACCGCACCTTACCCATGACGTCACCAACGGCCCTGACGCATCAATTAGAAAAGCTGGATGGACGTAGCTACGCCGGCTACAAACGCCTTAAAGGTGACTATGTCTTTGCTAAATTCACCCTCACCCTGGCCCATATCCAAGGGGACCCCTTTGCTGCCCCCAGCCGAGTCAGTATTTTCGTCAGCCATAACCACAGCCAATGGCCCCAGGACTATTGGCATAATCAAACTCGGCGAGTTGTTCTAGCAGACTTTCTACATCGGCAAATCACCCACGTTATCCCCCAAATTCAGCAGCAGCGGGGCTCAGGCAAAAGCGGTCGGCTGGTGGTTGCGCCCACTAGCCAAGCCGTTTTGGCACGTACGGCGGTACAGGTCACCCCCAACGGCATCGAAATACGACTGGGAGTAGGGCTGCCCGCCTTTGGCCGTCGGATTGCCGGTCAAGCCGCCAGGGAGCTGCTAACTGAGGATTTACCCCAGCTGGTGAGCGACACCCTGTACTACCGGCCAGAGTATCAGCCAGGGGTGGAGCGACACATCGCCACCGTCGAAGATGCCAATGCCCTCAGGGCACAGCTATCGGAGCAGAATCTAGTCGCATTTATCGCCAACGGTGCCATGTTGCCCCGAAGAAGCGGTGTCGATCCGCTGCCTTTGTCCACAGCGGTCCCATTCAAAGCGCCGAGTTCTTTACAAGTAACCTTAAACACCCCCCACGCCGGAGATATAACAGGGCTAGGCATTCCTGCGGGGGTAACCCTGATTGTTGGCGGGGGCTACCATGGCAAATCGACGGTACTCAAAGCCATCGCCCACGGAGTCTACAACCATAGCCCTGGCGATGGCCGTGACCAGGTGGTGGCCGATGGTAATACGGTCAAGATCCGCGCCGAGGATGGCCGTAGCGTCACGGGGGTAAATATTTCACCGTTTATCGACCGTTTACCCCAGGGGATATCGACAAAGGCGTTTAGCACCCCCAATGCCAGTGGAAGCACGTCCCAGGCGGCCAATATTCTGGAGGCCATTGAAGCAGGGGCTAAGGTACTACTGATTGATGAGGATACGGCGGCGACGAATTTAATGATTCGAGATCGCAACATGCAAGCCCTCATCGCCAAAGAAAAAGAACCCATCACTCCATTCATTGATAAAGTTCGCCAGCTCTACAGCGATCACGGCATTTCCACCGTCCTCGTCATGGGCGGCAGCGGTGACTATTTTGAGGTGGCCGATCATGTCATTGCCTTAGACAGCTACATCGCCCATGACGTTACGGCCCAGGCAAAAGCGATCGCAGCAGACTATCCTTGCGATCGCAACGCCGAAGGCGGACAGCACTTTGGCACCCTCACCCAACGACACCTCCAACTCCCTTCATTTGATACCGGTCGTAAACCGGCCAAAGTAAAAACGCAGAGTCTGACCACCCTAGCTATTGGTCAAGCCGATATCGATCTAAGGGGTATCGAACAACTCATAGAAGCCAACCAGGTCAGGGCCATCGCCCACGCCATTCTCACCTGGCAACAACAAAATCGTTCCCATCCACTACAAAATCTCTTAGATGACATTATGTCCTGGATAAATCGGCGAGACTTTGATGCCCTCACCCCCTACCCCATGGCCGACCTCAGTGAATTCCGCCGTCATGAACTTGCTGCCGTCATCAATCGTCTAAGAAGTCTCAGGATAATTGCGGATAAATAGAACTATCGACTCTGCAAAAACACCCATAACACGCCTTAAAGAACGTCATTAAAAACCTTCAGTAAATTGCCATTGCTCTCGGTAGCCAGGCGAACTAAGTGGGCACGTTTAGCTTGAGATAGACGTGCTTTTTTATACCCATACTGATCCAATGCAACATCCTCAAGAACCCCACATCGAACAGCCGCGCATTAAGTGGTCCTGGCTGACCCTCAGCTGTATTAGCCTATTCTCTGGATTCCTATACCTAGCCGTCGTAGATATTTCAGCTCCCATTCAGCTCACTCAAACGCCAACTAATCAGCAGCCGTAGACACCCATTATTGACACAGCACCCATCAACTCAAAGGGCTCGCTATTTTCAGAAAATAGCGAGCCCTTTGAGTTGGGTTAAACAAACTATCCGCTGAACGTCATAGCCCATAAATTGATTAATTGAGATACCTTGATTGAGACAGATCTGGATGTCTATCCGGTTGAAGGAAGTCACCGTTCTCTTCTAAAGGAACCCGATAAAATAACTCACATTGCCAACTATCTCCAATAAGCACTCAGTGCGCTTAAATGACAATATTTTCTAGATGATGTAGACCACCTAATAGACGACAATGACATTGTCGTCTATTAGGTTATGGGCACCTCGGGTAGCAACTTAAAGCGGGACAAAACGCGCTTAGCAAGGCTGTATCAAGAAGGACATTAAACGAAAAGCTCTGCGGCAAAGCCCAGTGTAGTGCCCCCCAAAATTAGGACAAGACTGAAAGAGCGTAAGCTAGAGTCCAA
>ERZ1740059.204-NODE-204-length-32534-cov-6.180393_pt1 | contig 32534 bp, 27 predicted proteins | sample MGYA00581744_ERZ1740059 | MGnify/ENA primary metagenome ERZ1740059 (study PRJEB43018, sample SAMN04849738) | marine metagenome | isolation source: floating plastic debris | place: Pacific Ocean | collected 2008-08-28 | study: EMG produced TPA metagenomics assembly... | reverse complement strand
CGGCGCTGCAGGCGTGGGTCGGTCAGATGCGCGAGCGGGGTTGGGTCGCAGTCGACACCGAAACGACCTCACTCGATGAGATGAAAGCCGAGCTTGTCGGCGTATGCCTCTCGGTCGAGCCGGGCGCCGCCTGTTACATTCCAGTCGGCCATGTCGAAGGTGACGGCGACCTGCTGGGGGAAGCGAAGCGCGCAGATGGGCAGCTTCCGCTTGATGCGGTTCTGGAGGCGTTGAAGCCCGTCCTGGCCGATCCCGCGATCCTGAAAATCGGGCAAAACCTGAAATATGATCTCAAGGTCCTGGCGCGCTACGGCGTTGACATGGCGCCGATCGACGACACGATGCTGTTGTCCTACGCTACCGCGAGCGGGTTGCGCAGCCATGGCATGGACGCGCTTTCCGAGCATCACCTTGGTCACCAACCGATCCCGATCAAGGAGCTGATCGGCTCTGGCAAGAGCCAGATCACCTTCGACAAGGTTGAGATTGAAAAGGCGGCGAGATACGCCGCCGAGGACGCCGACGTCACGCTGCGGCTTCATAAAGTCCTGAAACCTCAGCTCGTCGAAAACCAGGTCGCGACTGTTTACGAGACGCTCGAACGGCCCCTGATACCGGTGCTCGCGGCAATGGAGCGCACGGGCGTCCATGTTGAACGCGACGTGCTCTCGCGCATGTCGAACGCATTCGCGCAACGCATGGCGGGTCTCGAAGCGGAGATCCAAGAGCTCGCCGGACAGTCGTTCAATGTCGGCTCCCCGAAGCAACTCGGAGAGATTCTGTTCGACAAGATGGGTCTCGAAGGCGGGAAGAAGGGGAAGACCGGCGCTTACTCGACCGGCGCGGACGTGCTGGAGGAATTGGCCGCCCAAGGACACGGCTTGCCAGCGCGCGTGCTCGATTGGCGTCAGCTTTCCAAGCTCAAGAGCACCTACACCGACTCGCTGCAGACCCATATCAATGATGAAACAGGGCGCGTGCACACGTCGTTCAGCCTCGCCGCGACCTCGACAGGTCGGTTGGCGTCGACCGATCCGAACCTTCAGAACATTCCGGTCCGCACCAAGGAAGGCCGGGAGATCCGCACCGCCTTCACCGCTGAGAAGGGTCGGACGATCGTCTCGCTCGACTACAGTCAGATCGAGCTGCGCATCCTTGCGCATATCGCCGGGATCGATGCGCTCAGAAAGGCTTTCCACGAAGGGCTCGACATTCACGCGATGACGGCTTCGGAGGTTTTCGGCGTGCCGATCGAAGGGATGGACCCGATGGTGCGTCGGCAAGCCAAGGCGATCAACTTCGGGGTGATCTACGGGATCTCGGCCTTCGGTCTTTCGAACAACCTCCGGATCCCGCGCGGCGAGGCGCAGGCGTTCATCGACGCCTATTTCGCAAAGTTCCCCGGCATTCGCGCGTATATGGACGACACGTCCGCCTTCGCGAAGAAACACGGCTATGTGCAGACGCTGTTTGGCCGTCGCATCCACACGCCGGAAATCAACTCCAAGGGACCGCGCGCGGGCTTTGCGTGGCGCGCGGCAATCAATGCGCCGATCCAAGGCTCGGCCGCCGACATCATTCGACGCGCGATGATCCGTATTCCGTCTGCGATCGAGGCGGCGAAGCTACCCGCGCGAATGCTGCTGCAGGTGCATGACGAGCTGCTGTTCGAAGTCGAGGACGGCGCCGAAGCCGAGACGATCGCGATCGTCAAGGAGATCATGGAGACCGCGGCCCGCCCCGCGGCCGAGCTATCGGTTCCTCTGACCGTCGACGCCGGTCAAGGCGCGAGTTGGGCCGACGCGCATTAGCGACCCAGACTGGCCAATCGACCGCCTGCGATCGTATGGAGCAATCGCCACCCGCTGGAACAGTCGACGATGGCGAGGTCTGCGCGGCGGCCCGGTTCGATCGCGCCCCGATCGCCGAGACCCATCGCTTCAGCCGCATTGGTTGAAATCAATCGCCAGGCGTCGCGCATCGGCAGCACCCCTCGCGCGACAAGGCGCTCGGCCGCATGGAAAAGGCTCGGATAGTAGTAGTCGCTTGCGAGCACTGTGCACAGACCGTCGCGGATGGCGTCCTCGGCAGATATCGCGCCGGTATGGCTGCCCCCTCTGATCACGTTCGGCGCTCCCATGACGACGGGCTCTCCCGCGGCGATCGCCGACCGTGCGACGTCGCGAGCGAGCGGGAACTCGCAAACGCTCATGCCAAGGACGCGGTTGCCGTCCCGCTCCGCCGAACCGCCCTCGTCATGAGACAGCATGACGGCGCCGTGGCGCTGGCCGAGTTCGGCGACCTGACGGATCTTCGCCGGAACATCGGCCGCATGAGCCCCGACGGCTTTCGCCAGATCCAGATACTCGTCTAAAGAAACGCCCGTTCTCTGCGCCCACTTGGCGATCTTTCCGGTCTGGCGATCGTCGATCGCTTTCAGCGTCAACGTCGTGTGGTCGTTAAAGGCGATCGCCGGTTTTGGATCGTCCTGCGCGAGCCAGTCGGTCAGATCGCCGATGGCGTCATGCGCGAACGTCTCCCATCGCAGCTGGACGCGGTGGTCCGCCGTCAGCTCCGGACGCAGCGCGCTCAAACACGTCATGAACCGCCGTCCAGCCTCGAGGCTGCGCGCTCCAGGCTCCCACGACAACGACAATCCGTGAAACGCCGTGGTGACGCCATTCGTCACGAGCTGACGATCAATCGACTTCATCGCGATTGCAAAGTCGATATCCACCCCGGGCCGAGGATGGAGCTCTGACTCGAACGCGTCTCCGTGCACGTCCACGATCCCTGGCAGCACGGCATAGTTGCGGCAGTCGATCTCGACCGCCTCGGCCGTCGTCGTCTCCACGATCGACCCATCGGCGACATGAACGTCTCGCGTCTCAAAACCGCCCGAGGGCGACAACACGCGGCCACCAGCTAGTGTCAGAACGTTCGACACGCTCCCCTCCGTCGCACCTACGCGGCGGTGGTTAACAGCCATAGCGGTAAATCGAAACCGCTTCGTCTTCTTTAGGAGAGTTTTGGAGCGGGCGATGAGATTCGAACTCACGACCCTTACCTTGGCAAGGTAATGCTCTACCCCTGAGCTACGCCCGCGCTCCGTCGGCGCGACCCACACCGGCGCAACCGAGCTGCGTGGTATTAAGGACTTGATCCCTTCGGCGCAAGGGTGAAAATGCCGAACCTCCGACCTCCTGCATACGGAAACCCGCTGATGCCACTGACCGAGGAAGACCTGCGCCAAGTGTTCGAGGACCTTGGCATCGCGTACCAGATCGAGCGTCATCCACCGCTTTTCACCGTTGAAGAAAGCCAGGCGCTGCGCGGCGACCTTCCGGGCGCGCATGTGAAAAACATGTTCCTGAAAGACAAGAAGGGTGGGCTGTGGCTGACCACCTGCCTTGAGCACCGCCGCTTCAAGATCCGGTCGCTTGAGAAGGCGGTCGGCGCGCAAAAGATGAGCTTTGGCAAGCCAGATCTGCTCTGGGATGTGCTTGGCGTGAAACCCGGCGCTGTGACGCCGCTCGCGCTCGCCAACGATCGGCAGGGTCGGCAAGTCAACGTTATCTTGGATGCTCAGATGCTTCTAGAAGACATCATCAACGTTCATCCGCTGCACAACGAGGCGACAGTGGCGATCCAGAGCGCCGATCTTCTTCGTTTTCTCGACTGGACCGGCCACGCCCCCGCGCGTGTCGACTTCGACGCGCTCGAAGCAGCCGCGGTCGGCTGAGCCGCTGGTTGCGTCAATGGCCCCACACGACCTAAATGCACTACAAAGCCTCGTCCAACTCACCGCGATGTTCTTAGGAGAACACCATGCTTAATCTCGGCGGCGGTTCGCCGACACCCTCGAGCGACGTGATCTTCGACGTCACGGACGCGACGTTTATGTCCGACGTCATCGACGCATCGAAAGAACGTCCGATCATCGTGGACTTCTGGGCGCCCTGGTGCGGCCCATGCAAGACCCTGGGACCTGCTCTCGAAAAGGCCGTTCAGGCGGCCGGCGGAAAGGTGGCTTTGGCGAAGGTCGATATCGACCAGAGCCCGATGGTCGCTCAACAGATGCGGGTCCAGTCGATCCCAGCCGTGTTCGCCTTCATCGATGGGCAGCCGGTCGACGGCTTCATGGGCGCCGTTCCCGAAAGCCAGATCAAACAGTTCGTCGACCAGCTCATCAAGGCGGCCGGAGGCGAGGGCGACCAGATCGAGGTTGCTTTGGAACAAGCCGAGCAGCTCCTCGGCGAGGGCGCGGCGGCGGAAGCCGCGCAGATTTTCGGCGCAGTTCTCCAGGCCGATCCGACGCAGCTCAAAGCGATCTCCGGAATGGCTCGATGCTATCTGGCGAATGGCGACGCCGACAACGCCAAGAAGATCCTCGCGATGGCGCCCGCCGACAAAGCCGACGATCCGGCGATCGTCGCGGCAAAAGCTGCGATTGATCTCGCCGAAGAGACCGCCGGCGCCGCAGAAAACGTGTCGGTTTTTCGCGAGCGTTTGCAAGCGAACGAAAACGACCATGAAGCGCGCTACGAGCTGGCGATGGCGCGTCTGGGGACCGGGGATCGCGAAGGCGCCGTCGCCGAATTACTGGAAATCTTCCGTCGGGATCGCAATTGGAACGAAGAAGCTGCGAAAACGCAGTTGCTCAAGCTTTTTGAGGCGTTCGGACCAACTGACCCCGTCACGCTTTCCGGCCGCCGCAAACTGACATCAATGATCTTCGCTTAAGCCGTCCAAAGACGGCGGAAGACGAGGCGGGACGGTAAGGTAAGGTATGCAAACTATGTTGGGTCGATCATGACCGGAATGGCGCGGCGCATCTCGCTGAGCACCTTGCCGGAAGTCGTTCCGATCTTCCCTCTGACCGGCGCTTTGCTTTTGCCAAGGTCGAAGCTTCCGCTGAACATCTTCGAACCGCGCTACCTTGCGATGTTCGACGATGCGCTGCGATCGGACCATCGGATCATTGGGATGGTTCAACCGAGGGGCGAAGGCTCAAGCCCGCCCCTCTACAAGATCGGATGCGCAGGGCGGATCACGAGCTTCTCAGAAACGGATGATGGGCGGTATCTGATCGCGCTGACCGGGATACTGCGCTTTCGGATCATTGAAGAAATCGACGGCTTTACGCCGTTCAGACGCGTCCGTGTCGACTGGAGCAGCTTTGGCGAAGATCTGGAGACGCCCAGCGCTGAAGAGCTGTCGGAAGACCGCGATCTGTTTCTTCACCTGCTCAAACGATATTTCGACGCCACGCAACTCTCGGCCGACTGGGAAGCGCTGAGCCAGGCCGATGACGAGACCCTGGTGAACGCAATTTCGATGCTGTGTCCGTTCGAACCTCAGGAAAAACAGGCGCTTCTGGAAGCCCCGACCCTCACGGAGCGAAAGCGCGATCTGCGCGCACTGATGGAGTTCGTCGTAGCCTCCCCTGAAGGCGATGGCGACATCCAATGAGCGAGACGCATGGCGATGGGGCTGCGAACGTGGACCCCAAGCTTCTTGAGAGCCTGGTCTGCCCGATCACCCATGGGCCTCTTGAGTTCGACCGGCGGAGAGGCGCGCTGATCTCCCGAAAGGGCCGTCTCGTGTTTCCGATCCGCGCCGGCGTTCCGATAATGCTTCGCTCAGAAGCGATGGATCTGGAAGACTAGACCAGGCTAGCCCAGCATAATCCTTGGCAGATCAGATCGCGCGCCCGCTGCGAACGCCATCGCGGTTCGCCGCAAGGGTCCGACCTGCCCAAACGCCCAAAGACCAAAGCGCCGCGCGGCGCGGACAACTGGAACGTCGTTTGAAAACAGGCGGTTGATGCCGTCCGTGGCCAGCGCGATCGCTGTGCTGTCTGGTCGCCGCCAGCGTTCATAACGTTCAAGCACCGCCACAGAGCCAATGTCTTCGCCAAGACGCGCGGCGTCGCCGAGAACCTCGGCCAAGGCGGCCGCATCTCGCAGACCATAGTTCATGCCCTGCCCAGCGATCGGATGGATGCCGCGCGCGGCGTCCCCGGCAAGCGCGACGCGCGGGCCGACGAATGACCGCGCAACGGTCAGGTTCAACGGATAGACCCAGCGTTTGCCGTCGAGTTCGACCTGGCCGAGGAACTCGCCGAAACGCCGGCGGATCTCCGCAAGATAAACCGCATCGCTCGCTTCGCGGAGCGTTTCAGCCATGTCGGCGCGCTCGGTCCAGACAAGCGACGACCGGTTCCCCGTCAAAGGCAGGATCGCGAATGGACCCGCCGGCAGGAAGTACTCATGCGCGACGCCATGATGCGGCTTCTCGTGGCGAACCGCGCAGACCAGACCGACCTGATCGTAGCCGATCGTTGTGCGGTCGATCCCGGCTTTCTGCGCCACCTTCGACGCGCGCCCGTCGCAGCCGACGAGCAGGCGCGCTTGCACTCTTTCCCCGTCCGACAACTGCGCATGAGCCCAGGCTGAGGTTTGCTCCCAGTCCTCGACGCGCACCCCGTCGAGATACGTGACCAACGGTTCCTTCTCGACGGCTCGCAAAACCGCGCTGCGAATGTGCCGATCCTCGACGAGATGACCAAAACCCTCTGAGCCGATCTCGCGATGATCGAAGTGAAGAAAGCAGCCCGACGCTTTCTCGCCTGGACGCCCGTCGGAAACCAGAATGTCCTTGATCTCCTGGGCGTCGGGCTCGATCTGCGACCAGAGCCCCAGCGCGCGCAACATGCGCCGCGACGCCAGCGCGACAGCATATGCGCGGCCGTCGAACTCCGGCGCCGTCGCCGTTTCGACAGGCGTGGGATCGCAAATGATCGAGCTGAGGCCTTCCCGCGCCAGCGCGAGCCCCAGCGCGCCACCGATCACACCGCCGCCCACAATCAGAACGTCGGTGCGAAGGCCTATGGGCTTCGAGCCGTTCAGATCGCTCTTTTCGGTCATTGTTCCCGCCTTCCTAGGCCGATAACTATGCAACAAACCTGAGAGGGAACGTCTGAATGTCGAGTGAAATTGAGACGCTTGCGACCAAAAGCGCGTCCGAGATCGGCCGATCGATCGCGCGAGGGGCCACGGACCCGCGCGAACTGACGGAGTTCTACCTGGAGCGAGCCGGCGAAAAGCCCGACATTTACGCGCGTTTGACGGCAGACCGCGCGCGCGCCGCCGCCAGGGCGTCGAAAGCCCGAGCCGATGTCGGAATGATGCGGGGACCTCTGGACGGGGTGCCCACATCTTGGAAGGACCTGATCGATTTCGCCGGCGTCCCCACCGAAGCAGGCTCGCAGCTTCGTAAGGGCTATACGCCAGATCGAGATGCGATCGTCGCCGCGCGCGGAGAACGGGCTGGGCTGATCCCCCTGGGAAAGACGCATTTGTCAGAACTTGCGTTCTCGGGCCTCGGATACAATCCAATGACGGCGACTGCGCCTAATCCGTTCGACAGCGCACGCGTTCCCGGCGGCTCTTCGTCTGGCGCCGCCGCGTCCGTAAGCTTCGGCGCCGCCGGTTTGGCCGTTGGCTCCGACACCGGAGGGTCCGTTCGGATTCCGGCGGCTTGGCAGGGCCTTGTCGGCTTGAAAACGACGCATGGGCTCATTCCCAATGACGGCGTCACGCCGCTGAGCCCGTCCCTCGATACGATCGGGCCGCTCACCCGAACGGTGGAAGACGCAGCCTTCGCCTATTCCGTTTTGGCCGACAGGAAAACGCCCGATCTGACCGGCGCCTCGCTGAAGGGAAGCCGGTTCTTCGCTCCAGAAACCATCGTGCTGGACGATATGGACCCGGATCTGCGCGCCGCGTTTGATGCAGCTGTCGACATGCTGAGGGAACAGGGAGCCACGGTGGATTTCGGGCCTGCGCCGGAGCTCGCGGAGGCTCTGGACGTCGCCGCCAGCCACGGCGCCATCGTCAATACCGAAGGCTACGCCGTCTGGGGCGAGGCGATCGAAGCCGATCCAGAAGCGATCTACCCCCTGATCCGAGAGCGTTTCAGAAGCGGCGGAAACTACTCTGCGCCGCAAATCGAATTCGCCCGTTTGAAGTTTCAAACACTTTCAAGGGTGTTTCAGGCTCGGATTGCGGCGTATGACGCCGCGCTTTGTCCGACAACCCCAAAGCATGCGCCCAAAATCGCTGACATCGAGGCAAGCGAAGAAACCTACGTGGCGGAGAACCTGCTCGCCCTTCGCAATACGCGGCTTGGCAATCTGCTTGCCCTTTGTGGTCTGACCATCCCAACGGGAAAAACCGCGAGCGGTCTGCCGTCGGCGTTGCTTCTGACCGGCAGGCCGTTCAACGAGCCGGCTTTGCTTCGGGCCGGCGCGGCCATCGAAGCCGCATTCGCCCGTTAAGCCTCCATCCGAACCCAACCGAGGAGCAGCCATGCTTCCGAGCCGTCTCACCTCCCTTCCCGAATACGCGTTTCCGAGGCTCCACGCGCTTCTCGCCGGCATTGAACCCGACGTTCCAACGATCGATTTCTCGATCGGCGAGCCCAAGCACACGCCGCCGGCATTCGTGAAAGACGTTCTGGATCGGCATTTTGAAGACTTTCGGCGCTACCCGCCCGTTGATGGGACGGAAAGCTGGCGGGCCTCGGTTCGGGAGTGGTTGGCGAACCGTTACGGGTTTTCGACCAGTTGGGCGGAGCAATCGCTCGCCGTGCTGCCGCTCAATGGCACGCGGGAAGGCCTGTTCATGTCGATCCTGGCGACGACGCCGGAACAAAAGGCCGGCGGTCGTCCCGCCGTGTTGCTGCCAAACCCGTTTTATCAGTGCTACGCCGCCGCGACTCTGACCGCTGGCGCTGAACCCGTTTACCTTTCGGCAACCGATGACACCGGGCACTTGCCGTCGTTGGACCTCGACACCCAGCTGCTGCAGCGAACGTCGGCCTTCTTCCTGTGTTCGCCAGCCAACCCACAGGGCTCGGTCGCATCACCGGCCTACTGGCGACGTTTGCTCGACTTGGCAGAGCGATTCGACTTCACCGTCTTTGCGGACGAGTGCTACTCGGAGATCTATCGCGACTCGGCGCCTACGGGCGTTCTGGAAACGGCGGCGTCGACCGGCGCGAACCCAAATCGGGTGCTCGCGTTTCATTCGCTTTCAAAACGGTCTAACCTGCCAGGCCTGCGGAGCGGCTTCGTCGCTGGCGGCGCCGAACCAATCAACTCATTGAAAAAGCTGAAGGCTTATGGTGGCGCGCCATGTCCGTTGCCCGTGATCCACGCCTCGGAGGCCGCCTGGCGCGACGAAACGCATGTCGAGGAAAACCGCGCGCTCTACACCGAGAAGTTCGCCCTCGCTGACGCGATCTTTACCAATCATTCGGCATACAGGTCCCCTGAAGCCGGGTTCTTCCTATGGATCCCGGTGCGGGATGGCGTTTCCGCCGCCCGCTCGCTTTGGCGAAACAAGGGGATCAAGGTGCTGCCTGGCGCTTACATATCTCGTACTGACGCCCACGGGCGCGATCCGGGCGCGGATTACATCCGCGTCGCGCTCGTCGCGCCGATGGATCAGATCGAGGATGGACTGACGCGCTTGCGGGAAGGCTTGCACCGGATCTCCGAACAAGGATCGGGGACCCAGGATGTCGACGGCGCCACTTCTTTCACGCGATGAACACGCCGCTTTTGCGCGCGGTGTACAACGCGCGTCCGGGCTGGTCCTGATCTGCGGATTCTTCGCGGTTTCAGCCGCGCTTTACAGCTATGCGCCAAGCGATCCGAGCCCGTTTCACGCGACTGCTGCAGATCCTGAGAACCTCTTGGGGCAAATTGGCGCAACGGTGTCGGGGTCCTTGGTCGGCTACTTTGGCGTCGCCGCCTGGGCGCTTGCGCTGTTGCCGTTGATCTGGGGCGCGCGCCTGTTGGCCGGTGAAATCGGATGGGCTCCCAAGCTTCGCGTTGTCGCAGCTCCGCTCGCTCTGATATCCGCAGCCGCGGTTGCGAACACGAGCGGAGGCCTGGTCGGAAACACTCTCTTCAGCGCCGTCTCGGGCCTCATACCAATCGCTGACGCCGCCACACGCTTCGCGATCGCCCTGTTGATCTGTCTGAGCGTCAGCCTGGTCTTGGCGACCTTCGCTCTGGGAATGCGCTTCAGGTTTTCACGACAGGCCGCCGAGCGCCGAGACAGAAACCATGGGCGTCTGGTTCACGCGCTAAAGGCGGTTCGCTCGCGGTTCGCAGGCGTCGCCGTCTTCACCTCACACCAGGATGCGCACCCCGCATATCCGGGCGTCCCTCAAGCGCCCCGAGACCATGAGACGGCGCCTCGGATCAATCATACGCTCGACGCGGCGACCACCCGGCCGACCCTCGGCGTCGAACCCGCTCTATCCTGGTCGGACCCGGCTGTTCGAAACGCGCCGATCTTGTCCGCCGCGGCGCAGACCGTCCCTCAATCGTATGACGTCGGACACGCGAGGCAGGAACCAAGGTTTGCAGAACGGGACTTGAGAACCGGTCAGAACCCGATTCTGCACGGTGCGATCGAGCCGTCTCCGGTAGAAACGACGCATCCATATCTTCTACGCCGACAAAAGTCGGCTGAGCGCGTTCTGCCGACAATGCCGTTGGGGCCGGCTCCCGCCGCTGGACCAATAGCGGATCCAACCGTCGCCGCTGCGCCAGCTCCTGGTTTCAACGCGGCGCATCCGTCGGCCGCAGTGACAACCGGCCATTCGCCCATCCCGGCGCATGTTGGCGCCTGGCGCTTCCGCCAACCGTCGAAGCGTCCAGCGCATCGCGCCGAACCGCCCCTCGCGGCCCCGCTGGCGAATCCAGCGGCGACCCCTCAGGCTGCGCAGGCCGTTCATCCGCATCCTTTGAATACGGCGACCCATACCCATGCCCCTCCCGCCTCTGGGGCGCTTCCGCAGACGACTCCGCCGCCGCTGGTCCTGAAATCCGAACAGCACGCTCCGGCGCACCCGGCCGCGGCGCAAACGCCACTCGTCGCGTCAGTTCCGCAAGCCCATTATCAGACGCAACCTGCCGCAGCCCCGGCGGCGCCGACGCCGAACGCTGTCGCCCACTCGGCCTCTGTCCACGCGACGAACCAGCCATTGGGTCACGTGGATCGCCAACCATCAAACTACACCGCCACCGGCGGTCACGCGCCGCTTCACCCCGCGCCTGCGCCAGTCTATTCACCGCCACCGCTGGAGTTGCTTCGACCAGCGGACGACGCCAACAAGCTTCGCTACACCGAGGAAATGCTGGCGGAGGCGGCGGACAAACTCCAAGCGGTTCTGAATGATTACGGTGTTCGCGGCGAGATCATCGACGTGCACCCCGGTCCGGTTGTGACGCTCTACGAGCTCGAGCCAGCCCCTGGCACGAAAGCGAGCCGCGTCATCGGACTCGCCGAGGATATCGCGCGCTCGATGAGCGCCGTATCGGCCCGCGTCTCCACAGTTCCGGGCCGAAACGTCATCGGGATTGAACTGCCGACGCCTGACCGAAAAACTGTTTGGCTGCGCGAGCTCTTCGAGGACCAGAGCTTCGCGTTGAGCGACGACGAACTGTCGCTCGCGCTCGGCAAGGATATCGCGGGTGAGCCAGTGACCGCCAATCTCGCGCGAATGCCCCATCTGCTCATCGCGGGCACCACAGGTTCGGGAAAATCGGTCGCGATCAACACGATGATCCTGTCGCTGCTTTATCGTTTGTCACCGCAGGACGTGCGGTTGTTGATGATCGACCCAAAGATGCTGGAACTGAGCGTCTACAACGACATTCCGCATCTGCTCGCGCCGGTGGTGACCGACCCCAAGAAAGCCGTGGCGGCCTTGAAATGGGTCGTCCGCGAAATGGAGGAACGCTATCAGAAGATGGCGAAACTTCAGGTCCGCGGCCTCGACAGCTACAATCAGAAAGTCGCCGAAGCCCTGGCGCGCGGCGAGCGCTTCGAACGCGTCGTTCAAACAGGTTTCGATCCAGAGACCGGCGCGCCGGTGCACGAAACCGAGGTGTTCGACCCTGAGCCAATGCCTCTGATCGTCGTCATCGTCGACGAAATGGCTGATCTGATGATGGTCGCCGGGAAAGAGATCGAATGGTGCATTCAGCGCCTTGCTCAAATGGCGCGCGCCTCTGGGATCCACTTGATCATGGCGACGCAGCGCCCGTCCGTCGACGTCATCACCGGAACGATCAAAGCGAACTTCCCCATCCGGATAAGCTTCCAGGTCACCTCGAAAATCGACAGCCGCACAATTCTTGGCGAGCAAGGAGCCGAACAGCTGCTGGGTCGCGGAGATATGCTCTACAGCGCAGGCGGCTCGCGCCTCACGCGCTTGCACGGCCCCTTCGTCGCCGATGACGAGGTTTCCGCGGTCGTCGAACATCTGCGGCGCCTTGGTCCGCCAGATTATCGCACGACGTTCGAAGCCGACGGACCCGAGGACGACGGCGGAGAGGGCGGCGCGGTCGATCTTTTCGGCGAAACAAACTCCGGCGAGGATGCGCTTTACGAGCGTGCGGTCGAGATTGTGGCGTCTGAACGCCGAGCGTCGACGAGTTTTATTCAGCGTCGTCTGCAGATCGGCTATAACCGGGCGGCGCGGATTGTCGACATGATGGAGGACCGCGGGGTTGTTAGCGCAGCCAATCATGTCGGAAAACGCGAAGTGTTGGTCGGACAGCCTCAATAAGGCCAAGAAAGCGGAAAAAAAGCACAGGCGAATGGGCAGGGTCTGACGACCGTGGAGCACGCTCTGAAGGGGTGCCTTGATGATTAGACGGTTTTTCCTCGCTGCGCTGAGCGGGCTCATGGCATTGGGTTGCCTGCTGATCGCAACGCCGTCGCATGCGGCGGATGTTGCGCGAATCAACTCCTACCTCAACGGGATCGAAACGCTCCGAGGTTCGTTCGTGCAGATTTCGCCCGACGGTACGGTGACCGAAGGACTTTTCTACATCCGTCGTCCTGGGCGAATGCGCTTCGAATACGAAGAGCCCAACCCAACGCTTGTGATCGCCGACGGGTTCTGGGCGGCGGTGCTGGACCGCCGTTTGGCGACGGTGGACCGCTACCCGCTCAGCGAGACGCCGCTTTACCTGCTGCTGAAGGAGAATGTTGATCTGAGCGGCGAAGGCGCGATCCAATCAGTCGAAAGCGCCGATGGTCAGTTGAAGGTGACCGCGGTCGATCCCGGCAACGCCGGCCAGGGCTCGATCACGATGGTGTTCGACGCGCAGCCTCTGGCGCTCAAACAGTGGATTGTGACAGACCCTCAAGGACTCACAACCACGATTGCGCTTCGTGAGATCCAGCAGAATGTCCGCATCGCTCCAGAGCTGTTCGTCATCCCGGAAAAGGACATCCTAGACCAAAACTAGGGCTCGCCTTGTTTGATTTCGTGCGGCCGGCGCGGTACCAGCCTTGGCACAGTATTCTTGCCAAGGATCCCCGATGCCCTCCGGAACAGCACCGCATGACATGCAGACGGCCGCCGAGTGGCTACGGGAGCATCAGGTTTCCGAGGTCGAGTGCCTGGTTCCGGATATGGCCGGCATCGCACGCGGCAAGATCCTTCCGCGCGACAAGTTCCTTGCGTCAGTCGACGAGGGCACGCTGCGTTTGCCTGAGTCGATTTTCATGCAAACCGTCACCGGCGACATGATTGACTCGGAGGTGATGGACGACACCGAGCCGGACATCATTCTACAGCCCGATATCAGCACGATACGTCTGGTCCCTTGGTACGAAGAGCCTGTCGCGCTTGTGATCTGCGATGCGCGTCGTCGCGACGGGGAGCCCGTCGGCGTGTCGCCGCGCGAGGTCCTTCGGCAGGTCATCGCCCTGTACCATGAAAAAGGATGGCGCCCGGTCGTGGCTCCGGAACTCGAGTTTTATCTGGCCGAGCCGAACATCGATCCGGATTATCCGCTGAAACCCCCAACGGGACGATCGGGCAGACCGGAGACCGGCCGGCAATCCTACGGCATCGACGCGGTCAACGAGTTCGACCCCCTTTTCGAGGAGATGTACGACTTCTGCGAAGCGCAGGGGATCGACGTCGACACCCTGATCCACGAATCCGGGGTCGCGCAGGTCGAGATCAACTTCATCCACGGCGACCCGCTTTCTCTCGCGGATCAGGCGTTTCTTTACAAAAGAACCGTTCGGCAGGTCGCACTGCGGCACAACGTCTATGCGACGTTCATGGCCAAGCCGTATGAAGGCGAACCCGGCAGCGCCATGCACATCCACCACAGCGTCGTTGACGAGGATACCGGCCAGAACCTGTTTGCCGACGACGCCGGCGAAAACACTCCGCTGTTCTTGTCGTTCATCGCCGGTTTGCAGAAGTATCAACCCGAAGCGATGGCTCTGATCGGGCCGAACGTGAACTCGTACCGCCGATTCGTGCGAGACCTCGCAGCGCCCGTAAACACGCACTGGGGCGTCGAAAACCGGACCGTCGGCCTCCGCGTTCCCGACACCAAACCCTCGGCGCGCCGCGTTGAGAACCGCGTTCCCGGCGCAGACGCCAACCCTTACATCGCGTTTGCCGCCTCTTTGGCCTGCGGATATCTCGGAATGGTCGAACAGTTAGAGCCGACAAAGCCGACGGTCGGCGTCGCCTATCAGGTCCGCGGCCACGCGTTGCCCCGCCACATTCTGGATGCGATCTACAATCTTCGGCGATGTACGGCGATCCAGAAAGTTCTCGGGCAAGACTTCGTGCGCCTCTTCATGGAAGTGAAAACCGCCGAATACGAGGCGTACCAGCAGGTCATCTCCGCGTGGGAGCGCGAGCACCTGCTGCTGAACGTTTGACGTTAGAGTTCGAACTCGGTGAACACCGGCGCGTGGTCGGACGGCTTTTCCCAACCTCGCGCCTCCTTCAGCACCTGCGCGCCCGACAACCCATCGCCAAGATCCGGCGAGGCCCAGATATGATCGAGCCGCCGTCCCTTGTCTGACGCCGCCCAGTCGCGCGCTCGGTATGACCACCAGGAATAGAGTTTTTCCGACTCGGGAACGAAGCGGCGCGTCGTGTCGATCCAACCTCCCGCGGTTTGCGCTTTTGAGAGACCTTCGGTTTCAACAGGCGTGTGGCTGACGATCTTCAGAAGTTGCTTGTGCGACCACACGTCGTTTTCCAGCGGAGCGATGTTCAGATCGCCGACAAGCACAGATCGCGCTTCGGGCTTGGCGAACCGAGCGGCGATCTCCTCTACGAATTTCAGCTTGTGATCAAACTTTGGATTGGCGCCGGGGTCCGGCTCGTCGCCGCCCGCGGGCACGTAAAGGTTGTGGATCGCAATCGGGCTTACCGCCCCAAGATCCACTTTCGCGGCAACATGCCGGGCGTCGCCTTTCGCGCAAAAATCGATCTGTCCGGCATCTTCAAGCGCATGTCGCGACAGGATCGCGACGCCATTGTATCCCTTCTCTCCTCGAGCGACCATATGAGGGTAGCCCAGCTCGGCGAACAGCTTCCGCGGAATCAGGTCAACGGGCGACTTCGTCTCCTGAAGGCACACCACGTCGGGGGCCTTCTCTGAAAGCAGTTTTGCGACCAATGTCTCGCGCAAGCGGACGGAGTTAATGTTCCACGTGGCGATCGTCAGCCGCATCTCTGGTGTCCTCTCTCCTCAATTCGAGGAGAGACGGTAGCCGCCGCTCTCGGTCAGCAGCAAGCTGACATTTGACGGATCGGGCTCGATCTTCTGCCGCAACCGGTAAATGTGAGTTTCCAACGTGTGCGTCGTGACGCCGGCATTGTAACCCCAGACCTCATGTAGCAGCACGTCACGGCTGACGACTTGGTCATTCGCGCGCAGGAGAAACTTCAGAATGTTTGTTTCTTTTTCCGTCAACCGGATCTTGCGGCCGCCTTCGTCCGTCAACTGCTTCATGCTCGGCTGAAACACATAAGGACCCAAATTGAAAACGGCGTCTTCGCTTTGTTCATGCTGGCGCAATTGCGCGCGGATCCGCGCAAGAAGGACCGCGAACTTGAAAGGCTTCGCGACGTAGTCGTTGGCTCCGGACTCCAGACCCAGGATCGTGTCTGCATCAGAACTGTGGCCCGTGAGCATTAAGATCGGGCACTTGACCTGCGTTTTACGCAGCAGACGCGCGACCTCGCGCCCATCCATATCGGGCAAGCCAACATCGAGAATGATGAGGTCGAACAACTCGTTCTTCGCGCGTTCGACGCCCAGCGACCCGGTGTCAGCCTCAAATACGTCGAACTCCTCTGTCACGAGCAACTGTTCAGCGAGCGCTTCGCGCAAATCTGGATCATCATCGATCAAAAGGATCTTCTTGAGTGCGGACATATTGAACTTCCCCTGCAACGGCAATTGACTAGCGCCTCGACGCACGTCGCCAGATTGCGATCCATCGTGCAGTATGCAATCGCACCTATCGACGATCTCACGCGCTCGTCAGCTGTTCACGGGAAATGTTTCAATTTATGTCGTAACATCGCTGTGAATTGTGAGCTGGACCCGGATTGTACTTATCTGCACCGTTGTCGGCGGCGTTGGCAGGACTGGAAACCGTATGATCATCACTGATGAAGACCGGCGCGCCCGAGCCTGTTCGGAGCTACGTCGCGGTGCGCCAGTCGTGATCCGTGCGGAAAGCGGAGTGTCATATCTGGCTTTGTCCGCTGAAATGCTGACGGATGAAACCTGGCGTGCGATCCAGCAGGCGACACGCACGCCGTTCACGCTCGCCATCAGCGATCGTCGCGCACGGACCCTCAAAGCGAGAGCCTATGACGGAGACCTCGCGCGGATCTCGATCGACGCAGCGATGAGCGCCTCTCAGCTTCGAGCCATCGCCGACCCCGCCATGGCGCTAGAGGCTCCGATGATGGGGCCATTTGCGACCGACCGCGCCGGCGACGCCGACCCTCATCGCTGGGCGATTTCGTTGTGCAAACGGGCCCGGCTCCTGCCGGCTGCTTTGGTGTCAGAGCTTAAAAACGGGGAAGAGTTTGCCCACTCGTACGATCTGACGCTCACGCCGCTCGAGCACTTGGACGACCTTTCCTCTGGCATCTGGCGCGAGGTGGTTGGGGCTCGTGTTCCGCTTGAGGTCGCATCAAACTCCAAACTTCGCCTTTTTCGCCGGGATGGCTGGGACGACGAGCACTACGCCATCGAAATTGGGGATCCGGACCGGGCAAAACCGGTCCTCACCCGTCTTCATTCGGCCTGTGCGACCGGGGACCTGTTCGGTTCTCTGAAATGCGATTGCGGACCTCAACTACACGCCGCGCTTCAGCGCATCGCAGATGAGGGCTCAGGCGTTCTGCTGTACTTGCTGCAGGAAGGCCGCGGGATCGGCCTCGCCAACAAAATGCGCGCGTATCGGCTTCAGGATCAGGGGTTCGATACCGTAGAAGCAAACCATCGGCTCGGGTTTCAGGACGACGAACGGATCCTCACAGATGGCGGAGAGATCTTGCGGGCGATGGGGTTCCGCCAAGCTCGTCTGATGACAAACAATCCACGGAAGATCGCCGCCTTGGAAGACGCTGGCGTGCAAGTCACTGAGCGGACCCCGCTTGTTACCGAAACAAACCCGGAGAACGTTCGCTATCTTCAAGTAAAGGCCGAAAAGAGCGGGCACTTACTTTGAACGCGGCGTGCAATGATCTCGTGGTCGACGCCCGCGGCGTCGCCCGGTTTCGGGGACGTCGGTTCTCCTGCTCGATTGGGCGCTCGGGGATCGTGAAGGCCAAGACCGAAGGCGACGGTGGGACGCCTACGGGGTCCTTCCATCTAGAACAGATATACTACCGCGCGGACCGAGGCCTCCGCCCGAAGAGCCTTTTGCCGACCACCGCAATCCGCACAAATGATGGTTGGTCCGATGATCCCAGCGACCGCGACTACAATTATCGTGTCTCATTGCCTTATGCGTATCGTCACGAGACGTTGCGGAGAGGGGATTGGCTCTATGACATCGTCGTCGTCTTCGACGCCAACCGCGCGCCCGTCGTGCCCGGAGCGGGCAGCGCCTTGTTTCTGCACCTGAGGCGAAATGTCGGAGTTCCAACCGAAGGCTGCATCGCGTTTGCACGGCCAGACTTGGAATGGATCCTGGAGAACTGGACGCTCAAGTCTCGCCTTGTGGTCAACCCGCAGCCGACTGCTTGCGTGCGCCGAACACCGCAGATCCAATCCTGACCTGGGTCGCCCCCATGGCGATCGCGATTTCGTAATCGCCGCTCATTCCCATGCTGAGCTTGGGCAATCCGGCCTCCTTGGCCATCTTCGCCAAAAGCGCGAAATGCGGCGCCGGATCCTCATCGATCGGTGGGATCGCCATAAGACCGACGACGTTCAATTTCAACTCATTCCGGCAAAGCTCGATCAGCTCCGCGCTCTCTTCAACCGCGACGCCAGCCTTCTGCGCCTCATCGCCCGTGTTGACTTGAATAAAGACCTCGACGGTCTTGTTCTGCGCCGCAGCCTCAGCCGCGATCTTCCGAGCAAGTTTCTCGCGATCAACTGTCTCGATCACATCGAACAACGCAACCGCTGGTCGGACCTTGTTGGTTTGTAGCGGGCCGATCAGATGAAGCTTCAGCTCCGGATACTGTTCCCGACGCTTGGTCCAGCGATCCTGCGCTTCTTGAACTCTGTTCTCACCGAATACGCGATGTCCTTCGGCTAAAACAGCCTCCACCCGCTCCTCCGGCTGAACTTTGGACACTGCGACGAGTCCGACAGTATTCCCTTCTCGCCCGGCCTTCCCTTCCGCCGACCGCATAGCACTCAAAACATCTTCGAGACCCATGGTCCCTCCAAAAACAAAGAGAGCGGGCTTTCGCCCGCTCTCCAAGTAAACCGATGTAGGATCGATTAGAACGAAACGCCGAGCAGGATTGCGCCAGCGACGCCATCTTCTTCCTCGGTGCCATCGTCAGCTTCGCCCCACTCGATGACGCCACCCAGGGTCACGCCTTTGCCGAGCGAGTAAGTCACGCCGCCTTTGATGGTCGAGTCTTCCGCGTCAGTTTCATCGTCTTCCCAGTGGCCGTAACCAGCGCCAAAGGTCCAAGGGCCTGTGCCGTAGGTTGCGCCAATCTGGTAAGCCTGAACGTCAGCCGAGTCCACGCCATCTTCTTCAGAGTCAAGCTCTTCGTAACGACCCTGGATACCAACGCCAGCGAAGCCAACCTCGACACCAACGCCCCAAGAGTCCAGCTCAAGATCGGTCCGGGTTTCGGTAGTGACCAACGCGCCGCCGCCAGCAGGCGCGGTAACCGCTTCACTGATCGCATCGCCATCGAGGGTCACGTAACCACCGCCGATCGCGAAGTCGAAATCACCAAAGCTGTTCGCGTACTGTGCGCCGATTGCAATGATGTCCGCGTCGTTGTTGCCGCCGGTCGCCTGAGCGTCCGAACCAGCATCGGTCGACAGCTGCGGGTGGTACGAAATACCAGCCGAGAAGCCTGCGATGTTCGGCGTATAGTAATGAATACCCTGGGCGTCCGAGCCGCCAACGAGCGAGAACTGAGCGTTCACAGTCGTCGGAACGAAGGTCAGCGTGCCGTCCATAACCGCGAAGTTAGGAGCCAGCTGAGTGAAGCCGACATAGCCCGTGTTGTACGCAGCGTCATCGTTGGCGCCGATCAGGATCGAGCCAAACGACGAACGAACACGGACCCAGTTTTCATCGATCTGATCGCTGTCATGCGTGTAAGCTTCGAGTTCGACGCGAGCGTCGATCGAAATACCGTTGTCCAGCGTACCCGAACCTTTGAAATGGATCTCGCCGTCACGGATGATGTGGAAGGAGTTGTCAGCTTCGCCGAACGTACCCGGATCCTCACCTGCGTTCGGGTTACGATCCGAGCCAGCCTGCTCGACGTAATCCGAGAACGCCATACCAACGCGCATGTAGCCGCCGAGACCGAGCTCGACGTCAGACGCTGAAGCGGCGCCGCCAATGGTCATTCCGACCAGAGCGGTAGTGCCTACCAGAAACTTTTTCATCATGTCCCTCGCAACTTTTTCGAGTGTACGAAATTCGTGCCCCGTCTAGTGGGTGCAGTCGTACACTCTGCAGAACGGCCTATAGGGTCAAGGCGATTTTCCCAGCCTGGTTAGCGCCTTTTCACGATGTAGCTATTTGGACACAAACGTGGTGTCGACAGCGACAAGCGTCCGATTATCGACGCATTATCAGGCTTAATCGAGGTTGTTCGAGCTGTCGACAACCGTGCTTGCGCAGACGTTTAACACTGATAATGTCGCGCACGAATTTGAGACGTGAGGCGTAGATGAGTTTCGCTAAACATGCCGCCGCGGCGCTTTTTGCCTGCAGCGCTTTGGTCTATGGATGTGGCTCTCTGGATGTCACGCAAGACACCTTTGAAGATGACGACATCGGCAAGCCAAAAGGCCCCTTCGCCAAAGAAGACACCGGTTCGCTGTTCGGTGCTGGCGGGATCTTCTCTTCAAGCGACGATTCCGGCGGGACCGGTGCGCAGCTTCCGGTGAACCGTCACCTTTGGCGGGCGACCTTGGATACGCTGGAGTTCCTGCCGCTGACGTCGACCGACCCTTACGGCGGTGTGATTGTCAGCGATTGGGGCAGTTCTTCTCAGGCCCCGAACGAGCGTTTCAAGGTCACGACTTATATAACGTCCGCAGTCTTGAAACCGCAGTCGCTGCGCGTCGTCGTGAACAAGCAATCACGAACCGACGCAGGCGACTGGGTTCCCGCCGCCGTCGCCGACGACACTGCGCGAAAGCTTGAGGACGCGATCTTGACCCGTGCGCGTCAGCTGCGGTCTGCGGAAGCGCGCGAAGAAGGCTGATGATAAAGGGTCGCCGCCTTCAGCGTTGTCGCGAGTATGGTTCGACGCGCGGATCGTAAGCTTCGGCCCGCATAGAAACGAGAGAGTCCGGAGCTGGTATGTCCCGATACAATGCCCGCGTCGTCGAGCCAAAATGGCGCTCGCGCTGGGAAGAGGCCGGTTGTGACCGCGCAACTCGAGACGACGACCGGCCGAAGTACTATGTGCTTGAGATGTTCCCTTATCCCTCTGGGCGCATCCACATCGGCCACACCCGAAACTACACAATGGGGGATGTCGTCGCGCGCTACAAACGAGCGACGGGCCACAATGTCTTGCATCCAATGGGGTGGGACGCCTTCGGAATGCCCGCCGAGAACGCCGCGATGGAGCGGAAGGTTCATCCGGCGAAGTGGACATACGACAATATTGCCGCCATGCGCGCGCAGCTCAAGCTCATGGGGCTGTCGATTGATTGGGACCGAGAATTCGCGACGTGCGACGTTGAGTATTACGCGCAACAACAGCGGTTGTTCCTGGATTTTTTGGAAGCGGGGCTGATTTACCGCAAGGAATCGACGGTCAATTGGGATCCGGTCGATCAAACTGTTCTCGCCAACGAACAAGTTATTGACGGAAAAGGCTGGCGATCGGGCGCTCCGGTGGAGCGGCGCAGTCTAACCCAGTGGTTTTTCCGGATCACCGAGATGGCCGACGAGCTGCTCAGCGCCATCGAAACACTCACCGAATGGCCCGACAAGGTGCGCCTGATGCAGGCGAACTGGATCGGCAAAAGCCACGGTTTGCAGTTTGATTTCGACTTGCTCGACGCGGATGGCCCGATTGACGAACCGCTGACAGTCTATACGACGAGGCCTGACACGCTCTTTGGCGCTTCATTCTGCGCGATCGCAGCGGGGCATCCGCTGGCGGACAAACTGGCGGCCGACAACCCGGACCTGAAATCGTTCATAGAAGAATGCAATCGGCAGGGAACATCGGAAGAAGATCTGGAAAAAGCGGAAAAGCGCGGCTTCGACACCGGGCTGCGCGCACGGCACCCGTTTGACCCCGATTGGGAGCTGCCGGTCTATGTCGCCAACTTCATCCTGATGGATTACGGGACCGGCGCAATTTTCGGGTGCCCGGCGCACGATCAGCGCGATCTGGATTTTGCGCGCCGATATGGTTTGACCGTGACGCCAGTCGTCTGTCCGACAGAAGCGTCCGCCAATGAGTTCGAAGTCGAGAACGAAGCATATGTCGGGTCTGGGCGCTTGATAAACTCTCGTTTCCTGGATGGATTGACCATCGAGGATGCGAAAGCCGAAGTCTCCAAACGCATTGCGGCGAGCGGTCGTGGCGAACAGCAGACGAAGTACCGGTTGAGAGATTGGGGCATTTCCAGACAGCGGTATTGGGGCTGTCCGATCCCGATCATTCATTGCGAGTCATGCGGCGTCGTACCGGTTCCGCGCGAGGACTTGCCCATCGAACTTCCCGAAGACGTCAGTTTCGATACGCCTGGAAACCCGCTCGACCGAAACACCGCCTGGCGACAGGTGGAGTGTCCGTCGTGTGGCCGCGCGGCGCGGCGCGAGACGGACACCATGGACACGTTCGTCGACTCGTCCTGGTATTTCGCACGGTTCTGTTCGCCGCGTGCGGACACCCCGACCGACAGAGCCGACGTCGATTACTGGCTGCCCGTCGATCAGTACATCGGCGGCGTTGAACATGCGATCTTGCACTTGCTGTACTCGCGCTTTTTCGCTCGGGCCATGAACGACACCAATCATCTCGACGCCAATGCGAGAGAGCCTTTCAGGGCTCTGTTTACTCAAGGGATGGTCGGACACGAAACCTATGCGCTTGCCGGCGTTCCAGAGCCCGCGTGTTGGACAGCGCCGGAAGATGTCGTCGACATTGTAAGAGACGACAAATCCAAGACAGCGACGGGAAAACACCGGGAGACCGGCCAGGACATTATCGTTGGGCCTGTCACCAAGATGTCCAAGTCCAAGAAGAACGTGGTGGACCCGGAGGATATCATTGAGCAATTCGGCGCCGACACTGCGCGCTGGTTCATGCTCTCCGACTCCCCGCCAGAGCGTGACGTTGAATGGACGGCGTCCGGCGTGGAAGGCTCGTGGAAACATCTTCAACGTGTTTGGCGGCTGGTGCAGAGCTGCGAAGACGTATCGACCGCCGCACCTGAGAATACAGTCCTACTTCGCCAGTCGCATCAAGCCATCGACAGCGTGACAAAAGACATCGAAGCCTTCCGCTTTAACAAGGCGATCGCGCGTCTTTATGAACTCGCCAGTCAGATCGCCGCCGCCAATGACGACCCCTCGCAGCTGGCCGCGACAAAGCTCCTGGTCCAGCTGATGTTCCCATTTACGCCCCATCTGTCAGAAGAGGCGTGGTCTCAACTCGGCGGCGACAATATGCTCGCTGTCTCCAGCTGGCCCGAAGCGGATCCCAGTTTGCTGACCAGCGACACCATTGTGTTGCCTGTGCAGGTCAATGGCAAAAAGCGCACAGAGATCTCGGTTAACGCCGATGCAGACGCAGACGATGTCCGCAAGATCGTGCTAGAAGACCCGACAGTCAGGAAACACCTCGACGGCGCAGAGCCCAAACGCGTCGTCGTCGTACCGAAAAGGATTGTGAATGTTGTTCTCTAAGCGCGCAATTCTCACGGTTCTCGCGGGTGGCGCGGTCCTGGCTGTCGCCGGCTGCGGTTTTCAACCAATCGCGACATCTTCAAAGGACGCGGAAGCCCTTCGCCTGCGATCCGTGTCTATCAGCGATGCGCCTCGCCGGTTCGAGTATACGCTCGAACAGTCGCTTTTCAGGATCATCAACGAGGATCCGTCAGCGCCAAACCGTCTAAAGGTCGATGTCGATCTGCAAGAGCGTGGCCTTGCGATCCAACAGGACGATGCAATCACGCGGATCAATATCGTCGCGACGGCCGAGTACGAGCTTCTCGATCTCAACGGCGAAAAGATCGACGCCGGTCGGCTGACGTCGACAACCTCTTTGAACGCCACCGCGTCTCAGTATGCGACCGAGGTCAACCGCCGCGAGGCCATGAAGCGCCTTGCCAATGACATTGCAAATCGTTTGGTCACCAGCCTTCGGATCAGAGGGCTCCAAGCCTCTTCAGGTTAGCACCAGATGGCGCGAGGCGACATCGACGCGCGGCAACTGGACGTCGCGGCGCTCAAAGCTGCAAATGTCTGCATTCTCTTCGGCAATGACGAAGCGCTTGTCAGCAGCACAGCGTCCGAACTTGCGAGCCAGATCGCCAGCGCGAGAGAGATTGCAGACGTCGCTCGTTTCTCGAGCGCCGACGTTCTATCTGACCCCAGCCTGCTGATCGACTTCTTTGGCGGTGTCTCTCTGTTTAGTGAGGCGCGCCTTCTTTTCGTAGAGGGTCTGACCGAACGACATCACTCAATTATCGTCGAGTTTTCGGTTCATGTGCCTGACTCTACCGCTGACTTCGTCCTGTTATCTTCTCATTCGTTGAAGTCCCGCTCTAAGCTGTTGGATTTACTAAGGAACTCACCAGGAGCGATCACAGCAAGCTGTTATGAATCCGGATTGAGCCGAACAGGGCTTCGTTCTCGACTGCTCGCCTACGATATCGACCTCGACGAGGCCGCCATGGATCGGACGCTTGAGATCGCTCGGGCCTTGGATCCGTCTTCGTTCAAGATGTTTCTGATGAAACTTTCGCTTGCCTCTGCTCAAGCCGAAAAGCTCTCGGAAGAAATAGTGCTGTCGGTGTGCTCCCCGGGGTTTCTCGATGTCTCGAGTGAACACATTCAAGCCGCGTTCAGCCCACGCCGCTCTGCGCTGTATGAGCAGTTCCAGTCCGAACTGGCCAACGGCGCGTCCGGATCGCGCTTTCTCATCGACCTGGGTCGATCGCTTCAAACAATGCTGAACCGCGCGCGCGCAGGTGGATCCAAATCATCGATGCACTGGCGCACTGAAGAACTCTACAAACGCGTGAGCGCCCGCTTCAGCGACCTGCCAGACCGCATCGAACGCGCACTTGCGGAGATCCATCGCACCGAAGCACGGCTGCGAACAGCATCATCGCTTGAACAAGCCGAGATCGAGCGCCTGCTCGTACGTGTCTCACAGGCGCTCTCGACAACCAGGTCTTAAGCTGGCGCGGCTTCTTCGTCTCTGCACAATCGGGTACAGAGCTCGTCAAGATCTTCCAGGCTGCGGTAATTGATCTTCAACTCGCCACCCTGTTTTCCCTTGTGCGTGATCGACACCTGCATTCTGAGCGCCGCGCTCAAGTCGCCTTCCAACGACACCGTGTCAGCGTCTTTTTCGACCGTTTTCTTCGACGGGGCCGCTTTCTGCGTCGTCCCGGCTTTCACTGCCTTTTCGACGTCGCGCACCGACCAGTTCTTCGAAACGGCGGTCATTGCGAGGCTTGTCGGATCATTCGCCGTCAACATCGCTCGTGCATGCCCGGCGGACAATTCGCCTTGTTGCACCATCTGCTGAACCTTCGGCGGCAGATTGTTGAGCCGGAGAATGTTTGCGATGTGGCTGCGGCTTTTGCCAACGCCCTGGGCAAGCGCATCCTGGGTGTAATTGTACTTATCCATGAGTTGTCGATAACCAAGGGCTTCTTCAATCGGATTTAGATCCGATCTCTGCACGTTCTCGATGATCGCGATCTCAAGGGCTTCGATATCATCCATCTCTCGCTTGACGACAGGAACCTCGTGCAGGTTCGCCCGTTGCGCGGCTCTCCAACGACGTTCGCCGGCGACAATTTCAAATCGACCGACGGCGCCGCTCAGGGGTCGGACCAGGATCGGCTGCAAAACCCCTTTCTGCCGAATTGAGTCCGCCAACTCTGACAACTCGGTTTCGTCGAAGTGTTTCCGAGGTTGGTCCGCGTTCGGTTCGATCGCATCGATTGGCACCATATTCGCGCTTGTCGGCGCCACAGCCGCTTCTGTCGGTCCGCGAACGTCGACATCGTCAAACAACGCTGATAGCCCGCGGCCCAGCGTTTTCTTCGCTTGTGCTTCCGCCATGTTTTACTGCCTCTCTCTCACTGCTCGTTATTATAAGACCGGGTCCTGTTCTCTTTGCAGGAACTCTGCGGCCAGCTTGATATAAGACCGGCTGCCAGAACAAGCCGGGTCGTACTGAAGCACTGGCATACCGTGCGACGGCGCTTCAGCAATCTTGACGTTCCTCGGAATCAGCGTGTCGTAAACCAGATAACCGAGTTGCTCTCTCGCATCGTCTGCGACCTCGCCCGACAGCTTCACGCTTCGATCAAACATCGTCAGAACGACGCCTTGCACCTCCAGTGTTGGATGCACGCTCTTCTTGATCAGGTTGATTGTCTGAAGGAGCTGCTTCAAACCCTCGAGCGCCAGGAACTCGCATTGCAAGGGAACAACGATGGCGTCGGACGCCGCGAATGCGTTGACCGTCAACAGGTTCAAGGACGGCGGGCAGTCGATCAAAACGTAATCAAAACCACCCGAAAACGGATGGCCGGCGCCACCCCTTAGCGCATCCCGCATCATGAAGCGGCGCTTTTCCTTCAGGACAAGATCTTCGTCCAAAAGCTCAGCTTCCGCGCCCACAAGCTCCTCGGAAGACGGAACCACATACAGGTTCTCGATTGCCGTGTCAGAGATGACGGACTGAAGATCCGTATTTCCGATCAGCAGCCAATACGAAGACTTCTCAACATCGTTTTTTAGAACGCCAAGGTTCGTCGTCGCGTTTCCCTGGGGATCAAGATCCACCACAAGAACCCGGCGCCCAACTGACGCGAGCGCAGCCCCAAGATTGACTGCCGTCGTCGTCTTGCCAACGCCACCCTTTTGGTTGGCGACAGCCAAGATCCGGCCACCATCCTGCATATGCCTTACCTCTCTCGATGAGAAAGCGCGTTATTGTTTTTTGACGCGCTGCGCTTTCTCAATAATCAACATATAGCCCCTACCCGTGAGCGCATTGGGCAGAACTTGATGCTCTATATGCCATTGATAGCTAGCTTCGGTCAATTCGTCGAAAACGCGATTTCCTTTGAGGAGCACAATACGCCTCAAGGAAGGAAGCTGAGCCTCGATCAGCGTCAGCGTTTTTTCAACCGAAGCGAAGGCTCGACTTGTGAGCGTAACAGCGCCCAACAAGGGAAGCTGTTCGATCCTCTCTGTTCGAACAACCGCGTTCAGCTCTAACTGACGGCTCGCCTCTCGCAGAAAAACGCATTTCCGCACATCGCTTTCCACCAGCGTGAAGGCGCGCTGCTGATCTCGTAACGCGACGGCAAGAACCAGAGCGGGAAACCCTCCGCCCGATCCGATGTCCAGGACCGGCCCGTCGGACGCGAGGAATCGCAAGGCCCCAAGTGAATCGAGGACATGGCGGCGCCACACCTCTTCAAGGTCCGATCGGGACACCAGGTTTATCGAGCGGTTCCATCGTTTGAGGATGTCGACAAACTCTGCCAAGCGCTCAATTGTTTCACGTGAAACATTCGCCTCGTTTTGCAGAGCCTCGCGGATATCGAGAGGAACTGTTGACGGCAAGCTACGATCCTTTTCGGGACGCGCGGCGGACGGCGTGTGGCAAAAGCGCTGTCAGCGCCGCTGGTGTGACGCCTTCGATCCGCGACGCTTGGGCGAGGCTTGCCGGTCGAATGCGCGCCAGCTTTTCTCGCTGCTCGGCCGACAGCGCACCGACCCCCGCGTAGTCGAGCTCCGCCGGCAGGAGCAGATCCGCATCCGATCTCAAAAGCGCCGCCTCTGCTTTCTGCCGGTCGAGGAAGCCGCGATAGACTGTTTCCGCTTCAAGCCTGGCGCGCAGCCTTGGCCCCGTTGAAGCCAATGACGGATCCAGCTTAACGAGCGTCTCGAAACTTGCGTCGGGATAGGCGAGCAGGTCCAGGTAGCTGCGTTTCGCGCCGTCCGCATTTACAAGAACACCAGCGGCCAGCGCTTCGTGTGGTGTTACGACTTCAGACGCAAGATGCTCTCGGAGCGTCTGCAGCTGGGCTTTCGTCTCGGCGTGAGCCAGGGCCCGCTTCGTCGACACGCATCCGAGGTCGACGCCAAGATCCGTCAGCCGCTCGTCGGCGTTGTCCGCCCGCAGCATCAGTCGGTACTCGGCTCGAGATGTGAACATTCGATACGGCTCTGTTACGCCTCGCGTCACCAGATCGTCGACCATCACGCCGAGATAGCCCTCAGAACGTTTCACGTGAAACATCTCAGCGCCGCCGAGCTTGCGAACTGCATTGACCCCAGCCGTCAATCCAAGGCCCGCCGCCTCCTCATAACCTGTCGTGCCAACAATCTGGCCAGCCAGGAACAGGCCAGCCAAGCGTTTCGTCTCGAGGCTTGCATACAGCTCTTGCGGGTCTACGAAGTCATACTCGATCGCATACCCCCATTTGAGGACCTCTGCGCGTTCAAGGCCTGGTATTGTCTTCAGAAACGCCGCCTGGACATCCTGCGGCAACGACGTGGAGATTCCGTTCGGATAGACGACAGCGCCGTCGCGCGTCTCAGGCTCAAGGAAGATGTTGTGGTGATCCTTGTCCGCAAACCGTTCGATCTTGTCCTCGATCGAGGGGCAATACCGCGGACCTACTCCCTCAATGTTTCCACTTCGCATCGCCGACAGGTGCAGATTGTCCGCGATGACCTGGTGCGTCGCTGGGCCGGTTTGGGTCACGAAACAGGGAACCTGCGCCTGCTCTATTTTGGGTGTTAGGTACGAAAAGGGTTCCGGATTATCGTCGCCAGGCTGTTCTGTTGTCTGGCTGTAGTCGATCGAGGCCCCAGAAATCCGAGCGGGTGTGCCAGTCTTCAGGCGAGATACAGCAAAGCCCGCACTGCGGATCTGATCGGCGAGCGTCACTGCCGCGGCGTCGCCTAACCGGCCCCCCGACGTCTGTTCCTGCCCAACATGAATGACGCCTCGCAAGAAAGTGCCGGTGGTCAGCACCACCGCCCCGCACGAAATCTCCCCAGCCCGGGCAGCCTCGACGCCCGTGACGGCGTTCTCCCTTAAAACGAGCCGCAGTGCTTCGTCTTCAAGCACTTCAATGTTTCCAGCTTCTGCAATCTCCGCCTGCATGAACTCTCGATAAAGGTCGCGGTCGCACTGAGCGCGCGGTCCTCGGACCGCCGGACCCCGGCTTCTGTTGAGAAGACGAAACTGAATTCCAGCGGCGTCAGAAGCCCGCCCAATCAGTCCATCGAGGGCGTCGACCTCACGGATGAGGTGTCCCTTCCCTAGTCCCCCCATTGCGGGATTGCACGACATCTCCCCAATGCGGTCAAACCGATGAGTGAGCAGGCAGACGCGTGCACCCAGACGATGCGCGGCATGAGCCGCCTCCGTCCCAGCATGGCCGCCGCCAATTACGATGACGTCAAACCGGCGATCCGAATGTTTCACGTGAAACACTCCTTACTTTCCGATGCAAAAGCGCGAGAAAACTTCATCAAGAACGTCTTCACTTCCAATCTCACCCACAAGAGCCTCCAGAGTGTTCGCGGCTGAGCGGAGATCTTCGACTGCAAGCTCAATGCGATTGTCTTTTATCAGGCTCGCGGCAGAGGAAGAAAGCTCTCGCGCCTCAGAAAGCAAGCGCTTTCGCCTTTGCGATCCCGCAATCGGAGATATCGCTGTCGTACGCTTCTGCATCAAAGATCTCGCGACCTCTCGGAACGCTTTGCGGGCAGATCCGTCGAATACGCTCACCGATCTTACGGAAGCGGGCGCCAAGGCTGCGAGCTGTTCAGGGTTCGGCGAAACGGTATCGGACTTTGTCCAGAACACTTCAGACGCCGGAACTCCCCCTTTTAGAAGCTCAGCAGCCTCCGCGAACGTGTCATCGCTGATCAAAAAGATCACCAGGTCCGCGCGTTTCAATTCAGCTTGCGCGCGCTGGACCCCGATCTTCTCGATCGAGTCGCTGGTCTCTCGAAGACCTGCTGTATCTACGACGTCAATCGCGACGCCATCAACAACGACACGGCTGCTGATCACGTCACGCGTCGTACCTGGAATGTCCGAGACGATCGCCGCATCTTTTTGCGCGAGTGCATTCAAAAGACTGGATTTGCCAGAGTTCGGCGGCCCGACAAGAACGATGCGCGACGGAGCTAACAGATCCTCCGTTATGTCTGCCTGCGTTTCTTCATCCGACAGGAGCTTTGCGAACGCATCTGCTCTTGTTCCTGCGTGCTCGATCCAATGTTCACCCAAGTCTTCGTCAACGAAATCGATCGCCGATTCGAGGATCGCCAGAACGGACACCAGCTCATTGCGCCAAACCGCAACCTTGTCGGCAAGGGCTCCTGTGAGAAGAGACAGCGCATGCTTTCTCTGAGCTTCTGTCTCCGCTGCGATCAGCTCGGCGACGCCCTCTGCGCGCGCGAGATCAAGCCGACCGTTCAAGAGAGCACGGCGAGAAAACTCGCCCGGTTTCGCCAAACGAAGGCCGAGATCCTCTAGCGCCTCTGCAAGGATATTGAGGACCGCTACGCTGCCGTGAATTGATATCTCAGCACTATCTTCGCCCGTGTAGCTTGAGCTCCCCGAGAAGCACGTAACCACTGCCTCGTCGATCAACGCGTCGTTTTGTGGCTCCAACAGCCGACGTAACACCGCGCGTCTTGGCGCCGGTGGCTCACGTCTCGTTAGCTGCGAAATCGCGCCGTGGGTCTGTGGTCCTGAGATCCTCACCACCGCCAAAGCGGACTGCCCCATGGGCGTCGCTAACGCATAGACGGTGTCCAACGTCATCCCATCGCCCTTTCAGCTTGCCGGACTGCTGTCCTTGGCAACCGTCCAGGCGCGAACACCCTATGCGTTCATTGAATCGAAGAATTCCGAGTTTGTTTTGGTCTGCTTCAACTTGCCAAGCAGAAACTCGATCGCGTCAACGGTTCCCATCGGGTTCAAAATCCGGCGCAGGACGAACATCTTCGTCAAATCGGCCTTATCGACCAGCAGGTCTTCTTTCCGAGTCCCCGATTTTAGAATGTCCATCGCAGGGAATACCCGTTTGTCCGCGACTTTGCGGTCGAGGACGAGCTCGCTGTTGCCTGTGCCCTTGAACTCTTCAAAAATAACTTCGTCCATGCGCGAACCCGTGTCGATGAGCGCGGTCGCGATGATCGTGAGCGATCCACCCTCTTCAATGTTACGAGCTGCGCCGAAGAATCTTTTCGGTCGCTGAAGCGCATTCGCGTCGACACCACCTGTCAGAACCTTACCCGATGCTGGAACGACGGTGTTGTAGGCGCGCCCGAGCCGCGTGATCGAATCCAAGAGGATGACGACATCTTTTCCAAGCTCGACCAATCGCTTGGCTTTCTCAATCACCATCTCGGCCACCTGGACATGTCGGGATGCGGGTTCGTCGAAAGTCGAGCTGACGACTTCGCCACGCACCGACCGCTGCATGTCGGTGACTTCTTCTGGTCTCTCGTCAATCAGAAGGACGATCAGATAGCATTCGGGATGATTTGCCGTGATCGAATGCGCGATGTTCTGCAACAGAACCGTCTTACCCGTTCTCGGCGGAGCGACGATCAATGCGCGCTGACCTTTGCCAAGAGGCGCCACCAGATCAATCACTCGAGCGCTCTTGTCTTTGACTGTCGGATCATCGACTTCCATCTGAAGCCGTTGATCTGGATAGAGCGGCGTCAGATTGTCAAAGTGCACCTTGTGCCTTTGATTTTCTGGCAGATCCCACCCGACTTTATTGACTTTCAAAAGCGCAAAGTATCGCTCGACATCCTTGGGAGCGCGGATTGTACCTTCAACGACGTCTCCCGTCTTCAGGCCAAACTTCTTGACCTGGTTCGGACTGACGTAAATGTCATCTGGACCAGACAAATAGTTCGCATCGGCTGAGCGCAAGAAGCCAAACCCGTCCTGCAGAATTTCTAGGACGCCATTCCCAGTAATCTCGACTTCGTTCTGAGACAGTTGTTTCAAGATCGCAAACATCATCTCCTGCTTGCGCATCAAGTTTGCGTTCTCAATCTCGAGACTTTCGGCGAACTCCAACAAGTCTTTCGGCGATTTCGCCTTCAACTCGTCGAGCCGGATATCTTCGGCGACCATCGATGTACCGTGCAATTATCGCGCGTTGGCGCGGATCGGGAGGGAGCGCGCAGTTAACCTACTTACGGTATTTAGTCAAGGAACTCCGCCGTACCGATCCGGGCGTCTTAGGAACGTATGTACTCCAAAGCGAAGCTTACATTCTCGATCTTGGCGTCCGGCGTAATACCGTGACCAAGATTGAAAATGTGCGGTTTTCCCGACATCGCCGCCTTGATCACCTCGAGCTCCCGTTCAAGAGGCGACTTCGGTCCCGTGAGGTAAATCGGGTCCAGATTGCCCTGTAGCGTCACGTTTCCGCGAATTGCATTCGACGCCCACTCCAGCGGCAATCCTTGGTCGATTGCAACTGCGTGGGGTTCAACGCTCCGACAGAACTCTGGATAGAGCGGACCGATGCCTCTTGGAAAAACAATCACCGGCGTTTCCGGATGCTTCTCTTTCAGACGCATGACGATGCGCCGGATCGGGTCGACGCTGGCCCTTTGCAGCATCGTTGGAGACAACGACCCCGCCCAGCTATCGAATATCTTCGCGATGTTCGCGCCAGCGCTGATCTGCGCGCTCAAGAGCTCAAAACAGCAGTC